>Ga0075428_100000717_pt1 | contig 34354 bp, 33 predicted proteins | sample RhiMetdeltSRZDD2_FD_75291 | JGI IMG/M metagenome (GOLD analysis project Ga0075428, IMG submission 75291) | Populus rhizosphere microbial communities from Tennessee, USA - Rhizosphere MetaG P. deltoides SRZDD2 | ecosystem: Host-associated > Plants > Roots > Rhizosphere > Soil | place: USA... | reverse complement strand
GGTCGAGGAAGTCCTCCAGCGTGAACTGCTCGCCACCGAGCAGCTTCGCCGTCATCTTCTCCTTCTGCTCGTCGTCGAAGGCCTGCTCGGCCTGCTCGATCAAGGTGAGCACATCGCCCATGCCCAGGATCCGGCTGGCCATCCGGTCCGGATGGAAGACATCGAAATCCTCAAGCTTCTCACCCGTCGACGCGAACAGGATCGGCTCGCCCGTCACCTCCCGGACGCTGAGCGCCGCACCGCCACGGGCGTCACCGTCCAGTTTGGCCAGCACGACGCCCGTGATGCCCACGCCGTCGCGGAACGCCTCGGCCGTCGCCACCGCGTCCTGACCGACCATGGCGTCGACCACGAAGATGATCTCGTCGGGGTTGACGGCCTCGCGGATCTTCACCGCCTGGGTCATCATCTCCTCGTCGATACCCAACCGCCCAGCTGTGTCGACTATGACGATGTCGCGCATGTGGCGCTTGGCGTGCTCGATGGAGTCCCTGGCCACCGCGACCGGATCGCCCACACCGTTGCCCGGCTCGGGCGCGTAGACCTCCACGCCCGCCCGCTGGCCGAGCACCTGCAACTGGTTGACGGCGTTGGGCCGCTGGAGGTCGGCCGCCACCAGCAGCGGCTGGCTCCCCTGCCCCTTCAACCACCTGGCGAGCTTGCCGGCGAGCGTGGTCTTACCCGAACCTTGAAGACCGGCCAGCATGATCACGGTCGGCGGGTTCTTGGCGAACCGCAGCCGCCTCGCCTCCCCACCGAGGACCGCGATCAACTCCTCGTGGACGATCTTGATGATCTGCTGCGCCGGGTTGAGCGCCTTGGAGACGTCGGCCCCCTGCGCCCGCTCCTTGAGTCGATGGATGAACGCTTTGACCACGGGCAGCGCCACGTCGGCCTCGAGCAGCGCCAGCCGGATCTCACGCGCCGTGGCGTCGATATCGGCATCGCTGAGCCGCCCCTTGCCGCGCAGCTTGGTGAAGATCCCGGAGAGCCTGTCGCTCAATGTGTCAAACACAGCACAACATCCCGTTTGTCGGATTACTAAGAGGTCGCTCCAGTAAGACTATCCGCCCCCTCCCGTTGGTCTTGTATGAGCGGTGGGGGCGACACACTCCTAACGGGCAAATGGGCAACCGATCATACAAGATCAACGGGAAAGTTAGGCGGCGGCGAGCACCGAGGCCTCGACCGCCGCCGGATCGAACTCGCCCACCAGGTAGAAGGCGTCCACGACGTCGGCACCCAGGGTGGATACCCGTGCCGCCCGCACGCCTACCCCCAGCTCCGACAGGGCCGACGTCACGCGGTAGAGCAGCGCGGGAGCGTCCGAGGCGCGCAGCTCCAGCAGGTCGGGAGCGGCCCAGATCACCTTCGGCGGGGCGGCGGCCGGGCGCGAGCCGCGGGCCACCTGCCCGAACCGGGCCGGCAGCACGAACTGGTCGAGCGCCACCCGGCGCAGGTCGTTGGCGACCGCGGTGTTCAGGCTGGCGCGATCCGGCGCGCCGAAGCGCGGCGAGACCGCGCACTCGATGATCGCGCGCTCGCCGATGGTGACGCTGTCCACCGCCGCGATCTCCAGCTTGTGGGAGGCGAGGCAGCCGGCGACGGCGGCGAGCAGGCCGACGCGGTCGGGCGCGGCGAGCGCCACCCAGTCGTCGGCCACCTGGATCACGGGCATCGCTCCGGCCGCCAGCGCGGGCGAAGGCTCCCGGTTCACCTCAACCGGTTGGCCCCCAAGGGAAGCGTGCACCCGCGCGGCGAGGGTGTCGATGAGGCGGCCTTTCCACGAGGACCACGCGGCCGGGCCGGTCGCGGTGGCGTCGGCGCGCGCGAGCATGTGCAGGATCTCGAGGGTGACGGTGTCGCCCACCGCCTCGGCGACGCTTTCGATCACCGCCGGGTCGTCGAGGTCGCGCCTGGTCGCCATCTCGGGAAGTAGCAGGTGATGACGTACCACATCAAAAATGATCTTCTGATCGGCGGCGGTCAACCCGATGTGCTTGGCGACCGCGGCGGCGATCGGCGCGCCGACCACGCTGTGGTCGCCGGGCAGGCCCTTGCCGATGTCGTGCAGCAACGCGCCCAACACCAGCAGATCCGGCCGGGACACCTCGCGCGACCAGCGCGCGGCGTTCGCCGCCGCCTGCACCAAATGTCTGTCCAAAGTGTACTGATGCACCGGGTGGTGCTGGGGCGACCCGCGAAGCCGCGTCCACTGTGGAAGCCAGCGACCCGTGATCCCGAAGCGGTCGCACGACTCCCACGCCGCCACCAGACCCTGCCCGGATCCCAGCAGGGACAGCAGAGCGTTGCGTGCGGACGCCGGCCACGGCACGGCCAGCGGCGGTTCGAACCGGACGAGCCACTCCAGGGTCGCCCGCGCGATCGGCATGCGCGCCTGCGCCGCCGCGGCCGCGACCCGAAGGGACAGCGAGGAATCCGGCTTCGGCCCGATCGCCGCCCGGGCCAGCACGATCTCCCCGTCGACCGCGATGACGTCGCGCGCCACCGGCCGCCTGTCCGGGCGGGCCGAGCCGGTGCGCAACGAGGAGCGCCAGCGCTGCACCGCGCGCCAGCTGTCGGCGACCGTCCACGAGATGGTGCGCGCGTCAAGGCCGATCCGGCGCAGCAGAACGTCCGGATTGGACAGTCCTAGCAGCTCCGCGACGGCGCCCCGCTCCTGGGCCCGCAAGCGATCCGCGCGCCGGCCGACCGTGGCGTGGAGGGCGTCGCGGCAGTCGAGCAGGCGCGAGGAGGCGGCGCGGACCGCGGGCGGAAGGGCGTCGGCGATGCCCGCCATCCCGATGCCGCGCAGGATCGACACGTCGCGCAACCCGCCCGCCGCCTCCTTGAGGTCCCCCTCCAGCAGGTAGGCCAGCTCGCCGTGCACCCGATGCCGTTCCTCACAAAGCTCACGCAGCCGGCTCAGCTGGCGGGTGGCGGTGCGGCGCCACTGGTCAAGGGCCGAGGCGGCCAGGCCGCGGGTCAGCGACTCGTCCCCGGCGATGTGGCGGGCGTCGAGCAGGCCAAGCGCCACCTTGACGTCGCCGGCCGCCGCGTCGAGCGACTCGGGGATGGTGCGGGTGGAGTGATCCAACCCGATCTTGGCGTCCCAGATGGGGTACCAGATGGAAGATGCCAAATCGTCGATGCCGGAGACGCTGGAGTGCAACAGGATGAGGTCGAGGTCGCCGAAGGGCGAGCACTCCCGCCGCCCGAGCCCGCCGACGGCGACGAGCGCCACGCCATCTGCCCCCGCCCCCCTGCCCTCCGGGTCCGCGCCATCTGCCCCCGCCCCCCTGCCCTTCGGGCCCGCGCCCCGGAGTTTTTCGGGCAGCAAATCCCTTAGCCAGTCGTCAAGGGCGGCGGCACGCCGCGCGCGTGCCGCCGCCCCTACCAGCTCAGAGGGCGTCGAGACCGCGTTCGCCGGTGCGAACACGAACCACCTCGGACACCTCGGTCACCCAGACCTTCCCATCGCCGATCTTGCCGGTGCGGGCGGCGGTGACGATCGAGTCCACCACCTTCTCCACATCGAGCTCGTCCGTCACGACCTCGATCCTGATCTTAGGCAGGAACTCGACCGTATACTCGGCGCCGCGATAGACCTCTGTGTGACCCTTTTGCCGGCCGTAGCCCTGAACCTCGCTCACCGTCATCCCGGCAACGCCCATGGCGTGCAGGGCTTCCTTCACCGCATCAAGCTGATACGGCTTGATCACCGCTGTTACCAACTTCATGGAAAGCCCTTCCATCCCTGGACCCTAGCCGGTCACCTTCGCAGGCTGCTGCGGCTCTTCTTCTTCCACTTTGCTCGGCTCCCCCTTGGATACCGGTGGAGCCGCGCCGATACCAGCCAAAGCAAAAGCGCTGGCGCTGGAGCCGCTGGTGGGCGAGAAGTCGTAAGCGCTCTCAGCGTGCTCGGCAATGTCGATGCCCTCGATCTCGACCTCGGGCTTCACCCGGATCTTGAAGATGAGCTTGACGATGGAGCCGATGATGAACGCCAGCCCGAACGAGTAGACCGACACGATAGCGCTGCCCGTCGCCTGCCGTCCAAGCTGCGTGAGGCCGCCGCCGTAGAACAGGCCGTTGCTGGCGCCAAGGATGTTCTCGTCGGTGATCCAGGAGTTCACCACGTCCGTGGCGAACAGGCCGATCCACAGCGAGCCGATCCACCCGCCGACGAAGTGAACACCCACGACGTCGAGCGAGTCGTCAAAGCCCAGCTTGTACTTCAGGCTCACCGCCAGCGCGCACAGCGCGCCCGCCACCAGGCCGAGCAGGCTGGCCGGAGCCGCCGTGATGAACCCACAGGCCGGAGTGATCGCGACCAGGCCGGCGACGGCGCCGGAGGAGGCACCGACCACGGTCGGCTTGCCGCTCTTGATCCAGTCGATGATGATCCAGCCGAGCACCCCGGCGGCCGTGGCCACCTGGGTGTTGACGAACGCGACCGCCGCCGTCGAGTCGGAGGTCAGCTCCGACCCGGCGTTGAACCCGAACCAGCCGAACCACAGCAGGCCGGCGCCGAGCATGACGAACGGTACGTTGTGTGGCTTGAACGTTTCCTTGCGCCAGCCGATGCGGCGGCCCAGCACCAGCGCCAGGCCGAGCGCGGCGGCACCGGCGTTGATGTGCACCGCGGTCCCGCCGGCGAAGTCCAGAGCGTGGATCTTGGTGGCGATGAAGCCACCGCCCCAGATCCAGTGCGCAACTGGAACGTAGACCAGCGTGAACCAGCCGAAGGCGAACAGCAGCCAGCCGGCGAACTTGGTCCGGTCGGAGACCGCGCCGCTGATCAGCGCGACGGTGATGATGGCGAACATCATCTGGAAGGCAAGCACCGTGTACGTGGCGATCCCGGTCGAGGCGCCACCGGCCATCCAGATTTCGGCCGGGAAGACCTTGGTCCCCAGGTACTGCGAGAAGCTGCCGATGAGGCCGTTCAGGTCCGCGTTCTCGTTGGTACCGAAGGCGAGCGAGAAGCCGTAGAACAGCCACAGGATGCTGACGAGCCCGATCGTCACGAAGCTCATCATCATCATGTTGAGCACGCTCTTTGCCCGGTTGAGCCCGCCGTAGAAGAAGGCAAGGCCGGGCGTCATAAGCAGCACGAGCGCCGAGGACACCAGTAACCAAGTGTTGTTGCCCGTGTCGATCGTCGGCGGATCTTGCAGGAGCAGCACGCTGCCCTCCTTATATTCTGCTGCGGATGATGTCCAGCTCCGCTGCTGGTTGAGGGTGCAGCATGGTCGCGTCCTGTTTCGCCCAGGGGCGCTGCGCGGTTTCCAGCACGTCACGATCTGTTTCGTACGTGTGAAGAAATCCTCACAGCCGGTGAAACTTTACAATTTGATATCTACATAGCTGAAGATTGAAAGCCTACGATTTCCGGGTATGAAGCTCCCTCGTTTGATAGTCGCTGCCATCACCGCGGCCGCATCGGTCACCGCCGCCATCGCCGTTAACAGCGTCGCGTCAGCGGTGGAACCACAGATCCGAGACGCCGGAGGTGCGACGGCGATCAAGGACAGCTACCTGGTAGTCCTCAAGGACTCGGCCAACGCCGCCACCGAAAGCTCCCGCCTGGCGGGCAAGCACGGCGGCAAGGTCGGCTCGGTCTGGAGCAGCGCCCTGCGCGGCTTCTCCGTCACCATGTCGGAGGCCGGGGCCACGACCCTGGCGGCGGATCCGGCAGTGGCATTCGTGTCACAAAACCACAGAGTCACCATCGCGGGCTCGCAAACCCCTGTCCCGTCATGGGGACTCGACCGTGTTGACCAGCGGGACCTGCCGTTGGACAACACGTACAACTTCCCCGACTCGGCCGGCTTCGGCGTGCACATCTACGTCGTCGACACCGGCATTCGTATCACCCACACCGACTTCGGTGGGCGGGCCAGCTACGGCCACGACTTCATCGACAACGATGACATCGCGGACGACTGTCACGGCCACGGCACCCACGTCGCCGGAACCACCGCCGGAACCTCGTTCGGCCTCGCCAAGCGGGCCCAGGTCGTCGCGGTGCGCGTGCTCGACTGCGTCGGCAGTGGCACGTTCGACCAGGTCATCGGCGGGGTCAACTGGGTCGCCGCCAACGCGATCCAGCCGGCCGTGGCCAACATGAGCCTCGGGGCCGCCGGCACCAACGCCGCCCTCGAAGCGGCGGTCTCCGGCGCGATCGGTGGCGGGGTCCAGTTCGCGATCGCGGCGGGCAACAGCGCCGCCGACGCGTGCAACTTCACCCCGGCCCGCACCCCGGCCGCTATCACGGTCGGCGCGACCGACATCAACGACGTCCGGGCCTCGTTCTCCAACTTCGGGACGTGCCTGGACATCTTCGCCCCGGGCGTTTCGATCACCTCCGCCTGGAACCTCAGCGACACCGCCACCAACACGATCAGCGGCACGTCAATGGCCTCGCCGCACGTCGCGGGCGCGGCGGCGCTGATCCTGGGCGACAACCCGACCTTCACGCCGCAGCAGGTCCGCGATGCGATGGTCAACAACGCCACCCTGAACAAGGTGGTCAACCCCGGCACCGGCTCCGCCAACCGCCTGCTGTTCGTGGGCGCGGGCGGGCCGCCACCGGTCTGCCAGCCGGGCACCAACAACACCCCGCTGGCCATACCCGATGGTGCGCCGGCAGTCACCAGCACCATCACCATCACCGGTTGCGCGGGCAACGCCAAAACGGCCTCCACGGTCAGTGTGAACATCTCACACCTCAACCGCGGTGACGTCGTCATCGACCTGCTCGCACCCGATGGGAGCGTCTACAACCTCAAGCGCCGCAGCAACGACACCGGCGACAACATCGTCACCACCTTCACCGTCAATCTCAGCAGCGAGACCGCGAACGGCGCCTGGCGACTGCGCCTGCGTGACCGCCGCAGCAACGGGATCGGCGGCACGCTCAACACCTGGACGCTAACCGTCTAACCACGACATTGGCGCCCCTCGCGTGCGGGGGGCGCCTTTGGTTTGAGCTCAGCGATCCGTTCCCGGCGGAAGATCTAGCGCAAGGCGTGCTCGAAGGTGTAGCGCTCGTAATCGATCAGACGAAGATCGCGGAGGGGCCGCCTCAGGTGGCCTTTTTGCACTATCCGGACGAAGGCCGGTTCGCCCGCGTTGGCCAGCCGCCGGATCCCCTCGACATGGTCGACAATGCGCTTGCGGATCGTGCGGACCAGCCGGTGCCGGTCGCGCGGGATCAGCCCATACGCATCGGCGAACAACCGCAACCGGCGCGGGCGGTCGGGGTGGTGCCAGCCCAGCGTGATCGAGTCCCGGTCGCTGAAGACCGGTACCCAGGTCCAGGCCGCATAGGCCACGTCATAGATGCGCGATCCGGGCGAGGCGAGATCGAAGTCGATCATCGCGAGGGTGCCGTCCGGACGCCAGATCACGTTGTGCGGCGCGGCGTCGTGGTGGCAGATCACCTCGGCGTCGGGCGGCGGCGGGCCGAACGAGCGCCAGACCGCGCCGGGCGGCGGCCTGAACCCGGCCTGGGCGTCGTGGAACATGCGCAGCATCGTCGCGACCGTCGCCAGGGCCTCGTCGGTCACCCAGTGGGGCGCCAGCGGGTACTCGCCGCACTCGCCGGGGACGAAGGAGAGCACCTCACGCCCGCGCTCGTCCATGCCGAGCACGCGCGGCGAGCCGGTGAACCCGGCGCGCTCGAGGTGGAGCAGCAGGGCATGCACCGTCGGCGTCCATGGACCGGCGTTGCGCCGCACGGTCTCCCCGACCCTGACGACGGTGCTGACGTTTCCGCCCCGCAGCGGGATCTCGATCACTCGTCACCCAACAAGGCATTGACAAACGCAGATGGCTCGAACGGTGCCAGATCGTCGGGACCCTCGCCCAAACCGACGAGCTTCACCGGGATCCCGAACTCACGCTGCACCGCGATGACGATACCGCCCTTGGCCGTTCCGTCCAATTTGGTAAGCACCACTCCGGTGACATCGGCCACCTCCGTGAACACCTTGGCCTGCGACAACCCGTTCTGGCCGGCGGTGGCGTCGAGGATCAGCAGCGTCTCAGAGACCGGGCCGTGCTTCTCCACCACCCGCTTGATCTTTCCTAGCTCGTCCATAAGCCCGACCTTGTTCTGGAGCCGCCCGGCGGTGTCGATCAACACGGTGTCCACGCCCGAGTCGATCCCCTTGCGCACCGCGTCGAACGCCACCGCGGCCGGGTCGGCCCCCTCGGCGCCGCGCACCACCTCGGCGCCGACCCGCCCGGCCCAGGTCGACAGCTGCTCGGCGGCGGCGGCCCGGAACGTGTCGGCCGCGCCCAGCACCACGCTGTGCCCGTCGGCGACGAGGACCCGCGCGATCTTTCCGCAGGTCGTGGTCTTGCCGGCACCGTTGACGCCGACCACGAGGATCACCGCCGGCTTGCCGTCGACCGGCGACGCCTTGAGCGAGCGATCCAGTGATGGGTCGAGTGCCATGGTGAGCTCCTCGGTGAGCAGCGCGCGCAGTTGCTCCTGGCTGCGCGTGCCCAGCACCCTGGTGTGCTCGCGCAGCCGCGCCACGATCTCGATGGTGGACTTCACCCCGACGTCGGCGCCGATCAGGCTCTCCTCCACCTCGTCCCAGGCGTCGTCGTCGAGGTGCTCGCGCGACAGCAGACCGAGCAGGCCCTTGCCGAAGACGTTCTGCGAGCGGGCCAGCCTGGCCCGCAGCCGCACCAGCCGGCCCTGCGTCGGGGAAGGCGCCTCGACCAAAGGCGGCGGCTCCTCCTCGATGACGATCGACGCCTGCCCGGCCGGCCCTTCCTCCTCGACGACGACCGACCGTTCCACCCTCGGCTCTTCGACCACCGGAGGCTGCGGCTCTTCGACGACCGGGGGCTTCTCCTTGACGATCACCGGTGCCGATGTCTGCGACTCCGCCGGTGGCAACTCGGGCTTGCGGCCGCGCCGCGAGATGACGAGGCCGACACCCCCCACGATGAGGACGGCGATGATCACGAGTACAAGGACGATCGGTTCCATGTCCAGCATCCTTACATGACTGGAGGCCGCGCCGAGACGCCAAGCGCCGCACGGATGTAGCGGAGGTCACCCAGACCCGTGAACCGCAACGCGGACAAGCCGGACGCACGGGCCCCCCGGACGTTCCGATCGGTGTCATCCACAAATAAGACCATTTCTGGCTTTGTACCCACGGCGGCGCACGCGGCGAGGAAGAACTCCTTGCTGGGCTTGTGGACGCCCAGCTCCGCCGAGGAGATCACGGCGTCGAACTCATGGTCCAGGTCGAAACGGGTGAGATCATCACGGAGATCGGAGGTGGCGTTGGTGGCCAGGCCCACGGCCTTGCCCGCGGCGCGCACCTCCCGCACAAAACCCAGCACCTCGTGGTCGATGTATCCCCGATAGGCGTCCCACTCCAGCACCGCCTCGCGCGGCGCACCGGTCGCCTCAGCGATCGCGTCGAGCCACTGCGACCGCGTCCAGGTCCCCGTCACCGCCGGGATGTACCGCGTCCACTCCAGGCCCGCCTCGAGGAACGCACCGGGCGGCAGCCCGTGGCGCTCCTCGATCTGGGCGCTGACCGGCCGGTCGTAATGGCGCAGCACCCCGTCGAAGTCGATCAGGAGAGCGTGGGCGACGTGCCGACGCCTCATGCCGCCTCTGCGCTGATTCGCTGGCTGATCACCTCGGTCACACCGTTGCGCATGGTCACACCGTAGAGGGCATCCGCTACCTCCATGGTGCGCTTCTGGTGGGTGATGATGATCAGCTGGCTGTGCGTCTGAAGGTCCTTGAGCAGGTTGATCAGACGGCCCAGGTTAACGTCGTCGAGCGCCGCCTCCACCTCGTCAAGGATATAGAACGGGCTGGGACGGGCCCGGAAGATGGCGCAGAGCATCGCCACCGCGGTCAGCGAGCGCTCGCCACCGGACAGCAGCGACAGCCGCTTGATCTTCTTGCCGGGCGGGCGTGCCTCGACCTCGACGCCGGTGGTGAGCATGTCCTCGGGGTTGGTCAGCACCAGCCGGCCCTCGCCACCCGGGAACAGGATCGGGAAGACGATCTCGAACTCGCGCGCGGTGTCGAAGAAGGCCGAGGCGAATACCTCGAGGATGCGGTCATCGACGTCCTTGACCACCGTGAGCAGATCCCGACGGGTGTTCTTGAGGTCCTCGAGCTGGTCGGAGAGGAACTTGTACCGCTCCTCCAGGGCGGCGAACTCCTCCAGCGCGAGCGGGTTCACCTTGCCCAGCAAGGAGAACTCGCGCTCGGCCTTGGCCGCCCGCTTTTCCTGGATCGCGCGGTCGAAGGGCTCCTCATCGCCGGACTCCGTCACCAGCGCCACGCCCGGGCCGTACTCGGCGATCAGGGTCTCGACGTCGATGGAGAACTCCTCGGCCGCCCTGTTCTCCAGCTGCTCGATGCGCATGCGCTGCTCGGCGCGGGCCACCTCGTCGCGGTGGACCTCGTTGGTCAGGCGCGCCAGCTCGTCGCCCAGACGCTTGGCACCGTTGCGCACCTGAGTCAGCTCGGCCTCGCGCGCGGTGCGTAGCGCGGCCAGCTCGTCGCGCTTGAGCGCCGCCTCCTGCAGCGCCCCGGTCAGCCTGGCCAAGATCTCGCGGGTGCCGGCCTCCACGGCGCGGGCGATCCCGGCGCCGCGCTCGCGGGCCAGGCGGCGAGCCTTGGCGCGCTCCGCCGCCGCACGCTCCGCATTCGCTTGACGCAGAAGGGAATCCGCGCGCCCGGCGATGGAGGCGACCCGCTCCTCGGCGGTGCGCACGGCCAGCCTGACCTCGACCTCGTTCTGCCTGGCCTGCGGCACGAGCCGGGCGAGCAGGTCACGCTCCTCGGTGGACGGTTCCTCGTCCACCGGGGTCGCCTCGGCCATCGTCAGCCGCTCCTCCAGCTGCGCGAGCCGCTGCACATCCTCCTCGCGGGCGGCCGTCGCCTTGTCGCGGGCGGCCGCCAGCCGCTGCGCCTCGGCGTGCGCCGAACGCGCCGCCGCGCTCAGCTCGGCCAGTTTCCGGGCGGCCGCGTTGCGCTCGCCTTCGGCCGCGCGTTTGGCGGCCGCGGCCCGGTCGACCTCCTCCTTGCGCAGCGAGACCACCTGGCGCGCTTCGCCAAGCTCCTCACCCAGCTCGGCCATCATCTCCTCGGACGCCAGGCGCTGCGCCCGGGCCTCGTCGACGGCGGCCTGCACCTCGATGAAGCTCTGGGCCTTGCCCGAGCCACCGGAGCCGGTGAACGCCCCGACCAGGTCGCCCTCCTGGGTCACCGCGCGCAGATTCGAGTGCTGGGCCACCAGGCGGGTGGCCGACTGGAGATCGCGCACCACGACCACGTCGCGCAGGGTGTGGGTCAGCGCGGACCGCAGCCGGTCGTCGAAGCGGATGACGTCCAGCGCCCACCGGACATCGCCCGGCAACGGGATGTCGAGGCGGGACTGCGGCTGGGCGCCGCCGATCACGAGCGCGGCCCGTCCGGCGTCCTGGATCCGCAGGAATCGCATGGCCTCGGCCGCCTCGTCCACCCCGGCGATCGCCACGGCGTCGGCCAGCGCCCCCAACGCGGCCGCGAGCGCTGACTCGTACCCTGGAGAAACGCTGAGCATCGAGGAGAGGCTGCCCAACAGGCCCGGCACCTCACCGGTGCGCGCGAGCAGGGCTCCGGCACCGTCTTTGCGTTGCAGCCCAAGGGCGAGCGCGTCCTCGCGCGCCTTCCAGCCGGTGGCATCCTTCTCCGCCGAACGCTCGGCGTCGGTCAGCCGCTTGAGCTCGGCGTTGACGGCCTCGAGGGCATCAACCGCGCGGGCGTGGGCCTCGTCGAGGTCGGCGTTGTCCCGATCGGCCTCGGAGGTCTGCTCGGCGACCGCGTCCACCTGCTCCTGGGCGGTCGAGGCACGGGCAGCCGCGTCGGCGTGCGCCGCGACCAGGCGCTCGATCTCCTCGGCGGCGGTGGCCACGCGGGTGCTGGCCGCGCTGACCTGCCCGGTCAGCTTCGCCAGGCCCTCGCGCCGGTCGGCGATCGCCTTGGTCGCCAGGACCAGTTGCTTCTCGGCCGCGGCGAGCTGGCGCTCCTGCTCCTGCCGGTGCGCCACCGCCTCCTCGAGGCGCTTCTGGTCGGCGGCCAGAGCGGTCCGCAGGCCCATCTCCTCGGCCCGTACCCGTTCCGCCTCCTCTTCCAGCTGCTTGGGATCGCGGCCGGGGCGCCCGTCCGCCTCCACCGCGCTCAGGTGGCGCTGGCGTTCGGTGGCGAGCTGGGCGGTGGAGCGGAAGCGCTCCTGCAGGGCGGAGAGCTTGTACCAGAGGTCCTGGGCGGCGGCGAGCGCCGGCGCGTCGGCCGCGTGCTCGGCGTCCAGATCGGACAGTCGCTCGCTGATCTGCTCGAACTCGATTTCCACCTGGGCGCGCCGCTCGCGCACCGCGGTCTCGTCGGCGATCTCCTTGTCGAGGGTCTCGCGCAGCGTGTGCAGGTCGTCGGCGAGCAGCCGCAGCCGGGCATCACGCAGCGTGGCCTGGATGACCGCGGCGCGCCGAGCGACCTCAGCCTGCTTGCCCAGCGGCTTGAGCTGGCGGCGAAGCTCGGCGGTGAGGTCGGTGACCCGGTTGAGGTTGGCCTGCATCGCATCCAGCTTGCGCAGCGCCTTCTCCTTGCGCTTGCGGTGCTTGAGCACGCCCGCCGCCTCCTCGATGAAGGCGCGGCGGTCCTCGGGCTTGGCGTGCAGCACGGCGTCGAGCTGGCCTTGGCCCACGATGACGTGCATCTCCCGGCCGATGCCGGAGTCGCTCAGCAGCTCCTGAATGTCAAGAAGCCGACACTGGTCGCCGTTGATCTCGTATTCGCTCTCGCCGGAGCGGAACATCCGGCGGGTGATGGAGACCTCGGTGTAGTCGATGGGCAATGCGCCGTCGGCGTTGTCAATGGTCAGCGTGACCTCGGCGCGGCCGAGCGGCGCTCGCCCCGCCGTGCCGGCGAAGATGACATCCTCCATCTTGCCGCCACGCAGCGCCTTGGCGCCCTGCTCTCCGAGAACCCACGAGATGGCGTCGACCACGTTGGACTTACCCGACCCGTTGGGCCCCACCACGCAGGTGATCCCCGGTTCGAGCTTCATCGTCGTCGCGGAGGCGAAGGACTTGAAACCCTTCACTGTCAGGCTTTTGAGGTACACGGAACTCCGGTCTGGTCGGCTTTGCATTGGCTGTTAAGCCGGCAGGGGTGCCGGGGTCTTATTGCCGCAATGTACATGGAACAAACCGAAGGCAAAAAGAAGCGCGCCGCCACGGCAGTGGAGGCGCGCGATTAGGTCAGGTGCTCCCTGGGTCGATATCCCGACGCCAGGGTCAGGTCAGAGCCGGCTCGGGGAGGCGGAGCAGCTCGTCCACCTCTGCGGCAGCCGCCGCTAGCCGGTCATTGTCCGCCCGCAGGCGGGTGACCTCAAACTCAAGTGCCCGCACCGTGGCACGCAATCTGGTGACCTCGTCGAGCAACCGCCGATCAGGTGCAGTCGCGACGTGGCCATAGAGGGCCTTCGCCATATCTTCTCCTTTTGAAGCGCAGCTGGTCCGTCCCAGCAAACGCGCGCCCATGTGTCTCGCACTCCCGAACCTGCTGGGACCACTTTGACCTGTGGCACTACAGACACGGTCGGGCGCGACTGGCGACGAGTCCATCCTCCGCCGATACGCCCATAACGTCAAGTTGCCTGGCTGCACCTACACCGTTAGCGTCAATTCCGTGCCAGGTAAACACCGACCCCGAGGCTCGACTGGCAGACGCATGATACTGCACGTCCTGGGCCTGGGTACGGGCTTTCTGAGCCTGCTCGTGGGTGGTGTGATCGCTATGGACTTCGGTTCGGAACAGATGTCACCCAAGGTGATTACTGACACAATAGCCACTTCCTTACCGCCCTCAGTCTCCGCCGAACCATTCCCTTTCGCCAGCGTTTTGCCCACTTCGCTCCCCAGCGTGTCGCCGACCGCCGCGCCGCCCGCCACCAAGGACAAGATCACGACGATGGAGGACGAGGTCACTTCCTTGATCAACAAGGAGCGCGCGAAGGCCGGGTGTGGCGCGGTGAAGACCGATGAGCGCATGCGAGCCGCTGGGCAGGCGCACAGCGCAGACATGGCCAAGAACAACTATTTCAGCCATACGGGGCGCGACGGGAGCTCCTTTGTGGACCGGCTGGCTCGGGCCGGGTACCCGAAGGAAGGGGCGGCGGGCGAGAACATCGCGTATGGGTACAGCACCGCGCAGGCCGTGGTCAACGGCTGGATCAACAGCGAGGGCCACCGTCGCAACATCCTGAACTGCTCATCCAAGTCGACCGGGGTGGGTCTGGCCTACAAGGGAAGCACACCGTACTGGACACAATTGTTCGGACGGATATAAATAGACACTTCTTCCACATTTTGGCGGCCGGCTCGTTAGACAGGGCGTGACTCCGCTGCTCTCGCTACACCAGCATCCGCTGACCCATCCCGACGCCTGGAGCACCATCGAGGCGGTCGGCGTGGGCGCGACAGTCCTGCTCAACATCGCCGGGCCGGGCAGTGGTCTCGACCCCACCTGGACCACGGCGACACAACGTCTTGTCCGCGCCGGCGTCACGTTCCTCGGCTACGTGGACCTCGCGTTCGGCGCCCGGGCCATCGAACAGATCCGGTCGGAACTGGGGCGCTGGGCCGGGTACCCGGTAAGAGGAATTTTCTTCGATCAGTCACCGACCAGCCCGTACTCGATCGGCCCGGTCGCGGTCGCGGTGCGAGCCGCGCGCCGGATCGGGTTCGACACGCTGCTGATAAACCCCGGGCGGTCCACCGACTCGATCTACCGCGGGCTGGGCGCCGTGCTGTGCACCTTCGAGGGGACCTGGGAGCAGTACCAGCGCGGCACGCCGGACGGCGTGCGCGCGGGGGACGCGCACCTCGTCTACGAGGTCCCGCAGGAGCGGATCTCGGCCACGTATGAGCTGATGCGCGGGCGCGGTGCGCGGTTCGGTCTGGCCACGTCCGAGGCTTCCCTCCAGGCGGTACCCGTGTGAGGGCGCTGCTTCTGGCAGTCTTGCTGGCTTCGGGCTGCGCCGCCGAGCCGAAATGGTATGAGGCGCAGCCGACGCCGAGCCCGAAGGCACTGCGCTGGAACCTCGATGTGATCGTGGGTGACCCGCTGACGACGACCTCGGCTGAGGTCAAAGACCTGCATCGGGCGTCGAAGCGGGTGGTCTGCCGCATCGGCCCGATCCAGCCGTCCGATCCCGATGCGGCGCGGCCCGGCCCCGAGGCCCTGTTGGACCGCCTGAAACTGTGCCGGGACAAGGGTTTCGACGCCGTGGCGTTCATAGTGCCGACGGACTCGCTTGTCCGGGAAGCGGCAACTCTCCAGCTGCCGGTGCTCGAACTACCGTCTGGTGGCGAGCCCGCGAGCTACGGGTGAGAAGCCGGCGCTGCCGTTCGCCGGGGGAGGCACGACCCGCCGAAAGGCGAGCGGCCTACCGCTGGCAGCGCGGGCAGAAGAATGACGATCTGTTCATGAACGCGGAGCGTTTGATCGGCGTGCCGCAGCGCGAGCACGGCTCACCCTCCAGGCCGTAGGCGTTCAGCCCCCGGTCGAAGTAGCCCGACTCCCCATTGACGTTGACATACAAGGCGTCGAAACTCGTGCCGCCCTCCACGATCGCCTCTCGCAGCACATCCTTGACGTGGTTGAGCAGCCGCTGGGCGGCCGGCCGGGAAATTTCGTCGCTGGCCCGGTCGCCCCGGATCCTGGCCCGCCACAAGGCCTCGTCGGCGTAGATGTTGCCCACGCCGGAGATCAGCTTCTGGTCGAGCAGGGCCCGCTTGACGGCGGTCCGCTTCTTGCGGAGAGCGGCGAGGAACTCTTTGTCCACAAAGGACTCCTCGAGCGGATCCTTCGCGATGTGGGCGATCTCCTTGGGCAGCTCCGCCCCGCCGATCGACACCGCCAACCCGCCGAAGGTCCGTTGATCCACGAAGCGCAGTTGTAGACCTTTGTCGGTGAAATCGAACCGAATGTGCAGATGTTTCTCGTCGGGCGCGGCCATCGGCTGTACCAAAAGCTGGCCGGACATGCCCAAATGGCCAATGATCGCGTCGCCACTGTCCAGTGGCAGCCACAGGAACTTGCCCCGGCGGCGGGTGCCCGTGACGGTGCGCCCGGTGACGAGCTGGGCGAAGTCTCTGGCGCCGGCGATATGCCGCCGGATCGAACGGGGATGGCTGATCTCCACGGCCGCGATCGTCCGGCCGACCACCCACTTGTCGAGCCCCACCCTGACCGTCTCCACCTCGGGCAACTCTGGCATCGCTCAAGCCTAGTGCCGCCATCGCAAGGGCTAGCGGTGGCTAGCGGGAGACCTGCCCGCCGCTGATGATGAGGACGCCGCCCGGCTCGTCGCATCGAGCCTGCAGCGTCAGCTCCTCTGCCAGTTCCACATCTGCGGAGATGGGCGACCACTGACCTGCCGTCGCCAGGGCGGAGCCGAGCTCGCGACGGGTGATGGTGCCGTCCCTCTCCTTGAAGCCGCCGATCAGGGTCAGGGTCGCGCGCAGCGTGGGGCCACCGGGAAAGCTCGACTGGACCTGGGCGGCAAACCCGGAGTGCCGCCCGCGCAGCAGATAGGTCACATCGCGTTGCTTGTCACTGGACTGGTTGGTGGGGCAGGCGATCACCAGCGATCCGGCGTAGGCCCGGTTTTCCCGCAACGCCTTGGGCAGCTCGGTGAGGTTCGCGGCGCCCGCCTGGACGGGTAGGTCCGCCAGCGCCATGAGGTTCGCGGCGGCACCGGGGCCATGAGGTGTGCGCGCCGTCGGCGTCGCTTGGCCCGTTGCCCCCTCGCCTGGGCCCACCGACGGGTTCCACCCCAGCCAGGATCCAACGTCCGCCACGACACCGACCACGGTGACCACGATGCCCAGCACCCCGAGAGCGAGGGTAAGCAGCCACATCGACCGGTGCTGCCTATGTTGATGATCTATTCTCGCCCCGGGGCCACCCGTCTCTGACATGCTGTCCTATCGATGCTCGCTCCCCGCTTGATGACGCACACCGTTGTTCCCGCAGCTCGGTTCCCGCAGCTCGATCACGTGCCAGCGGAGCCACGTAGTAGATCAACGACGATGAATGGTTGAATGCTACCGCAGGAATGCCAACGCTGAATTCTCTTTCCTGGAGCTGAATTTGACCACCCCTGAGGAGCCGAAGCCAAGCGAACCGAACAAGAATCCAGCCTCGCTCGTCACCCTCATCACCGTGGCCGCCGCCGTACTCGCGCTGTGCGCCTCGATCACCGCCGTCGGCGTCGCCTGGGTCGCTTTGCGCCAGGCGTCCGAGACCAAGGAGACGGCCGGTCAGCCAGGCACCGGTCCCGGTGACAAAACGCCCGCCACCCGGCCCGCTGCCAAGCCGGACACAACCGCACCGAAGCCCAGCCAGACCGGGCCGCCGGTGCTGGACGAACGGACCAGCTACACCATCAAATACACCAAGCAATCCCTGACCATGTCCGGAGCCTGCGAGTACAGCCAAGGCACAAGCATGTACACGGACCTGGACGAGCCTCGGGTCAATGTCGCGGATAGCGGTTCGGACTTCATTTTCCGCGCCGGATGCGGCCCCACCGCTCCCGCCGTCTTCCTTCTGGGGGACAACGTCAACGGTGGCCTCGTGGACAACCCGAACGCGACCCCGCAGGAGTGCGTCGACCGGATCCGCCGCGCTCCCGTGGGAGACGCCTCCATCCCTGTCACCCAAGGGGTCGTGATCTGCTTGACCACCTCCTACAGCGCCGCACGGTCTCGCGGCGACAGGTGGCGGGTCGTCCTGATCGTGGTGACGGGCGTCCGCGACCTGCGCACCGTGACGGTGGAGGCGACCGCCTGGGACATCCCCACCTAGATCGTGAAGGGCCAGACCGTGATCATGTGGGAGCCGAACCACAGGCCGAAGGCGGTCCAGAGGGCCAGGACGGCGGCGGACACGCGGGCCGAGGTGGAGGCGAGCGAGCGGGCCAGGGGCATGCAGGCCACGAGCAGCACCGGCACGAGCAGGCGCGGCTTGGAATGCCAGTACCCGGCCTGGCCCACCACGAGAATCAGCGAGATGACGCCGAAAACCACGGCCGGAGGCCAGATCCGCTGCGTGCAGGCGATGATCACCAAGGCGACCGTGGCGATGATCAGCCACACCGTCAGCATCTCCACCACGCCGACGCCGCCGCGAAGGGAGTCGACCACGAACGTGGTGACCGACGAGCCGAAGTCGAAAGTGGAGCCCCAGCCCGCGGTCTGCACCTTGAACCAGGCGTCCCACTCGCCCACTCGCCAGCCCACCCAGGCGAGGTAGGCCGGGCCGGCAATTAGCGCCAGCGAGGCGGCGACCGCCCCGACGACCCGCTCACGCCGGGATGAGGAGCGCCAGGCCATCAGCACCGCCACGGCGAGGGCGAGGGCGAGGGCCATGCCGGTGGGGCGGGTCAGCGCGGCGGCGACCCCGGTGACGCCCGCCGCCCACCAGACACGCCGGTGGGCGGTGACCAAGGTCAGCGCCACCAGCGCCAGGAACAGAGGCTCGGAGTAGCCCATCGTCAGCACCACCGACATTGGCTGGGCGCAGACCAGCACGGTCAGCACATAGCCGACCTCTCGGTCCCAGAGCGCCGTGCCGAGCAGGAATATCCCGACACCCGCCACGATCCCCGAAAGGGTTGCCACCGTGAGAGAAGCGGCCTCCGCGGGTACCCCCAAAAGGGTTATCCCTCGAATGAGTCCCGGAAAGAGTGGGAAAAACGCGAAGCCGTTGCCGACCCGGGTCCCTCCGGTGTCATAGGTGTAGCCGTCCGGATAGCCCTCGGTGGCGACGTTGATGAACCACCCGCCGTCCCAGATCAGCAGGTGCGACGCGAGCGTGCCGTCCTTGGACATCCAGCCGACCAGGATGAGCTGGGCCACGCGCAGCATCGCCACGATCGCCACGGCGAGCATGACCCCGAAGGCGCCGCCAGCGCGCTGCCAAAGCCCCTCGCGCGCCATCTCCGGCAGTGCCCTTGGCGCGTCGGGAGGGGTCTGGGTGAGCACCTAATCCTCGCTGGCTTCGGGGTGCTCGACGTCCATGAGGCGGTTGGTCAGCGCGCGATGCGCCTCCTCGGCCGCCTTCTGCTCGGCCTCCTTCTTGGAGCGCCCGGGGTTTCCGCCGAAGCGCTCCTCCCCGACGACGGCCCAGGCGGTGAAGGTCTTGGCGTGGTCGGGGCCCTTCTCGGTGATGTCGTAGTCGGGCACGCCCCAGCCGTTGGCCGCGGTCAGCTCCTGCAGGCTGGTCTTCCAGTCGAGAGCGGCGCCGCGCCGGGCCGACTCGGCCATCAACGGATCGAAAAGCTTGCGGATCACCTCGGTGACGACCTCGATGCCGTGCTCGAGGTAGACGGCGCCCAGCAGGGCCTCGAAGGTGTCGGCGAGGATCGAGTCCTTGTCCCGGCCGCCGGTCAGCTCCTCGCCGCGGCCGAGCAGCAGGTGCGCGCCGACCCCTTTGGTGCCAAGGGAACGGGCCACCCCGGCCAGGGCACGGGCGTTGACCAGGCTGGCCCGCTGACGGGCGAGGCCACCCTCGGGCATGTCGGGGTGGTTCTCGTAGAGCGCGGCGGTGATCACGAGGCCGAGCACGGCGTCGCCGAGGAACTCGAGGCGCTCGTTGGTGGGCAGACCGCCGTTCTCGTACGCATACGACCGGTGGGTCAGGGCCCGTTCGAGCAATTCCTGATCAAGGAACACACCCAACGCGTTGGTCAGATCGTCTGATCTAGGCATCGCAACCACCCCTTACGGCTCGTCGTAAGGGGTAGGGGATACGTTGAACGCGCCACCGCGATGGGTGGCTCGTCAAACGGCGAGAATCTGGCGGCCGTTGTAGGTGCCGCAGACCCCGCAGGCAGCGTGGGGCAACTTGGGCGACTTGCACTGCGGGCACGGCTGGGTCTGCACCGCGGAGGCCTTCCACTGTGCCCGGCGATGACGGGTGTTGCTGCGCGACATTTTGCGCTTCGGGACAGCCACGGCTCTACTCCTCGGTGAGGTTCTTGAACTTGCCCAACGCCGCCCAGCGCGGGTCGATCTGCTCGTGGGTGTGCCCCTCGGGCAGCTCGTCCCAGCGCACCCCACACTCGGGGCACAACCCTGGGCAGTCCTGCCGGCACAGGGGGTTGACCGGCAGTGCCAGCACCACCGCGTCGCGCAGCACCGGCTCCAGGTCGATCAGGTCGCCTTGCATCCGGCCGACTTCGTCTTCGTCGGTGGTCTCATCCGTGGTGCTGTTCTCATAGGCGAACAGCTCCTGGATCGGTACGGCCAGTTCCTCGTGAATCTCGGCGAGGCAGCGGCCGCACTCGCCCTCCAGCGGAGCCGAGATGGTCCCGGAAACGAGCACGCCCTCCGACACCGACTCCAGCCTCAGGTCGAGGTGGACGTCGGCGCCCTGCGGCACGCCGATCATCTCCACACCGAGGTCCGCCGGTGCCGGAACGCTCCGACTCTGGGTGCGCATCGCACCCGGGCGCCGGGGAAGGTCCCTGGTACCCAGGACCAAAGGCGCCCGTGGGTCGAGGTGCTTAGTCGAATGTTCTGGCATGACCAAACTCCGGCCGGAAAAGGCCGACGAAGAAGATTACCTGAGGCAAAGCTCCTTCGTCGAATCGGACGCCTTTTCTAGAACGGTTCTAAAAAGGCAGGGGACGCTCGTCTTGTTCGGGAACGAAGGATCCGATCTCGCGCAGCGCGTGCATCTTGTCGCGGCCGCGCTCGATGGAGGCGAGCGCACGCGTCAGGAACTGCTCGAAGTTGGCCAGCGCGGTGTCGACATACTCATCCACCTCGTCGCGCAGCCGCTGCGCCTCCGCCCGCGCTTCGCCGATGATGCGGGCGCCCTCGTGCTCGGCCGAGACCGTGATCTCGTTCACCGACACGAGCCGGGCGTGCTCCTGCTCACCCTCCTGGATGATCCGCTCCGCCTCGCGGCGACCCGCGTCGAGGATCTTGTCGCGCTCCTCGAGCAGCGCGGAGGCGCGCCGCAGCTCGCCGGGCAGCTCCGCCCGCAGCTGGTCGAGCAGGCCAATCACCTCACCGCGATCGACCATGCAGTTGCGCGACATTGGCACATTACGCGCGCCCTCGACGAGGGCAATGAGGTCGTCGATACGGTCGAGCGGATCCACCGGTCACTCCTTGATTGCGGGTCGGCACCGCTATACATGATGCCTCGGCGAAGTTACTTCGTGTGCGCGGCGCGCGACGCCATCCGTTCAGCTGGAACGGGCGGTGCGCAGCTTCTCCGCGAGGCGCCGTTCGACAAATTCGGGCACGTAGGTGGAGACGTCGCCGCCCCACTTGTAGACCTCTTTGACCAAGCTCGAGGCTATGAATGAATAGATCGGGTTGGTCGGCATGAACAGCGTCTCGACCCCGGACAGATGGATGTTCATCTGGGCCATCTGCAGCTCGTAATCGAAGTCGCTGGCCACTCGCAACCCTTTGATAACAATCTGCGCACCCTGCTCGCGGCAGTAGTCGACGAGCAGGCCCTGGAACGACTCCACCCGCACGTTGGGCATTTCCTTGGTCGCGTGGCTTAGCATCTCGAGCCGCTCGTCGATCTCGAACAGGCCCTGCTTGGACTGGTTCATCAGGACCGCCACGATCACCTCGTCGAACAGCTTGGCCGAGCGGCCGATGATGTCGAGATGCCCTCGGGTGACCGGGTCGAAGGACCCGGGACAAACAGCACGCCTCATGGCTCGAGCCTTCCGTCGTTCTTCGCGGCCCGACCGTACCAAAGCGTCGTCTCGCCGTAGCGGCGGCCGCGCTCGCGGGTGACGCCCGGCACCCACGGCGGTTCCGGGGAGCGGCCCGAACGCTCGATGACCACGACGGCCTCCGGGGCAAGCCAGCCGCCACCGGCCAGGGCCGCCAGCGCCGCCTCGAGATCGGTCTCGGTCAATGAGTAGGGCGGATCGGCGAAGACAAGATCGTAAGGCTCGCCCGGGTTACCCGAGGTCAGAACATTGACAACCTTGCCTGTGACGATTTTGGCCCCGGCGGCGCTCAACGTTTTTACGTTTGCTCGGATCGCCTTGGCGGCACGGGCATCGTGCTCGATGAACAGGGCGTGCGCGGCACCGCGCGAGAGGGCTTCGAGGCCGATGGCGCCGCTACCTGCGAAAAGGTCCAAAACCCTTGCGCCCTCTAGCTCTGTCTGACTGTCCAATGTAGAGAAAAGCGCCTCGCGGACACGGTCCGAGGTGGGCCGGGTGTCCCGGCCATCGGGGGTCGCCAGCCGTCGCCCTCCGTAACGCCCGGCCACGATTCTCGTCACGCTCCGACGGTACTTCATAACGATTCGGCAACGGCACACCGCACCAATTTCCAAGCCGTGCCCGCCTTTCATAAGGTCAGGCGTCGCTCAGCTTTTCCTTCATCGGATCACGTCTTGGGGAGAAGGATTTGAACCCGCCCACCAAACGCCTCCTCGCACTCGCTGGAAGCCTTGTCGCCGGCCTGTTCGGCGTGATCGTGCTCGCGAGCCCGGCGCAAGCGCACCACGCGGAGATCACGGGTAAGGCCGTCTGCCAGGAAGACGGCAAGTATGCCGTCACCTGGACGGTGCACAACCCCACCTGGGACAACCCGTTCATGAAGATCACCAAGGTCGAGACCGTCCCGGCCGCCAACGGCTTCACCAAGATCGCGGCGGACACGTGGCTCAACGCCGACGAGTCCATCACCGAGGTGCAGATCGTCGACGGGACCGCCACCAAGGCCAAGCTCACCGTCTTTGCCAGCTGGCACTTGACCAAGACCGGGCCGGCCGTGGTGATACCCAAGGAGCCGGCGTCGGAAGAGGTGGAGATGCCCGGCAAGTGCGCGCCGGTGGACGCGAAAGGCGATGGAACCTGCACCACCTTCGACGTCACGATCATCAACTCGGCCGAGGGCGACACCATCACGGCGCAGGTCACCTACGGCACTCAGACCACTCCGCCGGTCGAGGTTAAGCAGGGCGAGTCGAAGAAGGTGTCCCTGACCCCCAGCTCCCAGACGGAAGCCGTGGTCTCCTTCGCCAATTCGAACTTCACCGTCAAGGTGGCATACAAGAAGCCGGACAACTGTGGTGGCCTGCCGCAGACCGGTAGCAGCACCACGACCATCATGGCCTCCGGGGCCGGCATCGCCGGGCTGGGCGTCTTCGTGTTCTTCATGGCCCGCCGGCGCATGGCCCGCCTGCGCAGGCTCGCCTCCGAATAAAAGGTTTTCCTACCAACAACAGTGACGAGCGGAGTGCCTTCAGCCCTTCTGGAGGTACTCCGCTCGTTCGTCATCCACCAGCCGGCCGATGGCGTCGGCGAGCAGCGGGTGCCTCTCCAGCGCGGGATCCTCGGCCAGCAGTTCCTCCGCGGACGCCCGCGCCTCACCGATCATCTCGCGGTCCCGCAGAAGGGACAGCAACCTGAGGTGGGACCGGCGGCCGGATTGGGCCGCGCCAAGCACATCCCCCTCCCGCCGCTGCTCCAGATCCAGCTCGGCGAGCTGAAACCCGTCGAGGGTCGAGGCGACCGCGTCGAGTCTTTCTCTTGACGGGGTACCCGTAAGCGCCTCCGTGACGAGAAGGCAGAGCCCCGGTGCCGAGCCGCGCCCGACCCGCCCGCGGAGCTGATGCAGCTGCGACATGCCGAACCGTTCGGCGTCAAGGATCGCCATCACCGTCGCGTTGGGCACGTCGACGCCGACCTCGATGACGGTGGTGGCAACCAGGACATCGAGCTTGCCCGCGGCGAAGTCGCGCATGATGGCGTCCTTGTCGTCGGCGGGAAGCCGGCCGTGCAGGACGCCCAGGCGCAGCCCGGCCAACGGCCCACTCGCCAGCAGCGGCGCCACCTCCAGCACCGCGACCGGCGGCCGCTTTTCGTCGCCTTCTGAAGGTGGCGTGTCGTCATCGGACACGCCCTCGCCGATGCGCGGGCACACCACATAGACCTGGTGCCCCTTCCCCACCTCTTCCACGATGCGCTGCCAGGTCCGGTCGAGGAACGCCGGTTTCTCCGCCGCCGGCACGACGTGGGTCGCGATGGGCGAGCGGCCGCTGGGCAGCTCGGCCAGGATGGAGGTCTCCAGATCGCCATAGACGGTCATCGCGACGGTGCGCGGGATCGGGGTGGCGGTCATGACGAGCACGTGCGGCGGCTGCTCGGCCTTGGCGCGCAAGGCATCGCGCTGCTCCACCCCGAAGCGGTGCTGCTCGTCGACGACGATGAGGCCGAGGTCGCGGAAGTCCACGCCCTCGTACAGCAAGGCATGGGTGCCCACGACGATGCCGGCGTCGCCGCTGGCGATGCTGCCCAGCGTGGCCCGCTTGCCGGCCGCGCCGAGGGATCCGGTCAGCAGCACGACACGATGCTGCTCCTCCAGCGGTAGCAGCCGGATGATGCCCCGGAAGTGTTGCGCCGCAAGGACTTCGGTCGGCGCCAGCAGTGCCGTCTGGCCGCCGTTGTCCACCACCTGGAGCATGGCCCTAAGCGCCACAAGGGTTTTACCCGCGCCGACCTCGCCCTGCAGCAGCCGGTGCATCGGGTGCGGGGTGGCCAGGTCCCGTCTGATCTCCTCGCCGACCTGCTTCTGCCCGTCCGTCAACGTAAACGGCAAGCCGGCGTCGAACTCGTCGAGCAACCCGCCCTTTACCGCCGGGCGGGGCTTGGCGGGCCAGGCCGCCGCCTCCATCTTGCGCCGCACCAGGGTCAGCTGGATCGCGAACGCCTCGTCCCACGCCAGCCTCCGCCTCGCGGCATACAGCATGTCCTTTGAGGACGGGCGGTGGATCTCGCGCAGAGCGGTGGGCAGGTCGACGAGTTTGCGGGCCGCGCGGGTGGGCGCGGGCATCGGGTCCGGCGGCATCTCGACGGTGTCCAGCACGACGCGGACGCACCGGGCGATCACCCACGTCGGCATCTTGGCGGCGCTCGGATACACCGGGATCAACGCCCCGGCGAAGGACTCCATCTCCTCCTCGGGGTCCGCGCCGTCCAGCAGGATGTACTCGGGGCCGTTGAGCTGCCGCTGCCCACGGAACTCGGTCACCTTGCCGGCGAACAGGCCCCACGTCCCCGGCTTGAGATCCCGCTCCCGCCACGCCTGGTTGAAGAAGGTCAGGGTGAGCCGGCCGCCCTTGCCGTCGCCGACGGCCACCTCGAGCAGGTTGCCCGAGCGCTGCTTGAAGCGCCTCGAGTGCGCCGTGATCACCTGGGCCATCACGGTCACCTGCTCGCCGACCTCCAGCGAGCGGATGTCGGTGTGCTCGCCGCGCTGGTCATAGCGCCTGGGTACGTGATAGATCAGATCCCCGGCGGTGTAGAGGTCGAGGTGGGTGGCCAGCGCCTTGGCCGTCTTCTCCCCCACCAGTTTCTTGAGCGGTGTGTCCAGACCGGACATCACTCGACCCCCACCAGCAACGGGTAGTGCGCTTGACCGCCGTTGTACGCGTGCACCTCCACCAAGGGCCACGCCTTCATCAGATGCTCCTTGAGGGACTTCTCCAGCTCCGGCGGCGCGTCGGCGCCGGTGAGCATGGTGACAAGCTCGTTGCGGCCGGTGGCGAGCATGCGGTCGAGCAGTTCGCGGCAGACCGTCACCAGCTCCTTGCCGATCACGTTGACCTCGCCCTCGACGAGCGCGATGACATCGCCCGGCAGGCAGCGCCCGGCGACGGTGATCGCCTCGCGGCTGGCGTAGGTCACCTCGGCGGAGCGGCAAGCGGCGGCGGCCTCGGCCATCGAGATGACGTCATCCTCGAAGCGTCGCTCCGGATCCCGCACGGCCAGGGCGGCCAGCGCCTGCACCGATGAACGGGCCGGGATGACGCGCACCTTGACGCCCTCGCCGAACGCCTCGTCGGCGGCGGTCTGCGCCACCGCGCGCAGGTTGGAGTCGGTGGGGATCACCGCCACGCGTCCGGCACCGGTCGCCATGATCGCGTCAAGGATCTCGGCCGTCGACGGGTTGGCCTTGACCGTCACGGCTCCTTCGGCCACCAGCAGCTCGGCGATGCCGTCCCCGGCGGCGGTGACCACGACCGCACGCGCGGTCGGGTCGGGGCGGCGTGGCGCTCCCTCCGCCCGGGCGCTCGTCAGGTGGGTGATCTGGAGCTGGTACGGCCGCCCGGCGTCGAGTGCCGCCTCGACCGCCGCGCCCGCGTCGTCGACGTGGACGTGCACCCGCCAGGACGGGTTGCCACCGACCACGACCAGCGAGTCGCCCAGCCGGTCGAGCCGGCCCCGCAGCTCCTGCGCCTGCTCGACGCCGGTGTCGATGAGAAACTGCACCTCGTACTGCGGGCCGCGGTAGTTGAGCTGTTGCTGCACCGGGTGCGAGACCGGCACGCTTTCCAGCGCGTGCTCCACCTGCTCGCCGGTCAGCGCCTCCACCATCGCGTCGAGCAGCAGCACCAGGCCCCGCCCGCCCGCGTCGACCACGCCCGCCTCGGCGAGCACGGGCAGCTGTTCCGGGGTGCGCGCCAGCGCCTTGGCCGCCGCGTCGGCGGCCTCGCGGATGCTCTGGCCCTCGGCGGCGCGCGCCACGGTCAGGATCGTCCCCTCCACCGGATGCGCGACCGCCTCATAGGCGGCGACCGCCGCGTCCTGCAGCGGGTGGGGCCCATCGACCCCGTTGGCCAGGCCCGCCAGCCACTGCGCGGTGATCACGCCCGAGTTGCCCCGCGCCCCGAGCAGGGCGCCGCGGGCGAGCGCGGTGAGCGTGACCCGCACGGCGTCATCGGGCAGGCCCCCGATCGCGTCCTGGGCCGAGCACATGGTCAGCAATAGGTTGGTGCCCGTGTCCCCGTCGGGCACCGGATAGACGTTGAGGTCGTTGAGCTCCTGCTCATGGCGGCGCAGCGCCGCGACGCTCAGCGCGCACCAACGACGCACCGCATAGGTGTCGAGGCCCTCCAACACCGGCTTAGCCTATAACGAGGCAGGGTGAGTGGCCTCGCCCCGAGCACGCACGGCCGTCAGCCACGCGGCTAGGCCGGTTGGGAGAAGAGCGTTCCTATCGGGTACCCTGTTCAGGTTGCCCTCGTCGGGCACGTTGATCAAGGACGACTTCAGGAGATCCCGTGGCTGCCGTTTGTGACATCTGCGACAAGAAGCCGGGCTTCGGTAACAACCGGCCGTGGTCGAGGAAGGCCACGCGTCGCCGGTGGGACCCCAACATCCAGACCGTGCGCACCCCGGCTGGTGGCGGCACGACCAAGAAGCTCAACGTGTGCACCTCCTGCCTCAAGGCCGGCAAGGTGGCGCGCGCCTAGTTCCGGGGAATCCCGGGCTTGCGAGAACGGCGCCCGAGGGGCGCCGTTTTTCATGCGCTAAAGCGGCTTGGCGAAGCAGCGGGCGCCGGGCTCGTCCTTGTAGAAGCCGAAGTTGGGAATGCGCTCGTAGCCGAGGGCCTGGTAGAGCGCGATCGCCTCGGGCTGGCCGGTGCCGGTCTCCAGGATCATCCGCTTGCGGCCGTGGTCGCGAGCGTCCGCCTCGAGCGCGGCCATGATCTGTCTGGCCAGGCCCAGCTTGCGGGCGAAGTCGCGCACGAACACCCGCTTGACCTCGGCCACCTCGGCCGAGTGCCCGTGGCTGCGCCAGGCCCCGCACCCCACGGGCTGGCCGTCGAGGTAGGCCACCAGGAAGCCGCCGTCCGGAGGGTCGAACTCGAACCCCGCCACGGGCGTGCCGTCGGCCTCGCCGTAACGCTCCTCGAGGTCGGCCATCAGCTCGGCGATGAGCTTCTGTGCGGTCGTCGACCCGTACCGCGTGGGTTTGATCTGAATCGCCACGCCGACGAACTTAGCGTTAGGTGCGGAAGTGATCCCAACCGGGAGAGCCGGCCCAGCGCCTGCCGTCCACCGTGACGCCCTCACCCGCTGAGACCGAGCCGATGGCGCGCCAGCCGTCCGGCAGCGCCGCGCCGGGTGGGAAGGTGGCGGCCAACGCGTGATCGTCCCCGCCGGCCAGGAGCCAGTGATAGGCGTCGAGGCCCAGAGCGCTGGCGGCGTCGCGCATCTGCTCGGGTACAGCGAAATGGTTTTTAGAAATGTCGATGCCCACGCCGCTTGCCGCCGCGATGTGGCCGAGATCGGCGATCAGACCGTCGGACACGTCGATCATCGCGGTGGCCCCGGCGCGCGCCGCCGCCGGACCGAGCGCATAGGGCACCTCAGGTCGCCGGTAGGCGTCCACGAGCAGCCTGGGCGTGCGGAAACCGCGAGACAGCACGGTGTAACCGGCGGCGGCGTAGCCCACCCGGCCGGCGAGGGCGACCACATCGCCCGCCCGCGCCCCCGAGCGCAGCACCGGATCGAGCCCCTCCAGATCACCCAGGGCCGTGACGGAGATCATCACGGTCGCGGCGGAGGTCGTGTCGCCGCCGACCACACTCGCCCCGACCAGCGCCGCCTCCTCGGCCAGGCCGGTGGCCAGCTCCTCCGCCCAGGCGACCTCCAGCTCGGGCGGGGCGGCGAGGCCCACGAGCAGAGCGGTGGCGGTGCCGCCCATCGCCGCGATATCGGCGAGGTTGGCCGCGGCCGCGCGGCGACCGATGTCGGCCGGCTCCGCCCAGTCGCGACGGAAGTGACGTCCTTCGATAAGTATGTCGACCGAGGCAACGATGCGCCCGTCCGGGGACGCCACCAAGGCGGCGTCGTCGCCCGGGCCGACCAGGACAGCCCGCCCAGGTGAGCCTAGGCGGGACACAACTCGGGAGATCAGGCCGAATTCGCCCGCTTGCGCGACGCTCAACATCTCCTCCGGATCGGCTGAGGTATTTTCATGGGCGTGGTTCACGCCTACATCCTGATTCAGACGGCCGTCGGCCAGTCGGTTGGCGTGGCCGACGCCATCCGCGGCGTCGAGGGGGTGACGCGGGTCGACGCGGTCACCGGGCCTTATGACGTTGTTGCCATGGTTGAGGCGCGCAGCGTCGACGACCTGGGCAAGCTGGTGCTCTCCCAGATCCAGATGATCCCCAACATCACCCGCACCCTGACATGCCCCATCATCCACCTGTGAGCAACGATGTGCGCCGATCCGCGTCTCGTGTCGCGACGCTAGTCGCGGTCCCGGTCGCCTTGCTGGCGGGTTTCGTGGCTTTTCAGGCGCTCCGGCCGGCCACGCCCAAGCCGCAGGAGACCGGCCCGGTGGCCATGACGGCCAAGGCCCTCGACGGGCGGCAGACCGAGGTTTGCCGCGCCCTGGTGGCCCGCATGCCCGACCAGGTGCGTGACCGGCAACGGCGCCAGGTCACGGCCGGCCAGGAGCAGAACGCGGCCTTCGGCGATCCGGCGATCACGCTGGCCTGCGGAGGCGAGACACCGTCGATCGCCCAGAGCGAGTTCGTCTATGGGCTCAGCGGCGTGTGCTGGATGGTGGACCCGGCGGGTACAAAATGGACAACCGTGGACCGAGAGGTGCCCGTCGTCATCATGGTGCCCAAGGAGTACGACTCCCCGGGGCAGTGGGTCACCGCCTTCTCCGGCCCGATCTCCTCCGCCGTGCTCCCGGCGCACATCCCGTCGGGGTGCAAGGGCTGAGGGCATTCCGGTTCCGGAAGTCACTTCGCGTATTGACACGTGACACTTGCGTGAACAGACTTTCCGGTGGGTTCTGCCTTCAAATTTCTGGTAATCCACGGGGGATTAGATGAATGAAGAGCGATTCCATCCATCCGAGCTGCAAATCAAGATCCTTGAGAAGCTCCTGCTGGGCACGACCGACGCCGCGATCGGTCGGGCGTTGCGGATCGCCGATCGGACCGTGCGCCTTCACATCAGCAAGCTTCAATCGATTTCCCAGGTGCGCGGGCGCTTCGCATTGGGAGCCGTAGCGCACGCCAAAGGCTGGATCGATCTGAACCGCGCCGCTCCCCCCGGGGCCGGCGGCTAGATGCGGATCAGTGCAGTCCGGTCCCTCGGCGCAGGGCCGTGCGGATCAGGCGCGACACCAGCTTGGGATAGTCAAGGCCGCTCGCCGCCCACATCCGCGGGAACATCGAGGTCGCGGTGAAGCCCGGCATGGTGTTGATTTCGTTGAGGTAGACGTCGAGCTCGGGTGTGACGAAGAAGTCCACCCGGGCCAGGCCCGCGCAGTCGATGGCCGTGAAGGTCCGGGTGGCCAGCTCCCTGACCCTCTGTGTGACATGGTCGGGGAGGCCGGCGGGGATGTCGTACTCGCACTCCTCCCCGATGTACTTCGCCTCGAAGTCATAGAACTCGTGCCCGGGCGCGACCACGCGCACCTCGGCCAGCAGCGAGGCCTCGGGCGCGCCGCCCGCCTCGCCCTCCAGCACCCCGCACTCGATCTCGCGGCCGACGATCGCCGCCTCGACCAGCACCTTGGGGTCGATCTCGCGCGCCTTGGTTACCGCGGCGTCGAGTTGCGACCAGTCGTGCACCTTGGAGATTCCGTAGGAGGAGCCGGCGCGCGAGGGCTTGACGAAGACCGGCAGGCCCAGCCGCTGCTTGTCGTCCTCGCTGAGCTCGTGCCCGGCCCGCAGCACGACATAGGGCCCGGTCGGGATGCCTTCGGCGGCGGCGAGCTTCTTGGTGAACTCCTTGTCCATGGCCGCGGCCGAGGCGAAGACGTTGGCACCCACATAGGGGATCCCCGCCATCTCGAGCAGCCCCTGGATCGTGCCGTCCTCGCCGTAGGCGCCGTGCAGCGCGGGGAAGACCACGTCCACCCCGGCCAGCGCGGAGGCGCCCTGCACCGGGTCGAGCACCACCAGCTCCTGCCGGGTCGGGTCGGCGGGCAGCGCCACGGCCGCCCCGGACGCGTCCGTGATCTCCGGCAAATTCGAGCCCTCGATCGCCAGGCGCGAGGGGTCGCCGGAAGTGAGCACCCACCGGCCCTCGCGCGTGATCCCTACCGGGATGACCTCGAACTCCGCCGGGTCGAGCGCCGACAGGATGCTGCCCGCGCTCACGGCGGAGACGGAGTGCTCGGGGCTGCGCCCGCCGAACACCACGGCCACCCGGATCTTCCGGCCGGCCGATGGTGAGGACTCGAATGTCATATGCCCGACACTACTTGACGTTGTGATCGAAGGGTGAAGAGCTGCTCGCACGCGTCGCCGTGATCCCGCTCGCGCTGATCGCCGGGCCGATCCGCGGCATCCCTTCTGGATCGTTCACGAACTGACCAAAGAGTTAGCCGGCCCGCCGCATCAGTGTGCCACCGGGCCGGCCAGGTCATAGGCGCGGTCTTCTTCAGGGCGCTAGCCGCAGAGCCCTCCGCTCAAGAGGAAGACCTCCGGGTCGGGATTGGGTCCTGAGCCGGGCGTGCCCAGGAAGCCGATGGTGACCGATCGGCCGGGCGCTATGTGGCTCGTCCAGCCGGACGAGGTCGCCGTGACCGTCGCTCCGGACTGGCTGAGGGAGGCGCCCCATGATGTGCCAACGGTCTGTCCACTTAGGAACGACCACTGAAGCTCCCATCCGTCTATCCTTTCCCTTCCGGTGTTGGTGATGGACACCAGGGAGACGAAGCCGCTGTCCCACTGGGCGAGCCGCGTGTAGTCGACGCGGCAGTCACCCTTAACCGTCGGCGCGGCAAGGAATGAGGTGACCCAGGACAGCGGCGAGTTCCAGTTGATCGTCAGCTCGTTGGTCGACCACGACTCGATGTCGTCGATGTAGCAGAACTGCCCCACGCAACCCACAAGCTTCCGCTGCGCCAGCGGATCCTGGATCGACGAGTTGGGTCCGCCGGCGAGCGCCCCTGGTGGAGGATGCGGAAGGTCCGGGTTCAGCTGGTGCGAGTACCACCGGCTGTGCTGGTTCTGCGAGAACTTCGTGCCGTAGCCCGTGACGTAGGAGATGTTGAGCGCGTTGCGCCCGAGGATGTAGTCCATGCCACGCGCCACGCCCTCGGTGTATCGCTTCTCGCCGGTCAGGTCGGCGGCGGTCGCCACCACCACAAGGTTGTTGAGCACCAGGTTGTTGGAGCCCCAGTCGAACATGCCGTTGGGCGCGGTGTAGGTGAGCCCGTAAGCGTTACCGGCCTGCGCCGCGAGGTAGCGGTCAGCAGCGTCCACAATGGACTTCCGCGCCTGTGCTCTTCCTGGAAGATTATTTGGTACCGTCGCCAGCTCGAGCCGTCCGAGGGGCGCCACCCACTGCCAGTCGAATCCCCTCGGAGTGAAGATGTCGCCGGTGTGGTGCGGGCTGGCGAGCAGGAACTCCTTGAATTCCTTGGCCCCCGTGGTGATGTACAGCTCGGCCGCCGCCCAGTAGAACTCGTCGGTCACATTGACGTCGTCATAGGCGCCACCGCCGTTGCCGTCGGCCGGGCTGGCATAGCGCTCGGGGTTGGCCTTCGCCGCCGCCCACGCCTTCTCCGCCGCTACGAGACACTTGGCCGCGAATGCCCTGTCATACCGTGCGAACAGGCGCGCCCCTTGCGCCGCCACGGCCGCGAGGTTGAGCGTCGCGGCGGTCGACGGCGGATGCAGCTCGCGCAGCATCGGGTCCATGTGGGGCAGCAGCGGCAAGCCGGTCCAGTTATTGTCGTGAATCTTGTGGTGCGCCATGCCCGCGAGCGGTTTTCCGTCGGGTACCTGCATGCTCAGGATGAACTGCAGCTCCCACCGCGCCTCATCCAGAATGTCGGGCACTCCGTTGCCGCTCTCGGGAATCTGCAACTGCCCATCCGCGAAGGCGGACCGGTTGCGCTCGAACTCCGACATCAGCTGGTGCACCGAGATGCCACCGTTGACCACATACTTGCCGTGATCCCCGGCGTCGTACCAACCCCCGCTCACATTGAGCGTGTAGTCGCAGACCCCGGGCTGGCACGGAACATTGGTGTCACCAGTATTCGGGGCCACCCCCACATGCCCCGCCGGCCGCTCATACCCGGGCCGGGTGATCGCGATCCCCGACCGCTGCGGGTAGTAGAACTTCAGGGCGTCATCCCTCAGCTGCGTGTACAGGTTGTCCCCGATGGTGAACGGGTGGCTCGTCTCCCCGTCGGCCACAAGCACATACCGCCCGGCCTTGCGGTAGTTCAGGGTTATCCCGTGGGTGTTCTGCCCAGACGTCGGGTCCACACCGAGCGGCCTGGTCTGTCCACTTGCGACAACCCGATCGCCCTCCACACTCTTCAACTGCCACGGCACAGCAGCGGTGGCCTCGGTGACGAGCGTGGCGTCCTTAGGCCCATTGATCAGATAGCCGTGCTGGTTGACGCGCACCCTGGGCCCGGTGTCCGGAACGTACACGGGTGGGGCCGCACCTCCCTGCAGCGAAACGTTGTCCAGGCAGAAGCGCCACGGCTCCGCCCGCCCGCCGATCTGGAACACCACCTGCGCGTTGGGCAGATCGATCGGCATCGTAAAGCTGCCGGAGCTCCCATCCAATAGATTGATCGCCACATACTGGGTCCACGGGTCCATCGGCAACTGAACCAAGGCTTTGCCCGCCATGGCTCCCGGCGCGTCGAACTTGAACTCGTAGGACTCCCCCGCCTGCAACGGGATGTTGTCCTGGCCGATGATGACGTCCCACGGGTTGGCCGTCCCGCCGGGCACATCCATACAAAGCTGCTGCGTTGCCGAACTCATCGGGTGCGTCCCCCACCAGGGGGCGTGCCCATTGTCGAAGGTGCCGTTGACTATCAGCTCGGTCGCAGCACTCGCCGGAGCAGGCACCACGAACAACCCAATCAGAACAAGCAACGTGGAGATCTTCGCTAGCATGGCCTACCCACCCTTGGGAGCGCTTCCATCGGCTAGCGCGATTATTGCGGGAGCGTTCCCATGATGTCAATCAATTGATCTCCCCGTCACCAAGATCCCGCAATTTGCTAGGCAAGTCGCGTTCCCACGGCGCCTCAAGACGCCAGGCAAATTCCGAGATCTTGGCAGCGCAAGCGAGGCCCCTGCAAGGCGGCATTTTCGGGGAAAATGCTGCCTCATCCCACGCGGAAGCAGCACTTTCTCAGAAAATGCCCGATCAGACGATCAAGCACACACAGCGGCGCAACCCCGATCAGACGATCAAGCAGGCACCGCCGCAACGAAGGGGTGGCCGGGGGTGGGTCCCGGAAAGCTAAAGAAACCCTGGACGTCTCGCCCACGCCAGCGCCGCTACAAGGGCAACGGACCATCTTTCCGTGACCCACCCCCGGCCACCCCCCACCCACCCAGGCAGAAGGCCCACCCAGGCAGAAGGCCGCACCCACGCAGAGGCCGCACCCACGCAGAGGCCGCACCCACGCAGAGGCCGCACCCACGCAGAGGCCGCACCCACGCAGAGGCC
>Ga0075428_100000715_pt1 | contig 34371 bp, 28 predicted proteins | sample RhiMetdeltSRZDD2_FD_75291 | JGI IMG/M metagenome (GOLD analysis project Ga0075428, IMG submission 75291) | Populus rhizosphere microbial communities from Tennessee, USA - Rhizosphere MetaG P. deltoides SRZDD2 | ecosystem: Host-associated > Plants > Roots > Rhizosphere > Soil | place: USA... | reverse complement strand
CGCTCGAAGGGCGGCGCGGGCATCCTCATCACTGGGGACAGCCAGCTGAGCCCGAGCGCCCCGGACATCAACAACGGGATCTCGTCGCCCGGAGGTGGTGGTTCCGGCGGTTCCTTCCTGCTGCAGTCGAGCATCAGCGTGACGGTCAATGGAACGGTCGACACCGGCGGCGGGGCCGGCAGTCGTACTGGCTCTGTCTTCCTTTCGACCCTCAACCAGGTCACCCAGGCCGGCGCCGGCGCGCCGGGCTTCTACCGACTCGAAGCGGGCACGGTCAGCTTCGCGGGCACGGGAACGCCCGCGTTCGTCGCGGCTGACAACAGCGGTCCCTTGACGGACCAGGACGACCGTTCGGGCTCGCGTTCGTTGTGGCTGCTGCCGCCGACCAACGACCTGCCGGTCTGGCTGCGCTACGAGCTCGTCGTCGACATCGCCGGTTCGCCGGTGATCTTCAGCGACGACCCGACGGTGTCGCCGTTGCGCGCCGACGATCCCAGCGGCGCCGTTCAACTGCGCATGCAAGGTGCCCGCCTCGATCCGCTGACGGGCACCGTGGTGCCGTCGACGATCGGACCGTGGCGCACGAGCCTGCTGCCCGGCGGCGAGAGCTCGATCAATCGCGATCGCGCGAAGGTGGTCCGCTTCGACCTCGCGCTGAACAAGGCCTTCGGCACCGTCGCCGTGCGCGAATTGCGGCTGTTCTGGCGGTGACGTGATGTGATCGCCGCCGGCGTGCAGGGGAACACGTCTTCTGCGCCGGCGGCGCTCGAGCCACACCGTTCCGGACCCCGAACTGGACCCACGGGCTCCCGTCTTGCACGATGGCGGCCCGATGACCGATGCGCAGCCAAAGCGATCCGAGAAGAAGCCGCGTGCACTGCGCATGCGTCCGCTCGCCGAGCGCAAGAACCTGGTCGGCAAGGAGGACTTCGCGAAGGTGCTGCCGCCCGTCGAAGGCTTCCTGCAGTGGTTCGAATCGCTGCCCGAGATCTACGGCAGCAAGGCGCTCAAGCTCGTCGTCGGTCGCATCGTCGACGCGCATCAGCAGGGCCGCCAGGTCGGTCTCTCGCTCGGCGCGCACGTGTTCAAGGTCGGCCTGTCGCCGCTCTTGATCGACCTCATGCGGCGCGGTTTCGTCACGCACATCGCCACGAACGGAGCCTCCGCGATCCACGACTGGGAGACCGCCTACCAGGGCGCGACCAGCGAGGACGTTGCCGAGGGCCTGGCCGACGGTTCGTTCGGATTCTGGCGCGAGACGCTGAAGGGCCTGAACGACGCGAGCACGCGCGCGGCAAAGCGCGACGAAGGGCTCGGCCTCGCGATCGGCAGGCAGATCCTCGACCAGGACCTGCCCTACCGCCACCTCTCGGTGTTCGCCGAAGCGGCGCGGCTGCAGATCCCGGCGACCGTGCACGTCGCGTTCGGCTGCGACATCACGCACATGGATCCCGACCTCGACGCCGGAGCGCTCGGCACAGCCACGATGCGCGACTTCTGGATCCTCGCCGACAGCGTCGGCCGCCTCGACCACGGCGTCTGGTGCAACGTCGGTTCGGCCGTGATCATGCCCGAGGTGTTCCTGAAGGCCGTGTCGATCGCGCGCAACCGCGGCCAGCTCGGCGCCGACTTCCTCACCTGCAACTTCGACATGATCCAGCACTACCGCGCCATGACGAACGTCGTGCAGCGCCCGCCGAAGGAAGGCAGGTCCGTCCTCGCGATGCACGAGATCGTGCTGCCGCTGCTGCATCAGGCGATCCTCACCACGGCAGAGGCGCGCGGCTGCCTGCGCGAACCACGCTGATGCAGAGCAACACCGCCGAGAACCGACGCCTCGCCGAGATCCTCGAGGGTCTGCCGACCACGCGCGTCCTAGTCGTCGGCGACCTGATCCTCGATCGCTACGCCGATGGCAAGGCGAGCCGCGTCTCGCCCGAAGCGCCCGTGCTCGTGTTCGACTTCGCGAGCGAACGCTACCTGCTCGGCGGCGCCTGCAACGTCGCCGCGAACCTGCGCGGACTCGGTGCCTCGGCATCGGTGCTCGGCGTGATCGGCGACGACGAAGCCGGCGGCCGGCTACGTGCCCTGCTCGCGAATGCCGACATCGACACGCAGGCCCTCGTCGTCGACCGGACGCGGCCGACCACGCGCAAGACGCGTTACGTGGCGAAGACGCTGCAGGTCCTCCGTGTCGACGAAGAGAGCCGCGTGCCGGTCGGCGGCGATGCCGAACGCGCGATGATCGCGCTGCTGCAGCAGCGGCCGTTCCCATGGAAGAGCGTGCTGCTCAGCGACTACGGCAAGGGTGTGCTGACGCCGCGCATCATCGAGGCCGCGATCGCCGCGGCGCGGTCGCAGGAAGGCATCACGGTCGTCGATCCGAAGGGCACGGACTACTCGATCTATCGCGGCGTCGACCTGTTGACGCCGAACCGCGAAGAAGCCGAAGGCGCGACGGGCATCAAGATCCGACAGACCGAAGACCTGCATCGCATCGCCCAGCGCCTGCGCGAGATCACGGGCATCCGCACGGCGGTCATCACGCTCGGCAAGGACGGCATCTTCTTCGAGAAGGAGGACGGCAGCCACCGCATCATCCCGACCGAGGCGCGGCAGGTGTTCGACGTCACGGGTGCTGGCGACACGGTCATCGCGGCGCTCACGTATTGCCGCGCCTGCGGCGTCTCGCTCGAGGACAGCCTGCGGCTCGCGAACCACGCGGCCGGCATCACGGTCGCCAAGCTCGGCACCTGGGCTCCGAGCCGTCGCGAGATCCTGACGCGGCTCGGCGAGACGCCGGCCGACGGAGCCGGCAAGATCCTCTCGCTCGAGCAGGCCGTCGAGGTCAGCAACCGCCTGCGCGCGGAGGGCCGGCGCCTCGTCTTCAGCAACGGCTGCTTCGACATCCTGCACCCGGGCCATTGCGACTACCTGCAGAAGGCGCGCGCCTACGGCGATGCGCTCATGGTGGGGGTCAACACCGACGCTTCGGTGCGGCGGCAGAACAAGGCGCCGGGCCGGCCGATCAACACGCTCGAGAGCCGCTGTCTCGTGTTGGCGGCGCTGCAGGCCGTCGACTACGTCGTCGCGTTCGACGACGACACGCCGAAGAACCTGATCGAGGCGGTCACGCCGCACGTGCTGGCCAAGGGCGAGGACTGGCGCGACAAGGGTGTCGTTGGGCGCGAGTGGGTCGAAGCGCACGGCGGGCAGGTGTTGCTCGTGCCGCTCGTGCCGGGGTGCTCGACCACGAACGTGATCGAGAAGATCCAGAAGCTGGGACGCTGAGCCGCGCTGGGGCTCTGCTTCGCTCAGCACTCGTGTCGCCCGAGCGCCTTTTCCTTGCGGGAGGACGGCGCCGATACGGGCGTGGTGATCAGACTGTTCTTCCAGCTGGTGGTGGCTGTGCTGGCCTCGGCCGGTGCAGTCGTCAGCTACGAGATCTGGACCGCGGCGAAAGCGAACTCGGCGAGCCCCGGCGCGATCGTGCTGCTCGGCATCAGTGGCTTCTGCGGGCTCATTGCACTCCTCGCGTCGATTGCCGTCGTCGTCGAACTGGCCCGGTTGCTGCGCGGCGAGCAGAGCGCCCCGCGCTAGGCCGCCGCGCGGGTTTCTCTCGAGACCGCGTCACGCGGGGCGGGGTCCTGGTCCTCCCCGCAGGTCCGCACGCACCGATCCCGGTTCGTGCACCGCTGCGCGCAGCGCGCATGCGGTCCCCACTTTGCGAACCATCACGAGAACAACGACATGAACAGTCTCCTTTGCACCCTGCGAGCCGCGGCTCGCCAATGGCAGCTTGCGGCGATGGCGCTCCTGGCTGCGTCCCTCCTCCCGGCCCAGAACCCGACCACGCGCGCCCCGGAACTGCCGGCCGGGTGCGAGGACCTGCGGGTCCCCGCAGGCCACGTGGTCTCCTTCCACACCTACGCGGTCGGCTTCCAGGTCTACCAGTGGAACGCCACGACCAACGCGTGGCAGTTCTTGCGGCCCGAGGCGGTGCTGTTCGCCAATGCCGGCTTCCACCAGCCGATCGGCGTGCACTTCGTCGGCCCGACGTGGACCAGCGTCAGCGGCAGCACCGTGGTCGGCAGCTTCTACGCCGGCCGCGTCGTGGACCCGACTGCGATCCCTTGGCTGCGGCTTTCGGTGGTCCAGGCGTACGGGCCAGGTCCGTTCGCGTCGACGACCTGGATCCAGCGCGTGAACACCGCCGGCGGCAAGGCACCGGCCTACGTCGGCCAACCGGGCGAGACCGTGTGGGTGCCGTACACCGCCGAGTACTTCTTCTACCGCGCGCTGTGACACGACTGGATGACGCCAACTCGGGGCGGTGCCGCGTCCGCCCCACCACCTACGATGCCCTGAGGGCGCGTCAGCGCCCCAATCCCTCGCCCAACCCGACTGGCACCTCGATCACGCCGCGTTCCTTCATCAGCGCTTCGATCGCGTCCGGTGACGCGGGCAGGTGGCCCGACAGGTTCTCGCATCCGGTCGACGTCACGAGCACCGTGTCCTCGATGCGGCAGCCCATGCCCTGGTCGCGCAGGTAGGCGCCCGGTTCGACCGTGATCACCATGCCCTCTTCGAGCAGGTCGACCGAGGGGTCGTGCACGGCGAGGCCGACGTGGTGGCACGGCCCGTGGTCGCTGATGTAGCCGCGCTCCACGAGCATCGCCTTGCACTTGCTGCTGAGCACGCTGAGCTTCGCGCCGGGCTTCACGTCGGCGAGCAACGCCTGCTGGATCTCGTAGACGTCCTGCACGAGCTTGCGCTGCGCATCGGAGAACCGGCCCGACGCGGGGAACGTGCGCGTGACGTCGCTCGCGTAGCCGTTCAGCGTCGGCGCGTAGTCCATGACGATGAGGTCGGAGTCCTCGAGCCGCCGCGTGCAGGCGTTGTAGTGCAGGATGCAGCCGTTGGGCCCGCCGCCGACGATCGCCGCGTAGGCATCGGGACCGGCGCCGCGCAGCGAGAACACGTAGCGCGCGACCGCGGCGAGCTGGAACTCGTAGAGACCGGGTCGCGTGCCCTTCATCGCCTCGGCGATGCCCTCGGCCGCGATGCGCGAGGATTGGCGCAGCAGTTCCTGCTCGGCGGGACTCTTGTGCGGCCGCAGGCGATACAGGAACGGTTCGAGACTCTTCACCTCGAGGCCCGGGTAGGCCGCCGTGAGCTTCTCGACGAGCACCGACTCGCGAGTAGCGCGACCGTCGAGCACGTCGGACTTCGTGCCACCCGCGGCCTCGGCTGCCCTGCCCGGCGTGCTGCCGAGAGGCGCCCCTGCCTTCGTCGGCGTGAACAGCGTCGGCCGTTTGTTCTGCGCATCGAGGGCCAGCAGCTCCTCGAGCAGTGTCGCCAGAGAGCGCACGTTGCCGACGGTCGCAAAGCCGGTGCGCTTGCTGGCCTCTTCCCCGGGTGCCAGGAACTTGCCGTCCCAGGTCGCCGCAAAACGCGAGAATGGCGGCACGAGCAGTTCGTCGCGCGCGAGCGTGCCGTCCGGCCCCAGGACCATCAGCAGCGCGACGTCGGGCTCGCTGACTCCCGACATGTAGAGGAAGTCCTGCTCCTGCGCGAACCTTCCCATGTCGGCTCGCCTGGTCGCACCGCGCACGAGCACGACGACGGCGCCGTCGGTGTGTTGGCTCATGATGGAGCGCGCGAGTGCCTGGCGACGCGCCTGGAACTGCTGCGTGTCGAGGGCCGCGGCGGGTTCGGGCAGCGCTGCCGGCGTTTGGGCGTGCAGGGAGGGAATGGCCAGCAGGAACGAGCAGAGGATGGATGCGGTGGGACGCTGCATGGCGGCACGATACGTGGGCGGGACGGTCCGTGCAGGTGCCGCGCGCGTTTCGGCCTGTTAGCCTGAGCGGAATGCGCGCCCACCCCCTCGCCTTGTTGCTCGCTGCAATGTGCCTTCCGGCCCAGGAGCCAGCCGAGCCCTTCGGCCACTCGCGGCACGGTGCCGAGTTCGACGAGGGCCCGCGCCAGGCCGCGTACCTGATGCCCGGCATGAGTCCGCAGGTGCACTTCCCGGTCGGGGGGCTCAGCGACGAGGCGCAGCGTTTCTTCGACCAGGGCGTCTGCCAGCAGCACGGCTTCTGGTACTTCGAGGCCGAGCGCAGCTTCCGCCAGGTGGCGAAGCTGCAGCCCGACTGCGCGATGGCCTACTGGGGCATGGCGATGGCGAACGTCGAGAACGCCGAACGCGCCGCGGGTTTCGTCGCGAACGCGGTCGAGCGTGGCGCGAAGGCGTGCCGCAAGGAGCAACTCTGGATCGATTCGCTTGCGAGCTACTACCTCGTCGACGACGCGTGCAGGAAGGAGCTGCAGTCGGGCGACGCAGAACGAGTCAAGAAGGCCAAGCCCGACCTCGTCGCGAAGAACAAGGCGCGCGACAAAGCGGCCAAGGAGAAGCTCGAACGACAGCTGCTCAAGGATCTCGGCACGATCGTCCACGAGTTCCCCTCCGACATCGAAGCGAAGGCGTTCCTCGCGGTGCAGATCTGGCGCGCCTACGACTGGGGCAACGGCATCGAGATCGTCTCGCACACGGCGGTCGACGCGCTGCTCGACCAGGTCTTCGCCGTGGCCCCGCTGCATCCGGCGCACCACTACCGCATCCACCTCTGGGACCGCGAGAAGGCCGAGCGCGCGCTGCGGTCCGCGGCCGCGAACGGCGACAGCGCTCCGGGCATCGCTCACCAGTGGCACATGTCGGGCCACGTCTACGACAAGCTGCATCGCCACGCCGAGGCGACCTGGCAGCAGGAGGCCGCGAGCCGCGTCGATCATGCGCAGATGCAGCGCGATCACGTGATGCCGTTCTTGATCCACAACTACGCCCACAACCAGGAATGGCTCGCGCGCAGCCTCTCGTATGTCGGCGCCGCCGATGCCGCGCTGGCCGTCGCGAAGAACCTCGCCGAGCTGCCGCGCCACCCGAAGTGGAACCGCGTCGAAGAGGGCGACGAGATCGCCGGCTACGCGCGCGCGCGCCTCGTGCAGGTGTGCGAGGACTTCGAGCTGTGGGAGCAGGCGGTGCACCTCGTGCGCGACGGCTGGCTCGAGCGCAGCGAGTCCGTGAAGGCGGAGGTGCAGCGGCTTGGCCTGCTGGGTCGCGCGTTGTTCCGGCTCGGCCGCCGCGACGAGGCCCTGCGCGTGTGCAGCGACGTCGACGCGCTGCTCGTCACGGCGCGTGCGGCGCGGGCCGCGGCGATCGACCGCGCCGAGGGCGAGGCGTTCGCGAAGCGGCAAGAACGCGACAAGATCCGGGAGGCGAGCGCCGACGCCGGCCGCAAGCCGACCGACGGCGTGCAGTCGGTGCTCGACCTGCAGCGCGAGCTGCAGGGCGAACGGCTGCTCGCGGACGGGGACGCCAAGCAGGCACTCGCGGAGTTCGAGGCGGTCCGCGACTTCCCGAAGACGCTGCTGGCCGACGCGTTCCTCGCGGCCGGTCAGCACGAGAAGGCGATCGAGCTGCTCGAAGCGCAGGTCAAAGAGCACCCGCGGCGATTCGCGACGACGGTGCGGCTGTGCATCGCCTTGGCGGCGAGCAGCAGGCTCGAACACTCGCAGCGACGCGACGAGCTGCTGCAGCAGCTGCGCGAGTTCGCGGTCGCGGTGCCCGACGGCCGGTTGGGGAGCGCTAGTGGTCTCGCGAAGTCGGCCACCCGCTTCAATCCCGCGATATCCGACTACCGGCTCGCGGCATTCGGCGACAACGAGATCCTCGGCCGCAACGACACGCCGGCGTTTCCCGCCGACTTCGGCCCGCGGCCTGCGCTGGCGTCGCTCGGCCCGGTGGCGTTCCGGCCGTGGGCCAACCCGGGCTTCGACCTGCGCTGCGCCGACGGCGGTGGCCGGCGCATGATCGGCTCGCAGCACGGGCGGCCCACGCTCGTTGTGTTCTACCTGGGCTTCGGCTGCTTGCGCTGCGTGCAGCAGCTCGAGGCGTTGTCGCCGAAGGCGCAGGCCTTCAAGGACGCGGGTATCGAGATCGTCGCAATCGGCGACCAGACCCTGGCCAAGACGCAGGAGCACGTGAGAGCACTCGGCGACAAGAAGTTCGCGTTCCCGTTGCTCGCCGACCCGGAGCTCGCCGCATTCAAGGCCTGGCGATGCTTCGACGATTTCGAGCAGATGCCGCTGCACGGCACGTTCCTCGTCGACGCGGAGGGTCGCGTGCGCTGGCAGGACATCTCGTTCGAGCCGTTCACGCAGGTCGATTGGCTGCTCGCCGAGAGCCAGCGGTTGCTCGCGCTGCCGGCAGGGGCAGGTTCGAAGTGACCGGCCAGCCGAGGGGCCGGCAGGGGCCGCGCCGGAACTCTCGTTGCCGCGACCACCTCGACATGGCATCCTTCCGCCACCCCGCTCCAAGGCAAACCCGGAGGCAAGGATTTGGTCGTCGTCCCACGCAAGCAGCGATCGAAGGACAAGGTCGTCATCGACCGGCGCAGTCTCTCCGCGATCCTGGCCGGGCTGCGCGCCAGCGGCAAGGTCGTCGTGCTGACCAATGGGGTCTTCGACCTTCTGCACGTCGGCCACATGCGATGCCTCGAGGATGCCCGGTCGCGCGGCGACCTGCTCGTGGTCGCCGTCAACGGCGAGAAATCAGCGGAGGCGTTGAAGGGCAAGGGACATCCCGTCGTCTCCACTGCCGAGCGCATGGAAGTGCTGTCGGGGTTGTCGTTCGTCGACTACGTGACCTACTTCGAAGAACCGACGGCAGACGTGCTGCTCGAGCAGCTGCGTCCGACGCTCTACGCGAAGGGCAGGGACTACACGATGAACACGCTGCCCGAGAAGAACACGCTGAAGAAGTGCGACATCAAGGCCGTGTTCGTCGGCGACAAGAAAGTGCACTCGACGAGCAAGCTCATCGGCAAGATCCAGAAGCTCAAGAAGTAGCGCGGCAGGAGGACGGCCGATGAATGCCACCCTCGCCACTGCCACTCTGCCGGCCGTGCTGTGGTTGGGAGGTGCTGCCGCACCGCAGGCGGCGCCATGGGCTTGCTGGTACCGGCGCGTCCGAGCCGCGATCAAGCCCGGGTCGGCCGCGTGTCGATCGCTGCGACGATGGCTTCTGCTTCGTCGACAGACACGACACTGCTGACCTACGTGCCGGTCCCACTTCTGGGACTCGTCACGAAGGACGTCGTGCCGTTCCCGCTGTTCCTGCGCACGGCGCAGAACTGCTGGGTGCTGTATCGGCCCGCGACGGCCGAGCTCGACGAGTCCCATGTCGGTCGCCTGCAGGCCGAGGGCGTCGAGGAACTGTTCATCCGCGACGTGGACCGCATGGCGTGGCTCGAGCGCGTCGAAACGTCACTGGACCGGATCCTGCTCGAACGCCACCTGCCGCTCGAGCGGCGTGCGGGCGTGCTCCATGATGTCGCGACGAGGGTCACCGACGACCTGCTGAAGGTGTTGCCCGACAAGCCGACGCTGCATCGCGCGCAGCGGGTCGTCATGGCGACCGGTGGCTTCCTGCTGCGCGAGGCGCAGGGCTTCCACGCGATCCGCCGCGTGATGACGTCGAGCCCCGGGCTCGCCGCGCACAGCCTCACGGTCAGCGTGCTCGCGATGGGACTCGCGAAGAGCACGATGGGCGCGGACGCGGGCACGCTGCTGCAGGCGGGGCTCGCGGGCCTGCTGCACGACATCGGCAAGGTTGGATACGAAGGCCTCGACCACGATCCCGAGCACACGACGCGCGGCGCCAACTATCTGCGCAACCTCGGGCTGCCGGGGCCCGTCGTCGAGGCCACGCGTTCGCACCACGAGCGCTGGGACGGTTCTGGCTACCCGCAGGCACTGCGCGGGGCCGCGATCTCGCAGCTGGCGCTCGTCGTCGGTCTCGCGAACACGTTCGACAAGGTCTACTCGTCGCAGCAACCGCGGGTCGGCGTGTTCGATGCGTTGCGCATCCTCGCGCAGGCCTACCACGGCTGCTTCGACGACCGGCTCGCGCAGGGTCTCGTCAGGCTGTTCCGCTGAAGCCGGGCGCTGGGACGCCAAAGGCCTGCCAGTAACGGTCAGCGCCCTCGGCGCGCAGCCGCAGCGGATCGCCGTAGCCGAACAGACAGGCGATCGTCTGCAGGCCGAGCGCCTTGGCCGCGCGCAGGTCCTGCACGCCGTCGCCGACCATCGTGCCGGTGTCCTGCGTCCAGCCGAGCCGCCGCAGCGCGTGCTGCAGCGGCGCGGGGTCGGGCTTCTTCTGTGGCAGCGTGTCGCCCCCGATCACGACGCGCAGCAGGTCGGGGAGGCCCAGGTGGCGCACGATCGACACGGCGAACCGCTCGGGCTTGTTCGTGACCATCGCGAGGCCGTGACCGCGCTCGTGCAGGTTCGCGAGATGCTCGCGCACGCCTGGGAACAGGCGCACGTGCACGGTGCACTGGTGGCCGTGGTGGGCGACGTAGATCGCGAATGCGGCGTCGATGGCGCGTTCGCGCGCGGCTGGTTCGTCGGGCAGCACGTCGGCGAGCGCGCGCTGCAACAGCGTGCGGGCCCCGTCGCCGACGAAGGCCTGCACGGCGGTCTCGGGCAGCGGCGGCAGACCGTTGTGGCCGCGCACGTGGTTCGTGCTCGCGGCGATGTCGGCCAGCGTGTCGGCGATCGTGCCATCGAGGTCGAACAGGAATGGCGAAGGAGAGCTCACGTCCCATTCCGTATACTGCGCGGCCCGCCATGAAGTCTGCTCTCCGTTGGTTGCCCCTGTGCTTTCTCTTCGCCGGATGTGGCACGATCATCGACTGGCGCGAAGTCAAGACCGACCCGATGACGATCGCCGAGTGCTACGACGGCTTCGTCTACATCGCGGGCAAGGACGGCTTCGCCGCCGACACGGCGGCCTGCGATCGCGGGCTCGGCACGTGGCAGTCGCGCTGGCGACAGCGCGCGCTGCCGCTCGGACGGCCCCAGCGCTACCGCCTGAGGGGCGAGATCCTGCTCGACGAGGGCTCGGCTGAGCACGGTTGGACGATCCGATACGCGATCGAACAGGAGAAGGTGAAGGACCTCCGCCATTCGCAGAATCCAGGTCCGAGCGACTGGTCGCCGGACGGCCAGGACGGCGAACGCGAAGCGACGCTTGGTGAGAAACTCGCGCGACGGCTTACGGTGAAGAAGACCTGAGCAGCCAGCCGCCCCAGCGGGAGTCACTGCGCCACGGCGCGATGACATCGCAGCCAGGCGGACTTGGTTTCGGATCCACGATTGTGCTTTGCTTCTTGTTTTGCTTCCGAGCGCTGCTGCGACGATCCACCCCACCCCCTGCATGACTTCGGGTTCCGCCCCCTTCGTGAAGACCTACTCCGCCGAGACGGCGCGGCACACCGTGCTCGCGAGTCTCGTGCCGGTGGTCCGCTACCCGTTGGAGATCTGGCGGCACCGCTATCTCGTCCACAATTTCTTCCGCCGCGAACTGCTCGGCCGCTTCCGGGGCTCGTCGCTGGGCCTGTTCTGGGTGCTCGTGCACCCGATCGTCATGTTCGCGGTCTATTACCTGGTCTTCGGTTACCTGTTCGGCAACCCGAAGACCGGGGTCGGGCCTGGGCGCGAGTACGCGCTCTACCTGTTCAGCGGCGTGATCGCGTTCACGGCTCTCAACGAGGGTGTGACGCGGTCGTGCACGTGCGTCGTCGACAACGGCAACCTCGTCAAGAAGGTCGCGTTCCCGAGCGAGCTGCTGCCGGTGCCGCTGATTCTCGTGTCGCTCGTGGTCTACGTCGTCGGCGCGCTCGTCTGCCTCGGCGTCGGGCTCGCTTACGGCGTGCTCGCACCGGGCTGGTCCTTGCTGCTCTTGCCCGTCGTGCTGCTGATCCAGTTCGTGATGACGCTCGGGATCGGCCTGTTCCTCGCGAATGCGTATGTGTTCGCGCGCGACACGAGCCATCTGTGGAGCATCGCGAGCATGGCCTGGATGTTCCTCACGCCGGTGTTCTGGTTTCCGCACGCGCTCGAGGGGCCGATCGCCGAGAGCATCAAGCAGGCGTTCGCGTGGAACCCGGCCTATCCGCTGCTGCAGGCGCACCGCATCGTGCTCGGCGCGCAGTCCGTGAAGTACAGCAAGGAGGTCGATGGCGTGACGAAGGACTTGACCAGCGACCTCGGTTACCTCGGCGATCACCTGCTGTACGCGAGCCTCTGGGCGCTCGGGTTCCTCTGTCTCGGCTATGCGGTCTTCATGAGCCGCCGCCACAAGTACGCGGACCTCGTATGACCACGCCCGCCATCGAGGTCGAGCGGCTGGCCAAGACCTACCGCATCTACGGGCCCCCGTGGCACCGCGTGCTCGAGAAGATGCCGTGGATCAAGCGCCCGCTGCACAGGGCGGTCCACGCGCTCGCCGACATCACGTTCGCGGTCGACGCCGGCCAGTGCACGGGCGTGATCGGCAGGAACGGTGCCGGCAAGTCGACGCTGCTGAAGATCCTCACGGGCACGACGTTCCCGACCGCGGGTCGCTACGCTGTGCGCGGCCATGTCTCGGCGCTGCTCGAGCTGGGCGCCGGCTTCCACCAGGACTTCACGGGCCGCGAGAACATCTACATGAACGCGGCGATGATGGGATTCTCGCGCAAGGAAGCGCGCTCGAGATTCCAGCAGATCCTCGACTTCTCCGAGCTCCACGACTTCATCGATGCGCCGGTGCGCACCTACAGTTCGGGCATGGTTGCGAGGCTCGGCTTCTCGGTGGCCGTGGCCACCGACCCCGACGTGCTGATCATCGACGAGATCCTCGGCGTCGGCGACTTGTCCTTCCAGCGGAAGTGCGTCGACAAGATCTGGGACTACAAGGCGCGCGGCAAGACGATGTTCTTCTGCTCGCACTCGCTCTACGACGTGCGCCAGATCTGCGAGCAGGCGATCTGGCTGCGCGAGGGCCGCGTGCACATGATGGCGGACGCCGTCATGGTCACGAACGAGTATGCGACCTGGGAGAGCCACCTGCGCGACAAGCCCGACCAGTCCGGTTACGAGAAGCTGCCGGCCGCCGGCCAATTCGATCCGCACAACCCGCCCGACGACGACCAACATCCCCGCATCGTGGGCGCGCAGATCGTCGACCCGGCCACGGGCCAGCCGAGGCACCACTTCGCACCCGGCGAGACGGTCGCGATCCGCGTGCACGTGCGCAACAGCAGGAAGCCCGAGAAGCTCGCGATGGCGATCGGCGCGATGCGCAGCGAAGGCACGCTGTGTTTCGCCCACAGCACGCAGTTCGACGGCGTGCGGCTCGAGGGGCCCGAGTTCGTCGTCACGCTGACGCTCGGCAACCTTTGCCTGCTCAGCGGCGAGTTCAACCTGCCGGTCTGGCTGTTCGACGAGCGCGGCGTGCACCGTTTCCACGAGCGGCCCGTCGATCAGAAACTCGTGGTGCAGAATCGCACGAAGGACCTCGGCTTGTTCCTGCAGAACCACCAGTGGCAAGTCGACCGCGTGCCGGGCTCCGTGTTCAGGTGACGATGGCAGAGTTGTCGGTCCTGATCGTGAACTACAACTCGTGGCGCGAATGCGCCACGGCGATCGCGACGCTGCGCGAGCACGGTCCGAAACAGCGCGACGGTTCGCCGATGCCGTTCGAGTGCATCGTCGTCGACAACCTGTCGCCGCAGCGCGATGGAGCACAGATCGCGGCCGTCGAACACGAGCTCGCGCTGCTCTGCGAACAGCAGCGCGACCCTCTCGCGGGGCGGCTCGTCATGCACACCGAGAACGGCGGCTACGCAAAGGGCATGAACGTCGCGTTCCGGCACAGCCGCGGCCGCTGGATCCTCGTGAGCAACCCGGACGTGCTGTTCCTGCCGGGCCTGATCGAGCGCCTGCAGCGGCACCTCGAGCGCGACGCGACCGCCGGCTGTGTCGTGCCGAAGGGCTTCTGGGATCCCGAGCGCAGTGGCCGCCTCCCGCCGAACACGCTGCCGACGCTCGGCGACATCCTGTTCACGACGTTGGGCGAGTTCTCGCGTTTCGTCAGCCACTGGCATGCCAAGCGCCTCGCGCGGCGGTGGCTCGCGGTGTGGACCGCCGAACAGCCGATCGCGCTGCCGATGATGTCGGGCTGCATGTTCCTGATCGAGCGCAGCTTCTTCGTGTCGCTGGGGCTCTTCGACGAACGCTTCCCGCTCTACTACGAAGACACCGATCTGTCGGTCAAGATCCGCCGCGCGGGCCGCAACGTCGTGCAGGTGCCCGACGCGTTGCTCGTGCACTTCGTGAATCGATCGGGCATGACCGACCAGGTGTCGATGTGGAAGCGGCACGACACGAGCCGCCGGCTCTACTACGAGAAGTGGTATGGGCGGCTCGGGACCTTGGCTCTGCGCGCCAGCCGTTGGCTGCTGAGCCGAAAGTCGCTGCAGCGCTTCCGGCGTCTCCGGTTCGCGACGCCGCTCGTGGATCTCGGCGAGAGCGCGCGCCCGCCCGTGCTCGAGCTCGGGCGGCAGTGCGAACGGTTTCTCGTGCTGCTGTCGCTCGACGCGCGGTTCTACCTCGCGGCGGGTCAGATCGGCAGCGGCGCGCGTTGGACGCCGAGCCCGGCCGCGTTCGACCTGTTCGTCACCGCGACCTACTACTTCGCGGCCTACGACCTCACGCGCGGGCGCTTTCAGCGCATCGGCACCTGGCGATACTGCTGTCTGTCGCACCTCGGCACGCCCGTGCCGGGCGCGGCAACCACGAAGCACGAGGCGGTCGGCAGCGCGGAGGGAACGTGACCACGCCGGTCCTGTCGGTCGTCGTGTTGAGCTGGAACACGAAGGACCTGACGCTGGCCTGCCTGCGCGCGCTGTTCGCCGAGAAGCCGCGCCATGCCAGAGAAGTGATCGCGGTCGACAACGGCAGCGAGGACGGCAGTGCTTCCGCGATCGCGGCCGCGTTCCCGCAGGTGCGGCTCGTGCGCAACGCCGACAACCGCCTCTACGCGGCCGGCAACAACCAGGGTGCTCTGCTGGCGGCCGGCGAATACCTGTGCACCTTGAACTCGGACACCGAGGTGCGCCCCGACGCGCTCGACCGGCTCGTCGACTTCCTGGCAGAGCACCGCGGTCATGGGGCAGTGGCGCCGCGGCTCTCCGAGCCCGACGGCCGCGTGCAGCACGCCTGCATGCGCTTCCCGACGCTGCTCACGGCGCTGTGTTTCGATTCGTGGTGGGGCACGTTCTGGCCCGGTTCGCGCGTGCAGGCCCGCTACCTGATGCGCGACTTCGACCACCTGCACTCGCGTGACGTCGATCAGCCTCCGGGCGCCTGCTTCCTGATGCGCGCCTCGGAATGGCGCGAGCTCGGCGGCTTGGACGAGCAGCTCGCGCTGTACTACAACGACGTCGACCTGTGCAAGCGTCTTTGGGCGCGCGGCCGCGCGATCCACTACCTCGCCGAGGCCGAGGTCATGCACCACCGCGGCGCCAGCACGAAGAACTTCGCCAAGATGCTCGTGGTCTGGCACAAGAACCGGTTCGCCTTCTACCGCAAGCACCACGGGGCGCTCGGCGCGCTCTGGATCCGCGCCTGCGTGCGGCTGCGCATCTGGGAGGAGTGGTGGAAGATCGGCCGGCGCAACCCGCACGACGCGATCCGGCGGCGCGCCGAGCGCGATTACCTGCAGAAGGCCGCGGCGGAGCTGTGGTCGTGAAGATCTGCTTCGTGACCGCGAACTACCCGCCCGAAGTCCTCGGCGGCACCGAGCAGGTCGTCACGGCGCTGGCGCGCGAGCTGCGCGCGCATTCGGTCGACGTCGTCGTGATCTCGGGCAGCGACGAACCGCACGCCAGCATCGACGTCGCGCACGAATCGCACGAGGCAGTCGCGGTGCATCGCCTGCGCCGGTTCCCCGACGAAACGGATCACCGCGGCTTCGTGCGTCCGCGTCTGCAGGCACTCGTGCGCGAGTGCATCACGCGCGAACGGCCCGACGTGCTGCACGTGCACTCGCTGGCAGCGTTCGGCGGCGGCATCAACGCGATCGCGCGCGATCTCGGCATCCCGGTCGTGATGACGTTCCACGACCTCTACATCGTCTGTGCGCGCTATTTCCGCGTGCCGGTTGGCGGCGTGTCGTGTCCCGCGGACACCGATCGCACGCCTTGCATCACCTGCGTGAACCACACGCTGCACACCGACCCTGCGCTCGTCGAGCAGGCACTCGCGGAGCGCGATCGCGTGATGCGCGAGGAGGTCGCGCTCGCCGATGCCTGCACCGTACCGAGCAGGACCGCCGCCGACTTCATCCGCGATGGTCTGCCCTACTCGGGCCGGTTCGAAGTGATCCCGCACGGCTTGCTGCGCCCCGTGCCGGCCGCGGAGCGCGCGTCGCCGCCGGCCCCCGGCGAGCTGCTGCGTGTCGGAACGTTCGGCGGGCTCGTGCCCGACAAGGGTGTGCTCGAACTGATCGATGCGGTCACCGCGCTGCCGTGCGAACTTCACCTGAGCGGCCGCATGTATGGCGGCGAGATCATGCTGCGTATGCGGGAGCGCGAGCGGCAGGGTCTGCTGTGCGTGTCGCACGGTCCCTACGGGCCCGAGCGGCGCCATCCCGCGCGCGACCTGCACCTCGCGGTGTTTCCCAGCAAGTGCCAGGAGACCTATGGCCTCGTCGTCGACGAAGCGCTCGCGCACGGCGTCCCGACGGTGGTATCGGATGCAGGTGCGCTGCGCGAACGCAGAGGCCAACCCGGCGTCGTCGTGACGAACATCGCGCAGTTGGCGCCCGTGCTACGCGGACTGGTAGCCTCTCCGCAAGCACTCGCCGCGCTGCGCAACTCGATCCCGGCGACGTTGCCGACGATCGCCGCGTCCGCCGCGCGCCATCTCGAGCTGTATCGCCGTCTCACATGAAGCACCTGTTCTCGCCGCTGTTGCCGAAGGACGCTCTGCACGGTCCCGTGCTCGTGCTTGCCGCGCACCCCGATGACGAGGTCATCGGCGCCGGTTCGATGCTCGCGTGGCACGGCTTGCGTGGGCACGCCGTGACCGTCGTGCACGCGACCGACGGCGCCAAGGGTGACCCGGGGCAGCGCGAGCACGACATCCGCGCCGTGCGCCGGCGCGAAGGCATCGAAGCGCTCGCGCGGCTCGGCATCGGCGAGCCCCGGCACTGGGATCTGCCCGACGGCGAGCTGTCACGGCACCTGGACCTGCTGACGTCGCGCATCGCCGACGTGATGCGCGAGATCCGGCCGCGCACGCTCTACAGCTTCCACGCCGGTGAGGGGCACTGCGACCATCGCGCGATCGCAGCCGCGACCGCTGCTGCGGCGACCGCGTTGCCAGTCGACTGCCGGTGTCTGCTCTACGGCGTCAACTTCACGCCGCCGGGCGGCACGCTGTTCGACGTCACGGACACTTACCCGCGCTGCTACCGCGCGCTGCAGGCCTACGCGAGCCAGAACGCGTATGTCGACCTGCCCGGCATGAGCGAACACCGCTGCCGCGCGGCAACCGTCAACGTCGACATCCCCGGCGTGCTCTACGGCGAGCTGTTCCTCGACCTCTTGCCGGCCGAGATGCGCGACGTGCACATGCTGCAGGACGAGTTGCACCGCAGGATCCAGCGAGAGACGCCGTGACCGGAACGAAGCCGACGGTCAGCCTCGTCATCTCGGTCTGGAACCGCAAAGACGACCTGCGCGAGAACCTCCAGGCGATCGCGGCCCAGACGGTGCGTGCGGACCAGGTGATCGTCGTCGACAACTGCAGCCGCGACGGCACACCCGAGATGGTGCAATCGGAGTTCCCGTGGGTGCAGCTGATCGCGATGCCGCATTCGGCGTACGGCGCCTGCGAGACGTTCAACATCGGCTTCGCGAGCGCTTCGGGCGAGTTCATCGGCATCCTCGACGACGACGTCGTGCTGCCACCCACGTTCGTCGAGCACATGCTCGCGAAGTTCGCGACCGAACCCGAGACGACGGCGATCCTGTCGCCGAAGGTGATCGAGCCGCAGATGCCCGAGTGGTACAGGGACGCAGCGAGCGTCAACACGGAGCGCTACCTGCCGACGTTCCGCGGCTGTGGTTCGATGGCGCGCGCAGCGCCGATGAAGCAGGCCGGCTGGTACGACATCCGCTTCTTCATCTTCGGCAACGAGCGCGATCTCGCGACGCGGCTGCTGAACCTCGGCTACCGCGTGAAGATGGTGCCGGCGATCGAGGTCTTCCACAAAGCGCCGTTCGGCATGCGCGGCGGCGCGCGCAGCCTCTACTACCACGTGCGCAACTTCTGGCTCTACGCGTTCAAGTATCTGCCGTGGAGCCAGGTGTTCGCGTTCCCGTTCCGCTTCCTCCGAAAGGGGCTCGGCGGCAAGCAGCAGGGCTCCGGCGGCGAAGTCGCCGACGCCGTCGGCACGATCGGTCTGTTCGACAACATCAGATCCGTGAAGTGGGGGTACTGGATCTGTCTGATGGCGACGTTCGCGGCGTTCGCGTCGTTGCCGTATTGCCTGCGTCAACGGCAGGTCTGCACGCATCCGGACTTCGAACCGCCGTTGCGGTGAGAGGTGCACTGCAGGCAATGGCTGGAAACGTTCCTCGCCGGGCAGGGATCTTCGCGGCGGGTGCTATCGTCACACCTCCGGCGGTTCCGCCGTAAGCGCAACCCTCTCTCCCTGCCCCAATGCAACGTCCCCCGGTATCGATGACCTGGTGGGCGCTCCTTGTCGTCGGTGGCTGCAGCAACGGCAGCGCCGGCGTGGGGAGCGTCGAGCCCACACCGGCGGTGCGCATCGAGTCGGCGAACAGCGTCGGCGACGGCGACCGCCTCGCGGCTGAACTGCTGCTCGTCTGCGGTGCGGTGCAGACGTCGCCGCTGCGACCCTCGTTCGAGCTGCCCCACCCGGGACTCCGGGGGGCGATCGAGGCCATCGCGTTCGACCACCTGCGCACGGTCGCGACGACCGACGGCGTGGGACCGGACCTGGCCGGGTCGCTGTTCATGCGGCGGCTCGCGCTCGAGGCCGGCGCGCCTCCCGATCAGAACGGCAACGGCAGCAACCTCGACGAGACGGTGGCGGCCGAGTCGAGGCGCATCACTTCGTTCGCGGGCGCCGGCCTGACCTCGCGTGTGGTGCAGCCCTTCCTGCCGTGGGCCGAGACGAGTGCCGCTCTCGTCGCACCACTGGCCGCTGGCGAAGGGCCCGATCCCGCGAGCGGGCGCGTGTTGCACCAGGGACCGGCCGTGGTGCGTCTCGAGCATCTCGGCGCTGCGATGCGGCTGCGCGCGATGGCTGCCGGCGAGATGCTGCGACAGACGCACGGCTCGTTCGTGGGCCGTACGGGCGACGAAGGTCGACTCGGACTGCTGCTCACGCAGCAGCTGCTGGCAGCCGAGGAGACGGTGCTCGGAGCGCTCTCGACGGATTCCACGACCGGTGGTCCGCTCGGTCCCGTGCCGGACCCGGCCAAATACGACCCCGACCAGGGTCTGCGCTGGTTCCCCGCTGCCTTCACCGTGCAGATCGATCCCGCGCTTCCTGGCGTTGCGACCGGTTACACGACGGTCGACGTCGCGAGCGACCTGGTCGGTCTGTCGCTGCTGCTAGAAGCCGCTGCCGAGACGGTCTGGGTCGCGAGCGCCGGCAATCCGAGTCCGTCGCTGCGATCCGTGTTCCGCGGCCAGCCGTTCCCGGAGCCCAATCCCGGCCCGCTGCTGCCACCCGTGCTGAGCTGGCAGCAGAACATAGCACCGCTGATCAACTTCCGCTGCTCGAGCTGTCACACCGGGACGTTCCCGGAGGGCCAGTTCTCGGTGCAGTCGTTGGCGTCCGTGAAGTTCGGCAGCCCGCGCACGCGCCTGTTCAACCTCGAGATGATCGTGCCGTTCGACCATGCGAACAGCTTCCTGTGGCGCATGCTGAACGGGCCGCCGCCGCCGTTCCAGCAGATGCCGCAGGGCAGCAGCCTGCCGCTGAACGAGAGGCAGCTCATCGCGGACTGGATCGACGCCGGGGCGCTCGAGTTTCCGCCGCAGGCCCCGCCGCCGCCGGTTGCCGGCCAGGACCTGTTGCGCGTCTGCTTCGTCAACCTCGTCGCGATGCACTTCGATCCGATCACGGGCGCACTGCATCACCGCCACGAAGGTGATGGGACCTCGGGTATCGCGACGGCCCTCGCCACCGGTGCGGCGCTGCGCGCCTTGCACGCCGCGGCCGTCGTGATGCCAGACCTCGAATTCCGCGGCCTGCGGCCGGGCAACGTGCTCACGGCCGTCGCGAAGTTCGCGGCCTACCGGTTGCTCGACGCGGGTCGCGTCGCCGCCGACCTCGATCTGCAGAGCGGTCTCATGGGTGCACCGGCGGACCTCGCGGGCCAGGCTGCGTTGACCTCGGGATTGCTCACTGCCACCGAGCTCGTGCCGGATGCGTCGGTACGCGCCGCAGCCCGCCAGGCGGTGGAGAGTCTGCTGACCGCGTTCGCCAACCCGGTGACCTCCGCGTTCCGCACGGTGCCCGAACACTCGTTCGCGCGCCACACGCCGTCGGTGCTCTCGGACCTGCTCGCGGCGCTGCGTCTGCTCCAGGCGGACACGGTGCTTGGTAGCCTGCCGGACCCCGACTCGCTGCCCGACAGCGGTGCGATGCTCGAGCGATTGCTCGCGACGCTGCGTCCGGTGCTCGCGCACTCCGAATGGGAGACTACCGGGGAAGTGCGGGATGACGGCATCGCCGACACGAACCAGAACGGCGTGCCCGAGCCGGCTGCCGCGGGTGGCCCGTTCGGCCGGTTGCCGCTGCTGGTCGGTGCGATCCTGGTCGGCGACCCGGCAGACGCGCCCGCGCCGACCGAGACCGTGACCTGGTCGCGGCACGTGCGGCCGCTGCTGTTCGAGCAATGCGGCAGCTGCCACTTCGCCGGTAGCCCCCAGAGCACCTACCGCCTCGACACGCGGCGTCTGGTCGCCATTCCGGCGACTCCGCCCACGGGGTTCCCGACGCTCGTGCCGTTCGATGCCGGGTCTTCGCTGCTCTACCGGAAGCTCGTGGACCGCATCCCGCCCGTCGGTGCCCAGATGCCGCTCGACGGCACGCCGATGAGTGCTCCGCAGCGCGAGATCGTGCGCCGGTGGATAGATACGGGAGCGAGCAGCAGGTGAACTCCGCGCGGGCGGAACGCGTGTGCGGGCTCTGGCTCGCCCTGCTGCTCGCAACAGCGGGGCGTGCGCAGGACGTCACGGCGCCGTTCCCACGCTCGGGTGAGTACGCGGGCCAGGCCGAATGTGTGCGCTGTCACGACGGTCAGCACCGCCGTCTCTTGCGCGGCGCGCACGGCGCCATCCTCGACGTGAAGGCGCTGCCTGGCTGCGAGACGTGTCACGGGCCCGGTCAGGCGCACGCGGCCGACGAGGGCGAGGATCCCGCGCGCATCACGATGCCCGCGAAGTTGACGCTGAAGGCCCAGATCGCGTTCTGCGGGCGCTGTCATCAGGACCAGATCGAGCGCCACGGCGGCGACTTCGCCGGTTTCGTGCAGGCCGGCAAGGCCTGCACCGACTGCCACGAAGTACACGTTCGTGCGCGTACCACCGAGCGGTCGCACGCGCACTTCCGTTCGCGCAGCGAGTGCGCCGCCGGCGCCGAACCGGTCGGGACCAAGCAGTGTGTCGAGTGCCATCCGCGGCGCGACGAACTGCTCGCGGCGAGCGCGCACGCGAGTCTCGCGTCGGGGATCCACGAGTCGGGTTGCGAGACCTGCCACGGCGAAGGCTCGCTGCACGAGAGCACGAACGGGCTCGCGCGCCTGATCACGCGGCCCGACCGCACGGCGGACGGCATCGGGACATGCCGCAGCTGTCATCAAGGCGTCGACGCCGTGGAGTTCCACTGGCGTGGCAAGCGGAAACCCCAGCTCACGAGTGGGGTGACCTGCACGACCTGCCACCGGGTGCACGTGCGCAGAGGTTCTGCGCCGGCGGCAGCCGCTGCTGCGCAGGCGGCGCCGGCCGCGACGAACCGGACCTGCGCGAAATGTCATGTACCGGCGCTCTGCACGATGCCCGGCTCGACGCACGCTTCGCTCGGCGGTCTCGACGTGGGGCTCGAGGCCGGCTGTGCTTCGTGTCATCGCGGTGGTCTCGCCCATGCCGAGGCCAGCGGCCGGCGCGATCTCGTCGATCCTGTGCGCGGCACGCCAAGTGCGCAGCAGGCGAATCGCTGTCTGCAGTGCCACCGCGACGACCGCGCGCTGCAACACGTGAAGCAGGGGCATCACGAACGCGCCGGCGTCGGCTGCGTCGAATGCCATGCTCCCGTGCACGGCGCCACGCGCGTCGACGTCGCCGACGAGGCCGAGCGCGCGTGCCAGCGCTGCCACCCCGCGGTGGCCCAGCAGTTCAAGCTGTCGAACCACCATCCGGTGCCCGAAGGACGCATGCGCTGCGCCTCGTGCCACGACATACACGGCGACCGGCACCGTGTGCGCGACCTCGAGCTGACCGAGCGGCGCTGCGTCGAGTGCCATCCGCGCTACCGCGGGCCGTTCGTGTTCGCGCACCAGGCCGGCCGCCGCGATGGCTGCGTCGTCTGCCACGAGCCGCACGGCACGAGCAACCGCCGCTTGTTGAAGCAGGTCACGACGCAACAGAACTGCCTGCAGTGCCACGGCGACTTCCCGTCGTTCCACGACCAGACGCCGGGGGCGGTGTTCACGAACTGCATCCGGTGTCACACCGAGGTGCACGGCAGCAACCACGCGCGGTTCCTGTTCCGATGAGGTGGTCGCTGCTGTTGACCTGTTCGCTGATGGTGGAGGCTCTGCCCCGGCCGTGCCGCGCCCAGGGTGCGTTGGCTGGAGAGGCTTCGTGCCGCGCGTGCCATCCCGGCGCTGCGCGAGGTCTCGCCCAGTCCGTGCACGTTTCGCTGCTGTCGCGGGCCGACGCCTGTGCGAGCTGCCACGGCGACCTCGACGTTCACGGCCGCGCGATGGCGCGGCCTGGGTCCGAAGTCGGCCCGAAGGTCGCGCCGGTCGCGCTCGCTTCCTGCAAGCAGTGCCACGGGGACCGCGTGCTGCAGACGGCGGCCGCGCGGCACGACTTCGTGCCCAAGACCATCCCGCCCGCGGAGACGCTGCCCGGTGGCGCCGTCGTGCAGAATCTCGAGGCACAGGAACAGAGCACGTCGCTGCGTTGGTCCGGGCTGCTCGAGGCGGGTTATCGCTTCGTGCACCAGGCGGGCTCACGCGCCGGCTACGACACCGATGTCGATCTCGCCCCCGGCGTCGTGTTGCGCGGCTTCGAGATGCGCGGCGCCGGTTCCGACGCGGCGCCGATGCACGAGGTGTCGCTGGTCGCGCACGACATCGGGGACCCGCGGTGGGACGCCGCGTTGCGCGCGGATCGCACGGGACACTTCAGCGCCGGCGCGAGCTACCGCCGCGACGAGTACCGCTACGAGGCCAGCGGCGACTACCACCGCGTCGACCGCGAGATCGGCGAGAGCCGCTACGACGCCGAGGTGTGGCTCGAACCGGATCTGTCGGTGTTCGCGAACTTCTCGCGCACGAGCGAGGACGGCTTCTGGCTCACGCAGCGCATCGGCAACCAGAACCTCGCGGTGCAGACCGTCGTCGACGGCGTGCAGAGTCCGCGGCGCTATGCGAGCGACGAAGCCGAGGTCGGCCTGCGCGGCACGACGGACGGCTGGCACTGGACCTTCGCCGGCAACTACCTCGACGAACACACCGACGACCGCTGGTTCTACACGCGCCCGGCCCAGGCCAACCCGGCGTTCCCCGAGAGCGAGGACTTCGCTTCGGGCGCGTCGCTGCGCGGGCCCGGCGGCCGCATCGCCTTGTCGCGCGACACGGGGCCGCTCGCCTTCGACTTCACGGGCCGCTACGTCGACCGCGAGCGCAAGCTCGCGGCCGCCGGCACCGGAGCGGGTTTCGACATCGCGCAGTTCACGTCGACGACCGTGGCCCGCGGCGAGGGGGACACGCAGACCTTGCTGCTCGACGCGAGCGCTTCGCTCGAGCTGGGCGAGGACGCGCGTGTCGTCGTCGATGCGCACTGGCGCGACCATCAGGAGCGCCTGCTGCTGCTGCAGACCGACACCACGGTCTACCCGACGCTCAGCACCGTGATCACCGTGCCGCTCGTCGCGGACCAGAAGACGGACCAGCAGTTGTTCGACGGCTCGATCGCGCTCGAGGTGACGCCGCACGAGACGCTCGACGTGACCGTCGGCGTCGGCTATGCGCACGAGAACCTCTCGGTGCCCGCGTTCACGCCGGCGGACCCCGGCGACTACCGCAGCGGCACCGTGCACGACATCGGTTTCGTGGGCGGCTTGCGCTGGCGCCCCGTCGAGCGCTGGACGCTGCGCGCCGACGTACGCGACTACGGGCAGGATGGTGTCTTCCTGCACGAACTGGCGCCGAACCGCACGCGGTCTGCCAACGGCAGCCTCGGTTACCGCGACGAACACCACCACGGCACGGTCTTCGTGCGGCATCGCTGGGGCGAGAACCCGGTCTCGCAGCATCGCGCCGAGAGCCTCGTGGTCGGCACGACGGGTGGCGTGACCTCGAAGGGCTTGTCGGCCGTCGGGACCTACAGCTTCGCCCACATGGACTCGCAGACGCTGACGAACTTCTACTTCAGCGCGACGCTGACGCCGCAGCTCGTCGGGTTCGAGGGCGACACGCACACCGTGACCGCGTCGTTGATCGCGGAAGTCTCGTCGGACGTGCGGTGGGAGTTCACGGCGTCGTGGAGCAAGACCACGGGGGACTTCGACGTGTCGCTGCTCGACTGGCGCGCCGACCTGCAGTTCGCCATGCTGGGCCCACACGGCACGGTCGGCCTCGAGTATCGCGATCTCTGGTATCGCGACGAGAACGGGATCGACGATTGGTCGGCCAAGCTGTTCTTCCTCTACTGGCGCCAGACCTGGTAGCTCTGCGGCCGGCAAGGCGCCGCCCGCGAACACGCTCGCGAAAGTGTCGGGGGCCAACGCCCGTTCCTTCCTCCAACATGCGCCGATGCGCAGGATTTCGTCCCTTGCTCGCGGCATCACGACGATGCGCGAGCGAGCCGTCACGGCTTGCCCAATTGCTTCAACACGTCCTTGATGTCGAACCCGAGCCCCTCTGCTCAGGCAAGCAGCTCGTCGAGTGTTGCTGCTGCAAGGATGCGGCGCATCCAGTAATCGACCTCGGTCGTGCTCGAGTTTTCGATGACTTGGACCAGGGCGGGCGGCGCCGAGCCGAAACGCTGTTCGATGAGCGTGAGCATCGCCAGCTGCACGCCCTGCTGTAGGCCCTTGCGTTGGCCCTCACGGATGCCCTTGCGTTGGCCCTCGCGCTGACCTTCCTGGATCAGCTTCTCGGCAATGGTCATGTATTGCTCCTCACTGGTCTTGCTGATGCGCGCGTACGCGGCCCGCACGCGCTTGGGGTCGTCGTTGCTCACGGTAGCGACGTATGAGCATAGTCGGTTCATGATCTGCTGTCCGCCGGGCACCGCCAGGAGCCGCAGGAACAGGGGACGCCACGCGAGCAACAGGGCTGCGGTGGCAACCTGCCGCCGCAGCTGCTGCAGATGCAGCAGCGGCAACAGCGTCTGCACGGCGAGCCGGCGTCGGCGCAAGACGGTCTCGTCGGTGGCGCCGAGGTCAAACAGCTTGCACGTGAACGTCGGTTGCATGGCCAACAGCGCTGCCGACGCGCCTTTCGCATCGAGCAGCTCGGTCAGCGTGCTGGGCGAAGGCCATGGACCATCACCCGTGTGCACGAGGATCGGCAGCACGAGCGGCAGGTGGGTGGCAGCAGGGTCGTCGGCTCGGCACTGTTCCCAGATGCGGACCACGTAGCGCATCAGTTGGAACATCGCGAAGCGGGCCGGGCCAGCCTTGTGTTCGAACAGGATGTAGAAGCAGCAGGTCCGTGCGGCAACCTTGGCGCGGAACAGCAAGTCGGCCTGGGAGTCGCGCAGTTCCTCGTCGACGAAGCTCGCGTCGATGCGTTCGAGCGAAGACCAGTCGGCGGCCGGGAGGTCATCGTGCATCACGCTGCGCAGCAGTTCGGCGGCGCGCTGCGGGTCGCCGAAGACGCCGCGGAACAGCGCGTCGTGAGGGTTCTGGATCGGCCTCTTGTCGGGCACGTGGAAGTGTCCTCCCACGTGCTGTGTGCACCGGATGCGGCAACGGTTGCACGGATTCGCCAAGTTTGTCGTCGTTCGCGTACGTGGACGCGGTCCGACGGCGATTGACTGGTTCGGCTAAGGTCTCCTGTGGTGAAACGACGCGCCATCAGACTCGTGCTCGTGAGCTGGCCATGCATCATCGCCTGCTCGACTCCGGAACCCGTCGCGGGCTGGGAGCAGAGACTCGGTCGCATCGTCGCCAGTCGTGGAGGTGGCGGGCTCGAGGTGAGCCCGGATCTGTCCGGAGCGCCCACCTATGGGATGGAAGCGCGCTTCGTCCTCTCCATGCCCGAGGAACCGTCGTCGACTACGCGACTCGCAATCACTGTCCTGCCCGACGAGCCACTGAGGGTGAACTACATCGTTCGGAGTCTCGACAGTTCCCTATTCTCGATCCGGATGCAGTCGCGTGCCGCCGATGCCGTGATTCGCGTGGAGAGTGAGGGACAAGCGCCGGTCGAGTTTCACTCGCGGATCCCCATCGGCTTGATGGCGAGCCGCAACATGGTGCAAGCATGCCAGTGTGTGCAGCCTGCCGACGCTAACATGGCGGTGTCTCCCGCCGAGATCGAGGCGCCGCTGCTGCAGCAAGCGCGCGCCCTCCACTGCACCTTCGGGTTGCTCGACCTGGTCGAGAGTTGCGAGCCGCTGCGCGATCTCCTGTTGCGCGTCGTCGGACGGCCCTCACTGTGGAGCGTGGTGACTTCCGGGTTCAGGGTGAACGTCGGCATCGTCGTTCGCTATCAGAATGCCACGCCCACCGCGGTCGGAGAGCTTTCGGGATGGCTCGTGCCGTTCGAAATCAAGCTGAACGGTAGCCCTGCATTTCACGGCGTGTTTCTCGCCCTCGCGCCGGAAGGAGCGCTCGCCTACTCGGCCGGGATCGTCGATGTCGCAGGTTGCCGGCCGAGCGACCCCGACAAGGTCGTTCGGTTGCAGCTCGAGTCGGTGCGCGTGCTCGACGCGGCGGCGCGCCGCAACGAGATCCCGATCGACGTCTACGAATGGGTAGAGCGCCACTGAGGTAATCCACACCGTGGGTGGTCGAGATCGACGCCGAGCGTCAGCGCGGCTGCAGCCACACGTGGACGTCGGTGACCGCGCGCGCGGCGACGACGGCAGCCACCGACGTGTCGGCGTAGTCGCGCGAACGGATCGCCAGCACGTGGTTGCCGGGCCGCAGCACCGGTGGCCACAGCAGCGGCACTCCGGCCGGCGGGTTGTGTGGCGGGCAGGGCGGTCACCGCGAGTTTTCGCGAGCGACCAGCTGCCTAGCACGGGCTAACATCCTCGCGCTCGTGGTCAGCGCGATCGTGGTCAACTGGAACGGCAAGGCATACCTGCCCGCGTGCCTCGATGCCCTGCTGGCCCAGGATCCGCCCGCCGCCGAAGTGATCGTCGTCGACAACCACTCCGACGACGGTTCGCGCGAGCTGGTCGCGGGCCGGTATCCGAAGGTGCGCGTGATAGACACGGGCCGCAACGCGGGACCGTGCCATGCGCGCAACGTCGGTCTCGCGGCGGCAGCGAGCGAACGCTGCCTCGTGCTCGACAACGACGTCGTGCTGCATGCCGGAGCGCTGCGCGCGCTGCTGCACTGCATGGATCAGGACCCGCGCGCTGCGATGGTGCAGGCGCGGTCGCTGTGCGGCGACGACCAGAACGTCGTGCACTACGACGGCGGCGACCTGCACTTCCTCGGCACGCTCGTGCTGCACAACTGGTATCGGCCGCTGGCCGAGGCGAACCGGCCCACGGGTCCCGTCGGCGCTGCGATCGCGCTCTGCTTCCTGACCAGGAAGAGCGTCTACACGGCCGTCGGCGGCTTCGACGAGAACCTGTTCATCCTCTACGAAGACAACGAGTTCTCGTACAAGCTGCGCATGCGCGGCCACACGGTCTGGCTCTGTCCCGAAGCCCTGTGCACGCACAAGGGGGGCACCGCCGGTCTGTCGGTCCGCGGGCAGGGCGACTACCCGGGCCGGCGCACCTACCTGCACAGCAAGAACCGCTGGTATGTGCTCATCGCTTGCATGCACTGGCGCACGTTCTGGCTCACGGTGCCGGCCCAGCTCGTCTACGGCGTCGTCTACGCGGGCTTCGGCTGGCGGCGTGGCCACATCGGCGATTGGCTGCGCGGCAAGTGGGAGCTGCTGCAGCTGCTGCCCAAGGCCGTGCGCGCGCGCGGGCCGGCGCAAGCGGGGCGGACGGTGCCCGACCGCGACCTGCTCGTGGCGGCGCCGATCACGCTGAACCCGGGTCTCGCCGAACGCGGCTGGAAGGCCGTGCTGCGGCGCACTCTCGATGGTTTCTTCGCGGGCTATTGGCGCGTCGTGCGGAGGTTCTGTGGCTGAGTCTCCAGAGGTCGCGGCGCTGCTGCTGAACTGGCGGCGTGCTTCGATGACGCTGCAGTGCCTCGAGGACCTGCTCGCGACCACGGGCGTCGTGTTGCGCGTGCTCGTCATCGACAACGGATCGGGCGACGACTCGGCGGCCGTGCTGCAAGGGGGTGTGCGCGAGCTCGAGGCCAGGACGTCGCACCGGATCGAGCTCGAAGCACTCGCGCAGAACGTCGGGTTCGCGGGCGGCATGAACCACGGTCTGCGATGGGCCGAGCGGTGCGCAGCGCGCTACGTGCTCGTGCTCAACAACGACCTGCGCCTTCGCCCGGACTTCCTCGCGCCGCTCGTGGAAGTACTCGCCAACGATCCGAGCGTCGCCGCCGTGGGCCCGACGGTGCTCTACCCGGACGGCCGCGTGTGGGCCGAAGGTGGCCGCACGGGCTTCACGCCGAATGCCGTGCAGCTCTGCCGCCACGGCAAGACGCCGCGCCCGCGCGACCACGGCCCCGAAGCGGTCGAGTTCCTGCCGGCGGCCTGCGTGCTGTTCCGCACCGCGGATCTCTGCGCGATCGGCGGGTTCGACGAGAGCTACTTCATGTATTGGGAGGACGTCGACCTCTGCGACCGGCTGCGCGCGCGCGGCGGCGCCATCGTGTGGCTGCCGTGGGTGCGCGTCGAACATGCCCCCGGGCAGTCGTCGGGCGGCGGGCGCTCGCCGCTGCGCAAGTTCCTGATGGCCTGCAACTCCGTGCGCTGGTTGCGGCGGCGCGGCACGCTGCGCACGTGGGCGGCCTTCTGCCTGTTCGACGTGCTGGGCTGGCCGCTCGCCGTGCTCGCGGGACCGCGCGCCGCGTGGGCCAAGCTGCGCGGCACGCTCGCGGGGCTCGCCGGGCACCGCGCGAACGCGAGCGACGTCGAACGGTATCTGCCTTCGCCCTGATCAGTCCTGGGGCAGTGCCGCGAGGATCCGCGCGAGACGTTCCCTGGGCGAGAGCGGCGCGAGCTCCTGCCGCCACCGCAGACGCGTGGCCCGCATGGCGGGCGGATCGATCTCGTCCTCGACCCGCGTCGCGGTGCGCAGCACGTCGAGTGGCGGTTCCACGGCTGCCGCGACGAGTGCTTGATCGATGACGACCTCGCTGTTGCCGCGGTGCTGGAACTCGGAAGCGATCGCAGCATCGATCGGCGAGTCGACACCGGTCGTCGCCGTGGCGATCACGGTCAGCGAACCACCTTCTTCGCAGGCGCGTGCCGCCGCGAACAGGCGCTTGCCGCGTTGCACGGCCGCCGCATCGAGGCCCGCGCAAAGCAGTCGGCCCGACGGCGGGTTCACGAAGTGACTCGCACGCGCGAGCGCCGTCAGCGAGTCGAACAGCAACACGACGTCGCGACCTGCTTCGACTTCGCGCTGGCATGCCGCCGTGACGATGTCGGCGAGCGCCACGTGGCGGGCCGGCGGTTCGTCGAAAGTCGTCGTCAGCACTTCGCAGTGTGGCACGCGCGCGAGCGCACGCTGCACGCCGGTGGTGTCCTCGGGGCGCTGATCGAGCAGACAGACGACGAGCCGCATCTCCGTGTGGTTGCGCGCAACGGCTGTTGCCACGCGCGTCAGCAAGCCGGCGCGCGGCCAGGCCGGTGGCGCGGTGACGAGCACGCGCTGGCCCTTGCCCCACGGCGAGAGCAGGTCGATCGCGCGCAGGTCGATGGCGGCGCCCTCGTGATCGAGATGCAAGCGCTCGGTCGGCAACAGCGGCGTGCGCGATGCGAACGGCACGACACCGCGCCAGCTCTCGGCGGGCTGGCCGTTCACGAGCTCGATGTTCACGAGCGCGAAGAACCTCTCGCCGCGTCTCGGGGGCCGCACGGGACCGGTGAGCCGGTGGCCTGGCCGCAGGTCGAGGCTGCGCACCTGGCTCGTGCTCACGTAGACGTCGGCCGGATCCGCGGCATAACCGAGCCCGGGCGTGCGCAGGAACGCGAAGCCGTCGGGCAGCACGTCGAGCACACCTTCCGCGTAGACCGTGCCGCCGTTTCCGAGTCGATGTTCGAGCAGTGCCTGCAGCAACCCGGTGCGGTCCTGGTTTCCCGTCGAGGGCAGCCCTGCGGCGAGCGCGAGGTCGAGCAACGCCTCGCCGCGCATGGCCTGCCAGGTCGCGAAGTCCGCCGCGGGAGCCTTGGGATTGCCGGTCATGGGGTACGCGTGGTCCACTCGCGCAGTAGAGCCGCGACCTGTCGCCGCGTCTCGTCGAAGTCGCCGTCGTTCTGGATGCAGTGGCTCGCGCGCGCCCGCTTTTCGTGCGGCGGCGCCTGGGCTGCCTGGCGCTGTTCGAGCTCGCCTTCTCGCCAACCGCGCTCCCGGGCGCGTGCTTTGCGCACGGCCGGCGCGGTGTCGACGAACACGAGGAGGTCGCAGCACTCGATCAATCCACCCTCGAGCAGCAGCGGCGCGTCGATCAGCACCGAGTCCCCGTTGGCCTTCGCCTGGGCCAGCCTGGCCAAGATGCGCGCCCGGATACGCGGATGCATGATGGCCTCGAGCTGTTTGCGGGCCCGAGCGTCGCCGAACACGAGCGCTGCGAGGGCACTGCGGTCGAGGCCCCCCGGGGTCAGCACGCGTGGGCCGAACGCTGCTGCCACGTCGCGCTGCACGTCGGGCTCCGCGGCGACCAGCCTCGCCTCCTCGTCGGCGTCGAGCAGGACCAGGCCATGCGCCGCGAACATCCTGGCCACTGCGCTCTTGCCTGCCGCGATGCCACCCAGGATGCCGATGACTACGGGCTTTCGGGGTCGAAAGGCCGCGACGGGCGGAACCCCGGCAGTGGGATCTGTCGGCATGGGTCTCATCCTGAGATAGACTCCCGAAGCGGGCAAGCCCGTTGAGACGCCGCCTTGACCTTCCCGCCTTCCTTTCTAAGATCCGGACCTTCGCGTTCCCCTACCCCGCCCGTGCCCTCGAGCGGGGCGCGAAACCGTCCCAGTCGCCCCGGCCTCATACCGAGGCGAACGCCCTGAACAGACCCCCTCTCTTGGAGTCGCTTCCAATGCACTATCGCCAGAGTGGCCAGAGTGGCGCCACGACCGTCCCGATGGCCTTCTTCCTGATCCTCCTGCTGTTGTTCCTGGGAGCATTGGGATTTGCCTACAGCACCGTGACGAAGAACGGTGAGTTGACCAAGGAGCGCGACACGTTGCGCGATGACGCGAAGACGATGCGCAACAAGATGCAACTCGTCGATCATTACATCGAGGACCTCGGCAAGGTCGTCGGCAAGCTCAGCAAGTATCCGGGGCGGCAGGGCGTGGACTACGGCACCGCGACGCTCGATTCGCCGAGCGTCATGAACCCGGCCGAGATCAGGAAGCTCATGGACGACTCGTGCACGGCCGCAGGCGTCTCGATAGCGAGCAGCCTCGAGAACGTGTTTGGCGCAATGATCGCGAGCGTCAATTTCAGCACGCAGCGCGTCACCGAGATGGAGGCCGAGCGCGCCAAGGCCCTCACCGAGAAGTCCGCCGTTGACGCGGAGTTCCAGAAGGCAACCACCGAAGCGAGTACCAAGGCAGCCGAGTGGGCGCGGAACCTCGATCAGGCCCGTTCGGACTTCAACGCGCAGCTGCAGAGCAAGGACGCGAACAACGCCTCGCTGACCGAGTCGGTGAAGGCAAAGAACGACGAGCTCACGACGGCCCGTGAAGAGGCCGCCAAGCGCGAGAAGGATATGCGCAACGAGATCAGCAAGCGCGACATCCGGTTGTCGGCAATGACCGAGCGCGACCGCATGCGCAATCTGCCCGACGTCGCGGACGGCAAGATCATTGTCGCGCGCAATGGCGTGTCGATGGGCTTCATCAACCTCGGCCGCAAGGACCTGCTGCAGCCCGGCACGATGTTCCACGTCAAGAACCCGAACAACCCGGCCGTGAAGGGCTATGCCGAGGTCACGCGCGTCGAGGAAGACCGCGCCGAAGTCGCGCTGAGCAACTTCGTCGACCCGGTCGGCGACTTCGCGCGTGAAGGCGACCTGATCTACAACCCGATCTTCACGCCACGCATGACCCGCACCATCTACCTGATGGGCCGGTTCACGGCGCCGTACAACAAGGAGCAGCTCACGCTGCTGCTGAAGCGGCTCGGCAACCGCGTTGTCGCCAAGATGGCGCCCGGCGTCGACACGGTCGTGCTCGGCAACGACCCGGTGAACGAAGCGGGCGATGGCTTCACCGTCGTCAAGGACTCGGAGGAGTACAAGGAAGCGCACCGCCTGAACGTCGAGTTCACCTACCTCAACATCATCCGCGACCTGATCAAGCTGTGAGAACGGAGGCCGCGGCGCCGCGCGTCGCGGAACTGCAAGCGCGACACGGGCCTCGGAGCGGATGCTCCGGGGCCCGTGGTGTTTCTGGGGGAGGGGCTTGTGGTGTTGGTGGGCCGAGGTGGCGTAGATTGCGCGGTGTGATCCACTGGCTGCGATGGTGACGCTCGACGACCCGAAGATCCGCGCCGTCTACGAGGACGAGCAGCTGCCGCGCATGTCGTTCGGCGACCACCTGGACGAGCTGCGCAAGCGCCTGATCCGGTCGCTGATCGCGATCGTCGTCGCGATCGTGGCGCTGCTGCCGTTCAAGGGTCCGGTGCAGGGGGTCATCATCGAGCCCTACCGCGTGCAGTGGCGTCACGGGTTCACGAGATGGGTCGAGACACTGGAGGCGCGTGAGGCTGCGGGTGAGCTCGCACACGACAAGCTGGGCACGCGATACCTCGGGTTCTGCCGCGAGTACAAGGCGGCGATCCTCGCGGGCGAGATGCAGTACTCGTACAACCTGCCCGCCGAGACGGGGTATCCGGTGCCCTACAACCTGTTCGCGACGGGTGGCCTCGAGGACATGATGTCCTTCATGTGGGCGTCGCTGGTGTTCGCGCTCGTGCTGGCCGCACCGGTCGTGATCTGGCAGGCGTGGGCGTTCATCGCGGCGGGGCTCTATCGCCACGAGAGAAGGGTCTTCTATCGCTACTTCCCGTTCATGATGGTGCTGCTGGTCTCGGGCGCGGCGTTCGGTTACTGGATCGCGCTGCCCTACACGCTGGGATTCCTGTTCAGCGTCATGGATCCGAGCCAGGTCGGGGCGCTGTTGAGCATCGGTCAGTTCCTGTCGCTGCTGTTCGCGATGACGGGTGCGATGGGGCTCGTGTTCCAGGTGCCGCTCGTGATGATCGCGCTGCAGCGCGTCGGGCTCGTCACGCATCGTGCGTTCCTCAAGAACTGGCGCATGACAGTGCTGATCATCTTCGTCGTGGCGGCGGTGTTCACGCCGCCCGACCCCGTCTCGATGCTGCTGATGTCGGCGCCCATGCTGCTGTTGTATGGCCTGGGCCTCGTGCTGACCGGGTTCGGTCGCAAGCACGAAGCGGCGGCCGTCGTGGTGACCACGTGACGTTGGTCGCGGAGATCCTGGCCATCGGCGACGAGCTCGTACACGGGGCACTGCTCGACACGAACAGCAAGTGGCTCGCGGGAGAGCTCGAGGCCATGGGTGCGGTGGTGCAGCGCTTCGTGGTCGTCAGCGACGATCCCGTGGAGCTGCGCGCGGTGATCGCGGACAGCTGTGCGCGGGCCGATGTCGTCGTGGCGACCGGCGGACTCGGGCCGACGCTCGACGATCGCACCAGGGATGTCGTTGCCGACGTGCTCGGCGGGCCGCTGTGGTTCCACGAAGAGAGCTGGGCCCAGGTGCAGCAGTGGCTGCAGGGACGCAGGCGCCCCGTGCCCGAGAGCAATCGCAGGCAGGCGATGCTGCCACCAGGTGCGGTCCCGATCGCGAATCCCGTCGGCACGGCGCCGGGCTTCCAGGTGAAGATCGGCAAGGCGTGGTTCTTCGCGGTGCCCGGCGTGCC
>Ga0075428_100000711_pt1 | contig 34391 bp, 30 predicted proteins | sample RhiMetdeltSRZDD2_FD_75291 | JGI IMG/M metagenome (GOLD analysis project Ga0075428, IMG submission 75291) | Populus rhizosphere microbial communities from Tennessee, USA - Rhizosphere MetaG P. deltoides SRZDD2 | ecosystem: Host-associated > Plants > Roots > Rhizosphere > Soil | place: USA... | reverse complement strand
GCGGGCTTGAAGTCAGCGAACACGGCCTGAGACAACTGCCCGATGGCGGTCTCCTCGACCACCTCCACCGGCTGGCCATTCAACGTGTAATGAGACAGGCCTTGATCGATGAGCTTCAGACCGGTCAGGTTGGCCAGGACGACGACACCGATCAGCATCGACACCGCGATAAGACCGAGCAGCAGCAAAGTGGTTGCGGCGTTGTTGCTCTTTGGCTTGCGGAACGCCGGCACTCCGTTAGAGATTGCCTCCACACCGGTCAGCGCGGCGCAACCAGAGGAGAAGGTCCGAGCCAGCAGGGCGACCATCGCGAAGCCTGTGAAGGCTGCGTACTTGGGATACGGCTCGATCCCGTACTGGGCGCTGTCCACCTGAATCTGATCACCGAGCACCAGGATGCGAAACAAGCCAAAGATCACCATGCTCAAGATCGCGAACATGAAGCAGTAGGTAGGAATCGCGAACAAGGTGCCGGACTCTCGTGCGCCGCGCAGGTTGAGCGCCATGAGTACCACGGCAACACCGGCCGCGACAACCGCCTCATGTCCATCCAGGAAAGGGAAGACCGACTTGGCGTTCTGCACTCCGGACGAAATGGAGACGGCGACAGTCAAGACATAGTCCACCATGAGCGCGGCTGCCACGGTGAGGCCGGCAGTAGGGCCGAGGTTGACCGTGGCCACCTCATAGTCGCCACCACCTGACGGGTAGGCATGCACATTCTGCCGATAAGACGCGACGACGACCAGCATCACGATGGCGACCAGAATCGCGATCTTCCAGGAATAGGAATATGCGACGAGCCCCGCCAGCGACAATGTCAAAAAGATCTCATCGGGTGCATAGGCCACCGACGACAAGGCGTCCGACGCGAAGACCGGCAAGGCGATGCGCTTGGGGAGCAGAGTCTCGTGGAGCTGGGTGCTGCGGAGCCTCCGACCTAACAACAGCCGCTTGCCGATGTCGGCGACATTCACCACACAGCAAACCCTAGTAGAGCAACCGGCAGCAGCGTGGTGTCAGACAACGGCCGAGGTGACCTGCGTCACAGAGTTTCACAGCTACGTTCACTAGACTCGGCGGCGTGCACATCGTGATCATGGGCTGCGGCCGGGTGGGGTCCACCCTGGCGAGGAGCCTCGAGAAGCGAGGCCACACCGTCGCGGTGATCGACCTCGACTCGGAGGCCTTTCGGCGACTCGGCCCGGACTTTGCGGGCAAGACGGTAAGGGGTGTTGGCTTCGATCGCGAGGTGCTGCTCGAAGCCGGTATTGAGGACGCCGAGGGATTCGCCGCGGTGTCAAGCGGCGACAACTCCAACATCTTGTCCGCCCGTGTGGTACGCGAGACGTTCGGTGTGGAGAACGTGGTGGCTCGGATCTACGATCCCGGGCGCGCTGAGGTGTATGAGCGGCTCGGGATACCGACCGTCGCGACCGTACGTTGGACCGCAGATCAAGTACTGCGGCGGCTGTTGCCGAGTGGTTCAGAGCCGCAGTGGCGGGACCCATCGGGTTCGGTGCGCTTGATGGAGGTACACGTCGACCGAGCCTGGGTCGGTCGCGCCATTGAGCAGATGGAAGAAGCCACTGGCGCGCGCATTCCGTTCGTCTTCCGGATGGGCTCTGGCATGGTCCCCAAGCGCGGCAGCGTTTTTCAGGATGGCGATCTCGTGTACGCAGCCGTCGCCGACGCCAAGCTTGCCTCGGTTGAGGCGATACTCGGTTCTCCGCCGAGAGGAGTATGAGGGAATGCGCGTGGCGATTGCCGGGGCGGGGAATGTCGGACGGTCCATTGCGGCCGAGCTCGTCGAGAACGGGCACGAGGTGCTGTTGATCGACAAAGATCCGCACGAGATCAAGTCCGAGACCTTGACCGAGGCCGAGTGGCTGCTAGCTGATGCCTGTGAACTGTCCTCGCTTGAGGAAGCTGGGCTCGATACGTGTGATGTGGCAATCGCCGCCACCGGTGACGACAAGGTCAACCTGGTGATGTCGCTGCTCGCCAAGACCGAGTTCGGGGTGCCGCGTACGGTCGCCCGGGTGAATCACCCCAAGAATGAGTGGCTGTTCAACGAGGTCTGGGGCGTCGACGTCTCGGTCTCCACACCTCGGCTGATGTCCGCGCTGGTGGAGGAAGCGGTTACGGTCGGTGATCTTGTCAGGTTGCTGACCTTCCACGAAGGCGCCACGAATCTGGTCGAGATGACTTTGCCTTCGAGCAGCCCATGCGTGGGCGCCCGCATCGGCGACCTGAAGTGGCCCGGCGACGTCGTCTTGGTGGCGATCATCAGAGATGGGCATGCTCGACCGCCGGACAGCGACGGCTCGCTGGAGGCTGGCGATGAGTTGCTGTTCGTGACGGCCCAAGACTTCGAAAAAGAGCTCGCTGAGATGCTGGCCCCGCGCGATGGCTCGATCAGCATCTCCAAGACGCCTACCCCACGCGTTCAGGCTGTCTGATCAAGCGCTTCGAGCGGCAGGCTATACATCTTCAGCCGGTAGGGGTTCGCCAGCGACCGGATTCCCCAGAACAGAATCCTCGATTGGGGTCTTGCCCTTGGAGAGCATCAAGCCGATCACGGTGAGAGCGGCTATCAGCATCGGCCAACCGAGGACGACCTTGGCTACGCCGAGCAGGACCACCTGGCCGGTGAGAAACAACGGCAGCTGGATGACGAATCGAGCGACGTAGGGAACCGCGAGCACCAGGGTCAATTTCGAGGTCATCTTCACCAGCCCGCGATCCCTCATCCATCCCGTCGGGTCGCCGACTGCGGCGCCGATGATGAAGCCCACGAGCGGTTTGCCGATGGCGACCGTCACCAAGGAGAGCACCGCGAGGGCGCCGTTGTACAGAATGCCTGGCAGGAAGATGTCCTGCGCACGCCCGGTGCGCGTCGCGATGAGAACGGCGATGGCCGTCGGGATGACAGCCTGAACGACGTACTTGACCGACTGCCGCTGGATGAGACGGATCAGAGCCAGCAGCAGCGCCGTCACGAGGGCGGCAGCAATAGCCGGGTAGAGCTGCCGGGCAAGAACCCAAGCGACGGTGAAGGCAATGAACGGCAGGGCTGACTCGATCATTCCGCGGGCGCCGCCGAGCGATTTGCCCAGCTGGTAGCGGACAAATTCCTCCACGTACCGGAACTGCTGAACTTCCCCGTCCCCAGTCAGCGATGGTGGGTCATTCGAGTCCGTCTTCGGTTCGGCGGGCAGCTCGCTCATGCGCCAGGCACCGCGGCCGAGCCAATCACAAACGAGCCGATCATAAAAGCGTGTCAGTCACGAGGCCGCCGGTGTCTGCATCAGCTCATAGCGCGGGTTGTAGATCAGCCGCTTTCCCTCATGACAGCTGATCCGGCCCCAGATCTTGAGGGTCCGACCCGGATCGATACCGGGGATCTGTCGTCGACCAAGCCACACCAGGGTCACCGCACCAGAACCGTCCCGCAGCTCAGCCTCGAGAGCAGGGTGGCCCGCTCGGGGCGTGATCGTCACCGACGAAACCGTCCCGGTGAGTTGAACGCGCTGACGGTCCTCGCAGTTCAGAATGGGTATTGCGCCCTCTTCACGGACGTTGCGTTGCAGTTCCTCGGACTCCAGATCGGCATTTGATGATGCGAACCGACGCAGGGCTCTCTGCAGCATGTTTTCCTTGGCCATCGCGTGTCACCTCCGCACATCCAGCATCCCACGGTGGTCAACGATTGTGTCCGCACGCGCCGGCACGTCTCATGGCTACGTGTCGGGCTCAGGGGCGACAGTTGTCGGCATGGTCAAGGGCAGCAGGTCACCAGGTGCCATTGCCTCGTCACCGCGCCGCACGATGACCTGACGGAATGCGGAGAGCACGTCAGCTACGACCGGAGAGTCTGCCTCTTCCTCGATAGCTGCCTGCCCGTACACGATTCCGCGCAGCAGCCAGCGCGGACCCTCTGCGACCCACATACGTGAGGGCTGATATCCCTCCTCCCCATCGGGTGTCGTCACTGGAATAAGTCGCCTGAGTTCTACGCCGAATGGCCCCTCGCCGAGTGAGGCCGTACCGCCGGCCTCCGTGGCACTCCTGGAGATCTCATCACGCAGCTCGGCCCAGAGCCCGCCGCTGCGTGGAGCCGCGTACGCTCCAAGCTCCAGTGCCGAGGAATAGCTCTGAGGTTTCTGGTTCGCGCTCGCTGGAGGCTCGACGATGGTTTCGAGCACAAGCATGGCCGACACGATCTCACCGGTCTCCTCGGCCACCTGGAGTCGCAGCTCGGAACCCGGCACAGCCGTAAGGATCAAGCTGCCAAGGTCGATCTTCGGGCTTTCCTCTGTGCTCTCGATACTCTCGACTTCACTGATGTCGTAAGGTCCAGAGCCCCGCCATTCCAGTTCTTCGAGCGCCGCCAGATCGGCGCCCTCCACGTCCCGTGCGATCGACTCGTCGTCGGCTTCCGCAGACTCACCAAGTTCGTCGTCACCGACCTCCTCGGCGGATTCCTCGACGGCGGACTCGCTGTCACGCTTCTTGCCTCGTCTGAAGATCATGCGTGCTTCCTTGGCACACTCAGACTCTCGTCCCCTCGCTGCGCCGCCTCCTGATCGGCGGCACCCGGCTGGTTGCTCCCCTGCCGCCTGGCACTGCCCAGTATTCCGCCGGTTGATCCGTACCCGCCAATTCCCCGCACTGAGCTTGGCAGCTCGCTGACTGGCACGAATGCGGCCAGGCTGACCGGTTGAATGACGAGCTGAGCGATCCTGTCGCCACGGGCAATGCTGACGGCACGGCTGCGGTCTGTGTTGATCAGGCACACCTTGATCTCGCCGCGGTAACCGGCATCCACCGTGCCCGGCGCGTTCACGATGCTGATGCCGTGCTGAGCGGCCAGCCCCGAGCGCGGATGAACAAAAGCCGCATAACCGGCCGGCAGCGAGATCGCGACGCCGGTCCCCACGAGCCGGCGTTCTCCCGGCTGCAGCTCGAAGTCTTCACTGCTGCGCAGATCCGCGCCTGCATCGCCAGGATGGGCATATGACGGCGGCTCCAGCCCGGGATCGAGCTGGAGCAGTAGAACCTCGACAGAGGTCATGACTCGCTCACTCGGTCAGCGTAGACGAGGTTGCATCCCGAAGTGCGGCTGCCAGCCGTTGCGGATTTCTGGTCGAGATCAGCCAATACGGCACTGGATCATCCTCGTCATCGAGAGTGATTTCTACCGCCGTCTTGATGTACGGCCGAAGCACCAGGTGAGCGCTGGCATCGGCCTCGACCCCAGCGCGTAGACGTGTCTGCTCCGCATCGAGTGCTCTACTGGCGGCGATGTAGGCATGTTCGATGCTTGCTCGGCCTACTCGAATCTCCTGCGCATCGACACTTATCACGATGGACGCCGAGACGAAGATCGCGGCAGCGATCAGCATTGTCGCGACGGAGCTTCCGAGGCCCCAAGCCGCGCCGAGATAGGCACCTACCGCAAGCAACACCGAAAGGGAGAACAGTGCCGCGAGGACCCACCAGATGACCGGTACAGTGAGCCGTTCATGGAACAGCATGGGGGTAACCTACGCGCCCAGCTAAGAACCACACGGGAGCCCGCGTTGGTGTTCGCGCCCGGCACTAAGATGCGATCACAGAGCGGCATTGGGTACTCCGGACCGCCGAAAATGAAAGGGCTGAGCCGATGGGACCAACTCAGAAACTGCTCTGGAAGCTCTACGTCGGAGTGATCGGAGCGGTTACCACGATCGCAGCGCAGCGATTGCTCAAGGCGGGTTGGAAGCTTGTTACCGGCGACGAGCCACCATCGCCAACCGATCCAAACACCCCGGTAATGACAGCGATGAGCTGGGCACTGGCAAGCGCCGTGGGTGTCGGGGTCACCCAGCTACTCACCCAACGTATGGCGGCGCGCCACTGGGAAAAGGAAATAGGTAACGACTCGCCGGACGCAGGCAAGATCAGGGTCAAGATTTAACCCGTACGAAACACCACCTCGCGACCCGTTCGGGGTCGCGAGGTGGTGTTCTGTCCGGACTGACTGCCCCCAATCAACCCGGTACATCTGTGCACCTGCGTGGTCGCGACCCCCTCACACAGCAGCCGCCGGGACAAAGAACTGACTGACACCACTGCGTACGCGTCCGGTGGTTCCAGCCTAATTGATCATGTTGCCATCAGCTAGTGCCGTGGTCGCAAAGGACCGCCGATCATCCGGCACAGTCGAAGCAGTACGCCTCACCATGGGGACCTATCTCTGCGATCTGGCTGCGATGTCGAACCAGGAAACAGCTGGCGCAGGTGAACTCGTCGGACTGACGTGGCAAGACCCTGACGGTCAGTTCCTCGTGAGAGAGATCCGCGCCGGGAAGCTCAAATGCTTCCGCCGCTTCGGCCTCGTCTTCGTCGACCTTCCCGGAGTTCTTATCGTTGCGGCGAGTCTTGAGCTCTTCGATGCTGTCTTCGTTCAGTTCTTCATCGGTCTTGCGAGGGGCGTCGTAATCGGTCGCCATCTTTGCCTTCCCGGGCCCGAAAAGCCCAGATCCTGATCTGACTCGTGCGCAGTAATACCACACCAATCAACCAATATGCGTGCTATGTGTGCTCGCGCCCGCTATAACGCCATCGCGTGTCCAAAATTCCCGCTCACAGGCGGATTGTCGCCATTCACCGGCAGTTGGCCCGCCACCGTCAGATCGGCCGAACACCGGGGCCACAGGGACGGCTCAGCCAGCGACTTGGCACAGCGCTGGGCGACCGGGTTCGCGGAGGTTCAGGCAGCAGTCGGTTTGGCATTCATACCAGCCCGCAGCGACAGATCCAACCGCCGGGCCATGTCTCGCCACGGGCTGGTCCGGATGCTCCCCACGGGCTGCGGCGGCACGTTCCACCATCAGGTCGACTAGGCCGCCCACGAACGTCGGATGATCGCCGGCGGTTGCGGCCCGTGCGAAAGCAAGGCCGCACTCCGCGGCGGTGGCGGCGGCCTCGGTGTCCAGATCGAAGACCACCTCCATGTGGTCGGACACGAAGCCGATCGGCACCACCACGACGGCACCCACGCCCTGTGCCGCGAGGAGCTGCAGATGATCATTGATGTCTGGCTCAAGCCACGGCTGGCTCGCAGGGCCGGATCGGGAGCAATAGACCAAATCGCTCTCGTAGCCTTGGCCGCGCTGCTGGCTGACACGATCCGTTACCTCGGATGCGACGACCGCGTGCCAGTCGACGTATGCGCCACTGCGACTGCGCGGCTCCGGCCCGGCAGTCTCCGCCATCGCCATGGGGATCGAGTGGGTGACAAAGACCAGGCGAGCCTCGTCTGCTTTCTCCCCCAATGTCTCGAGCGCCTTGACTGAGGCATCCACCGAGGCATCGACAAATCCAGGGTGGTTGGCGTAGTGCCGGATTCGGTCGATCTGTATCTGAGTACTCCGCGCGGCGTCAAAGAGGTTTTCGCGGTACTGGCGGCACGAAGAATAGGACGGATAAGCGCTCGTCACGACGACCAGCACTCGACGGTGACCGTCTCGTTCGATCGCACGAAGTTCGTTGTCGAGGTAGGGGCTCCAGTTCCGGTTCCCCCAGTACAGCGGCAGCTGAATGTCCCGGCTGTGTAATTCGTTCGTCAATGCGGAGAGCAGCCTGCGACACTGATCGTTGATCGGGCTCTTGCCGCCGAACAACAAATAGTGTCGGCCGACCTCGGCCAACCGTTCGGCGGGAATGCCCCGACCACGGGTGACGTTGCGCAGGAACGGCATAACATCCTCCGGATGCTCGGGACCGCCGAAGGACACCAGCAGGATCGCCTCATATGGCGCAAGTGCGTTACCTGGCTGCCTGGTTGATGCGTCGTCAGACATTGGAGGGATCACCCACAAGCGTGATCTTTGCGTACGAGGAGGATAGTCGTGGCCGCGGGGCTTCGCCCGTACCGAGAGGTGCTCTCGGATCGTCGAGCGGTGGCGTTCAGCTTGGCAGGCTTCGTGGCCAGGTTGCCCATGTCCATGACGGGCATCGGCATCGTGCTGCTGGTGTCGCTGACCACGGGTTCGTTTGGCCTGGCCGGTTTGCTCACAGCCGCCGGCACAGTGACCGGGGCCGTCGTGGCGCCGCTGTGGGGCCGCGCCACTGACCGCGTGGGCCAAGCGCGTGTCTTGCTCCTCGCTGTCGTGATCAACACCCTCAGCGTGGCACTCCTGGTGACAGCAGTTGAGCTGGCCTGGCCGCTGGCCGTGAGCCTGGTCGCGGCCATCGGCGTCGGGGCCGGTTTCACCCTGGCCGGGTCGGCCGTGCGAGCGCGCTGGACGCTCCGGCTGAACGGCTCTCCCTTGCTGAACACCGCGTTCGCACTTGAGGCGATGCTCGACGAGGTGGTGTTCATCGTCGGGCCGGTGCTGGTCACTTTCCTTGCCACCGCGCTTCATCCGGCGCTCGGAGTCAGCGTCAGCGCGGTCATCGGTCTCATCGGTGCCATTGCCCTCGCCGTCCAGCGCAGCAGCCAGCCGCCGATCCGGCCGACGTCGCGGGACGGCAATGCCGGATCGTCTCGGTTGCCATGGCGCGTCCTGCTTCCGGTGGCCATTGCCTCTGCTGCCCTCGGCATGGTGTTTGGGGGCATGGAGGTCAATGTCGTCGCGTTTGCGAAGGAGGCTGGCGTGCTTAGGTACGCCGGTCTGATCTTGATGGCCTGGGCATTCGGGTCTCTGGTAGCTGGTGGCGTAAGTGGTGCGATCACGTGGCGGGCCTCTCCTGCCAAGCGTTTCCGCGTGGGCGCGTCCCTGCTGGCGCTGTCCTTGCTGCCGCTGCCGTTCGTCGGGCACCCGGTGGTTCTGGCGCTGCTCCTCACGCTTAGTGGAATAGCCATCGCGCCAACCTTGATCGCCTCCGTTGCGGTAACGCAATCTTCAGTGGACCAGAATCGGCTGACCGAGGCACTGGCATGGATCTCGACCGGCATGGCCGCTGGCGTGGCCATAGGAGCGGCTGCCGTTGGTCACGTGATCGACAGCTTGGGAGCACAAGCGGGGTTCGTGGCCGTGGCCATCGCGGGGCTGCTGCTGACCCTCAGTGTGCTCTTCGTTCGTGGCCACCCCTCGAGTAGGGATTCGGGGCCCGAGGACGCACGCGCGACCGACCTCACTCCAGAGTTGACAGGTATGCGTGGAGATGAGTCATTGCGTCAGTCGGCCGAAACCCGGAGCCGATGATCTTGTCGAGGCTCAGGAGGCTCTGCCTGGGGCGGGGAGCGAGTGACTTTCCAGCCCCGTATTCGGCCGTCGTGACACCCGTTACCGACGACGCGTCTCGGCCGCGAGCTTGGAAGACAACGCGAGCGATGCCCGCCCAGGTCATAGCATCTCCGTCGTTGCTGAGGTTGTAGGTCCCGTACGGCGCTCCGGTATCGAGGAGATGAAGGATGGCTCGGCCGATCTCTGTCGTGAACGTGAGCCGGCCGAACTGATCATCGACAACCTCCGGACTCACCCCGCGGTCCGCCAAGGATGCCATGGTTCGCACGAAGTTGTGGCCATCGCCGATGACCCAGCTTGTCCTCAGCAGGTAGTGCGCCGGTAGCGACCTGATCAGTGCGTCACCAGCAGCCTTGGTCTGTCCATAGACACCGAGCGGTGAGAACGGTTCGGTCTCGGTGTGGAGCGCCTGCGAGCCGTCGAAAACGTAGTCCGACGAGACATGTACCAGAGTGAAGCGGTACTTCCGCGCAGCCTCGATCAGGGACGCCATGCCACCTACGTTGACCGCCCACGCCTCGCGTCGGCCTACCTCGGTCTCGGCTGCGTCGACCTTGGTGTAGGCAGCCGCGTTGATCACGACGCCGTATGGCGCGAAATCAAAGGTTGTGATCGACTCCGGACTCGCCAGGTCCACTGTGCTCCGACTGATCGGGATCGCTGATGGCATCGCCATGATCAGCGCCCGGCCCAGCTGACCACCAGCACCGATGATCAAGATCTTCTTCGGCTGGAGCGGCGTCACGTCGGCCAGCCTGGGGTGAGCCTTATCGGCCTCCGACAGCTCCGCCTGCACGAGCGGAATCGGCCAGTCGATCGCCAGTGTCTCGTCCGCGACGTTGACGAAGGTGTAGGACTGTTTTGCGGCCGGCTTCCAGTGATCATTGACCAGATAGGAATACACGGTCTGCTCGGCCAGGGTCTGAAAGGCGTTGCCGACGCCACGCGGAACGAAGATCGCCGTCTCGGGACCCATCTCGGCGGTGTACAAACGACCGAAGCCATCACCAACACGCAAGTCGACCCAGACACCGAAGATCCGGCCGCTCGCCAGCGACACCAGCTTGTCCCACGGCTCGGCATGGATGCCCCGTGTCGCGCCGACGCGGTTGTTGAACGAGACGTTGTTTTGCACCGGCGCGAAGTCAGGCAACCCGAGAGCCATCATCTTCTCCCGCTGCCAGTTCTCCTTGAACCAGCCACGGTTGTCACTCCGTACGTCTAGTGAGAGGACCAGCAAGCCCGGTATCGGAGTCCGGGCAATCGCCAGCTCGGACATCGTCTACTGCCCGTGGCGGGCGTACGTCGCCTCGGTCTGAGCTTTCTGTGGCCGCCACCACGCCTCGTTGGCCTGGTACCACGCGATGGTGGCGGCCAGGCCCGCATCGAAGTCGGAGAAAGTCGGGCGCCAGCCCAGTTCCATTCTGATCTTGGTCGAGTCGATCGCGTAGCGCAGGTCGTGACCCGCACGATCGGTCACATGATCAAAAGCATCGGGCGGCTGTCCCATCAGATCCAAGATCGTTTCAATGACTTCTTTGTTGTTCCGTTCCCCTTCAGCGCCGATCAGGTAGGTCTCGCCGATCTTCCCCTCGGTCGTGATCAGCAGCACCGCGGAGCTGTGATCATCAACATGAATCCAGTCGCGAACGTTAAGCCCGGCGCCGTAAAGCTTCGGCCGACCACCATCCAGAATGTTGGTGATCTGCCGCGGAATGAACTTCTCGACATGCTGATACGGACCGTAGTTGTTGGAACAGTTGCTGAGTGTGGCCCGTACCTCGAAGGAGCGCACCCACGCGCGGACCAGATGATCTGAACCGGCCTTGGTCGCCGAGTACGGGCTCGACGGGTTGTACGGAGTGGTTTCGACGAAACGATTTGGATCGTCTAGGTCAAGATCGCCATATACCTCGTCGGTGGAGATGTGGTGGTAGCGGACGCCATATCTGCGCACCGCCTCCAGCAACGTGTAAGTGCCGACCAGGTTCGTAACAATGAACGCCGACGGGTCGCGAAGCGAGTTGTCGTTGTGGGACTCTGCCGCGAAATGAACGACGAAGTCGTGGTCTCGTACCAGCTCATGGACCAGACTCGCGTCGCAAATGTCCCCTCGAACGAAAACGAAGCGATCCTCAGGCAACCCCTCCAGCGACACCCGATTCCCGGCGTAGGTCAGCTTGTCCAACACCGTGACCGTGTAATCGGTGTTGTTGAGGACATAGCGGACGAAGTTGGATCCGATGAATCCCGCCCCACCAGTCACCAGGACTTTCGTCATGCGAGTCATCCTATGGAAGATGGGTCGTGCACACACTCTGCGAGACTTAGCGCCATGCGAGGCATCATCCTGGCGGGGGGTTCTGGCACCCGGCTCCATCCAGTCACTCTCGGCGTGAGCAAGCAGCTGGTTCCGGTTTACGACAAGCCGATGATCTACTATCCCTTGTCGACGCTGATCTTCGCCGGCATCCGCGACATACTGGTGATCACCACGCCGCACGATGCGACTGCCTTCGCGCGGTTGTTGGGCGATGGCTCGCAGTTCGGCATCTCAATCAGCTATGCGCAGCAACCATCACCGGATGGTCTCGCCCAGGCCTTTGTGATCGGCGCTGAATTCATCGGTGGCGAGAAAGCAGCGCTGGTGCTTGGCGACAATATCTTCTACGGCCCAGGCTTGGGAACCCAATTACGGCGCTTCACCGACGCTGAGGGCGGAGCCGTCTTCGCCTATTGGGTTGCGGAGCCTCAGGCCTACGGAGTTGTCGAATTCGATGCCGAGGGCCGGGCAATCTCGTTGGAGGAGAAGCCTGTTCATCCGAAGTCGAACTACGCCGTCCCTGGTCTCTATTTCTATGACAACGACGTGATCGGCATCGCGGCTCAACTTCGCCCATCGGCTCGCGGCGAGTACGAAATTACCGACGTGAACCGGCAGTACCTCGAAGCGGGCAAGCTACAGGTCGGGGTCCTCCCGCGCGGCACAGCCTGGCTGGACACCGGGACCTTCGAGTCGATGAACGACGCCAGCAACTTCGTACGCACGATTGAGGCCCGGCAGGGACTCAAGATCGGCGCCCCTGAGGAGGCGGCTTGGCGGCAAGGGTTCCTGACCGATGACGAGCTCGAGCAGCGGGCGCATGCGTTGCTGAAGTCGGGTTATGGCGCTTACCTCGCCGACATCTTGGAGCGCCAGCGACAAGCCGCACTGAACCCGGCGCGCTGAAGCACCGCTGCTACAACCTCAGGGCCGGGCATTCACCGGCGGCCGCGACGGGCCCTCAGGTAGTCGGCGACGACGTACTCACCCAGACGGGAGATGTCGGGGGTGAACACCCGGCCGCCGGCACGACGGGCGAGTGCGTCGACGAACCGGGCCAGTCCCGGATCCTCACCAAGCATGAACGTGTTGATCGTCGCGCCGTAGCGGGTGAGTTCATCGACCTCCGCGATGGTGGCCCGAATCGTCTCTGACGTCGGCGGCCACTGGAAGTAGGCATCTCCCCCACCAGTGAGGTGTGCGGTCGGCTCACCGTCGGTGACCACGAGGACGACCGGCTCGGCATCTGGGTGACGGCGCACGTGACGCAACGCGAGCATCAGCGCATGCTGCAGGTTGGTGCCCTGCACCCACTCAGGCTCGGCCTCGGCGAGCTGGACCGGCGTAAGCCGGCGAGCGAGCCGATTGAATCCGATGACCTGGAGCGCATCTTGTCGGAACCGGGTCTCAATAAGGTGGTTGAGCGCCAGGGCAGTCTGCTTCATCGGGCCCCAACGTCCGTCATGCACCATCGAGAACGAGAGGTCCACGCACAGCGCCACCGCAGCGCTGATCCGGCGCTCAGTCTCGGTGACCTCGAAGTCACCGACCTCCAAGGCGACACCGTTCGGACCCAGTCCAGACCTGTGCAGCGCATTCGACACCGTGCGCGGGGCGTCGATCGGCAACTCGTCGCCGAAGACCCAGAGCCGTGTCAGACCGGTGGGCTCGTCAGCAGCACCGGTGCGCTGGTCGTCGTGATCGCCGTTGCTCGAGCCGTCGAGCTGAGCGAAGACCCTTCGTAGCGCAGTCTGTCCAAGGCGTCGTACGGCACGCGGGGTCAGCCGCAACCCATCGTCGCCGCGGGTCAGATAGCCCTGCTGCTCAAGCTCTCGTTCCAGATCCCGGAGCGCTTGCAGGTCGCTGACGGCCTCCCGGCCGAGATGCCTGGCCAGTAGGTCGATGTCCACGTCGTCCAGCGTGGAAACCTGCTCGCTCTGGGACAGCTGCGCCTCGAGCTGCTCAAGATCAGCAAGCTCGGCAACGGCCTCAACGGCCGAGCTGTAGCCGAGCGGCTCACCGCCGGGCCGCATGTTCGCAGGCTGATCACGATCCAAGTAGGGACGCAGCGCCCGTAGGTTGTCTGCCAGTTGAGCCATTTCCGCAGCAAGATCTGCATCCGCAAGTACGTGGCTCATCAGCTGGCCGAGTTGTTCGCGCTGCTCCGGGCTGAGCGAAGCCATGAGTCGCATACCGGCGGCCTCGCGACGGGCCAGCGCATCGATCAGCTCCTCGATCGTCTCCGGCTGCTCGGGAAAGAACTCGCCGTGCCGCTCCATGAACTCGGCGAACTGATCCGTCGTGTCCTCTTGTCGGGCGTGCGCGGCGAGCAGCGCGTTGAGATCGGCCAGCATGTCCTTGACGCGTTGCATGGCCTCGGGATCCGGTGATTCAAGGGCCTGTTTGATGCCGGCGAACTGGGCGTCCAGCACTTCGCGCTGCAGCATGTTCTTGATCGCCTCGAAGATCTCCCGGGCCTCCTCCGAGCGCCACGAGTAGTGATCGAGGGCGCGCACGGCGCCGGCAACGTCGTCTGGGACGGTGTCCAGCTCCAGCTCGGCCAGGCGGGCATCCTTGGAGTCGCTCGCGGCAAGGGTCTCGCGCTCGGCAGCCAGCGCCTGGTCGAGCGCCGCGCGCACCTGGTCCAGGACTCCGCCCAGGTCGCCACGCCGGCGCGCCTGCGCGCGTAGTCTCTTGATCTTGTCCGCCAGCCGGTCGAGGCCGCGGCGCCCATCGATGCCGCCGCGCATCAAGTCACGCAATGCATCGCGGACGGTCCCCGCCGAAAGCACGTCCTGACCGATCCGGTCGATGGCCTCACGTACGTCGAACGGGGGCTTCAGTGGATCCGGACCACCACGCCATGGTCCATACCGAAACCGGTGGGCCCGGTCTCGCCCATACTCGCCCGCATGATCGCGACTGCTCTCGTCGGAAACCCTGATCACCTCCTCTCAGGCTGCGCCGTAGATCGCCCGTCCATCGACGATCTCTTTTTCGATCCGGCGTGTCAGATGCAAGCCTTCGAGGGTGAACTCGGCAGCCGCCGCGACCTGCCCTCGGCCTGCCGCATCGTCATACCCCAGCCGGTTCAGGACCTTGGAGAGTCCCGGCACCGTACCCAGTTGCCCCAACAAGTCCGACGCGGGAACCAGATCACCGGTCTCGACCAGGCCACCTTGGGCAAAGACCTCCGTGAAGCCGGATAGATCCAGACCGGACAGCCTGTCCCGGAACGTCGCCGCGGTGGCGAGCCGCATCAAATGCTCCACCACGGCCCGTTCCCGGCCTTCCTCGCCCATCTCGAACTCGATCTTCCCGAGCAGTGTGGGCACCACCGCGGCAAGATCGCATGTGCGTGCGACGGCTGCCTCATGATCACGAGTACGAGCCGCCCGGCGCAACGCCGACGCCGCGACCCCTTCCGCGGCGGCGATCGCGAAGCGGGCCGAGACACCCGAACGCTGGTCCACTGAGTTGGACTCACGAAGGTTGCGGACCAGACGAGCAAGTATCTCCAGCAAATGATCACCGACCTCAGCAACCAGCGTTGCCTCCTGACGGATCAGCCTCAGCTCGTCGGCGAGATCGGTGAGGTAGTGCGTCCGCAGCTCCGCACCGAAACGGTCCTTCAGCGGAGTAATGATGCGACCGCGATTCGTGTAGTCCTCCGGGTTGGCGGTGGCGATCAAGAAGATATCCAGGGGTAGCCGCAGTGAGTAGCCGCGTACCTGGATGTCGCGCTCCTCCAAGACATTGAACAGCGCGACCTGGATGCGCTCTGCCAAGTCGGGCAGCTCGTTCAGCCCGAATACTCCTCGGTTGGTGCGTGGCACTAACCCGTAATGGACCGTTTCGGGATCGCCAAGCGTGCGGCCCTGAGCGACCTTCACCGGATCGACGTCACCGATCAGATCGCCGACAGAGGTGTCCGGCGTCGCCAGTTTCTCGGTGTAGCGCTCATCGCGGTGCTGCCACTCGATGGGAAGCTCGTCACCCAGCGCCACAGCCAGCGAGCGACAGCGAACGCAGACGGGTGCGTACGGGTCGTCGTTGATCTCGCATCCCGCGACCTTCGGGCTCCACTCGTCCAACAGACCGGCCACCGTACGCATCAGACGGGTCTTGCCCTGCCCGCGCTCGCCGAGGAGCACCAGATCGTGTCCCGCGAGTACCGCACTCTCGAGTTCCGGCAGCACCGTTGTGTCGAACCCGACAATGCCAGGAAAAGCGACCGCCCCAGAGCGGAGTCGATGGATCAAGTTCTCGCGAAGCTCTTCCTTGATGCGGCGGCTCACATATCCAGATGACCGGAGCTCCCCACGGGTGGCTGTCTCGGGTTGCTGAGGCTCGCGCATGGACCGACAGTACGACTGCAGGCAAGGGTGCTTTACTTCCTGGCCCACCGGTGAGCGAGTTCATCCCGCATTTCGTCGGGGAGCCGGAGTAAGTTGGCTGGAACAATGCCGCACGAGGAGCCGCCGCGACGGATGCGCATCGCACGACTGGTGGGACTCAGCCCGGATGGGAAGTCCTTGATCGTGGCCACCGAGAGCGGTGAGGAATTGATCATCGAAGCAGACGAGAGACTCCGCGCAGCGGTACGGGGTGACCGACCACGGCTCGGACAACTGGAGATAGAGATGCAAACCTCCCTCACCCCCCGTGATATTCAGGCGCGGATCCGGGCCGGCGAGAGCCTCGAAGACGTGGCCCGCGTTGCCGGCATTCCGATGGACCGCGTCGAGCGTTTTGCGACTCCGGTCCTTGCCGAGCGCGACCATGTGGCGTCGATGGCGATGTCGTCGTCGGTGCGCCGCCGCGGCGAGCCATCCGGACACCGCAGCTTGCGTATCACCGTCACTGAGCGGCTGCTGGGTCGCGGCGTCGACATCGACACCATCAATTGGGACTCCTACCGCCTAGATGACGGCCGCTGGGCAGTCACGGCGGCGTACCAGATGGGTGAGGAGAGTCGGCAGGCAGCCTTTTTCTATGATCTTCGTGGTCGATTCTCGGTCGCCGGCAACGACGAGGCGCGCTGGCTGCTCGGCGACCAGTCCGCGGCCAAGGCTCCGCGGCGCGGTAGCCCGCGACTGGTCGAATCGAGCGAGGGTGACACTGAACCGACGCTCAACCTCAGCGACAAGCTGGCGACCCCACGCACGGAGGAGGAACCGACCGACGCCACATTGGATGAGCCGACCGTTCCGGTCTCCCGGAGACTGCGCACCGTTGCCGGCTTACCCGACCCGAGTGATGTCGCCGATGAGGAGGCGGCCCAGACGCCGATCGGAACTTTGTACGAGATGCTGGGCGGCGCCGGCTACAGCGAGGACTCCGCGCGGGTCTACCGCGGGCTGAGCGACGCGACGGCCGTGCCTGAAACTGAGACGACCGCTGACGGCGGTTGGGAGCCGGCCATCGTGATCAACTATCCAGTCGAGCCCAGCATTCACGATGACACTGCCCTCGAGGTGCCGGAGTCGGTGGAGTACTCCCCGCGGCGCACCAGTGCGACTCAAGAGCCAGAGTTGCCAGGCACCGACGAGCCGGGACCCCCTGACCCGACAGTGAATCTGGACGATCGGACCGATGAGGCCCATGAGTTCGAGATCGAGTCGCTGGTTCATCCGGAGACGGCTCCGCAGCGCAAAGGTGTCAAGCGCAAGCGAGCCTCGGTGCCGAGCTGGGACGAGATCATGTTCGGCGGTCCCAAGCGGCAAAGCTGAGTCGGGCCGGACGGGAGGGCGGCCCCGGCTCTTGTCAGGGGTCGGTTCCAGTGGCAACCGGCCGACTCGGGTCGGTGATCCAGTCGCTCCATGAACCCGGATAGATTGCGGCGGTCAGCCCTGCCGACTCCAGCGCCAGCAGACTCTGTGCGGCGGTGACCCCAGAGCCGCAGTACAGCACCGCGTCATCGGTACCGCCGGCCGCGGCGTACAACTCGGCGATTTCGGCTGGTGATCGGAAGCGCCCGTCGGCTTCCTGGTTCGCCGTGGAGGGCAGGCTGATCGCTCCCGGGATGTGACCGGCCACCGGGTCGACGAGCTCCTTTTCACCTGAGTACCGTTCTGGAGCACGCACGTCGATCAATCGCGGAGTATCGGGGCTTTCGAGCTTCGCCACAATCTCGGCAGCCGCCAGTTGCGAACGCTGGCCAGGGTGGGCGACGAAGTCACCTCGTGTAGAGGCTGCGCCGGGTCCAGACACGGTCGGCAAGTTCGCAGCAATCCAGGCGCCGAGGCCGCCGTTGAGCACCCTGACGTTATGGTGTCCGGCATCGGTCAGCAGCCACCACAGACGAGCCGCCGCCTGCGATGTGGCCGCGTCGTAAGTGACGACGAGCGAATCCTGGCGTACCCCGATGTCGCGCATGGCCTGCTCGAAAACTGCAACCGGAGGCAACGGGTGACGACCGCCGGTCCCGGGCGGCCCCGACAGATGGGCCTCCAGATCAACCCAGACCGCACCGGGAATGTGGCAAGCTTCAAACTCCGGTTCGCCGGGCGGTCCGCCAAGGGTCCAGCGCACATCGGCGAGGACCGGCGGCTGAGCCCCCTCGAGCAGCTCAACCAGTTCGGCCGGAGTGATCAGCACGGGTTCAGAGTCCATGGTCGGCAGCCTCACCGAGTGGGAGAGGGTCGGAGAAGCTGGCTTTCGCCACAGCCCGGGTCATGCGACGGCGGTGATGACGGCGACAGAGAACCTCGTAAGCGATCTCCGGCTCCGGTTCATCCTCCGCTCCATCAGCAACGGGCATCGTGTCTCCTACGACAACCTGGTCACCCACCAGCACCATTTCTCCGTTCACAGTTCGGGCGTTGTGCGTGGCTCGCTCCCCGCACCAGCACAGCGAGCGCACCTGAAGGAACTCGATTCTGTCGCACAGCTCAACCAGGCGCTGTGAGCCGGCAAACAGCCGAGTCTGAAAGTCGGTGAGCAGCCCAATGGCAAACACATCGAGCTGCAGCTCATCGACGAGTCGGGCAAGCTGATCAATCTGTTCCGCCCTGTAGAACTGCGTCTCATCGCACACCAGATAGTCGATCCGCTGGCCGCTGGTCAGCTGGGTGATCACGTAGCTCCAGAAATCGAACTCCCAGGTGACCTCAATCGCTGCCCGGGCCAGACCGAGGCGTGAGGAGATTGTGGACTCACCAGCGCGATCATGGCTGGTGAACAGGCGACCCTTTCGGCCTGCTGCCGTCTGGGTGTAGTCCAACTGCAGGGCGAGGGTTGACTTGCCGCAGTCCATCGGTCCAGTGAAGTAGCACAGCTCAGCCACGCCGGAATCCTGCCATGTCATCCAACTCGAGCTGCGAGTGTCGGCATTGCGCGAGCAGCTCCTAAAATGTGCCCACCACTCAGGCCACGATCAGTGGCACCAGCATCTCGGCAGCCGTCAGCGATCCGTGCATACCGATGAGGGTGAACTCGCGGGGAAACGCCCTCGTCATGACGGCCCAGTCTCCGCGCAGCGCGACCAGCACGTGCCCCCAACGATCTCGTAGCTGATCATCGATCGCGGCGAACCAGCCTTCGTCAATAGCCTCGTCTCGAGTGCGTACCCAGGCAAGCTCGCCAAACCGCGCGCGCCAGCGATCAGCCACCCTCTGCGGCGAGTCTTGATCAACATAGAGCTGTCGGAACCGGCCCTCTCCTGCGACGGCCGAGACACCTGCCATCAGCGCAGGATCGTCCTCGGCAACGACCCGCTGGTCGGTGGGAATGTCGATCATGCCATGGTCACCGGTGATGATCACTGTTACCTCCGGAGGTAACGCAGCACGCAACCGCTCGCACATGGCATCGATGCGGGCGAGTTCTTCGACCCATGCCATCGAATTGCAGCCGTGCACGTGACCGCAATGATCAAGTTCGCGCTCGTACGCGTATACGACGCTGCGGTCTCCGCGCAAAGCTGCCTCGGCGATCAGCGCAATGCGGAGCTCCTCGGCAGTGTCGTCGGCGAATGGCACGAAGGCCGCTCCACGGAGCGCTGCCTCGGTTAGCCCTGTGCCACGGAACCGCGTCAAGGCAACTGTGGTGACCGCCATCCCGGCCTCGGCGGCGCGCTCGAAAAATGTGGGCCTGGACTGGTAGATCCTCGGAACCGGATCGGCCTCCCAGGTCAACGCGTTCAAGATCTCACCGGTAGCTGGTACGCGTGAGGTGTAACCGACCAGGCCATGCTGGCCGGGTGGCAGGCCAGTGCCCAGGCTGGCCAGGCTGGTCACAGTCGTGCTCGGCACCGCAGATGTGATCGGCTGCGCGCTTCCCAGCAGGGAGGCCAAGTAGGGCGTCTCGCGTGCGGCGCGACGCAGCAGGTTCCAGCCCAGCCCGTCGATCAGAACGACGACGTAGCGAGTCGATTCCGGCAACCGAAAGGCATCCTCGGCAAAGCCGGGCACTCCCAAGTGCGCGCCGATGCTCGGCATGAGCTCGCCAAGCGTTGTGGACTGGTAGGCCGGCAGAACCATCCTGGGCAGTGACTGGTTCGCATGATTTGGCGCCAATCTCCCCACCAAGGGTGAGGTCATACCGCCGCCGCTCGCTGGAGCGAACTGGCGAACCGGACCAGACGGGCGACTCGATCCGGGCCGTCAGCTGCTGCACTCATCCGGACCGTGAGATCGTCAGCGACCAGCGCACCCGTGTAGCCATGATCAGCCTCGCATTGCGGATCACTACAGGTCGCCAGCTCAAGATCGATACGGCGTACCGCTCCCCAGCCCACCGCAAGCCAGGTTTCGAATACGTCCTCCGAGCCCGCCTGGTAGGCCTCTGGCTGGGTCACGACGCGGGTCAGGGCAACTGTGTTGATCTTGGTCAGTGCCACCGATTCCGTTGAGGATGCCGCGTAGATGCCTGGGGCCGGGGGCTCGGCAGGCTGGTCGTCAGTGTGCCCGATCACAAGGCGGCTCGGAGTCAGTGCAAGCACAGTGACGTGGCGATGGATCTCGTCACGGTTGAACGTCGGCTCGTGATGCACCACGAAGTCAAGCAGCTCCTCGTCAGCGAGGGCGAGCATGATCGCGTCCTCGACAAGCTCGGGGAAGTATCCGCAGGCATCTATCTCGGCGCGCAGATCTTTCCTCGTGGAGCCAATTCTCATGTCGATCATCCTGCCACGCGCCACCGACACCTGCGCTCACCAACCGCTGATTGCCGCTGGGCGGTAGCCGCCATAGCGCCAGCGGGCTACATGATGCGGGCCAGCGGGTCGCGCTGGTCGGCTGTCGGCGCGATGAACACCCGCGCCCCCAGCACCGCGATGGAGTTGACCGAGGCCACACACGGCCGCAGCGTCACCGATGCGAGCTGCGGAACGGCGTCGGAAAGTTGCGCCACCCGATGCAGCAGGTTCTCAATCCCTCCAATGTCGACTCCGGGTGCGCCGTGACGCCCGAACAAGGTAGGCGCAGCCTTGAGATCTCGAACCATCTCAGCGGCATCAACCGTGGTCAGCGGTGGTACCCGATAGACGATGTCGCCGAGCAGCTCGCTGGGTATGCCATCCAGACCGAGGGAGACTATCGGCCCGAAAGCGGCGTCCTCGCGGGTGGTGATGATCAGTGCCACGCCGGGGGGCGCCATAGCCTGGATGACCGGCTTGGCTACCGAGAGATCCTCATCGCCGGGAAGCCCGATTTCGGCCACCAGCTGTCGCAGATCCTTCCAGGCATCGGCCATCTCCGCAGGGTTGTCGATATTGCGATGCACGCTGGCCAGATCGGGCCGACCGCGGATCGCGGCGCTCGTAGCTTTGAGGACCACATTCCACCCAAGCTGGTCCGCAGCTGCGATCGCGTCGGTCAAGCCGGAGGCTGCGAACTGCGGCACCAAGTTGATCCCGTACGTCCGCAGCAGCTCGGCTGTCTCGGTGTCGGTCAGTTCCCGCCCCCCGGGTTGCCCGGCCAGAATGCGGTTCACCATCCGCCTGGCCGCCTCGGTGTCCACCTCCAGGACTGGCACCGCTCCGGAATCTCGACCGCACCAATCGGCATACGCCGTCAGAGCCGAGAGCGCCTGGATCGCATCGACCGAACCGTCAAACCGGGGCAGCAGTCCGCGACTGTCCGGCTCGCCACCGCTCCCCAGCGGCGAATGGAAGTCCAAGAAGACTCCAACCAGCGGTTTGGTGGCCCTGCCGGCGACGTCCTCCAGAGCCAGCAGGACGTCCTCCGTACCCTCGCCGAACGCATTCACAGCGGCACAGACGACTGAGTCGTAACGGGAATCAGCCAGCGCAGCCTGCGCGGCCCGGGCAAATTCGGCTGAGTCGGCATCTGCCGTGAGGAGCTCCGGCTGAGGGTCGCGGAGCAAGCCGACTGAATCAACCTTCTGCACCATCTGATGGGCCAGTGTCAAGGAATTGGCGATGATCCTGACCCGTGGACCGGTCGGCAACGGCTGTCGCGCCGCGATCTTGGCGATGTCGATCATGTCTCCGCGCTGGTGAACGACCATGACCCCGGCCTGCCGGAAAAGGGCGTCGACAGCCTCCTCGGGAGCATGGCCGAGTCCGCCTCGTACACCTGCATGATCGGCACGGTGTGTGCGCCCCGGCGCGAAGACCACCACAGGTTTCCTCGAGGCCAGCCGCCGGGTGATCCGTGAGAACTTTCTGGGGTTGCCGATCGAATCAAGGGTTAGCAGGCAGACGCGGGTGGACTCGTCGTCCTCCCAGTACTGCATCACGTCATTGGCGGTGACGTCCGCGTAATCACCTGTGCTGATGAAGGAGGAGAGACCGACATCCTGGCGTACGGCGTCGTTGAGCAGAGCCACGCCAACGGCGGCCGATTGGCAGAACAAGCCCACTCCCCCAGCCCGCGGCATCGGCCCGGGTGTCGCATTCAGCCTCACCGTGGGAAGGGTGTTGATCACCCCGAGGGCGTCCGGTCCGAGCGCCCGCACTCCGTACGCACGTGCCAAGTTGATGATCTGGAGGTTGTCACCAGCGACGTGGTCGGTCCCGGTCAGGACAACGATGCCATGCGCACCCTTGTGCGCCGCATCTATGACGACTGCTCCCAGCTGGCTCGCCGGCAACGAGACGATCGCCAAGTCGATCCGACCCGAGAGTACGGCGATCGATACAGCATTCGTGACACCGGAAACTGTGGCACCGTCGGTGGTGACCGCCGTCACTTCACCCCCGAATCCGCCGCGCAAGATCGAAGTGATCAAGCCCTGTACTCGATCACCCTGTCCGTACACCACGATCCGTTCCGGCGTAAGCAGGCGCCGCACCGAGACGCTTTCCGCGCGATGCTCTCGCCGCGCCATGACGCCGACTGACGTGTCGGTGGGCAAGATCGGAAACTCCACCGCGAGCACGCCATCCTCAATGCCTCTGGATACGCGGTAGCCGGCGTCGGCAAACACCTGGGCCATCCGCCGGTTCTCCGGCAGCACCTCGGCGACGAACCGAGTAATCCCGCGCTCCCTGGCAGCCTGCGCAAGATGCTCCAAAAGCAGCTGGGCGATTCCTCGGCCCTGATGGGCGTCCTCGATCAGGAACGCCACTTCAGCATGATCATCTTCGACTCGGTCGTACCGTCCGACCGCGATCATGTCGTCGCCGAGAGTAAGAATGAATGCAACGCGATCTACGTAATCGACTTCGGTGAACCGCCTGACGTCGCGAGTGCTCAGCCGTGGATAGGGCGCGAAGAAGCGAAAATACTTCGACTGCGGCGAAACCCGATCGTAGAAAGCGACGAGCCGGTCCGCATCGGAGGGCCGGATCGGCCGCAGATGTGCAACCCCGCCATCGGAGAGCAGCACGTCGGCCTCCCAATCCCGCGGGTATCCGGGCGGGTCTCCGCCAACGTCCCACGGGGCCTGGCTCACCGACACGGCCAAAGCCTAAGCCGTCGGCTACCGGCGCGTTGAGCGAAGGCCCGAACGACTAGTGTTCAAGCCATGGCCGACTTCGTCGCTGCAATCGACCAGGGTACGACGAGCACTCGCTGCATGATCTTCGACCACACGGGTCGCGAAGTCGGTAAGCACCAGCTCGAGCACACACAGATCCTGCCGAAGGCGGGATGGGTGGAGCATGATCCCGTCGAGATCTGGGACCGTACTCAAGAGGTTGTTCAGCGGGCCTTGGCAGCCAGCGATCTTGCCGCAGCTGATCTTGCAGGCCTCGGCATTACCAATCAGCGTGAGACGACAGTTGTGTGGAATCCGATCACCGGCGACCCGTACGGGAATGCCATCGTTTGGCAAGATACCCGTACCGACAAGATCGCGGCCGCTCTTGATCGCGATGGTCGGGGTGATGTGATCAGGCATCGAGCCGGCCTGCCACCAGCCACCTACTTCTCAGCTGGCAAGTTGCAATGGATCTTGGAGAACGTCGACGGCGTACGCGATGCCGCCAACCGAGGCGATGCACTCTTCGGCACTACTGACAGCTGGCTGTTGTGGAACCTGACCGGCGGCGTCGACGGAGGTCAGCACATCACCGATGTGACGAATGCCAGCCGTACCATGCTGATGAATCTGGAGACCCTTGATTGGGACCCGGAGTTGCTCAGTTTCTTTGGGATTCCACAACAGATGTTGCCGACGATCGTGCCGTCTTCCCATGCCACCGCGTACCAACGAACCCGCGCCGACGGTCCGTTCGGCGCTGAACTGCCCATCGGCGGAGACCTAGGAGACCAGCAGGCAGCCATGGTCGGCCAGGTCTGTCTCAGCGAAGGCGAGGCCAAGAACACCTACGGCACCGGAAACTTCTTGCTTCTCAACACCGGCGAGACGCTCTGCCGCTCGACAAACGGCCTGCTCAGCACCGTGTGTTACCGGTTCGGCGACGCCGCGCCGGTCTATGCACTCGAGGGCTCCATCGCCGTCACCGGTTCGGCTGTCCAATGGCTCCGCGACCAACTCCAGATCATTCGGGATGCAGCTGAGGTCGAAACGCTGGCGCGCCGAGTCGATAGTGCTGCACGGGTGTACTTCGTGCCAGCCTTCTCAGGGCTCTTTGCGCCTTATTGGCGCTCGGACGCACGGGGGATCATCGTCGGGCTCTCCCGCTTCCACAGCCGTGAGCACATCGCCCGCGCAACACTTGAGGCAATTTGCTACCAAAGTCGCGATGTCGTCGAGGCCATGCAGAAGGACGCCGGCGTCCAGCTTGACGAGTTGAAAGTCGACGGCGGTGTCACCGCGAACGAGCTCTGTATGCAAATCCAGGCGGACACGCTCGGCGTCGAGGTGAGCAAGCCCGTTGTGCCGGAGACGACTGCGCTCGGCGCCGCGTACGCCGCTGGTCTGGCGACGGGATTCTGGGCCTCCCCTGAGGATCTTCGGGCGAACTGGCTGGAGGACAGGCGCTGGATTCCGCAGATCAGCGAGGACGAACGGGCGGCCGGTTACGAAGGGTGGAAGAAAGCCGTCGAACGGACGCTGGATTGGGTTCAAGTCTCATAAGTTTCCCAGCGACGAGGAAGAGGAGTGGTGGAGATGGCAACAGTTGCTCAGCCCAGGACACGGGAACGTGTAGCGCCAGATCCTGACCGAAATCTCGCGCTTGAACTGGTCCGGGCCACCGAGGCCGCCGCGATCAGCTGCTCGCGATACATGGGCTTTGGTGACAAGAACCAGGTAGATGGAGCCGCGGTTGACGCGATGCGTCCGGTTTTGGGCTCGGTCCGGATGAACGGCATCGTGGTGATCGGCGAGGGCGAGAAGGACGAGGCCCCCATGCTGTACAACGGCGAGCGGGTCGGCGACGGCTCAGGGCCCGAATGGGACATCGCGGTCGATCCGGTCGACGGCACCACCCTGACGGCCAAGAGCCTGCCCGACGCTGTCAGCATCATCGGGGTCTCGCCTCGCGGCACGATGTTCTCCCCGGGCCCTGCCGTGTACATGCAGAAGCTGGTCGTGCCGGGCCACGCGGCGGAGGCTGTTGATCTTGATGCGCCGATCGCCGTCAACCTCGGCAAGATCGCCGCCGCGACCGATCGAGCAATATCCGACCTCACAATCTGCGTACTCGACCGGCCCCGACATGCTGAGCTCGTCACGGCTATCCGCGCCGCGGGTGCCCGGATCCGCTTCCTGCTCGACGGCGATGTCGCCGGTTCGATCATGGCCGTTACTCCGTCGACCGGAGTCGATGCTCTGGTAGGCGTCGGTGGCACACCGGAAGGCGTTCTCGCCGCGTGCGCGCTGCGCTGCATCGGTGGCGAGATATTCGGCCGGCTGATCGCGCGGAACGACGGCGAGCGCGCCGCGATCATGGATGCAGGCTTTGACCTTGATCGGATACTGACGACGACGGACCTCGTCTCCAGCGACAACGTGTTCTTCGCTGCAACTGGTGTTACCGACGGCTCGTTGCTCCGCGGTGTGCGATTCGAGAGTCACCGCATCATCACCCAGTCGCTGTCGATGCGATCTCGCTCGGGCACCGTCCGGCTGATCGAGGGTCGGCACGACCCGGATCGGTCCTTCCTGGTCAATCCCTGATTGTTCCGATGTTCTCCTCTGCGTCCGCGCTCGGCCCCCTCGCCAGGGCCGACGCTTTGGACCGGCTTGCGAGCGAAGACCTGGACATCCTCGTCATCGGTGCCGGAGTGACCGGCTGTGGCTGCGCGCTTGATGCCATCACCCGGGGTCTGCGTGTCGGCCTGGTCGAAGCCCGTGACTTCGCGGCGGGCACGTCCAGCCGATCCAGCAAGCTATTCCACGGCGGCCTTCGCTATCTCGAGCAGCTCAACTTCGGCTTGGTTTTCGAGGCGCTCAAGGAACGTTCGCTGGCCCTCAATAAGCTGGCGCCGCATCTGGCCAAGCCCGTGCCGTTCCTCTACCCACTCATGCGACCTGTGATCGACCGCGGCTACGGAGGTCTCGGGATCGGCGTGTACGACATCATGGGCGCGGGCCGCGGAGTACCTCATCACCTACGCCACCTGAGCCGGAAGCGAACATTCGAGTCCTTTCCCTCGGTGAATCGTGCGACGGTGATCGGCTCCATCAAGTTCTACGAGGGCCTGGTTGACGACGCGAGGCACACCATGATGCTCGGCCGTACCGCCGCCCACTACGGCGCGGCCGTGGCAACCAGCACGCGAGTCGTCGGCTTCCTACGGGAGGCCGATCGGGTGGCCGGGGTCACCGTTCGTGATCTTGAGTCGGGTCGTACGTTTACCATCCGGGCGAAGCAGACGATCAACGCAGCCGGAGTGTGGATCGACGAGCTCCAACGGATGCTCGGCGGTCGCGGACAGTTCCAGGTCCGGGCATCGAAAGGCATCCACCTGGTGGTGCCCCGCAACCGCATCAACTCCATGACGGGACTGATCACGCGAACCGAGAAGAGTCTGCTCTTCATCATCCCGTGGGGCAGCCACTGGATCATTGGCACCACGGACACCGATTGGCAGCTTGATCGGGCGCACCCTGCGGCCAGTCAGGCGGACATCGACTATCTGCTGGGTCATGCCAACACGTTGCTGGCAGATCCGCTGACTCGAGACGACGTCATCGGCGTTTACGCGGGTCTGCGGCCGCTGCTGGCCGGCGAATCGGACTCGACATCGAAACTCTCGCGGGAGCATGCCGTCGCCTCACCGGTCCGCGGGCTGGTCATGATCGCGGGCGGCAAATACACCACCTACCGGGTGATGGCGAGCGACGCTGTCGATGCAGCGGTCCGCGAGCTGGACCAGAAGGTGCCGGCATCATGCACCGAGGACGTACCGTTGCTGGGCGCCGAGGGCTACCACGCGTTGTGGAACGCGCGGCCCCTGCTGGTCGAGGAGACCGGGCTTCGTGATCTTCAGGTTGAGCATCTGCTCAATCGCTACGGTTCGCTGTTGCCCGAACTGCTGGAGATGATCAGATCCTCCCCGCAGCTTGCGCATCCGCTGGACGGGGCACCGGAGTATCTCAAGATCGAGGCCGTCTACGCCGCCTCGCACGAGGGCGCCCTCCATTTGGACGACATCTTGGCGCGACGCACGCGCATCTCCATCGAGACCTGGGATCGTGGATTGGCCGCAGCGCCTGAGGTCGCCCGCCTTGTCGCTCCGATTCTTGGTTGGGGATCGGAGGATGTGGAGCGCGAAGTGGAGCACTACGACTCGCGTGTCGCCGCCGAGCGCGAGTCGCAGCATCAGCCAGACGACCTCTCCGCCGATGCCGCCCGTCTCGGCGCACCAGACGTCCGGATGGGTCGCGTTCACTAGCGCCTGGCCCCATTATTTCGATCAAGAAAGTGCTGGAGGATACGTGCTGCCAGCCACCATGCGATGCATTTGTCGACACTTGCTGCAGACGAGCCCGGACATTGCGTGCTCGGCGTAAGGTCAGGCCAGCATGAACGACGAACCTGACAGCGTGCGCGCCCTCATCGGCCGCTATATCTCCGAGCAGTGCACTGTGATCATCGATTCCGAGGCGCAGCTGCGCGCCGGGGAGGATGTCGTCCATACCACGCGAGTGGCCGTACGCCGGCTGCGCAGCACGATTAGGGTCTTCGCGGAACTCTTCGACCCCTCCGAGGCTGAGCATCTGGAGGAGGAGCTGGTGTGGTGGGCGGTCCTGCTTGGACGGGTACGAGATCTCGACATCTTGACCGAGCGGCAAGCGGCCCTCTTGGCAGAGCTGCCAGCCGAGCTAGTTCTCGGCCCGGTGGTATCGAGCATTCAGGCCGAACTGGCTGTGCAGCATAAACAGGCGATGAACGCGATGATGGAGGCGCTGAACTCCGAGCGCTATCGAAAGCTGGTGGGTTTGGCTCACCGCTGGCGGAGCGATCCGCCGCTCACCGCCGCCGCGGATGCTCCGCCCAAGGCAATCAACCCTGCGATCAAGAAGGCCAAGAGGAAGGCACGCAAGCGCCTGACAACCGCAGCTGCGGCGCGGCGCGCCGGTGAGCCGTCGAATGAGCTCTTCCATCGTGCCCGCAAGGCGTCAAAGCGCTATCGGTACGCCATGGAAGCTGCCCAGCCCGTTTGGGGCAGCAAGGCCGACAAGATCGTTTCGGAGCGCAAGGACCTGCAGGACCTGCTCGGCAATCACCAGGACAGCATTGTGAGCGCTGCCTTCCTTCGGGAACTCGGCGGGCGCCTCGGAATCCGCTCAGGTCACAACGGTTTCACCTACGGGGTCCTCTATGCCCGCGAGGTCTCCGCCGGTGACTCATTGCTGGAGGAGCTCAAACCCTTCCTGTAGAGAGGAGGACCGGTCCGATGGCCAGAACACCGGCACCACCTGAAGACGATTTCACCGAACGAATCGTCGACATCGATGTCTCCTCCGAGATGCAGACCAGCTTCTTGGAGTACGCCTACTCGGTGATCTACTCCCGCGCTCTGCCGGATGCCCGGGACGGCCTGAAGCCGGTACAGCGTCGGATCTTGTACTCGATGGACGAGATGGGGGTTCGGCCCGACCGCTCGCACGTGAAATGCGCCCGCGTCGTCGGTCAGGTGATGGGTCAGTACCACCCGCACGGCGACACCGCTATCTATGACGCGCTCGTCCGCACCGCCCAGCCCTGGACGATGCGACTCCCGCTGATCGATGGTCACGGAAACTTCGGCTCGCTTGACGACGGCCCGGCGGCCATGCGGTACACAGAGTGCCGAATGGCTCGAGCCGCGGCGGCAATGACCGATGGTCTGGATGAGAACACCGTCGACTTCAAACCGAATTACGACGGCAAGGACGTCGAGCCAACGGTGCTCCCGGCAGCATTCCCCAATCTGCTGGTCAACGGGGCGACAGGAATCGCGGTCGGCATGGCGACCAACTGCCCACCGCACAACCTCGTAGAGGTCGTCCAGGCCTTGCGCCACTTGATCAAGCACCCCGACGCCGGCATCGACGACCTGATGCGCTTCATTCCTGGACCCGACCTGCCCAGCGGCGGCAAGATCATCGGGCTCGACGGCATTCGGGATGCCTACCACGCCGGGAAAGGATCTTTCCGGATGCGGGCAACCACCCGGATCGAGCAGGTACACCCGCGCCGCAAGGGCATTGTGATCACTGAGCTGCCCTACCTCATCGGACCGGAGCGGGTGATCGAACAGATCAAGAACCTCGTCAACGCGCGCAAATTGCAGGGCATCGCCGACGTCAAGGATCTCTCGGACCGGGCGAACGGGACTCGCTTGGTGATCGAGATCAAAAGCGGCTTCAACCCCGATGCGATCTTGGAACAGCTTTACAAACTAACCAAGATCGAGGACAACTACGCGATCAATGCCGTTGCCTTGGTCGACGGTCAGCCGCGCACCTTGACGCTGCGCGATCTGCTCACCGTCTATCTCAAGCACCGCTACGAGGTGACTCGGCGTCGTACTGAGTTCGCTCGCGGCCAGGCAGCAGACCGCCTGCACCTCGTCGAGGGTCTGCTGGTGGCCATTCTCGACATCGACGACGTGATCGCCATCATCCGATCCTCTGACGACACGGCTCAGGCCCGCTCGCGACTTATGGAGGTCTTCGAGCTTTCGGAGACCCAGGCCAATTACATCCTCGAGATGCCGCTTCGCAGACTCACTCGATTCAGTCGCATCGAGCTCGAGACCGAACGCGGCAAGTTGCAAGCCACTATCGCCGAACTCACCGAGATCTTGGAGAATCCCGAGCAGCTGCGAACTCTCGTCGGCAATCAGCTCGCTGAGATGGCCCAGCAGCACGGCACTCCACGCCGCACGATCTTGCTGGCCGCCAGCGGCGTCGCGGCTACCGCCGCGACTGCTCCTCTGGAGGTTGCTGACGATCCCTGCTGGATCCTGCTGTCCTCCGCCGGCCTCCTCGCGCGGACCAACCACGCACAACCCCTGCCCATGGTCGGCGCCCGCGCGAACCACGACGTCATCGTCTCCAAGATCATCTCCACGGCCCGCGGTGACTGCGGCCTCCTCACGAGTGCCGGCCGGTTGATCAAGATCAGCGCACTGGATCTGCCGACTGTGCCCGCCACCGCCCACGCACCCAACCTTCAGGGCGGCACGCATGTCAGTGAATTAGTCACCTTGGACGCGGGAGAGAGAGTTCTCTGCCTGACCACGCTGGCCGATGACTCGCTGGGCCTGGCGCTCGGCACGGCTCGCGGCATCGTGAAACGGGTCAATCCAGAGATCCTCGGCAAGGACGCATGGGATGTGATCCGCCTCGATGCGGGCGACCGGGTGGTTGGCGCGGTAGAGCTGACGACGTCGCAAGCTGAGTTGATCTTTATCACCAACGACGCCCAGTTGCTGCACTTTCCCGCCGCTGCAGTACGACCGCAGGGCCGCTCAGGAGGCGGCATGGCCGGCGTCAAGCTCGGCATCGGCGCTAGCGTCGTCTACTTCGGGGCCGTATCGGCGACCGATGCGGTGGTTGCCACGGTGGCTGGCAGTTCCCGGGCGCTTCCAGGCACGGATGCCGGCTCGGTGAAGGTGACGGAATTTCGGCAATATCCGTCTAAGGGCCGGGCCACCGGTGGGGTACGCTGCCACCGCTTTCTCAAAGGTGAGGATTCCCTACTGCTCGCCTGGGTGGGGCCGGCTCCGGCCATCGCCGCGGCGCCCAGCGGCAGTCCCGTTGCGCTACCGGACGCTGATGCCCGGCGCGACGGGTCTGGAACCCCCGGCAGTCAACCGATAGCGGCGATCGGCTCGGCCGCTGCCGGCTGAGCACACGCAGGTGGAGGCGGAAGTCGTGGAGCATCTCGATCATCGCCCGGACGGGCACGTGGCGGCTAACAGTGACTTCGACGACCTTCTTGCCAACAACAAGAGGTTTGCTGAGCACTTTGAGCTTCACGGGTTCGACGGCATTGCCAATGCCGGTGTCTTGATCATCACATGCATGGATTCGCGGATCGCGCCCTTGGAGATGGTCGGGCTGACCTTCGGTGACGCCAAGATCATCCGCACCCCGGGCGGCCGGGTGACCACGTCGGCGTTGGCTGGGTGCATCGCTGGTGTCCACCTGCTCAACGTCAGTCGCATCATGGTGATCCCGCACAGCCGCTGCGCGATGGCGGCGGCCGACGACGTGATCATCGAGAAGATTCGAGACGCCAGCGGCGCGGACGCCTCCTGGGTGCGATTCGGCGCATCGGCGGACCAGCGGCGTACTCTGCATCGCGATACCGAGAAACTTCGAAAACACCCACTGATCGGCGATCGTGCGATCGTCGGCGGCTTCTACTACGACGTGGACACAGGGCTCTTAGAACTCTGGGACTGACTTCCGCGCCGCCGGATATCCTCAAGCGTCGATGGTGGCGGCATCCAGGGCGTACGCCCCATCGATGATGAATTCCTTGCGTGGGCCTACGTCGTTGCCCATCAGCATCTCGAACGTGGTTTCCGCGATCATGCCGTCGTCCACCGTCATGCGGCGCAGCGTGCGGTGCCTCGGACTCATCGTGGTCTCGGCGAGCTGATCAGCATCCATCTCGCCGAGCCCCTTGTAGCGCTGCGGCTCCTTGAAGTGCAAACCCTTCTTGGTCAGCTCCGCTGCCTTGCGCTGGTACTCCGCGTCGGAATAGGTGTAGATGTACTTGTCCTGGCCCTTGCGGGCATTGGTCAGCTCGAAGCGGTGCAGCGGCGGCACGGCGGTGAAGACTCGGCCGGCATCGACAAGCTGGCGCATGTATCGGAAGAACAGCGTCGCCAGCAGGCAGCGAATATGGGCGCCGTCGGAGTCGGCGTCGGCCATGAAGATGATCTTGCCGTAGCGTGCCGAGTCGATGTCGAAGCTCCGTCCCGAGCCGGCTCCGACGACTTGGATGATCGATGCGCACTCAGCGTTCCTCAACATGTCGCCGATCGAGGCCTTCTGCACGTTGAGGATCTTGCCGCGGATGGGAAGCAAGGCCTGGAATTCGGAGTTCCTGGCCAGCTTGGCCGTACCGAGCGCCGAGTCGCCCTCGACGATGAACAATTCAGACCGGTCGACGTCATTGCTGCGGCAGTCGACGAGCTTGGCCGGCAGGGAGGAGGACTCAAGCGCATTCTTACGGCGCTGAGCCTCCCGATGCTGACGTGCAGCAACCCGAGCCCGCGATGCCCCAACGACCTTCTCCAGCACGGCGCGGGCTTGCGATCTCGTTGCCGCCCTCGTGGATCCCAGGAACTTGGCGAGCTCGCGTTCGACCGCTTTGGCCACCAGCCGCGACACGGACGGCGTGCCGAGCACCTCCTTGGTCTGACCCTCGAACTGCGGCTCGGCCAGCCGTACGGTGACGACCGCCGTCATTCCCTCCAGTACGTCTTCCTTCAGGACCTCATCGCCGTTCTTAAGCAGCCGCGTGTTCTGGAGAGCATTGCTGAACGCCTTGGTCAAGCCGCGCTCAAAGCCGGCGACATGGGTGCCGCCCTTGGGCGTGGCGATGATGTTCACGAACGACTGGCTACGCGTCTCGTACCCGTCTCCCCACCGCACGGCGACATCGATATCGAGGTCTCGCTCGACGTCGGCGGGCTCCATGTGCCCTTCATCGTCAAGCATCGGGACGGTCTCGGTAAACCGATCGGTGCCGTGCAGCCGGATGACATCCGTGACCGGTTGATCGGGAGCAAGGAACTCACAGAACTCCGAGATCCCCCCGTTGTGCCGATAGGTCTCCTCGAGGACGTCCTCGGTGCGTGCATCGACGATGTGAAGCGCCAAGCCTGGCACCAGGAAACTCGTCTGCCGAGCACGATCCTGGAGGTCCCGCAGCGACAGCTGAGCGTCATGCAGGAAGATCTGCCGATCCGGCCAGTAAGTCACCCGGGTCCCGGTCGTACCCTTGGCCACTCGACCGATCTTTCGAAGCTCGCCGCCTGGCTTGAACTTAGCGGTCGGTCCGGGCCCATCGAAAGTCCCAGGATGGCCGCGGCGGAAGGACATTGCCCACGTCGCAGAGTTGCGGTCCACCTCGACATCGAGTCGACTCGACAAGGCATTGACCACCGAGGAGCCGACGCCGTGGAGGCCACCGGTCGCGTTGTAGGATCCGGCACCGAACTTGCCGCCCGCGTGCAGTTTGGTGAAGACGACCTCCACACCAGAGAGGCCGGTGCGCGGCTCGATGTCCACCGGGATACCACGGCCTTGGTCTCGCACTGAGACGCCGCCGTCCGAGCGCAGTGTGATGAAGATCTCTTTGCCGTGGCTGCCGAGCGCCTCATCGACCGCATTGTCGATAATCTCCCACAGGCAGTGCATCAGCCCTCTGGTGTCGGTGGATCCGATGTACATCGCAGGCCGTTTCCGGACAGCTTCGAGACCCTCCAAGACCAGCAGGTGCCGTGCCTCGTAGTCACGGCTTTCCGTTGCTGGGCTAGCAGTTGGCACGGGCTGAGAGTACCTCGCGCTATGCGTCAGAATGGCGCCAAGAGCCGCCAATCCGACGCTGTGTCGGAGAACGAAATCTTCATGACACGAGCGCCATGTGGCGATTCACAGGATTCGTTACACAACGGTCATTGGTACGAGACGCAGAACCGGAACAATCAGACGCAAGCGAGATGTTGAGGATATGCGAGGCGGGTAGCTGTCACGATAGGCGCCTCAGCACAGAAACGATCATCTGATAAGACATCGAATCGCCAGGAAGCGAGGCCACCGTGAACACCCCCGTCATCGAAGGTCCCGCCTTGAACGCCTCGGATCGTTGCGACCGATGCGGCGCGCAAGCATATGTCCGAGTCACCTTGGCCAGCGGGTTCGACCTTCTCTTCTGCTCCCACCACAGCAAAGAGCACGCCGACAAGCTCAAGCAGGTAGCGCTCAAGATCCACGACGAGTCGCAGCAGATCGACTAGCCGCCCCAAGGGGAGCGCCCAAAGACAATTCGGCCGGTT
>Ga0075428_100000710_pt1 | contig 34410 bp, 35 predicted proteins | sample RhiMetdeltSRZDD2_FD_75291 | JGI IMG/M metagenome (GOLD analysis project Ga0075428, IMG submission 75291) | Populus rhizosphere microbial communities from Tennessee, USA - Rhizosphere MetaG P. deltoides SRZDD2 | ecosystem: Host-associated > Plants > Roots > Rhizosphere > Soil | place: USA... | reverse complement strand
GGGCCGATGATGACGAGCGTCTCGCTCCCGTGCACGACGAGATCGATTCCGTCGAGGACGAGATTGTCTCCGAAGCTCTTCTGGATCCCTTCGGCGCGGATGACCGGAGCGCCGCTCGACTCGGGCACCGGAAGCACTTCAGCGATGCGAGCGGCTTCCTCTCGCGCTGAGCTCACGCAACGGATGAAACGTCACCCCGCCCCGGAAGTCAAGGAAGGAGAAAAGCGCCTGGCTTGTGCGGAGGATGCACAGACTTCTCCTTCCAAAATCGGTTTCCATGCCTTCCGCTCAGGCGCTTGCCGGGGCATGCAAGGAAGAGAAAACCCGCCGGTTCCAGCGGGTTTCGCGATGGAGCGTACCGGGATCGAACCGGTGACCTCCGGCTTGCAAAGCCGGCGCTCTCCCAGCTGAGCTAACGCCCCTCGGTAGCCCAGTGTAGAGAAGCAGCCACCCGTCTCTGGCCGAAGCCGGTCTTGGCCCAGCCCGCGGTTCTGAGCCGGGCTCGACCATCAAACGGTGGGCCCTGGCGTCTAAGAGAGCGTGGGGCGGCGGGCCGTATACGCCGGATCCGTGTGGGTCATCGCCGCGGCCTCCGTTCTCGGCTGCGGCGCAACGGGCGGGCCGGCGGGGGCGGGTGCCGGGCCTTGCCCGGACGTCTCCGGCTTCACGTGCGCGGCACTCACGGTTCCCCTCGATCGAGCGGGCAAGGTGGCCGGCACTCTGTCCTTGCGCGTCGCCGTGCAGAACGTCGACGCCTCCCGCGGCATCCTCGTCTTCCTGACGGGCGGGCCCGGCCAGCCGGGGGAGCTGTCGGCGGCCAGGGTCACGTCTGCTTTCGGCGCGACGACGGCGGGTTACCGGATCGTCATGTTCGACCAGCGAGGCACCGGGCCGGGAGCTTTGCACTGCCCCGCGCTGCAATTCCAGATGGGTAGCAGCGACCTGGCCGTTCCGACGAAGGGGGCGGTCGTGGGGTGCGCGAATTCGATCGGCCCGAATCGACGGTTCTACAGCACCGCGGACACGGTCGAGGACCTGGAGGCGCTGCGTCGCATGCTCCGCGTCGAGAAGCTGACCATCGACGGCGTTTCCTATGGGGCGTTTGTCGCCGAGCGGTACGCGTTGCGCTACCCGCAGCACGTTGCGGGTCTCGTGCTCGACTCGGTCGTGCCGCATTCGTCCATGGATCCGCTGTCTGTTGCGAGTGCGCACGCTGCGGGACGAGTGCTGCGCGGAGTCTGCCGCGCGAGCCGGTGCAAGACGGACCCAGCCGCCGATCTCGCGGTTGCAGTCCGGAAACAGCCGTCGATCCAGCCTCGGTTGCTCGACGCGCTCGTAACGCTGAGCGTCGTCGATCCCCGCTTTCCGGGAGTCATCCCCGCGTTGCACGCGGCTCGGCGGGGCGAGTCTGGGATGCTCTCGGCGCTCGTCGCACGCTGGGAGCCGGACCCCAACACGCCCGCGGAGTTTTTCAGCCAGGGCCTTCACGCCAGCACGCTCTGCGCGGACACGCGGATGCCTTGGGGGGATTCGGCGGCCGCGGCGGCGCGGCGCGGGCCGGCGCTTAGGCAGGCGGTTGCGCGCGTGCCCGCGAAGGCCATCTGGCCGTTCACCCGCGCGGTAGCGCGCGAAAACGGCTTCGTCAAGACGTGCCTCTACTGGCCACCGACCCCTGCGCCGCCGCGGCCGGCGCCGGCACAGCTGCCGCGCGTGCCCACGCTCCTCCTCGCCGGCGATCGCGATCTCTCGACTCCGCTGGTCTGGGCGACCAAGGAGGCCGGAGTCGCGCCGGGCGCGCGACTGGTCGTCGTGCCGGGGGCGGGTCATAGCACCCAACTGCGCGCCCGATCCGACGCCGCGCGCTCGGCGGTGGCGTCCTTCCTACGCGGTTCGTAGACGGCTTAGGCGGCGCGGTTGAGGCGCTCTTCGGCGCGGGCGCGCTGAATGATCCGCTCACGATCGCCGTGGAGCAGCGTCGCACGCGTCTGACGGTGCTCGACCCAGAGGTCGTCGATACGCGCGTTCAGCTCCTCGAGCTCGGCGGCGACCTCAGGCCTGTGACCCTCTTCGGAAAGGATCCGCCAGAGCTCGGTTCGACGCTCCGTGGCGGCTTCGATGGCGGTACGGATGTCATCCATGTTTCTCATCGTTCTATTCAACGAGCGAACCTCCTCGCTCATTCCTTACCTCCATCGTCCGAAGGCAAACGCGAGGATGACCAGACCGCCTACGACGAGGGCTGCGATCGCAACAACGTTGAGAAAGGTGTCCACTAGCCGTATCCCAGCTGTTCCAAGCGCTCTTCGTCGATCCCGAAGTAGTGCGCGAGCTCGTGCAGCACGGTGATGCGGATCTCGTCCTCGAGCTCCGCGGGATCCGAGAACGCCTCCTGGAGCGGCAACCGGAAGATGGTGATCTGGTCGGGGAGCTGGCCGGAGGACTGCCCCGTCCGCTCCGGAAGCGGCGTTCCCTCGTACAGCCCGAACAGGTCGGGATCTTCGGGATGCTCGTCGCGGATGACGACGGCGACGTTCTCGAGTGCGGCGGCCAGCTCGGGCGGCAGCGAGTCGAGCGCCGCGCGGACGTGCTCCTCGAACTTCACCGGTAGGCGGGCGCGACCCAGCTACGGCTCTTGAAGAGCCGGACGGCCAATAAGCCGAACACGAACCCCCCGACGTGCGCGAAGAAGGCCACGCCGCCGCCCGACTCCGGGTGCTGGAGCGACGCCGAGCTGGAGATCAGCTGTAAACCGAACCAGAGCACGAGGAAGACCCAGGCCGGGATGAACACGGGTAAGAAGAAGAACACGAGCGTCAGCACGCTCGCTCGCGGCAGCAGGACGAAGTAGGCGCCGAGCACGCCCGAGATTGCGCCGCTCGCGCCGAGGAACGGGATGACGTGATCCTGCAGTGGCGTCGTCGTCAGCGTCACCAGCGTCTGCAGCGCCGTCGCCGCGAATCCGGCCAGGAAATAGAAGATGATGAACCTGATGCGGCCCATCGCGTCCTCGACGTTGTTGCCGAAGATCCACAGGAAGAGCATGTTCCCGAGCAGGTGGAACCAGCTTCCGTGCATGAACATCGAGGTGACGGCAGTGATCTCCCAGCCCTCGTCGATCTGCCGGCAGGTGTTCTCGACTTCGCAGGGATGGAAGGCGAGCTGGTTGACCGCGCGGTCGAGGTTCGGCAACTCGTAGAAGATCCAGACCGCGAAGTTCGCGATGATCAGCGAGACCGTGACGACCGGGAATCGCCGGGTCGGGACGTTGTCCGTTATCGGAAGCACGGTTTAACGCACGACGAGCGCGAGGAGCGCCTTCTGCGCGTGTAGGCGATTCTCCGCCTGGTCCCACACAGCCGACTGCGGCCCGTACAGCACCTCTTCCGTGATCTCCTCGCCGTAGTGCGCGGGGAGGCAATGAAGCACGATCGCGCCCGCGCTCGCCTGAGCGAGCAACTCCGAGTCGATGCCGAAACCGGCTAGGTCCTTGAGCCTGCGGTTACGCTCGGCGTCCTGTCCCATGCTCGTCCAGACGTCGGTGTAGAGGACGTCGGCGCCCTTTGCCGCCTCGTGCGGATCCTGCGTCAGCTCGACGGTCCCGCCGGACTGCACCGCCGAGCGGCGTGCGCTCTTGACCGCGGTCTCTTCCGGCTCGTAGCCGGCCGGAGTGGCGGCCATGAAGCGCATCCCGAACTTGGACGCGCCGAGCATCAGCGAGCCGCACACGTTGTTGCCGTCGCCGAGGTACCCGACCTTTACGCCCGAGAGGCGACCGAGCCGTTCCCTGATCGTCATGAGGTCGCCGAGCGCCTGGCACGGATGCGCAACGTCGGTAAGCCCGTTGATCACCGGAATCGACGCGTGCTCCGCGAGTTCCTCGACGTCGTCCTGCGAGTAGGTTCTGATCATGATCGCGTCGAGATAACGGGACAGGACGGTTGCGGTGTCTCTGATCGTCTCGCCGCGGCCGAGCTGGAGGTCGTCGGCGCGCAGGTACAGGCCGTGGCCGCCGAGCTGGTTGATCCCAACCTCGAAGGAGACGCGCGTCCGAGTCGAAGGCTTCTGGAAGATCATCCCGAGCGCGCGCCCCGGAAGGAGGCGGTGATCTTCGCGCCGCCGTTGCAGCTCCTTCAACTCGTCGGCGAGGTCGAGCGCGGTCTTGATGTCCTCGGGGCTCCACGTGGCCATCCGCGTGAAGTCCCGACCCTTGAGGTGCTCGGGGACCTCGATCACGACCCGACTTTAGGCGAACTCGCCCGCGCATGAGAACCGTGCTGCTGGGCCGCACGCCCGGCGAGTTCTATATTCGGTGGGCGATGGAACTAGACGTGGTCGACGGCGACATCACGCAGCAGGAGGTCGACGCAATCGCGAACGCTGCGAACAACCATCTCTGGATGGGCGCCGGGGTCGCCGGAGCGATCAGGCGGGCCGGCGGCGACCAGATCGAGGACGAGGCGGTGGCGCTCGGACCGATCGCAGTCGGCGACGCGGTCGCGACGGGCGCGGGGCGGCTGCCCGCGCGCTACGTCATTCACGGGGCGGTCATGGGGCAGGACCTGCAGACGAGCGGCAGGCTGATCGGGCGGACGACCTTGCGTTGCCTCGAGGTGGCCGACGGGCTCGGGCTCGAGTCGATCGCCCTGCCGGCCTTCGGCACCGGGGTCGGCGGGTTCCCGCTGGATGAGTGCGCGCGCATCATGGTTGACGCCGTGCGGTGCCACGAGCCGAAGACGCTCCGCCGCGTCGTCTTCGCAGTCTTCGGAGCGGAAGCTCGCGAGGCCTTCGAGCGCGCGCTCGAGTGAACCTGCCGCCGCTCGTCCGGCAGTACCTCGAGCGGGCGCTGCCGGACGGTGCCCAGGGACCGGACGGCGTGCGCATCACGCAGCGAGCACTTCGAGATCGAACGCGTGGCGTTCTCGTGGCGCGCGCGCTTTCCCGTGGTGGGTCGAATCGCACTCGATTGCGCTTGAGCCGTCAGTCCGGCCCCGAGCTTGCGTTCGGGGAGTCCCAGAGATTCCCAGCGCGCGCAGTTCCAGCAGGCCCTGACCCTCGTCGTATGCGTCAACGACCTCGACCTGGCCGAGCTGCCTTGGGTGCCACACGCGCTCGGGCGTAACGCCGAGATCCACTGGGTCGAGGTCGAGGATGGGAAGGTCGAGGCGTCAGCGAAGGTCCTAGGCCGGCGCGCCGCCGTCGTATTCGAATTCGACGCGGGAAGGGACCTCGTCCAGGTGTCCGCGCTGCGCCCCAGGCAGGTGGGGAAGACGTGGGTCGAGACGCCATGGGGTGGAACGTTCAGCGAGTACGAGGTACTGGACAGGATTCGGCTTCCGGGGGGTTGCCGAGGTCTACTGGGAGATCGACGCCGGCCGCTTCGTGTAACTGGCGCGGTCGAGTTCTGAGCGCTAGCGCCCGCTGAGACGGGTGCCGGCGCGCCCTTCGAGGGCCTCGCCGAGGGCGGCCGGCGAGGTGATGAGCGCTTCGCCTCCCGTCGCTCGCACGAACTCGAGCGAGGCCTCGACCTTCGGCTGCATCGAACCCGGGGCAAGGTGCGGAAGAAGCTCGGCGGCCTCGTCGAGGCTGAGCGAGCGGACCGCTTCAGCATCTGCCGTGCCGTATCCGCGCAGCACGGCTGGAACGTCGGTGAGGATCACGAGGCGATCCGCCCCGAGCTCGCGCGCGAGCAGCGCCGAGGCACGGTCCTTGTCGATGACCGCGTCGATGCCGCTCAAGCGTCCGTTTCGCGACGCGACCGGAATGCCGCCGCCTCCGCAGGCGATCGCGCACGTGCCCGCGGCGAGCAGTGCGCGGATCGCGCCCAGCTCGAGGATCTCGAGCGGAGCGGGGGAGGGGACGACCCGGCGGTATCCCCGCCCGGCGTCGGACTTGAGCCGCCAGCCGCGGTCGCGCTCCAGCTCCTCCGCCCTGTCCGCCGCGTAGAACGGCCCGACCGGCTTGGTCGGATCGGCGAAGGCGGGATCGCCCTCGTCCACCCGAACGTGCGTGAGCAGGCACACGACGGGCCGGCCGGCGACCAGGCGGAGCTCCGTCTCGATCAGCGCGCCGATCTCTGCCTGTGTCTGCGCGACCGCCAGGTAGAGGGGTAAGGGTGGAACCTCGTCGGCCGCGCGCTCCTGGCGCACGAGCTCGTTGCCGACCTGCGGCCCGTTACCGTGCGTCACGACGATGTACGGATCGTCCAGAAGCGGGACGAGGTTTGCGCAGGCCTCCCGCAGGTTGGCCAGCTGCTCCGCGGCGGTGCCACGTTCGCCCGCCCTGGTCAGGGCGTTGCCCCCCAGGGCTATGACCGTGGTCATACCAGCGCCGTCTGCTTGAGGAGGCCGCGCTCCTCGAGGATCTCAGCCAGGGTGGGCTCGCCCATCTCCTGGAGGCGGTAGGTCACGCGCATGGCGGGCTTGTCCAGCTCGATGATGCGGCGCAGGTCTATTGGGGTGCCGATGAGGACGAGATCGGCGTCCGAGCGGGCGATCGTCTCCCGCAGCTCCTCCATCTGCCGGCGGCCGTAACCCATCGCCGGCAGGAGCTCGGTCACGTGCGGCCACTCCTCGAAGGTGTGCTCGATCGACCCGGTCGCGAAGGGCCGCGGATCGACGAGCGCAGCGGCGCCGTTTGCCTTTGCGGCGAGAACGGCCGCGCCGTAGCTCATCTCGCCGTGCGTCAACGTCGGTCCATCCTCGATTGCGAGCACACGCTTGCCGGCGATCTCTGACGCATCCCCTTCGATGTGGAAGGGCGAGGCGGCGAGGACGACGCGCGCGTTCGGATTGTGGATCCTGATCGAATCGAGCACGGCGTCGATTCCCTCCTGCGGCGCGCTGTCCACCTTGTTCACCACGCAGACGTCGGCCATCCGTAGGTTCGTCTCGCCCGGGTGGTACCGGAGCTCGTGGCCAGGGCGGTGCGGGTCGACCACCACGATGTGCAGGTCGGGCCGGATGAAGGGCGTGTCGTTGTTGCCGCCGTCCCAGAGGATGACGTCGGCCTCCTGTTCGGCAGCGTCGAGGATGGCGCCGTAGTCGATCCCGGCGAAGACGAGGTTGCCCTCGCTCAGGTGCGGCTCGTACTCCTCGCGCTCCTCGATGGTGCAGTCGGCGGCGTCGAGATCCTCGTAGCGGGCGAAGCGCTGGACGGCCTGCTTGGTCAGATCGCCATACGGCATCGGATGGCGGAGGACGGCCACCTTCTTCCCGGCCTCACGGAGGATGGCCGCGACGTGGCGCGTCGTCTGGCTCTTGCCCGAACCGGTGCGGACGGCGCACACCGCGACGACGGGCTTCGTCGAGCTCAGCTCGGTCTCGAGCGGCGAGAGCAGGCGGTAGCTCGCACCGGCGGCGAGCGCGCGCGAGCCCACGTGCATCACGTGCTCGTGCGTCACGTCCGAGTACGAGAAGACGACCTCATCGATCCCCTCGGAGACGATCTGCTCCAGCTCGCTCTCCGGCCGGATGGGGATCCCGTCCGGATACAGCGGACCGGCCAGCTCCGCCGGGTAGACACGTCCCTCGATGTTCGGGATCTGCGTCGCCGTGAAGGCTACGACCTCGTACTGCTCGCGGCCGCGGTAGACGAGGTTGAAGTTGTGGAAGTCGCGGCCGGCCGCTCCGACGATCACGACCCGGGTACGGGGCATGTATGAACTATATGCAGCCAAGCAGGACGGACAGGCGGTGCACTAGGAGTGCTCCCGGGCGCGATCGGCGATCGCGTCCAGCTCGATCTGGGCGCCGGCGACTTCGCCGAGCAGCTCGTCGGCCGTGTAGGCCTGCCCTTCCGACCACAGCTCGCGGACGAGAGATCCTGCCTCGCGCTTCGTGAACCAGTCGGTACCGAAGCGCTCGCGGAGGTGCGCGCGGAGCTGCGCCTCGAAGGCCCAGGCGCGCAGGTAGCTCGTTGCGTAGAAGCCGGGATCGACGTCCGCTAGGTAATTCTCGCCCATCGGTTCGATGCGCAGCGCGTCGCCGAGCAGCTCGACGTAGCGCGCCCGCGCCGGAGTCGGATCGTCGAGCGCGTGCAGCTGCAGCTCGTACAGGAGCTTGGCGCAGTAGCGGCGCACGATGTAGAGGAGCGTCGTGGCGCCCTCGGCCGCGAACTGATCTGCGCGGGGCATGTCCAGCCTCCGCGCGTGCCAGGCGGGATCGTCCACGAGGTACTCGAGCAGCATCGCCCAACCCTCGGTCACGGCGTTGTCACCGAGCCGCCTCGCCTCCATCGGGAGGCTGCTCGAGGTGTGGCCGAAGTGCTCGGCGTGACCCGCCTCGTGGAAGAGGGCGTGCCAGTCGTCCGGCCCCCCCATCGGCTTGATCACCAGCATGACGCGCTCAGGAACTCGGATGGGGGCACAGAACGCACGTGGGCTCTTCAGCGGTCGCTCCTCGACGTCGAGGTGGATGTTCTCCTGCGCCCGCAGGTCGATACCGAGCCCCTCGAGCGTGGCCTCGAGCGCCGGGAGCATCGCCTCCTTCGGAAAGCTCGGGTCCCACTCGGGCGCGCGATAGAGCCGCGGCAGGTCCCACGGCCGTGCCTCGTCGAGCCCTATCCCGAGCCGGGCGCGGAAGAGGCGGTCGGCCGACTCCTCGTACAGCTTCTCGGTGAAGTCGAGGAAGCTGCGGCACTGCTCGGCCATCTCGTCCAGTGGGAAGGCGAAGCGGCGGTACAGCTCGATGTAGTCGTCGGCACCGAGTAAGGGGACGGCTCGATGTGCCGTCTCGAACGCCTCGCGGTGGATGGGGTTGAGCTGCTCGTCGAGCAGCTCGCTGCCGGCCTTCAACAGCCGCTCGCGCCTCGCACGATCGGGCTCGTTCGCAACGGCTGGTCGCACCATTCTGAACGGGATCCGCTCCCCGTCGACCTCGACCTCCAGCTCGGCCTCCAGCGCCGCGAGACGCTCGTCATACGCCCGCGTCAGCTGCCCAAGATGCCCTTCGCAGGCGAAGCGCCAGAGCTCACGGACGCGCGCGGAACCGTCCACGGCAAGGCCGATCTCATGCGCCTTCTCCGCGGTCGTCAGCTCCGCGTGGCGCTCGTAGATCTCTTCGAGATCGAGCGTCTCCTTCAATCCGGCGTAATGGAGGTAGTGCTCCTCGTCCAGCTCGGCGATGAAACGATCGGCCTGCTCCCGGTAGGCGTCGAGCTGAGCGGAGTCCATCGGCTTAGGATATTGGCCGGTGCGCGAGATCAAGCTCAGGAGCGACCGGCGGACGCAGCTGGTCGACATCACCTCGCAGATCCAGCAGGCGCTCGACGATGTGAACGGCGCGTCCGCCGTTCTGATCTACGTGCCGCACACGACGGCGGGGCTGACCATCCAGGAGCACGCCGATCCAGCGGTCGCCCGCGACCTCGAGGTCGCCCTCGAGCGGGTCGTGCGTGACGACTGGGGCTGGGAGCACGTCGAGGCGGGTGAGGAGAACGCGCCGTCGCACGTGCGCGCGTCCCTGATGAGCCCGCACGTGCTCGTCCCGCTGGACGGCGGCAAGCTCGCCCTCGGCACGTGGCAGGGAATCTTCTTCTGCGAGTTCGACGGTCCGCGCGAGCGCAAGGTCCTGGTCACTCCACTCCACTGAGGCGGGACGAATGGCGATCGCGATGCGCATCCGGCCGTCGGTCGCAGAGCTGCACAACGAGCTCCACCGCTAGCCGACTACCCTGGACGAGTGGCCGCTCCCGTCCGTCGTGATCAAGAGCTCGAGCTGAAGATCGACTCGCTGGCCTACGGCGGGAACGGCGTCGCGCGGCTGAACGGGTTCGTCGTCTTCGTTCGGCGCGGCTTGCCCGGAGACGTCGTCCGCGCCCGTGTGACCAGCGTGAAGCGAAACCACGCTGAGGCGCTCGCGGTCGAGGTGGTCGAGCCGGGGTCGGAGCGGGTCGAGGCGCCGTGCGACCACTATCCCGCCTGTGGTGGCTGCCGCTTCCAGGATCTCGAGTACGAGGCGCAGATCGGCGCGAAGGAGCAGCAGGTGCGGGAAGCTCTGCGACGCATCGGCGGCCTCGAGGATCCGCCGATCGAGCCGATCGTGCCGGCGGTTGAGATCTTCCACTACCGCAACAAGCTCGAGTACTCGTTCACCCAGACGCCGTCGGGACCGGGACTCGGCTTCCACAAGGCCGGCCGCTGGGACGAGGTGCTGGAGATCGAGCGGTGCTGGCTGACGACCGATCTCGGGAACGCGCTTCGGCTCGCGGTGCGCGACTGGGCGCGCGCCGAGGGACTGGTCGCCTACGACCAGGAGGAGCAGACGGGTTTCTTGCGCCACCTGGTCGTGCGCGAGGGCCGGAACACCGGGCAGGTGCTGGTGCAGCTCGTGACCGCGCCGGGTGACTTCGCGGGCCGCAACTCCTTCGTCGAGACGCTCCGCCTCTTCCCAGAGGTGCGCTCCATCCACTGGTCGGTCAACGATCGCCCGGCGGAGGTCACGAACCTCCCGACGCGTCGGCTGTGGGGGGAGGACGCGATCGAGGAGTCCCTCTGCGGACTTCGCTTCCGTGTCCGCCCGAACGCCTTCCTCCAGACGAACACGTCGATGGCCGAGCGGCTCTACCAGCTCGCGCGCGAATACGCGGGGCTGACGGGGGAGGAGACGGTGTACGACCTGTACTGCGGAATCGGGACGATCGGGCTGACGATGGCACGGGACGCATTGACGGTGTGGGGCGTGGAAGCCTCGGAGGAGTCGGTCGCGTGCGCGCTCGAAAACGCGGAGGTCAACGGGATCGCGAACGCGGCGTTCTTCGCGGGAGACGTGGCCGAGTCGCTGGAGGAGCTACGCGACCGCGCCGGGCAGCCGGACGTGGTGGTCGTCGATCCTCCGCGCGCGGGCCTGTCCGGAAAGGCCCTGCGGCGAATGGCGCGCCTCGAGGCGCCGCGCATCGTCTACGTCTCCTGCAATCCGACCACCCTCGCGGGGAACCTGAAGACGCTTGCGTCGGACTGGGATTACCGGTTGGTGCGTGTCCGCCCGGTCGACATGTTCCCGCACACGCCGCACGTCGAGGCGGTCGCGCTTCTGGAGCGTGATGATCAGGCGATCGCGCTGACCACCGACCGCCAGTCTTGAGCCGATGGCCGTTCGCTTCGACTGCCATAGCTGCGGAGAGCCGTGGTGGGCGCCTCCGGCGAACGGCTGCCCCCGTTGCGGGTACGAGGCGCGAGCGACGCCGGATCCGGTGGTCTGGACGTGCGGCCATGTTCCCGGGACGCGGATCTCGCTCACGGGGCAGATGCGCAACCCGGCGCGCTTCGCCTGCTTCGTCGTCCGCGGCTTCGGGACGTTCGTCGATGTCGCCGGCGACGAGCACTACATCTGGCGTCCGGACGACGCGACCATCGAAGCCTCCGGGATCACGTACGTCCGCATCCCGCTCGAGGACACGAACATCGACTTGCCCGACGAAGCGTTCGATGCCGTGGCGTCGGCGGTAGCAGCCGCCGGCGGCGAGACGCTGCTCTTCTGTGCCGCCGGTCTCAAGCGGGCTCCGCACCTCTTGTACGGCGTGCTCCGTGCACAGGGCCGCGATGCCGACGAGGCGTGGGAGGTCGTCGCGGCGGCCCGGCCGATGACCGATCGCTTCCAGCCGTACATCGACGCTGCGGAGCGCTGGGCCGCTACGGCTCGCGGCTGATCTCCACCTCGATCGCGTCCCTCAGCCCGGCGAGGCCCTCCCGAACCGTTCCCACGCGCTTCGAGCCGAGTGCCTCCTCGACCGCCTCGGCCAGGGCGCGGAACCGCGGCCGCGCCTCCCCCAGAAGCTCTTCGCCCGGTCGCGTCAGCCGCACGCGGTACGAGCGGCGGTCGTCCGGGTTCGGGATCCGCTCCGCGTGGCCGCGTTCCTCCAGACGCCGAAGCCGGAAGAGCACGGTAGAGAGGGGCATCTGGGTCCGCTCGGCGAGCGCGGTGGGCGTCCAAGGCCCCTCCGTGCCCACGAGGACGTAGATCGGGTAGTCCTCTGGTGGGAGGCCGGTCCCTTCCACCGCCGCGGCGATCAGCCGCTCGCGCAGCTGGTTCGTCACGAAGACGTCGAGGAGGATCGTGTCCGAACCGGCGTCCGACATTACCGCAACATTGTGGTAATCTGGCGCAAGGTTGTGGTAACTCTACTGCGCCGGCTCATCCCCTTCCTCATTCCTGCGGTGCTCTGCACGAGCGCGGCCGGCGCGGGCGAGCCGCTCAAGGTGCACGTGGGGATCCGGGCCGAGTTCGCGGTCGCCGCGCAGGGATCGGTCTGGACGACGGACTCGCTCGAGCGCCGCCTCGTCCGCATCGACCCCGCCACCAACAGCGTCTCCGCCCGCATCCCGCTGAAAGGGAGCAACCCGCTCGGCATCACGTACGGCGCCGGCAGCATCTGGGTGGCGAACCGCAACGGCGGTTCGGTCACGCGAGTGAGCCCGAAGACGAACAAGGCGGGGAAGACAATTCGCGTGGGCTTTGGCCCGTATGCCCTGGCGTACGGCGCTGGAAGTATCTGGGTCACCAACGAGTCCAGCGGAACGGTGAGCCGCATCAACCCGAGCCGTAACCGCGTCACGAAGACGATCAAGATCGGCGGGGGCCCGAACGGCATCGTTGCTGCCTTCGGCGCCGTCTGGGTGGCCGACTACCGTCGCGGCCGCGTGCTGCGCATCGATCCCGTCCGAAACCGCGTCAACGCGAAGCTCCGGCTCGACCACGCGGATTGGATCACTCCAACCGCGGACGCGCTCTGGATCTCCAGCGAGACGAACAGCGTCTATCGGCTCGATCCGCAGACGCTTCAGATCACCGCGACCGTCCCCGTCGGGCAGAACCCGCTCGCGTCGTCGGTGCTCGGGAACGAGCTCTGGGTGCCGAACATCGACTCCAACACCGTCTCGGTCGTCGACCTCGCGAGTGCGAAGGCCAGCCGCACGATCCAGGTCGGCCAGGCTCCGATCGCCGTCGTTCAGGCCGAGGGCGACGCCTGGGTCACGTCGGAAGGCGACGGCGACGTCTGGCGACTTCCCCCCACAGCAAGTCGACGTTCGGCAGGAGGAACCCGAGCGACAGCAGCGGCAGTGCGGGAAGCCCGCTGAGGTCGAAGTAGACCGCGAGCGCCATCGTCGCTCCGAACGAGAGCGTCATGCAGATCCAGGTCGCGTATGTGCGCAGGCCAAAACGCGCGGTCGACGCGAGGAAGACCGCGAAGAACAGGAGGTCGGGCAGCCCGAGGTTCGCCGACCCGTGCTCGCCGGGAACGGGAAAGGCAAACGACAACGTCGAGAACAGGTGCTGCTCGTGCTCGACGATGTGGTGGGTCGGCCCCCGCCAGACCGAGTACGCGTCGACGAACGGGATGATCACGGCGACGGCGACGACCCAGGCGGCGCGCTCGAAGAGGCCGAGGAACCAGAATCCGAGTGCCGTCACGGCCGCGAGCTTGGCGAAGCCGGCGGGTGCATCCCAACCCACCACCTGGAACACGGCGGCGAGCCCGACGAAGCCGAGCCCCGCGAGGAACAGCCACAGCGGCGACGCCTGCCACAGAGGCAGCACCAGCAACACCAGCACGAAGACCGCGGGAATGAGCACCAGCGAGATGAAGGCGACGTCCGCCCAGGTCGATGCCGACCACAGCGACCCCGAGAGCGCGTAGTAGGCGGCAAGGAACGCCGCGTCGACCGCGAGGAGAATGCCCCGGGTCAGCAGGGAAGAATTTCCTACCACCAGAGGTTCCCCCCGGCGATCTAGTAGGGCGGTAGTTCCGACCACCACGGCCCGATCGCCCGAAACGCGGACCAGAAGCGCGACTTGGCCGCCTGCTCGTCCAGGGAGGTGTCCACGTCCGGTACGACCAGCGCCTCGATCGTCGGAGTAAACGCCCGAACGTGTCCCGCTTCTGCCTCGACGGCCTCGGAGAGTGGGAAGCGGAGTGCGTTCAGGAACGCGAGCGCCTCCTCGCCCATCACCACCACGAGCTTCGGCTGGACGATGTGGAGCTCTCGCGTCAGCCACGGCTTGGACTGCCGCGCCGTCGCGCCCTCGAACTTCAGGGCATTCGTCCCATAGATCGCCATCGGGTCGACGTGGAGCCTCTGCAGCGACTTCAGGATCGCCTGGCCCGAGCGGCCGAAGAACGCGACGCCCTCCTGTACCTCCGCCGGCCGCGGCGAGTACTTGAGCAGCATGATGTCCGCGAGGGGGTGACCCGAGCCCAGCACCGGAACGGCCCGTTTCCGGGCCGCCGCGCGTTCGATTTCGTGCCCGAGATCGTTGATCTCGGCTATCGCCTTCTTCAGGTACCGGTCGTAAATCTCGTCTGTCGGCACGGGAGCTGGGGTCTTCACAGAGAGCACGTCTCAGTTCTCCTCTAGCGGACCCTTTCCTTGGCCTGAGCGACCCACTTGAGCCCCTGGAGGTAGAGGAGCGACTTCGGGCGGCGCAGCACCTCGGCCCCGCGCAGGCTGAGCAGAAACTCTTCCGGCCCGTCGAACGCTCGCATCCGCAACGCGCCGGTGCCGACGCCGGGGAGGACGTGCGCGTCGGAGCCCGCCCCCATCGTAAGGTTGTACTTGCGCGCGAACCGGAGCGCCTCGTCGTTCGAGGCCTCGAACAGCACGCGTGCGTTGAAGACCTCGAACACGTCGATGTCGGCGAGATAGCGGTGCAGCGTGGCCGCGTCCGGGACGGTGTGCATGCGGTCGAAGGGGTGAGGGAGGTACACCAACCCGCCCTGCGCGCGGATCGCGTCGATCGTGTCGCCGAAGGACATCCCACGCGGGATCTCCTCCTGCAGGAAGAGCCCGATCACCTCGCCCTGGCCGTCCGTCTTGATCTCCTCGCCGGGGATGACGATGAGGTCGCGGCCGCGGGCGAGCTCGGCAGCCTCGAGCGCTCCCCCGAAAACGTTGTGGTCCGTCACCGCGATCGCGCCGAGCCCGATTGCCTCCGCATAGTCGATCAGCTCCTGCGGCTCGATCGAGCAGTCGTGCGACCAGGACGTGTGCATGTGCAGGTCACAGACGATCCACTCCCGGTCGTCGGGCGCCTGGACGGAGGACCGAGAACGCCGCCGCTCGGCCAGTCCGCGGTAGAGATCGTCGAGCTCGCCTGCCACAGCCGCGAAGCTCTCGCGCTCGGCGTCGGCGCGGCCGCGGGCGCCGTTCTTCTCGCGCGCCCCACGGTCCTCGGCCAGCCGGGCGACCGCCGCCGCGGCCAGCTCGGGCTGGCTGCGCACGCCGGCTGGGGCGGCAAGGGCCGCGCCGGCGGCCTGCGCCTCGAGGCGGACGCGCTGCAGGCCGTCGGGGGACGGCACGAAGATCATCGCCTCCTTCAGCAGCCTCGCGCGCGCGGTTCCGTCCCGCGCGGTGCGGACGTGTACGCGGTCTCGCAGCGCGGCCGGGATGAACGGGCGGCCACTCAGGGGTTTCGTCCGCAGCATGATCAGCTCCCATCCGGGGAGCTCGCGTAACGCACGCATCACTGCACGCGCGGTAGGCCGGTCGGCGGGCTTCAGCTCGAGCACGATCCGGCGGCGCTTGCGGCCGGGGTGGAAGAGGGTCGTGTCCACGCCGGGCGAGACGATCCGGTAGTCGCCGGGGAAGCGCGCGGAAGCGTCGGCGGCCACGACCGGCGACGTCGCGATCAGCGCGTCGATCCGCGAGAGCAGCCTGTCACGCTGCGCCTTTCCCCGTGGGTAGCCGAGCCGGTCGGGGGAGAAGAAGGTGGCGACAGCCAGCGCCCGCGCGTCGCGGAGCGCGAGATACGACAGGCTCGGGATACCCGGTTCGAAGCCGTGGACGACATCGAAGCGCAGCCGGCTCAGCGCGTTCGACACGGCGGCGCGCATCCCAACGGGCACCCCGACGCTGCTGCGCCGCGAGACGGGAACGGTCGGTGCGATCGCGATCACGTCCGCGTCGTTCCCGTTCAGAAGAGCTCGCCGGCCGACGGCCAGGTCGCGCGCGCGTCCCGACGGAGCGAGGACGGTGACCGTGTGCCCGAGCTTGCGCAGCTCGGCCGCGACGCCGGCGACGTGCTCGTTGACATCGTGAGGTTGAGACCACGCGAACGGCGTAACCAAACAGATGCGAAGGCCCATCTGAAGTCGAGTCTAGCCGGGTGCGATCCGAGATCGTACAGTGAGGCAGTGAGACCGCTGGACCGCCGGGAGCTGCTCGAGCGGACGGGCCGCCTCGCCCTCGGGGCCGGCGCAATCGCCGCGGTTCCCGGGCTCGCGGCGGCCGCGGGACCGGCAGCCGGCCGTCCGCTGCGGGAGCTGGCCCGGGAGATCGACGGTTCCGTGGTGACGCCGGCGAGCGCCGGCTACGCAAAGGGCAAGCTCCTGTTCAACACGCGCTTCGACGCGTCGCACCCCCGCGCGATCGTCTACTGCGAGTCCGCCGAGGACGTCCAGAAAACCGTGCGATGGGCCCAGAAGCACGCGGTACACATCGTCCCACGCTGCGGCGGCCACTCATACGGCGGCTATTCGACGGCAAACGGTGTGGTGGTCGACGTGACACGAATGGAGCGCGTGCGAGTGCGGGCCGGTACCGCGACCGTCGGAGCGGGAGCGCGGCTTATCGACGTCTACGCCCAGCTCGCGGCACAAGGCGTCACCATCCCGGCCGGCTCGTGCCCGAGCGTCGGAATCGCCGGGCTCACGCTGGGTGGCGGTGCGAGCTACGCCGGGCGGGAGTTCGGCCTTACCTGCGACAACGTCCTCGGCCTTTCGGTCGTGACCGCCGACGGGAGGCTGCTGCAATGCAACCCGGGCGAGCGTCCCGACCTCTTCTGGGCGTGTCGCGGCGGTGGCGGAGGGAACTTCGGGATCGTCACGAGCTTTCGCTTCCGCACGCACGCGGTCGCGAACGTCGCCTACTACCAGGTCGTCTGGCCTTGGACCAACGCGGCGGACGTGGTGCGCGCGTGGCAGTCGCTCGCACCGTACGCTCCCGACGAGCTGTTCTCGACGCTCTTCATGTCGACCAGAGCGGCAAAGGGGCCGGGAACCGTGCCGGCAATCAGCTCAGGGGGGCAGTTCTTCGGGAGTGAGACCGACCTGGCCGCGCTCATTGCGCCGCTGTCTTCGGTCGGGGCTCCGATGCGCGTCACCGTCGGGACGCTGAGCTACATGGAGGCGGTGTTGCGCTGGGCGGGTTGCCATCCGCTTAGCCAGTGCCGCACCGTTCAGCGCATCGCCTTCAAAGGGAAGTCGGACTACGTGAAGGCGCCGCTCTCGAACACGGCGATCGCGACGCTGCTAGCGGGGTTGGAGGCCAACCAGGCGGATCCCAGCCTCGGCAAGGCGGAGCTGCTGTTCGATCCATATGGGGGCGCGATCAATCGCGTCCCGTCGGCCGCGACGGCTTTCGTCCACCGCGACGCACTCTTCTCGATCCAGTACTTCTGCAGCTGGACGACGGGCGCGGCGGCGAACCTCGGCTGGATCAGGAACCTCTATGCGGCGATGCGTCCGTACGTCTCGGGCTTCGCCTACCAGAACTACATCGATCCCGATCTCGCGAACTGGAAGCACGCGTACTACGGCTCGAATCTCAGGCGGCTCGTCGCGGTCAAGCGGAAGTACGACGCTCGGAGCTTCTTCACGTTCGCGCAGGCCGTCCCCCCGCGGCTCTAGAGTGCTGCCATCGATAGGCGCGACTTCCTCGAGCGCGGCGGCAAGACGGCCCTCGCTGCCGGGATCTTCGGCATCGGCCCGGTGTGGGCGGAGATCGCGTCCGCCGCCCCGACGCCCGCGCAGCTACGGGCGCTGGCACGTGAGATCCACGGCTCGGTCATCACACCTTCGAGCCCGGGCTACAACCGGGATCGCATCGTGCAGATCACCCGCTACAACTCGGCGCGCCCGAAGGCGATCGTCTACGCCCAGTCGACCTCGGATGTCCAGAAGACGATCACGTGGGCGAAGAGGAACGGCGTCCGTCTCTTCGGGCGCTCGGGCGGCCACTCGTACGGCGGATACTCCACGACGAGCTCCGGCGTCGTCCTCGACGTCAGCCGGATGGGCTTCGTCCAGCCTCACGGCGGTGTCGCTCTGGTCGGCGCGGGTGCGCAGCTGATCGACATCTACGCCAAGCTCAACAACCGGCATCGGATGATCCCCGGGGGGTCGTGCCCCACCGTGGGAATCGCCGGCCTGGCGCTCGGAGGCGGACACGGCTGGTCGGGCCGCAAGTACGGGCTCACTTCGGACAACATCAGGCAGCTGACGATCGTGACCGCGGACGGAAAGGCGCGCGTGTGCAACGGGCATCAGAACTCCGATCTCTTCTGGGCCTGCCGCGGGGGCGGAGGCGGCAACTTCGGAATCGTCACGAACTTCACCTTCGAGACGCACCCGGCGAGCAACGTCTCGACCTTCTCCATCAGCTGGCCGTGGTCGCAGGCCGGGCGCGTGTTGAAGGCGTGGCAGGATTGGGCGCCGCACGCGTCGTCGAATCTGGGCCTGTCCGTCATCGTCCTTTCGAACGGCTCGCCGCCCTCGATCAGCGCGTCCGGTCAGTTCTTCGGCTCGCCTGGCGCTCTTCGGTCGCTCATCCGACCGCTGACCCGAGTTGGCGGAGCGCGCGTCTCCATCAGCGCGCGGACGTTCTGGCAGGCGGTGCTGAACTACGCGGGCTGCAGTTCCCTGGCCGAATGCCGCCGAGTGGGACCCGCCGCGTTCAGGGCGAAGTCCGACTACGTCGGCCGTCCCTTTTCGTCGGCAGGGGTGAACGCGGTCGTTGGCGGAATCGCGAACTGGCCGCGTGGCGCCGGCGGGTTCTCGCTGATCCTGGACTCCTACGGCGGCGAGATCAACAAGATCCCCATAGGCGCGACGGCATTCGCCCACCGCAAGATGCTTTTCTCGATGCAGTACTACGCGGATCCCGGCTCAGGAGCGAATCTGGCTGCGCTGAACCGCTACTACCACTCGCTCCGTCCGTATGTCTCCGGATTCGCGTACGTCAACTACATCGACCCAACGCTGCCGAACTGGGAGCACGCCTACTACGGCCCGAACTATCCGCGACTGGTCTCGATCAAGAAGAAGTACGACCCGAAGAACTTCTTCCGCTTCAAGCAGTCGATCCGGCTGCGCACGTAGTCGGGAGGGTGAGGTCAGTCGAGAGGGAGCACCATCTCGCGCTGGCGCAGCGCCGTCCGACCGCCTAGGCCAGCCGACGCGGCCAGTGCCGGATCTCCCTCGGGCACGTTGAAGAGGCTGACCGGCCCCTTCCGGCGAAGTGAGACGAGGCAGGAGCGCGCGGCGTCCTCGTCTCCTGCGAACTGCACGAGCATGACGCGACCGTCCGTCTGGATCCGGAACAGCGCGGCGCCCGTCGCGGTCCGGAGACCGTGGAGGTCTTGGTAGTCCCGCAGCGTCCCGTCGTTGCGCTGCCAGGGCTCGGGCGCGGTTCGCAGCTGTCGGATCCGGGCATGTGCCCGCTCCCACGGCTCCTCCTCGGCGGACTCCGGCCCGTCCTCGGGATCGAGCGAGCCGATCTCGAGCCAGCGCGTCATCTCGTAGCCGAGATCCACGTACAGCCGGTGCGCCGCCTCGTTGGCCTCGATCACCTCGAGCGAGATCTCGCGGACGCCGCGCGTGCGCGCCCCGTCTTGGACCGCCTCCATCAGCCGGCGCGCGATTCCTTGCCGGCGCGCGCGCGTGACGACGCCGATGCCGCCGATCCAGCCACGGTCGCCGCGCACGCCGAGGTTCACGACACCGACGGGCTCGCCGTCCTGCAGCGCGATCAGCCCGGCATCCAGATCGATGTCGAAGAGGCCCACGACCATCCGCATCGCGTCCTCATCCAGCTGCATCGGGACGATGTAGTCCTCGTACGCGCTGGTGAAGAGCGCCGCGAGCTCACTCGTCGAGAGCGAGCTCGCGGCGCGGAGCTCGAGCGTCACGCTTTCGCCGGAGCCTTCGCCTGTTTGCGTGCGTACTGCTTGATGAACCGCTCCACGGCGGCGTGCGCGTCGTCGTCCGGGATCTGTTTCGGGGGCGACTTCATCAGGTACGCGCTCGGGCCCTCGAGGGCTCCCGCGATGCCGTTGTTCAGCGCGAGCTTGGCGAGGCGGACGGCATCGATCACGATCCCGGCCGAGTTGGGCGAGTCCCACACTTCGAGCTTCAGCTCGATGTTCAGCGGCACTTCTCCGAAGGACGATCCCTCCATGCGGATGTACGCCCACTTTCGGTCGGTCAACCACGGCACGTAGTCCGAGGGGCCGACGTGGACGTTCCCCTCGCCGAGGTCGTAGTCGAGCATCGACGTGACCGCGTTCGTCTTCGAGATCTTCTTCGACTCCAGCCGCTCCCGCTCGAGCATGTTCAGGAAGTCCGAGTTACCGCCGACGTTCAGCTGCATCGTCTTGTCCAGGCGGACGCCCCGCTCGCGGAAGAGAGTCGTGAGCACGCGGTGGGCGATCGTCGCGCCGACCTGAGATTTGATGTCGTCGCCGATGATGGGCAGGCCCGCATCCTCGAAGCGGCGCTGGAAATGGCCGCCCTTGGCGATGAACACCGGCATGCAGTTCACCATCGCGCAGCCGGCCTGCAGGATCTGCTCCGTGTACCACTTCGTCGCCTCTTCCGAGCCGACCGGGAGGTAGTTGACCACGACGTCGGTCCCGGTCTCCCGGAGGATTCCGGCGACGTCGTCGGTGTCGCCCGGAGCCTTGTGGACGACCTCCGAGAGGTACTTGCCGAGGCCGTCGTGCGTCATCCCTCGGGACACGCGGATGCCCGTCTTCGGCACGTCGGCGAACTTGATCGTGTCGTTGGGGGAGGCCCAGATCGCGTCGGCCAGATCCTTGCCGACCTTCTCCTCGGTCACGTCGAACGCGGCCGTGAGCTCGATGTCGCGGACGTGGTAGCCGCCTAGGTCGACGTGCATGAGGCCGGGGACGAACGCGTTCGGGTCCGCGTCCTTGTAATACTCGACGCCCTGGAGCAGCGAATTGGCGCAGTTCCCGACGCCGACGATCGCGACGCGCACCCTGTCCTCGCTCTTCCGGGCTCTTCCGTTGGTCGAAGCCATCTTTTCCTTTCTTCCGGAGCCGAGCCGCTCGCTGAGCGCCTCGACGATCAGGTCGTTGGTCTTGCGACGCCGCTCTCGGGCACGTCGCGTGAGCTTCTCCTTCAGCTCGGGCGGCATGCGGAGCAGGACGTCGCCGCTCTCCTTGGGCGGCGAACCGGGCCGGCCGCTGCCCACGAACGGCACGGCGAAGCGGGAGGCCAGGATCCCGACTGCGATGTCGTTCAGACTCTGTTTCGTCCTCGTGACCTCATCCGCCAGGCGACGCTTGAGGTCGACAGGCATGCGGACGAGGACGGTCGTGCGTTCAGCGCTTGACATCCCGCGCCAATTGATAGCAAAAAAGTGCTATCAGAGCGGTCACCTGCTGAGCAGCGCGCGCCCTTCGAACGCGAAAAGCGAGACAGGCTAGGACGCAGGGAGCGTTCGTAGCCCGAGGCTACGGGCGCGCCGAGGACAACGCCTGGCGATGCTTTGCAGCGCCGCGGAGGGCCCGCGATGCGAAACAGGGGATCGCGAATCAGGTGCGGAGCTGCTTGCGCACGTGCAGGATGCGCTGGACGACGGTGATCCACGCCGTCGCCGCGAGCACGTAGATCGCCCACGGCAGGACGCCCCACGGGGCGAGGCCGAGGCCGATCGAAATGACCACCACGCGCTCGACTCGGCTACCGAGGCCCACGTCTCCGCGCAGGCCCAGGGCCTCTGCGCGCGCGCGTGTGTAGCTGACCAGGAACGATCCGGCGATCGCGGCCATGGCGGACGCCAGCGCCACCTCGTTCTGGTGCCGGTAGAAGATGAGCCCGATCGAGCCAAGCATGAGCCCCTCGCCGATTCGGTCGGTCGTCGAGTCGAGGAACGCGCCGAAGGGTGTTCCCTTCCCGCTCGTCCGGGCGAGCGCGCCGTCGAGGATGTCGAGGATCGAGCCGATCACGAAGACGGCGCCGCCGAGCCAGTAGAAGAGGTACTCGTTGCGGTACTCGAAGTAGACGAGGACGGCAGCGACCGTGCACAGCGTGACTCCGGCGGCCGTGAGCGCGTTCGGGGACACCCGCGTCTCCGCGAGGCGCTGCATCCCGCGAGCGGCCAGGCGCCGGACGCCGCCCGTGTAGCTGTCCCGGATGCGCGCGAGCGCTTCGGTGCGAGTCACGCCCTAACGGCCCGCAGCACGCGCGGAGCGTTCAGAATCCCCGCCGCGAGCACCGCCACCGCCATGCCGGCGACGATGTCCAGCCAGAAGTGGTTTGCCGTCGCCATGACCGCGAACGCGACCCAGGCCGGCCACAGGAGCCAGAGCACCTTGACGTACCAGCGCTTGACGATGCACGCGAGCGTTACGCCGACTATCAGCGCGTCAGCCGCGTGCAGGCTCGGCATGGCCGCAAATTGGTTGGACGCCAGCTGAATCAATCCGCTTTCGTGGTTGATACCGAAGGTCGCGATGGTGTCGACGAAGCCCAGCTGCGGGAACATGCGCGGCGGTGCCATCGGCAGCATGATGTAGCCGAACAGGCCGATCACATTCGCCAGCAGAACGGTGTTACGAAAGCGTGCGAAGTGCTCGTGCCGGCGCAAGTAGACCCACAGGAGCGCCAGGCCGAGCACGGTGAACTGAGACATCCAGTAGGTCCACGAGGTCAGCATCGTCAGGAGGTGCGAATCGAGCGTGATCCGCTGCAGCGTGAGCTCGAAGAGCCCGTGGAGGTGCTTCTCGATGTCCACCACTCCCAGCGCGTTCTGGAGCGCCTTCGTGGGGTCCCGGTCGGCCAGACCACGGGCGATCTGGTAGGCCAACAGGAAGCCGAACCAGATCAACAGTTGGCGGAAGAGGTCTTTCCAGCCCAGGGGCAGGTGCCGTCGACCGATGGCGGCGAGCGCCGTCACGCTGGGCGATTCTACTGGCGGGGTCAGCTACGAGGTGAAGAGCCTGGCGCAGCCCGTGGCGCCGATGAAGCGTGCATCCTCGCTGGTCGCCGCGATCTGCGACTGCAGCTTGCCCTCGATCTCCTGAATCTTGGCCACGTCGGCGTTCTTGGCCGCCTTGCTCAACTCGCCGATCTCGTTCGCCTCCTTCTTCAGCCCGTCCACGAACGACTTCGCGGAGTCGGTGACCTCGTCGGGAGGCTCGAGATTGTCGACCTTGTTCGCCAGTTCGTTGAGGATGCCCTTGGCCTCCGTGCCGCTTCTCGCGATCTTCGAGAGCGACGAGAGGTCGAGGCTCTTGCCCTTCGCTTGCGCCGCCGCGCACAAGTTGTCCACTTTGTCCGCGTACTCGGCCTTCGTCAGTGGCTTGTTCCCCCCTCCGCCGCACCCCGCCGCCGCCAAGGCGGCCGCCGCAGCGAGGACGCCTGAGGTCGCCAGCGTCCCGTTCATCATCCTCCGATCTGACTCATCGACCGCGACGCGCGGACGAAGCCGGGTTCGTTGATGTGGTGCTTGAGCTCCTTGTGCCGGACGGCCCAGCGCAGCAGCGTCTCGAGTTCGTCGTCCGAGGCCCCGTCGCGGAGCGGCCTCTTCACGTCCCACTCGCGGCGGGAGAACAGGCAGGTGCGTAGCTTCCCGTCGGCGGTCAAGCGGATGCGGTCGCAGGTGGAGCAGAACGGCTCGGAAACGGGGTTGACGAAGCCGATCTCACCGGCGCCGTCGGCGAAGCGGAAACGCCGGGCTGTCGAGGAAGCCTTGGCTGGGACCTCCATGAGCGGCCAACGCTCCTCGATCAGCGCGCGGATTTCGCCGCCCGTCAGCACCTCGTCCTGGCGCCAGGCCTCGTCCGCGTCCAGAGGCATGAACTCGATGAAGCGGACCACATATGGCCTCCGCCGCGCGAGCTCGGCCAGCGCGGGCACCTCCTCTTCGGTGAAGCCGCGGATGGCCACGCAGTTCACCTTGATCGGCCGCAGCTCGGGGTAACGCTCGGCCTCGGCCAGTCCGGCGAGAACCTTGTCGAGCGCGTCTCTGCGCGTGATCTCTGCGAAGCGCGTGTGGGACAGCGAGTCGAGCGAGACGTTGATCCGACGCAGGCCGGCCACGACCAGCGGTCCGGCGAGCCGGTCGAGGAGGACGCCGTTGGTGGTGAGCGACAAGTCCTCGACCCCGCGCGTCCGCGCGAGCATCTCCACGAGGGCGGGGAGGTCGCGGCGGACGAGCGGCTCTCCGCCAGTCAGGCGCACCTCGTCGACCCCCATGTGTGCGAGGACGCCCACGATCCGCGCGATCTCCTCGAAGGTGAGCACCTCCTCCCGCGGGAGCCACTCGAGCCCTTCCGCCGGCATGCAGTAACGGCAGCGGAAGTTGCACTTGTCCGTGACCGAGACGCGCAGGCTCTTGATCTCGCGTCCCCAGCCGTCGACGAGCGGATCGCGCATGTCAGTAGCGTATCGCCAGGTTTGGCCGCCGCCGAGGCGGGGACATTCCGCTCATGTCAGAGTCAGAGCAGGAATATCGCGACGACGATTGGTCCGAAGGCCGGCACAGCGAACAGGACCTTCCGCACGAGGAACAGGAGCCTGGGGCGCTGGAGGAGCCCGAGACCGTCCATCAGCCCCACCAGGGCGAGCACGGCCAGTCCGAAGACGTGGCCTAGCTAGGCCGCGTCAGAACCGCCACGTTCCAGCCTTCTGCACGAGCTCGCCGTCGACGTGGAGCTCGCCGTCCTGCCTGAGGTCCTTGACCATGTCCCAGTGGACGGCGCTCTCGTTCGTCCCGCCGATGAACGGGAAGCCGTTGCCCATGGCGAGGTGGATCGTCCCCTCGATCTTCTCGTCGAAGAGGGTGTTCCGCATGTGCTGCTGGATGCCCGGGTTGCAGCCGATCCCGAACTCCCCGAGCACGGACGCGCCGTCGTCTGTGGCGAGGACTGACTTGAAGAAGTCCTCGTTCGACCCGGCCGTGATCTCCACTGCGCGGCCGTTCTCGAAGCGTAGGCGCGCGGCGTGCACGTCTTGTCCCTGGTAGTAGGCCGGGTACTCGGAGAAGGTGACGACGCCGTTCGCGCTGTCCTCGACCGGCGAGTAGAAGACCTCCCCGCTCGGCATGTTGGCGCCGGCGCCCGAGACTTTCCCGCTGCGGCCGTCGAGGCTGAAAGTGAGGTCGGTGCCGTCGCCGACGACGCGGATTTCTTTCGCGCCGTCGAAGCGCTGCGCGATCTTCTCCATCTCCCGCTCGAGTGCGGGCCAATCGATCAGAACCGCACCGTACAGAAAGTCGGTGAACTGCTCCAGGGTCATGCCGGCGTCCTGCGCGAGCGCGGGCGTGGGCCACTGGCAACCGACCCACGGTTTCTCGTCGCGGAAGAAGGGCTCGGCATAGGGCCGGGCGGCGGCGGAGAGCTGCGCGAAGCGCTCCCGTGGGATGTCTGAGCCGTCCCGCGTGTTCTCCGGCGCCATGATGATGATGTTGCAGTCGCAATTCTCGAGCGCGTACGCCTCGATCGGTGCGATCTTCTGCAACAGCTCCTCCGGAGCCTCTTTCACCCACGCCTCGCTCGAGCGGGCGAGCGCAGAGCTGAATCCGATCCGCGGCAACGCGTAGGCGCCGCGGAGCGCGATCTGGCGGCAGACCTCCTCTACCAGTGGCCGTCCGGTTGGCTGCGAGTTGACGATCACCTGCCAACCGGACTGCACGTCGACGCAGTCCTCGACGAGGAGCTTCGCGTACTGCTCGACGCGCGGATCGCCGCTCACGTGCGGCACTCTATACGCCCTGCGAGACCTGCTACTATCAGGCTTAGATTTTATTCTTCGACAAGCTGTAACTCAGAAACGGAGGGGCACAGGCTTATGGCAAAGGTAATCGGCATCGATCTCGGGACGACCAACTCCGCGATGGCCGTCATCGAGGGCGGGGAGCCGGCCGTCATTCCAAACGCGGAGGGCGGGCGAACCACGCCGTCCGTGGTCGCGTTCACCAAGGACGGCCAGCGGCTCGTCGGCGCGCCGGCGAAGCGCCAGCAGGTCACGAATCCGGAGAACACGATCTTCTCGATCAAGCGCTTCATGGGGCGCAAGTTCGACGAGGTCAGCGAGGAGATGAAGATCGTCCCATACGAGGTTGTCCACGGCCCGAACGACGACGTTCGCGTCACGGCCGCGGACAAGGAGTATGCGCCACCGGAGATCTCCGCAATGATCCTCCAAAAGCTGAAGACGGACGCCGAGGCCTACCTCGGGGAGCCGGTGAACGAGGCGGTCATCACCGTCCCGGCCTACTTCAACAACGCGCAGCGCGAGGCGACCAAGGACGCGGGCAAGATCGCCGGCCTGAACGTCCTCCGCATCATCAACGAGCCGACTGCGGCGTCGCTTGCGTATGGGCTCGAGAAGGAGAACGACCAGACCATCCTCGTCTTCGACCTCGGCGGCGGCACCTTCGACGTATCGGTGCTCGACCTGGGCGAAGGCGTGTTCGAGGTGAAGGCGACGAACGGGGACAACCATCTGGGCGGCGACAACTTCGACAAGGCGATCGTCGATTGGATGGTCTCGGAGTTCAAGAAGGACCAAGGCATCGACCTCGCCGCCGACCGCATGGCGCTTCAGCGCCTGTACGAGGCGGCCGAGAAGGCGAAGATCGAGCTCTCGTCCACGATGACGACGCAGATCAACCTGCCTTTCATCACCGCGACGCCGGAGGGCCCGAAGCATCTTGACCTCCAGCTCACGCGCGCGAAGCTGAACGAGCTCACGCACGACCTGCTCGAGCGCACCGTCGGTCCGACGAAGCAGGTGCTGACCGACGCCGGCATCGAGCCGAGCCAGATCGACCACGTCGTCCTCGTCGGCGGGATGACCCGCATGCCGGCCGTTGTGGACAAGGTCAAGGAGCTGATCGGCAAGGAGCCGCACAAGGGCGTCAATCCCGACGAGGTCGTCGCCGTCGGCGCGGCCATCCAGGGCGGCGTCCTCAAGGGCGAGGTAAAGGACGTCCTCCTGCTCGACGTCACTCCCCTCTCGCTGGGGATCGAGACGAAGGGCGGCGTCTTCACCAAGCTGATCGAACGCAACACGACCATCCCGACGAAGAAGTCGGAGGTTTTCTCGACCGCCGAGGACAACCAGCCCTCGGTCGAGGTGCACGTCCTCCAGGGCGAGTCGGAGATGGCCGCGTTCAACAAGACGCTGGGCAAGTTCCAGCTCGTAGGGATCCCGCCCGCTCCGCGCGGCATGCCGCAGGTCGAGGTCACCTTCGACATCGACGCGAACGGGATCATCAACGTCTCGGCCAAGGACCTCGGCACGGGGAACGAGCAGCAGATAAAGATCGAGGGCGGCTCGGGCCTGAAGCAGGACGAGGTCGAGAAGATGATCCGCGACGCCGAGGCGCACGCCGAGGAGGCGCACAAGCTGCGCGAGCTCGCCGATGCCCGGAACCTCGCGGAGAACCTCGCGTATCAGACCGAGAAGTCGCTGAAGGAACATCGCGACAAGCTCGACGAAGCCGAGGCCTCGACGATCGAGGGCCGGATCATGGAGCTCCGCGGCGTGCTCGAGTCGTCTGACGTGAACGAGATCCGGCAGAAGACCGAGGCGCTGCAGGAGGCCTCGCAGAAGCTGGCCGAGGCGGTGTACGCCCAGGCGACTGCCCAGCAGGCCGCCGGTGCACAGCCCTCCCCCGGCGACGGAGAGGCTCCCTCGGACGACGAGGTCGTCGAGGACGCCGACTACGAAGTCGTCGACGAGGGTGAAGAGGCGAAGACGCGGTGACGCTCCAGGAGCTGGCCCGGCGGTTCGCGGAGGTCGAGCGGGAGCGCGACGCGCATCTCGACGACCTGAAGCGGCTTGCGGCCGAGTTCGACAACTACCGCAAGCGGGTGGCGCGCGACCAGGAGGCTCTGGTCGCGCGTGCCAACGAGCGGATCGTGAGGGAACTCCTGCCCGTGCTGGACGACCTCGAGCGGGCGCTCGAGGCTGCCGCCGAGCATGAAGAGGCCAAGCTCGAGCAGGGTGTCCGTCTCGTGCACCGCAACCTCGCCGAGTTGCTCCGCCGCGAGGGCCTGGCCGAGATCGAGACAAACGGCCGCTTCGATCCTCACGTGCACGAGGCGTTGCTCGCGCAGCCGTCCGACAGCGAGGAGGGCTCGGTGATCGACGTCGTCCAGAAGGGTTACACCCTCGGCGACCATGTCGTCCGGCCGGCGCGGGTTGTCATAGCGTCAGCGGAGACGACACAAGCGCCTGACCGCGACAGCGGACCGGTGGAGGAGGCCCAAGGGAACCGGGAAGTTTCCCCGGCTGATCACGAGGTGCAATCCGGTGGCGACGGCGGCTAAGAGCCTGTACGAGGTGCTTGGCGTCGCCAAGAACGCCTCCGCGGACGAGATCAAGAAGGCCTATCGGAAGCTCGCGCGGCAGTACCACCCGGACCGCAATCCCGGGGACGACGAAGCCGAGGCGAAGTTCAAGGAAGTCCAGGCAGCGTACGACACGTTGTCCGATGCGGAGAAGCGGAAGCAGTACGACACCTTCGGCTCGGCCGACGGCCGCGCGCAGAGCGGGGCCGGTGGATGGACGAACTTCGACCCGGGCGCATTCGACTTCGGCAATCTCAGCGACCTGTTCGGCGGGATGTTCGGCGGGCGAGCGCGGCAGCAGCCGGTCGCGCAGCGTGGCAACGACATCGAGGCCGTCGTCAACCTCTCGTTCGAGGATTCGCTCCGGGGAATCGAGACGAAGATTCCCGTCGAGGTCGACACGGCCTGCTCCGAGTGCGGCGGCTCGGGCGCGAAGCCCGGAACCGCGCCGGTCATCTGTCCCGAGTGCCGCGGGCGAGGGGTCCTATCGGAGAGCCAGGGTCTCTTCTCGCTCTCTCAGCCGTGCCCACGCTGCCGAGGCAACGGAACGATCATCGAGGATCCCTGCCCGCGCTGCCGCGGCACCGGCCGCGAGCGCCGGACCAGGCGCTACTCCGTGAAGATCCCGGCCGGGGTGAAGGACGGGACGCGTATCCGGCTCAAGGGCAAGGGCGAGCCGGGAATCGCCGGCGGGCCCCCGGGAGACCTCTTCGTGGTGACGCGCGTCTCGGCGTCGAAGCTGTTCGAGCGCCGAGGTGCGGCCGATCTTGTGGTCGACGTGCCTGTTACGTACGCGGAGGCGGCGCTCGGCGCGAAGGTGGAGGTGCCGACTCCATACGGCGAGCGGCTGTCGGTGAAGATTCCTTCCGGCACCGAGACCGGCAAGCTCCTGAAGCTGAAGGGCCGCGGTGCACCGAAGCTGAAGTCGAGCGGCAAGGGCGACCTGCTCGCGCGCGTGCGGGTCACGGTGCCGAAGAAGCTGTCGAAGGCCGAGCGCGAGGCGGTCGAGGCGCTGCAGAAGGTCTCGCGCGAGCGGCCGCGCGAAGAGGTGTACGGCTGATGGACGAGACCCCGCGGTACATGATCTCCGTCGCCGCCGATTTGGTCGGCATGCATCCCCAGACGCTTCGCATCTACGAGCAGAAGGGGCTCGTGCGTCCGAGGCGGACGGCCGGTAACACGCGCCTGTATTCGGAGGCCGATCTCGAACGGCTGCGGACGATCCAGCGGCTCACCACGGAGCTCGGCCTCAATCTGGCGGGCGTCGACCTCGTCCTGCGGATGGAGGATCAGCTCCAGCGCATGCAGGTGCGGATGGAGCGGATCGAGCGCCAGATGCGCGAGGAGATCGAGAACGTGCACAAGCAGTACAGGCGCGATCTCGTCCTCTGGAAGCCGGTCGAGACGCGGCCAGAGCGGGCGCGGAGGGCGCCGCGATGACCCGGCTGCGGTGGTGCGCTTTTGGCGCATTCCCGTTCCGCTTCCGTGCGGGTTCCGGGGTTACGCTGACCGCGGGTGGCGGGAGGACCGCAGCACCTCCCCACCCTGGGTGGGGCGTTGGGAATGAACCGCGGGTGCCGCGCTGATGGACTTCAACAAGCTCACCCTCAAGTCTCAGGAAGCGGTCGGCGCGGCGCAGGAGCTCGCGCGCCGGATGGGCAATCCGGAGATCTACCCCGAGCACCTGCTGCTCGCGCTCCTCGACCAGGAGCTCCCGCAGCAGCTGGTGCCGGACGCCCCCGCGCTTCGCGCCGAGGCCGAGACGACGCTGCGCGGCAAGCCCTCCATCCAGGGCGGCCAGCAGCAGCCGCAGGTGTCCCGCGCGTTCAGCGAGGTTCTGGACAAGGCCTTCGAGGAGGCGCGCAAGCTCGAGGACGAGTACGTCTCCACCGAGCACCTGCTGCTCGCCCTCGATGTCGTCCCCCGCGATCAGCTGCTCGAGCGGATTGCGGGGATCCGCGGCGGCCAACGCGTCACCTCTCAGGACCCCGAGGAGACATACCAGGCGCTCGAGAAGTTCGGTCGCGACCTGACCGCCCTCGCCGAGGAGGGCAAGCTCGACCCCGTCATCGGCCGCGACGAGGAGATCCGCCGCGTCATCCAGGTGCTCTCCCGGAGAACGAAGAACAACCCGGTGCTGATCGGCGAGCCCGGCGTGGGGAAGACGGCGATCGCCGAAGGGCTCGCACAACGGATCGTCGCCGGCGACGTCCCCGAGGGCCTGAAGGGCAAGCGCGTCTGGGCACTCGACATCGGCGCGCTCCTCGCCGGCGCGAAGTACCGCGGCGAGTTCGAGGAGCGGCTCAAGGCCGTCCTGAACGAGATCAAGTCCGCGGAGGGCGAGATCGTCGTCTTCATCGACGAGCTACATACGATCGTCGGGGCCGGAGCGGCCGAGGGCGCGGTCGACGCGGCCAACATGCTCAAGCCGATGCTCGCGCGCGGGGAGCTGCGCGCGATCGGTGCGACCACGCTCGACGAATACCGCAAGCACATCGAGAAGGACGCCGCGCTCGAGCGCCGCTTCCAGCCGGTCTTCGTCGGCGAGCCGTCGGTCGCCGACACGATCGCCATCCTCCGAGGCCTGAAGGAGCGCTACGAGGCGCACCACGGTGTCCGCATCCGCGACGCGGCGCTGGTCGCCGCCGCCGTCCTCTCCGATCGCTACATCTCCGATCGGCAGCTGCCGGACAAGGCGATCGACCTGATCGACGAATCCGCCTCGCGCCTGCGCATGCAGATCGACTCTGCCCCGCTCGAGCTGGACGAGGCCGAGCGACGCGTGCGCCAGCTCGAGATCGAGCTCGCCGCGATGGGCAAGGAGTCGAAGCAGGTGCGTGAGCCGCTCGAGCGCGAGCTGGCCGAGGCCAAGGAGCGGCGGAACGAGCTCGCCGCGCGCTGGGAACAAGAGAAGGCTGCGCTCGAGCGGATCAAGGAGATCACCCGCCGCATTGACGAGCTGAAGATGGAGGCCGAGCGCGCCGAGCGCGAGGGCAACCTGCAGCGCGTGGCCGAGATCCGCTACGGCGAGGTGCCTCAGCTCGAGGAGGAGCTGGACGGCCGCGAGCAGGTGGAATCGCCGATGGTCAAGGAGGAGGTCGACGAGGACGACGTCGCCGAGGTCGTCGCCCGCTGGACAGGCATCCCCGTCTCACGACTGCTCGAGGGCGAGACCGAGAAGCTGATCCACATGGAGGAGCGGCTGCACGAGCGCGTCATCGGGCAGGACGAGGCCGTCTCCGCCGTTGCGAATGCGCTGCGACGCGCGCGTTCCGGCCTGCAGGATCCCAACCGCCCGATCGGCTCCTTCGTCTTCCTCGGCCCGACGGGCGTGGGCAAAACAGAGCTCGCACGCGCGCTCGCCGAGTTCATGTTCGACGACGAGCGGGCGATGGTGCGCATCGACATGTCCGAGTACATGGAGAAGCACACGGTCTCGCGCCTCGTCGGCGCCCCACCCGGCTACGTCGGCTACGAAGAGGGCGGGCAGCTGACCGAGGCCGTCCGGCGGCGGCCGTACTCGGTCGTCCTGCTGGACGAGATCGAGAAGGCTCATCCGGACGTCTTCAACATCCTGCTGCAGATCCTCGACGACGGACGCCTGACCGACGGACAGGGCCGGACCGTCGACTTTCGCAACACGGTGCTGATCATGACGTCGAACATCCGCTCACCCGAGGCGATGACCGAGGTCTTCCGCCCCGAGTTCCTCAACCGGATCGACGAGATCGTCGAGTTCGAGCCACTCACGCGCGAGCAGCTGGGCGAGATCGTCGAGCTGCAGCTCAAGCGCCTGCGTACCCGCCTGGCCGAGCGCGGCATCTCCCTCGAGCTCACCGACGAGGCCAAGGAGGCGGTCGTCGAGGCCGGCTGGGATCCGACCTACGGCGCGCGGCCGCTCAAGCGCGCGATCCAGCGCATGATCGAGAACCCACTCGCGCTCCGGCTGCTCGAGGGCGACTTCGCCGAGGGCGACACCGTGCTCGTCACGGTCGAGGACGGGGAGCTCAGGTTCGAGGAAGCCGAAGTGGCTGCAGTGGCCCCCGCCTGAGCCAACTAACCGTAGGGCAAGACGTCCTGGACCGCCTGCACGACCTCGCGGGCGAGCGCCTCGACCTGCTCGGCGAGCTGAGGCCGCTGGGCCTTGAGGAAGTCGGCGATCTCTCGCGCCGAGTCGACGTAGGTATCGAGCAGTGACTTCTGTTCGCTCATCCAACCCTCCATTCCGGTCGCAGGGAAACGTGCGCGTCCACGCCTGATCGGATTAGCCTTGCGCGCACGTGGCACGCGTGTTGACTCCGAGCGTAATTCTCGAGCTGCACAGCGCGGACCGCCTCGTGCGCGCGATCGTCTACGAGGAGCTCGCGCGGATCGGGCTGCGCCCCGATCTTTTCGCGATTCTGTCCCTTATCGAGTTGCACCAGCCGCTGACGCCGACGGAGCTCGCGTACGAGAGCGGCCTCGCTCCCACGACCGTGCGCGACATGGTCAACGAGATGATCGGCCGCGGGCACGTGCGCCGCGCCGAAAACAAGGAAGACGGCCGCTCGCACTTCCTCGAGGTGACTGCGGCCGGGGGCCGGTTCATCGTGCGCGCCGGTAAGGCCGTCCGCGCTGCGGAGCAGCGGATCGAGCGCGAGCTCGGCGGCGGCCTCGAGGAGCTGCGGGAGCCGCTATCGCAGCTGCGGCGGGCGGCGCGTGAGGCTCTCGCGCAAGAAACCGCGATTCCGCGCTAGGTTGACATACCGCGGATCCGCGGTATATTCGAATCGTGTTCTCGGCTCTAGCGCTCGTGGTCGGGATGGCGGCTCTTTCAGGACCGGCCGTGGGGCAACTGAAGCAGCCGTACAAGGTGCTCGTGGAGCCGCGTGGATCCCTGCTGGTGGCCGACGGCCAGAGCGGTCGCATCGTGCGCGTGAATCCTGAGACAGGCGAGAGGACTATTTACGCCCGCGGCCTCGGCCGCGTGTACGACCTCGCGTACGGCCCGGGCGGCAGGCTGTACGCGGCGGCCGGTTCGCGCATCCTCCGTTTCACGGGGAGGAAGGAGCACGTTGTCGCGCGGGGGCTCAAATATCCGTCGGGTGTCGCCGTCGCCCCGAATGGGACGATGTACGCAGTCGAGACGTCACGCAACCGCGTGCTCCGCTTTACGGTCGGCATGCGCAAGCGCGTGGTGATCGCTTCGACAGGGCTCGACCAGCCGCTCGGTATCGCACGCAGCACGGATGGCGCCTTGTACGTCGCCGACAGCCACCACGGTCGCGTCGTGCGGATCGGAGCCGGAGGCTCTCTCGAGCCGGTGGCGACGGGTATTGAGCTGCCGGTTTCGATCACCGCGGAGCCAGACGGATCGCTCTTGATCGTCGACCACGTACGGCACGACCAGCCCGGAAAGATCCTGCGACGCCTCCGCGACGGGACGCTTCGGACTATCTCGTCGGGGTCGATCATGGCGTTGTCGAGCGCCGATGTCGCGCCCGGCGGGACCACCTACGCGACGTCGTTCCTCGCGCCGTTCCTCGGACGCGTCGACGCCGAAGGCCGCCTCCGGCCGCTCGGGACGGCAGCGCACTCGGATCTGCGCGCCGCGATGAAGGTCGCCCGCGTCGATCGGGCGACCGGCGCGCTGACGAAGGTCTCGCGCTAGATCTCAGCCGACGCCTAGCTCGACAGCGGCCGCCGGCGCACGACAACCTTGAAAGGCAGCAGCCGGCGTGGTATATCCCGACGGCATGCCGAGCGGCCCGGCATGCAGAGCGAGTGCAAGAGTGCCCGTCCTCGCGGCGTTGGCCGCCGCCGTGGCCGCCCTCGCGGCTCCGTCGGCGGCGGACGCGGCCACGATCGAGTTCAGCGTGCAAGCCGGCTGCGCGCCGCAGACCTTCATGGTTCCCGCCGGCGTCACCTCGGTCACGATCGAGGCGTACGGTGCTCAAGGTGGGGTAGGCGGAGCAGGGAGTGTGCCGGGCAGCGGAGGTGGCGGTGGCGCGGGTGGCTTCGCGACCGCAACTTTGCCGGTCACGCCCGGCGAGAGCCTGCAGGTCAACGTCGGCGGCAAGGGCGACGACGCCAGCACGTCGAGTCCGACCGGCAA
>Ga0075428_100000707_pt1 | contig 34498 bp, 32 predicted proteins | sample RhiMetdeltSRZDD2_FD_75291 | JGI IMG/M metagenome (GOLD analysis project Ga0075428, IMG submission 75291) | Populus rhizosphere microbial communities from Tennessee, USA - Rhizosphere MetaG P. deltoides SRZDD2 | ecosystem: Host-associated > Plants > Roots > Rhizosphere > Soil | place: USA... | reverse complement strand
GCGGTCGTCTTCGCCGCTTCGCCGAGCATGTCGTAGGAGAACCGGAAGCCGGGCTCCCGCCGGGCGCGTTCCAGCGCAGCAGCTATCGTCTCCCCGGCGACGAACTGGCCGGCCATGATTTCCACGGCCTGCCGGATCGCCGCGCGGACGAGAGGCTCGCCCGCCCGCGCGACGAGCCGGCGCATCACGGCGTCCGCGCCGCCTTCCGCGTCGTGCCATTCGATCAGGCGTCCGGTGAGCATCAGTGCCCACGATGCCGCGTTCATCAGCGCGCTGCCGCCGCCCTCGAGCGCGCTCGGTACCTCCCATCTGCCGCCCGCGAGCTTGTCGCGGATCAGCGCATCGGCGGTCTCCGTGTCGGGTATGCGCAGCAGCGCCTCCGCCAGGCACATCAGCACAACGCCCTCGCGCGTGGACAGGTTGTAGCGCTGCAGGAACGCTTCGGCCCGCACCGACTGCGCCGATTCCGCCCGCACCGCCGCCGCGAGCTTGCGGGCTTCCGCGGCGATGTGCCTGCGCTCCGCATCCGTGAGCGTCAGGCGGTCGCGCGCGGCGGCGACTGCCGGCGCTTCGTCCAGCCGGTACGTGCGCAGGATTTCGTTCCAGGCTGCGGCGAGGTCGTTGTTATCTCCCATCGTGCGAGGCTATCGCCACGACAGCGGGTTTGCTCGACCGGTTGCTCCAGGCGTGGTTGCTGCCGCGAAGCACGACGAAGTCTCCGGCCCTGACGGTCACTTCCTGGGTGTCGAGCACCAGCACGATCTCGCCCTCCTGCACGATGCCGAATTCCAGCGTGCGCGTTTTCTGCATGTAGGGATGCGGCGCGAGCGGTGAGTAGGTCGAAGCCGCCGGCGATCCCATCGAGCGAAAATAAGCCTGAACTTCGGGCGCGCCGATTTTTCCTTTCCAGGCGTCGTCCGGCGGGAAGGTGACCACGCGCATCACCGAGCCGCCGGCGGGCGGCTCTATCGTATGCGGCAGATGGAGCGTCTCCAGCGCGATCGCCGCGAGCGGGCCTTCGGTCACCCACATGCGCTGCGATGCGAATCCGGGCCGGGCCGGGTCGAGTCGCACGTCCGGCGTCGGCGCGTCGCTCACGAGCGTGGACTTCCACGGCTCCCGGTCCATGCACACGATGCGGCGCGCCGGCTTCACGCCGTCCGGCAGCTTGCGCTTGGCGTCGCCGACCATGACCTTGTCCTTGCCCTGCGCGAGGCCCACCGGACCATCCACGAATTTCGCGGCGATCATGTCGAACGCGACGCGCCCGCCGTCGAGATTGCGGCTCGACCACTGGTGCCAGGCGCCGACGTCGATCACGATATCGCCGGGCTTCCAGTTCACTTCGCAGTCGTCGAGGACGAGCGTGCGCTCGCCGTCCAGGAGGAGCGCGTAGTCCACCGTCTCGGTCTTGTGCATGCCGCCCGAATAGGCGTTGACGCCGCCGCGGTCCCAGCGCCGGCCGAACTCGTCCACTTTCGGCGGATGCGGGGCCACGATCGTCGCGTCCTTCTTCGGATCGTAGTCCGTGGCCTTGCCGACACCCTGCACGACGCGCAGGTGGCCACCTTTCGGCGGGCCGGGGAAGTCGTAGTGCAGGCTGCCGTCGTCGGTCGTACCCGAGAGGGGCGCGGGATTGTCGTTCCACACCCAGAAATCGATGTGGCCGCGGCCCGAGCCCATCGAAGCTTCGTGCATGGCTGGCGCCGGCCCGTCCCACACCACTTTGGACTTGCCGCGCTCGTCGTTGCCGGTGACTACACGCCTTATGGGTTTCAGCCCACCTGTTGGCATCTCGGTCTCCTCTCGTTCGCTATTCAAGAAGTGATGAATGATGGTGATGAGAAGTGGTGATGGAAAATGGTGATGGAAGGCAACGATCACAGGTGGTTCATCACCAGTACCTCATCACCAGTAATCATCACCAGTAATCATCACCAGTAATCATCACCCTTATCGCATCACTTCTTCGGCGGAACGACGGGCAGCATCACATACGACACCCTCGCCCCACCGGTATGCACCGTATTCTGCGCACCGATGTTGTAGTCCGCGTGGTAGTGACGGTACGCGGATGCGCCGACGCCGTCCCGCGGCTGGATGTCGAGCCGTATCCGGTGTCCCTTTTTGAACACCATGCACATGGGCCACAGTTCCACGTGGCATTCGACGACGTCGTCCGGCGCGAGCCACTGTCGCTCGGTGTGCACGTGGTACGGACGATAGGGCAGAGACTTCTGCGGGTCCAGCTTGCGGTGCGACGCGCGCAGCCAGCCCTTCGCAACCGGCATCTCGTCCCAGCCCTGCTGGCCCGCTTCCCAGACGTCCTTGCCGTCGGGCCCGACGTTGCGGATGGTGGCGAAGATGTCCATGTCCTCCGAGGTGCTGGAGACCCACAGCACCAGCACCCCGGGACCGGTGATCTCGGTGTCTTCGGTGAGCGGCGCGCTCACCAGCGAGATGCCGGTGCGGTCCACGCTGCCGGCGGCGTGCGAGGGCGCGGAGGAGCTCACTCCGGCGTGGGAGGGCGGGCTCGCCGAGTAAGTGCACTGCGTGACTTCCGCCGGCTGCGCGGCGACCAGCTCGCCTTCCTTTTCCTGCGCGTTCTGCCCCGCCGAATTCACCCTGAGATGCCACTTCGTCCATGCTGTCCGCGCGATCGGCCATTCGTTCTCGAAGCGGAACTTGTAGCTCTTCGTGGTCTTGTCCCCGCCCGTGCGTATCATCAGCTTGACCGGGGGCTCGTCCATGATTCCCGTGTCCTTGCCCTTCAACCAGTGGTCCATGAAGCGCAGCTGGTCGAGGCGTCCTTCCTCCGAGTGGAAGGGGTGGAAGTGGGTGCCGCTGTGGATGCGCAGCTTCTTGTGCTTCGAGGCGGCGTTGACGTAGCCCTCGACGTTGCCGCGCAGGTGCAGTCCCATGCCGGTCCAGTTGCCGACGCTGTACAGAGGCACGGTGATGTTCTCCCACCGCGCGCTCTTCATGCGCCAGAACTCGGAGTCGAGGCTGTTGCACGCCCATTCCCACAGCATGTTGTTGTTGAAGGCGTTCGGGTTGTAGGTGCGCGCCCTTCCTATCAGGTGGTGCGCCATGTTGGTCGCGATCCACGTGTGCAGAAACCCCATCGCGAAGATGCCGCCGTGAAACGTCTGGTCGCGGTAGAGATCCGCGCGGCCTTCCCACGGGATTATCGCCTTCAACGAAGGCGGCTGCAGGTTCGCCACGCGCCACTGGCAGTTGGCGTGGTACGAGACGCCGAGCGTGCCGATATTGCCCGAGCACCACGGGAGCTTCGCTACGCATTCGATCGCGTCATAGAAGTCCACCGCCTCGGCGTACGAGCTGGGATCCGACTTGCCGGGGGACTTTCCCGATCCGCGCGAGTCCACGCGCACCAGCGCGTAGCCGCGCGGGCACCACCACATCGGGTTCGCCGTTTCCCATGCGAGGTAGGGGTTGGCCTTCTCCTCCAGGTCCTCCGGCGGTATCCACAGGCGGTCCTTCTGGTAGGGCCCGATCGTCATGATGGCCGGCACGCGCTCGGCGCCGCTGTCGGGCCGCAGCACGTCGGCGTAGAGCACCGCCCCGTCGCGCATCGGGATCCTCACGTCCTTCTCGACAACCAGTGGCCAGTCTCGTGGTTCGGATACGTTCGTCACTCTCGCTTGCTCCAGAACGCCGTGATAGGTGATAGGTGACAGTCTGCGCGGAGATTCTAAACCCCGCTGCCGCTTCTGAGTCACATCCTGCACTTGCCCTTTGTTGCCGATGTGGCATGCTCCTCCCCTTAGGCCCATACCAGGCTGAACGGAGGAGAACCATGGATCTGCGCTTCACGCCGGAAGAACTCGCGTTCCGGGACGAGGTACGGGCGTTCTTTCGCGACGCACAGCCTCCTCACATCCGCCGCAAGATGGAGCTCGGCCAGCGGCTGTCGAAGGACGACATCGTCAGCTGGCAGCGCATCCTGAACAAGAAGGGCTGGGCCGTGCCGAGCTGGGCCCCCGAATGGGGTGGCACCAACTGGGGCCCGGTGAAGACCTACATCTTCAAGGAAGAGATGCAGCTCGCGCCCGCGCCCGATCCGCTCTCCTTCAACGTCAGCATGATCGGGCCGGTGCTGATCGAGTTCGGCACGGAGGACCAGAAGCGGCACTTTCTGCCGAAGGTCGCCAATCTCGATTACTGGTTCTGCCAGGGATTTTCCGAGCCGGGGGCGGGCTCCGATCTCGCCTCGCTCCGGACCTCGGCGCGGCTCGACGGCGATCACTACGTCGTCAACGGCCAGAAGATCTGGACCTCCCGGGCGCAGCACGCGGACTGGATGTTCTGCCTCGTGCGCACCGATGGCGGCGCCAAGCTCCAGCGCGGCATTTCCTACCTCCTCATCGACATGAAGACGCCGGGACTGACGCTGCGTCCCATCCTCACGATCGACGGCGAGCATCACTTCAACGAGGTGTTCTTCGATAACGTGCGCGTCCCGGCTCACAATCTCGTCGGCGAGGAAAACAAGGGCTGGAACTACGCGAAGTACCTGCTCGGCCACGAGCGCGTCGGCATCGCCCGGATCGGCGCGTCGAAATATCGCGTGCAGCGGGCGAAGGAGCTCGCGGCGCGCGTGTACGTCGGCGACAAGCCGCTCGCGGAAACGGAGCGCTTCCGCGAGAAAGTGGCGGCGCTGGAAGTGGAGTTGAAAGCGCTCGAGATCACCCAGATGCGCGTCATCGCCAACTCGCGCAACCTGCCGCCCGGCGTGCAGGATCCCGCCTCGTCGGTGCTCAAGCTGAAAGGCACCGAGCTCGCGCAGGCGGCGACGGAGATTCTCATGGAGATCGCGGGGCCCGACGCCATGGCGTGGCAATCGGAGCACCTGTGGGGCACCGCCACGGACGAGCCGATCGGGCCGGAGTGGGCGGCGACCCTCGCGCCGGACTATTTCTACACGCGGGCGGCTTCGATCTACGGCGGGTCGAACGAGATCCAGAAGAACGTCATCGCGAAGCGAATACTCGGGCTCTGATCATGGATTTTGACTACAGCGACGAACAGAAGATGCTCAAGGAGGGCGTCGAGCGTCTCATCACCGAGCGTTATCAGTTCGAGAGCCGCAAGAAGTACCTGAAGGAGGAGCCCGGTTACAGTTTGGCGATGTGGGCGCAGTACGCGGACATGGGGTTGCTGGGGCTGCCGTTCGAAGAGCGCCATGGCGGCAGCGGGGGCGGGGCGGTCGAGACCATGATCGTGATGGAAGCCTTCGGCCGCGGGCTCATCCTCGAGCCGTATCTCGCCACGGTCGTGCTGGGCGGCAGGACGGTGCAGCTTGCCGGGAACGAAGCGCAGCGCGCGGCCATCCTGCCGAAGATCGCGAATGGCAGCCTCAAGCTCGCCTTTGCGCACTCGGAGCCGGAGTCCCGCTACAACCTGGCCGATGTGTCCTGCACGGCGAAGCGCGACGCGGACGGCTGGATACTCGACGGCACCAAGTCCTTCGTTGCGCACGGCGACCGCGCGGACAAGCTGGTCGTTTCCGCACGCATCGGCGGCGACAGGCGCGGTCGCGACGGTATCGCGCTCTTCCTGGTCGACGCAAAGGCTCCCGGCGTGTCCTGCCGCGGCTACCCGACGCAGGATGGCCTGCGCGCCGCGGAGATCAAGCTAGCGGGCGTCAAGGTCGGCTCCAACGATGCGCTGGGCGATCCGGGCAAGGCGGCTGCCGTAATCGAGCGGGTGGTCGATGGCGCGCTGGCGGCAATCGCCGCCGAGGCCGTGGGCGCCATGTCCGCCGCGCACGAGATCACGATCGACTATCTCAAGACGCGCAAGCAGTTCGGCGCCGCGATCGGCAGCTTCCAGGCGCTGCAGCACCGCGCGGTCGATCTGTTCGTGCAGCTGGAGCAGGCGCGCAGCATGGTTTACTTCGCCACCATGAGCGTGGACGATCCCGATCCGGCAGAGCGGTCCAAGGCGATATCCGCCGCTACCGTGCAGATCCGCAAGTCGGGCAAGTTCATCGGGCAGCAGTGCATCCAGCTGCACGGCGGCATCGGCATGACGCTCGAGTACAAGATCGGGCATTACTTCAAGCGCTTCACCGCGATGGAATCGACCTTCGGCGATACGGACCATCATCTCGCCGCGCTTGCGCGCGCCGGCGGCCTAAGCTGAGGGATGAGGGCGGACGGATGAGGGATGAGGGCGGAGGCGCCACCTGCGCGTGGTGTTCCGCCCCCCGCGACACGGGGACCAACTGCCCGCGCTGCGGCGCGAACTACGAGAAGGCCGAGGCGATCAGGTCCACGGGACGTGCAGCCGCCATCGTCCAGCCTGAGACGACGGTTGAAGACCTGGTTTTCGTTGACGCGGCTCATGCGGAAGAAGCGCCGGACGAGTGGAAGAACGTCCGGGATCCGGAACTCGAGCGGAAGTTCTGTATCGCCGCGATACCCGTCGCCCTGATCCTCGGCGCGATCTTCAAGGCTTCTGAATTCGGCGCCATGCTGCAACGCATGTTCATGGGCATGCCGCTCCACGAGCTTGGACATGCGATTGCTGCCTGGTTCTGCGGGTTTTTCGCGATACCGACGCTGTGGTTCACTCCGGTGGCGGAGACACGCGGCCTCCTGACGCCGCTCGCGCTCGCGGGCGCCATCGGATACATGATCTATCGCGCGCACGGCGTAGGGAGGATGCCTCTCGTGTTTTTGGGTTGCGCGCTGCTCCTCCTGCAGGGAATCGGCACTCTCGGCATCAACCCGGATACCGCGCGGGCGGTGTATATCTTCTGCGGGGACGGCGGGGGAATGATCCTCGCGACGCTGCTCATGGCGAGCTTCTTCTTCGGCAAGAGTACGCAGCTTTACAAAGGCTCGGTGCGATGGGGACTCGTGGTGATCGGTGCAGGGGCCTTCAACGACATATTCGGCACGTGGTGGCGGGCGCGCGGCGACGACCAGAACATTCCGTACGGCACCAGCGCCGGCCGACCGTCAGACTCCATGTGGTTGATCGACGACCACGGCTGGACCGCACAGAGTCTCACCAACGGCTATCTGCTTCTCGGTGCGTGCTGCCTCATCGTGCTCGCGGTCGTGTATGCGCGGGGCGTGTGGAGAGCGGGCAAGGAAGTCGAAGCGCGCCAGCTCAGGGAGAAGCGGGCGGAAAGGGAAAAGCGGAAGCAGGAAGCGAGGTGACAACCCCATCGGAGCGCGAAAGATCCGGTTCCGCTCACCGCGCCGGACCTTGCCGTGCCATCTCTATCACTTTGTCCACCACCGCCAGGAGTTCCTCGCGTGTCCTGGCCTCTTTCGCCACGACGAGGTACTTGCCGGCCACGCCGAAGGAAGGAACGCCGGTAATACCGAAATCCGCCCCGGTCTGCTCTGCGCTCCTCGCCATGGTTTGAATGCCGAAGGACTGGTACATCCCGGTAAATTTCTTCGGGTCTGCGACGTGCTTGACGGCCCAGTCGATCACGTCCTTGTCGGTCGCGAGCGGCAGTTTCTGATCGTGCACGGCCGAAAATACTGCGCCGTCCATCTTGGCGAGATCTCCCGTGCCGTCGATGGCGAGATACAGTTTTGCCAGCGATTGCCACTTCGGGTTCCCGAACGAGATCGGCACGCGCCGGAAGCGCACGTCCTTCGGCAGAGTCGAGCGCCACTTGCTGACGGCCGGTTCGAACTCTTTGCAGTGCGGGCAGCCATAGGAAAAGAACTCGATTAACTCGATGCCGGGCTGCGACTGGGGGAGGGGCTGGCCGACACGGACGAAGTCGATTCCCTCGCGTAAGGGGCTCCCGGCCGCGCGCGCGGGTGGAGCAGCGGCAACGACCGAGAGCACGGCCAGTGCGCGCAGTGCAGAACGCCTGTTCATCGAATTCCCCTCCGGTTGAGCGTAGCCAGACAAGACAACAACAGGCCACGATTGGTTCCTCTGGCGTTTGGGGTCTGACCCCAGGAAGTGGCTGGTTTGACTTGCGGAGTCTGGAAAAATCAGCCCGTTTTTGCGCTTGGACGGCCAGTTTTCGGGCAGAAATTGAGTTTGCGGAGTATCGCCTGACCGATCCGGCAATCATTGAGCGGCGGCAGTGTCCTCAAGAATCATGTCTGCGCCTTTTTCCCCGATCATGACCGTCGGTGCGTAGGTGTTGCCCGATACGAGGGTCGGCATGATGGAGGCGTCCACCACGCGCAGGCCCCGAAGCCCGCGAACGCGCAGTCGATCATCGACTACCGCCGAGGCGTCGTTACCCATCGTGCAGGTGCCGACCGGGTGGAAGGCGATTCCACCGCGCATACGCAGGTACTCCATGAGATCGTCATCGCTCCTGCATGCGGGTCCGGGATCGTGCGCCCGTCCCACGTAGGGGCGCATCGCAGCGGTCTCCATGAGGCGCTGCGTCGCCTTGACCCCCGCCAGCAGAACCGCGCAATCCTTTTCCGACGACAGGTAGTTGGGCGTGATCGCGGGCGGCTGCAATGGGTCGCCGCTTTGGATCAGCACGCTGCCCCGGCTCTCGGGCCGCAGAAGGCGCGCCGCCAGCGTAAAACCGGGGAAGCCGTGCAGCCTGTCCCCCGGCTTGTCGAAGCTGAAGAGCGTGATGCTGGTCTGGATGTCGGGGGTCGCGGCCGCGGGGTCGGCGCGGATGAAGCCCGTCGCATACGACTGCCCCATGGCCAGGAAGCCCTTGCGCAGAAAAGCAAAGCGCAACGCAGCGGCCACGCTCTTCGGGAAGCTTCCCACGATATCGTTGAGCGTCCACGGTTTCGTGCATTCGTACACCAGACGCGCGGTATAGTGATCCTGGAGATTCGTGCCCACGCCGGGCAGATCGGCCACGACATCGATGCCGAAGCGTCTAAGCAGCGCTGCCGGTCCGACGCCCGAGAGTTGCAGCAATTGCGGGGAGTTGAACGAGCCGCCGGCTACCAGAACCTCAAGGCGGGCCGTCGCGGAACCGGGAATACCATCGCGCACGTATTCGACGCCCGTAGCGCGCTGGCCTGCGAACAGGACACGCGTCGCGTGCGCGCGGGTGATGACCCGGAGGTTGGCGCGCCGCCGGGCCGGGCGCAGGTACCCGGTCGCCGCGCTGCTACGCAATCCCCGGCGTATCGTCCACTGGTTGTAGCCGAAGCCTTCCTGGGTCGCCCCGTTGAAATCCGGATTGCGCCGGTAGCCGCATTCCTCGGCGGCGGCCAGGTAGGCATCGGCCAACGGGTGCGGCTCGGGCGGATCGGAAACCCAGAGCGGCCCGCCCACGCCGTGATATTCATCCGCGCCGCGCTGCTGATTCTCCGCCTTGCGGAAGTACGGCAGCACGTCGGAGTAGCCCCAGCCCGCGTTACCGAGATCTCGCCAACGATCGTAGTCCTCGTGCTGTCCGCGAATGTAGAGGAGGCCGTTGATCGACGTCGACCCGCCAATCACTTTGCCGCGCGGCTGGCCGATCCGCCGGTTGCCGGCGCCCGCCTGCGGCTCGCTGGAATAGAGCCAGTTCACCTTCGGATTGGTGAAGTGCTTTCCGTAGCCCAGAGGAATGTGTATCCATGGGCTCACGTCCTCGCCCCCGGCCTCGAGAAGGAGCACGGAGTAGCGTCCCGACGCCGTCAGCCGGTTGGCAAGCACGCAGCCCGCCGCGCCCGCGCCGACCACTATGAAATCGAACGAATCCGGCGTACTCATACTAGTCATAGTGTGTCATGAAAAGAAAAATTTCTTCCATCTCGATTATTGGGCACCGAAGCATCCCATGGCATCCGGCATCATCCACATTCGGGCTTCCATATCGTGCCATCAAGTGTAGAGCATCGCTTAGCTCCGATATGGGTGATCGCAAGTACCCTGTTGAGAATGTGTGGAAAGTTGAATCCGTGATACACAGTACTTGATGCGTTGAATCAAGACCTGTGATGGACATGAGCAGCCGGGTGGTCCCGAATACCCCTGCATTGCGTCGCTGCAGTGTCATCATCCGGCATTTCCTAGCAATCCTCTGTGCTTTCCGTGAACGCTGTGGCTCGTAGTGTTTTTGAGATAGGTTTTAGGAAAAAATCTTTAGGTCGAAGCCGCGCTCGATCATCCAGCCCAGGGCGACGGCCGCGATCACGGCCGAGCCCGGCACGAAGATGACCCGGCGGTAGAACCCGCTGCGCCGGACGGCGTACGCCAAGGGCACCAGCACGGCGACGATCAGCAACTGGCCTGCCTCCACCCCGAGGTTGAAGCCGACCAGCGCGAGCAGTAGAGCGCCCTGCGGCAGGCCGAGATCGGTGAGCACGCTGGCAAAGCCGAAGCCGTGGATGAGTCCGAACCCGAAGGCGACGAGCCAGCGCCGGCCGTGCACGACGGGCCAGATGTTGTTGAGCGCCGCGAGCAGGACGGAAAACGCGATCGCCGTTTCCGTCAGGCGCGTAGGCAGGCTGATGATAGCCAGCGCCGCCAGCGACAGGGTGATCGAATGCGCGACCGTGAACGCCGTGACTACCCTGAAGACATCCCAGAAAGCCGGCATGAAGCGCTCCACCGGCGCCCAGCCGCGCCGCGCGGGCACGTACACGGCCGGCAGGAGCAGCGATACGAGGAACAGCACGTGGTCGATCCCGATCCAGATATGCCAGACGCCTTCCTTGCCATAGGAGAGGAACTGGCCGAGCGGTGACGCAGCCTCGGTCGCAAGACGGAACTTCGCGCTGTCCGGACCAAGCACGGCCGTGACCGTGCGCCCCGCGGCCTCCCACCGGAGCAGGCCCCGGTGCGTCGGGTCGAGATCGAAGAACAGGCTGTACTCGACCTCCGCGTTGCCATCGGCGCCGGGTCCGCATTCGACCTCGAAAACGAGCACGGCATAGGCGCCGTCGGAATGATTATCGGCCAGGAGATCCGTTACACGCTTGCTGCATTCGCGGTCGGCCCGGGTCAGTTTCAGTCGAGCCAGCGCGTAACGCTCGATTGCGGCCTGCCCGGTGCGCACCTCGCCCCAGGTGATTGCGCCGTCGCCGTCGGCGTCGAGGCCGATGGCGAATTCCAGGTCGCGCAGCGCGATATCCCATTGCCCGGTGATGCGCGCGCCGTCGGCCCGCAACGCAAGGTAGCTGTCGCTCGGCTTGTGCGCCTGCGCCGGTCCGGGGAGGGTGAGCAGCAGCGCGAGCAGCCACAAGAGCCGCATCAACGGTTCACCTGCGCCAGTGCCGCGGCGAGCTCTTTCAATCGCGGATCCTCGATGCCGGTCTTCGCCATCCATTCGATTACCGGCGCGGCCGCCGAATGATCCCGGTTCGCCAGCGCGGCCTGCAGCACGAGTTCCGCATCCCGGGGTTCCTTCTGCACCGACCAGTTTTGCAGCGCCAGGGCCAGGGCGCCTTTCGGGTCGGCCTCGAACTCGAGCCGGAACCAGGCTTCATCCTGCGCGTTGGTATTGTCCGATCGCAACGCCGCATCAGCGAAGCGCGCACGAAGCGCGACTGCGCGCGCTTTGGCTTCGGGCTTGCCGAGCGCGCGTTCGGCGCGGGCCAGGGACAGCAGCAACACATCGGACCGCTCCCATTTTCGCAACAGCGAAACGATCTCATCCCAGCGGCGCTGGTGGCCAAGCAGCTCGGTGTACGCGGCGAGAACGTACTGGTCCGAATCATCCGTAGCCAGGGCGGCGCGGTAATGCGCCTCGGCCGCCGCGTTGTCGCCGAGGCGCCGGGCGATCTCGGCCAGCACCGTGAGCGTCCAATGTTTCAACGTCGGCCGCGCATCAGGTTCCGCTGCCAGGGCACTGCGGAGCGTCTCGTAGGATGGGCGGGCCTTTCCGAGTGTCGCATCGAGATAGGCGCCGCAACCGGTGGCGAGCAGCTTCTCGCCCTGCTCGCGCAGCCGGGTGCAGTCCTCCCGCACCGCCTCGTAGCGGGCGGTTACCATGTTTACGGCGGCCCGCCACGTGAGCGCGCGCCGGTGTTTCGGGTCCTGCGCGATCGCCGCGTCCAGCAGGGCGCGCGCCTGCTCGAACTGGTGGCGGTATTGCAGGAGCTGGGCGCGCATGACGAGGATATCGGTCGGAACCTGCGCCAGAGGAGTAGTCCGCCATGCGGACAGGGCGGCTTCCGCGTATCCCAGGTAGCGCGCGTCTCCGCTGTCCAGCACGAGGTTGAAGTATCGCCGCGCGAGATCGAGCGCCGCGCCGACGTCCGCCGGGTTGGCCGCCTGTGCGGCGCGTAGCCCTTGCAATTCGCGCTGGACGGGGTCGGTCGGCCGGGTGGGCAGCCGTTCGAGCACTACGCTGTCGTCATTGGGACGGTAGGGGGCGGCGGGGCCTGCCCATGGCCACGCGACGGCTGCTGCCAGGAGTAGTTGCAACCAAGCCACACCGGAGCCGCCTGATCTGCCCGGCCCGGGGGTCTTGGTCACTGATTCAGTTGAGAAATTTCGCCTGAGGCAATACACTTTGTGCGCAGTTACTTGTAGGGAGGTTACACATCGGTCAACCCGATGCGAGTTGAAGCGTTAACTGTCATGGCGATCGTGGCGCAAAGCGCGCCTCCGAGGATATCGCCTTAACCACACTAAAGGAGTCCGCAATGACGAAGTTAGCAGCTTTCCTGGTAGCCGCAATGTTCGCGCTTGGCAGCACGAGCGCTTTGGCCGCGAAGCATGCGGCAGCCGAGAAGGACGCGAAGAAGCCCAGCGCAGAAGAGTGCAAGAAGGACCCCAAGATGAAGGGCTGCGAGGCGAAAGACGAAATGAAGAAGGACGCCAAGAAGTAAGAACTGCGCTGTACTGGCATTCCAAGGGGCGGTGTATCCGCCCCTTTTTATTGTCCTATCCGCCTGCTTCAGCCCGCGGGCATCTGCTCGAGCAGGCGGCCGAAGCCTGGCACGCGCTCACCGCCGAGGTGGCGCGCCATCGCCCAGACCGATGCCTGGGTAGAGGTCACCACCGGCTTTTTGAATTCGCGCTCCCAGGCGGCGATAGCCCCCATCGTGGGGAAATTGGCGCCGGGCACTACGAAGGCGTCGATCTCCGCCCGGTCGATGCGGGCGAAGGCATTGCGCGCTTTTTCCGGCTCGAGCTTGCCGATCGCGTAGGAATCGGTCGCGGCAAAGCCGTCCACCACGGCGATTTCGAGTCCGTGCTTGCCGGTGAAATAGCGCCGCGCCCGCGCGTTGACCTCCTCGGAATAGGGCGAAACGAGGCCGACGCGGCGTGCGCCGAGCGCGCGTAACGCGCGACCGACCGACTGCGCGGAGGTGATCGCCGGCACTCCGGCGGCGGCGCTCATGCGGCGCGTGACGGTCTCGTCGTAGTCGTCGGCGAAGAGGCTCGCCGAGGTCTGGATCAATATCACCATCTCGACCTTCGCGGTTCCGAGCAGCTTCGCCTGGTAGTCGATGTCTTCGTCCCGGCTCGGCGCGAACGGATGACCCGGCGTGCTGGAGAGCAGCCGCGCGTAGTGCGCCTGATAGCCGGACGGCAGGCGCGCCAGCTCGGTCTCGACGGTGGTGTTGGTCGACGGGATGAGGATACCGAAATGGCGGGTCATGCTGCGATACTACTACACCGCGTGAGCCTTTCCGCCGGGGGACGGGGATGCCATACTTCGGTCCCCGGCCCACATCATCAGGAAAGACCCCGACCATGACAACCCGCCTGCCCCTCAACGGTTTCAAGGTACTCGACCTCACGGCGCATCGCGCCGGACCGACGGCGGTGCGCCAGCTCGCCGACTGGGGCGCCGACGTGATCAAGATCGAAGAGCCCGGCGGTCCCGATGTCGATGCGACGGGCAGCCGGCGCAACGGACCGGACTTCCAGAACCTGCACCGCAACAAGCGGAGCCTTACCCTCAACCTGAAGACGCCGGAGGGTCTCAAGATCTTTTTCGACCTCGCGAAGACCGCGGACGTCGTGGTCGAGAACTACCGGTCCACGGTCAAGCACCGCCTCGGCGTCGATTACGAGGCGGTGAAAAAGGTCAATCCGCGCATTGTCTACGGCAGCATCTCGGGTTTCGGGCAGGACGGCCCGTACGAGGGCCGGCCCGGCGTGGACCAGATCGCCCAGGGCATGGGCGGGCTGATGTCGATCACCGGCCACGCCGGCGGCGGCCCGGTCCGCGTCGGTATCGCGATCAACGACACCTCGGCCGGCCTGCTGCTTGCCAACGGGATCGTCCTGGCTTTGCTCGAACGCGAGCGCAGCGGCGAGGGCCAGTGGGTGCACACCTCGCTCATCGAAGCGCAGATCTACATGCTCGATTTCCAGGCGGCGCGCTGGCTGATCAAGGGCGAGATTCCCGGGCAGGAGGGCAACAACCATCCGACCGGTACCGGCACCGGCATGTTCCAGACCGCCGACGGCTATATCAACATCGCCGCCGCCGGAGACAAGGTATGGAAGCGCTTCTGCGAGGCCGCGGGCGCGCCCGAGCTCCTCACTGACCCCGATTACGCCACGCCGGCGGCGCGCTCGAAGAACCGGTCCGCCCTCAATGCGCGGGTGGTCGAGATCGTCCGCCGCCATCCCAACGACTACTGGGTCGCGGCCATGGACAAAGCCGGCGTGCCGTGCGGACCGATCAACACGGTCGACAAGGTGTTCGCCGATCCGCAGGTCAAGCATCTCGGAATCGCCAGGCCGATCGACCACCCCAAGTACGGAAAACAGACGGTCGTCGGCCAGCCGATCCATCTCTCCCGCTACCCGCAGCCGGAGAAGCTCAAGCACACGCCCGAGCCCGGCGAGCATACCGAGGAGATACTGAGCGGGCTGGGTTACGACAAAGGAGCGATCGCCGCGTTGCGGGAGAAGAGGGCAGTTTAGGGAAGACCTGCGCAATGCAAGTTGTCGTAATTCCCGCGGCGGCGGGGATACCCCGAGGTTTCCGAGGCGAACTGGCTCAAGAGATTACTTGCGCCTCGACAGGCCACAAGTGCCGAGACTCGCATCTGCACTGTTTCGTTCACCAACATGGTCGGCTACGTCGGGATTGCGGAGCACATGTCGCTCGACCATCTACCGATCTTCATGAATCGCTACTTTGAGGTGATCGGAACGGCAATCCATTCCAGGAACGGCACGATCGACAAGTACATCGGAGACGTTGTCGAGGCGTTTTGGTGGCAGCCCATGGGTGCCCAACTCGCGTGCGAGTCCGCGCTCGACCAGATGCAGGCGATGAGTGAATTCCATGCCTGGGCAACGGAAAACGGTTATCCTTCCCCGCCCATTCGCATTGGTATCAACACAGGTCCGATGCGGATCGGAGAATTCGGTACGAGATACCACAGCAACTACACCGTGATGGGAGACCACGTGAATCTCGCCTCCCGGCTCGAAGGAATTAACAAAGAGTACGGAACCCGAATTCTGATATCTGAGTCGACGCGCAAGCGCCTCTCCAAGGATATGGTCGTGCGTCAGATCGATAGGGTGCGAGTAAAGGGAAAAGACGATCCGCTGGGGCTTTTCGAGCTGGTCTGCCGCGCTTCCGAGCTCCCACCTTGGCAAGCAGGGTTTCTTGAGGTGTACGGTCAGGGCTTTTCGCAATATTTCGCGCAGGATTTTACCGGGGCGCTCAAATCCTTCGAGCGAGCCGAGAAAATCAGCCCCGGTGACGGGCCCAGCCGCGTTCTCGCATCGCGCTGCCGCGAACTAATTCAACACTGAATGGCGGTTCCGCCGGATTACTTTGTGCAGAACCGGCTTACATCCCGAGTATCCGTCCGATCTCCGCGATATAGCGGCTCACTTGCAGGCCCTCGGCGACGGCCGAGTCCACGGCGCTGTGCATGCCTTCCCGGATGCCGTGCAGCGCGTCTCTCACCCAGTGGTGCCTGCGCACGGGCGAGCGCAGGAGATTCCTGAGCGTTTCGACCTCGTCCCTGATCCGCTGGATATCGGCGGAGCTGCCCTGTACTTTCTGAAGGTCGCGCTCGAGGGTGTCGATCAGGCGCTGGACCTCGTCCAGGTCCATTTCGCGGTCGTCGCGATCCGTCGGTTTACCTGTGCTCATGGGGATGTCTCCTGGCAGCTCGAAGCTGGAAGCCCGCAGCTAGCGGCGCTTCGCGAGCTTATCCAGCACCGGCCGGATGCTGGAGAGGGTCTCGATCTGGAGCAGCATCTGCGCCGTTTCCTTCGCCACGTCTGTCCCGACTACTTCCCCGGCGTTGCGGACGTACTTGTCCACGACCTGCGCCGGTGGCACCGGCCGCTTGCAGTCGCCGAGCGGTATTTCGATGGGCTGCACTTTGGTCCTGCCCTTTGCTTCGATCATCAGCACTCCCAGCGGGCCATACTGCACTGAGGCCGCGTCCTCCAGCGTCTTGAACTTGCCGAGATTGCGCGTCACTTCCGGCCGCTTGAACGCCTCATCGGAGAATGTCTTCTTGACGACCTCTCCATCGTGGATCGCGCACGCGACGGGGTACTCGTATCCGAACTTGCCGGAGAACTCGCCCGTAGGCCGCACCCGAAAATAAGGCTGAAGGTGAGGCACGCGTATCTGGACGGATTCGAGGTCGTCGAGCCGTAGCCCGGTCTCCTGCCGGAACCGCAGCGCCGCGTCGATGGCGCCCTGCGCTATGTAGCCGCAGGGATACTTCTTCAGGCGCCACGTGTCTGCGATATGCCATTGGCCGAGCCCTCCGGTGGCCTTGCCGACATCGACGCCCTCCATCCTCCCTGCCGCGACGACGCTGTAGACGTACCCGAGAGGCGCATCGAGGGCGTCGGGGTTTGCTTCGAACCCGTCCGCGGCCAGCTCCGCCGCCATGACGCCCGCCTGGGAGGCGATGCCGCCGTGCAGCGGCTTGGTGTGTGTCCCGAAATTGCCGGTGATCCCGCCCGCCTGCGAGGCCGCGATGCCCCACGCGTGGCGCTGTCGCGAGGCATCGAGACCCAGCAGCCTGCCTGAAACGGTCGCGGAAGTGAGCGGGCCGAACATCGCCGTGCTGTGCAGGCCGTGGAACTGGTCGGGACGGCGCGGCACTATACGAGAAAGGGCCTCTCCCACCTCGTAGCCCGCGATATAGGCTTCGAGGAGCGCGCGTCCGCTCGCGTCCCGCGTTTCACCCGTGGCGAGCATGGCTGGAACCAGCACCACGCTCGGATGCCCGAAGCTGGAGCAGTCGTCGAAATCGAGCGTATGGCCGAGCGTGCCGTTGACGAACGCCGCCAGCCACGTGGTCGTCTTGCGCGGCGTGCCGAGCACGGTGGCCTCGCTGGCGGTGCTCCGGTCGACCATCTTCTGCACCTTGATTCCCGGGTCTTCGCCCACCCCGGCGAGGGCGACGCCGACCTGGTCGAGTATGGCGAGTTTCGCAACCTCGATATCCCGCTGGGGAACCTTGTCCAGTGTCACGCCCTTCACGTACTCTGCCAGCACCGCACCAAATTCCACGCTGCTACCTCCTTCAATAATCGTCATGCGTCATGGGTCATGCGTGTCCACGGCCGTCATGGGTCATGCACGCCTGACGCCTGACCGCTGACCCCTGACGGGTTACCGCTGAAGCATTCTAGTAGAATCCGGCAGAACGTCGATACCAGGAGGAGTCACGTGAAACCCTCGACCTCGTTCCTGTATCTGTCGGCTGCGGCGTGCCTCGTGGCTGCCCAGCTCACCGCGGCGCAATCCTTTCCGACGCGCCCCATGCGGTTCATCGTGCCGTTTTCGGCGGGAAGCGCGAGCGACCTGCTCGCACGCATGATCGGGCCGAAGCTCACCGAGAGCTGGGGACAGCAGGTGATCGTGGAAAGCCGGCCGAGCGCCGGGGGAACGATCGCGGGCGGCATCGTCGCCGCGTCCAATCCGGACGGGCACACGCTCATGCTCACGTCTTCCGCCTTCGCGGGCTCGGCCGCGCTCTACGAGAAGCTGCCGTACGATTCGCTCAAGGATTTTTCCGGCGTGACACAGGTCGCCAGTACGGCCATCGTGCTGGTGATTTCTCCGAGCGTCGGCGCACGATCGGTCAAGGAGCTGATCGCGCTGGCGAAGCAGAAACCGGGCGTGCTGACTTACGGTTCCGCCGGCATCGGGAGCGGCACCCACTATGCCAACGAGTTGTTCGCCCTCGCCGCCGGGATCAACGTCGTGCACGTGCCCTACAAAGGCATACCCGAGATCATGAACGAGGTGATCGCCGGGCGCATCAATTTCGCGTTCCTGCCGGTGCTCATGGCGACGCCCGTGGTGAAGAGCGGGCGGCTTTCCGCCGTGGGACTGAGCGCGAAGAGCCGTCTCGCGCTCCTGCCGGATGTTCCCACGATAGACGAAGCTGCGCTTCCCGGCTTCGAGTACGACGGCTGGTTCGGCGTATTCGCGCCTTCCCGCACGCCGCGCGCCGTCATCGACAAGCTGTCCAGGGAGATCGGCCGTATTCTCCGGATGAGGGACGTGAGCGAGCGCATAGAGGCCACGGGAGCCATTCCGAAGCCGGGCACGCCGGCGGAGTTCGACAAGCTGGTGCGCGACGAGATCGTCAAGCGCCGCAAGGTGTTCCAGGCGGCGGGAACCAAGATCCAGTGAAGGCGTGACTCGTGACCCGTGACTCGTGACCCGTCCCGCGCCGTCGATTTACCGGCAGATTTTGAAGGAGGACTTCGACCGACTTGCTCCGGAGCTGCGGACGTTCCACGACGCTCGCGGCCACGTGCAATTCCGAGGCGAGTGCGGGATCGAGGCAGCGAACGGAGGGGTCGCCCGGATCCTGCGCTGGCTGCTGCGCCTGCCGGGCGCAGTCGAGAACGCCGGGCTCGATTTCGAGCTGACGGCCGGGACGGACCGGGAAATCTGGATACGCCACTTTCCGGGGCGCGTCATGCGATCGACGTTGCAGGCCGTGGATGGACAACTTGTCGAGCGGATCGGACCGGTCAGCTGCTGGTTTTCCCTTGAATCTGGAGACGGGACGCTGGCAATGAGGCTCTCGCGTATTACGATCTTCGGACTGGCCTGGCCGCGCGTCTGGACGCCACGAGTCTGGGGCAACGAGCGCGGAGGCGACGGCAGGCTCTATTTCGACGCGGGCGTGCGTTTCCCGGGCGTGGGTCTGCTCGCTGCGTATCGCGGCCACCTGCGTGTAATCGCTTGATCATGCGGACAGTCGTAATCGGCGGCCACGGGAACTTCGGCGCCCGTATCTGCGGGGCGCTGGCGGGCGACGAGGGAATCGAGATCCTCGCGGCCGGGCGCAGGCGTGCCGCGGCTCATCCTGCCGGTGTGGAAGCCGTTACGCTCGACATCGCTTCGCCGCGTTTTCCGGACGAGCTGGCTGCGCTTCGTCCGGGCGTCGTCATACACTGCGCGGGTCCGTTCCAGGATCAGGACTATGCCGTTGCATCGGCCGCCATCGCGGCGAACGCGCACTACATCGACCTGGCGGACGGCCGCCGGTTCGTCTCGAATTTTTCGGCTGCGCTCGATGGCGCAGCGCGTGCCGCCGGCGTGCTGGCGGTCTCCGGGGCGAGCACCCTGCCGGCGTTGTCGTCCGCGGTGATCGACGGCATTGCCGCGCGCTTCCCGTCGGTACGGGGAATCTGGATCGCCATAGCGCCCGGCCAGCGGGCCCCGCGCGGCGCGGCAACCATCACCGGAGTCCTGAGCTATGCGGGAAGATCGTTTCAATGGCTCTCCGGCGGCCGCTGGTCCGATGCCTGGGGCTGGCAGGAGCTGATGCGCGTCAGTTTCGCGGGCGCGGGCGTGCGCTGGGCCGCCGCGTGCGATGTGCCGGACCTGGAATTGCTGCCCGCGCGTTACGCAGGAACGCGTACCGTCGAGTTCCGCGCCGCGCTGGAGCTCGGAATCCAGCATTTCGGGCTGTGGCTGGCGGCAGCGCTGCGGCGCGCGGGTGTGCCCGTTCCGCTGGAACGCTGGGCCGGGCGGCTCGATCGTCTTGCTTCCCTGCTGGATCGCTTCGGCAGCGATCGCGGCGGCATGCTGGTGAGCGTCGCGGTGGAGCGCGAGAACGGAAGCCGGGCCCTGATCGAGTGGCATCTGACCGCCGAAGCGAGCCATGGGCCGGAGATCCCCTGCATGGCGGCGATACTCCTTGCGCGCAAGCTCGCGCGCGGCGAGCTCGGAGAGCGCGGCGCGTTTCCGTGCATGGGACTCATCAGTCTCGACGAATTCGAGAGCGAGTTCAAGCGCTGGCGCATCTCGACCCTGATCCGGGAATCCCCGATCTGAGTTCCATGCGCTAAACTACGAGATAGGTTCTAGTGTCAGGACTGGTCTTCAGTCTCAGCTCTTGCCAGAATAGTGGAATGGCAGCGGTCGATCCTTTCGAGTTTTTCCTGGAGAAGGCCTGGTCCGACGGCTTTCCCGTCGTCACCCCGACCGAGGAGCGCATCCGGTGGATGCTAACGGGCACGCGGCGGGATCCCGATGAGTTGATCGGCCGCGTTCCGCCGGCTCTCGAACCCGTTACGGTACGCACGGCCGCCATTCACGCCCTCATGGCCGGCTGCAAGCCCGAGTACCTGCCGGTCGTGCTGGGCGCTCTCGCCATCATTCTCCGGGAGGAGTTCAACATGGGCGGCGTGCAGTGCACGATGCACGGGGTTGCGCCGCTCATGATCGTGAACGGCCCGTACGCGCAGAAAATCGGCCTGCACGGCGGCAACGGCTGCTTCGGCCCCGGGTTTCGCGCCAATGCCACGATCGGGCGCGCCATCCGGTTGATGCTGCTCAATCTCGGCGGCGGAATCGCCGGCATGGCCTCGGCCACGGTATTTTCGTCGCCGATACGCTACACGGCGTGCGTGACCGAGCACATGGCGCGCAGTCCCTGGGAGAGCCTCGCAGTGTCGCGGGGGTATTCGCGCGAGGACAACGTGATCACCTGCGCCATGGTGGAAAGCCCGCGCCTGCACTTCGACGACGTCAGCACGGAACCTCAGCGCCTGCTGATCGGCATAGCGGACGCGATGACGGCGCCGGGCTCGTGGAACATGTGGTTTCGCTCCAACATGGTGGTGGCGATGAGCCCGCAGCACGCGAGCTTGTGCGCCGACGCCGGTCTTACCCGCGCCGGTGTGCACGAGCGCCTGTGCGAGCTCGCGGTGCGCAAGCAGGGTAGCCTCAAGCGGGGCGGCAACTGGCGTCCCGAGCGCGCGGTGGCGATGGGCGTCGATCCGGAGGATGACGACTACCCGATCAAGGCCGTGAAGGACCCGCAGCGCCTGCACCTCATCGTCGCGGGAGGGATGGGACCGATTACGGCGGTGTGCCACGGCTGGAACGAGTCGAGCGAGCCGGTGCATGGAACTTACGCTGTTTAACGGGTGATGGGATGATGGTGATGAGAGATAGTGATGAGAAATGGTGATGAAACCCATCACCAGCAGTCGTCACCAGTACTCATCACCAGTTTCCATCACCTTTCGATAGCAAAGCGAGGAGTGAAATGACGAGCGACCTGGGTTTCATCGACCCCACCGCCGGCGGCGAGCGGGAAAGGATTCCATTGGCGCCGCGGCCCATGGATCTTGCGGGCAAGGTGGTGGGCCTGCTCGACAACACGAAGGAGCAGGCGGATATCATCCTGGAGACCGTCGGGGACGTGCTGCGCGAGCGCTACGGCGTCGCCAGGGTGATCATCCGGCGCAAGGAGTTTTTCTCCAAGCCCGCCACTCAAGCGCTGTTGAACGAGATGGCGAAGGAAGTGCAGGTGGCCGCCGCCGCCCTCGGCGGGTGAGGGTCCTGCACGTTGTGCAGTGTGCACGACACGGTGGAATTCGAGAAACGGGGGATACCCGCAACGGTGTTCCTCACCCAGATTTTCAGGAACGCGGCGGTGCACACGTTCCGCACCAAGGGCATGGACGGTCACCCCTTGATCGAGCTGCCGCACCCGGTCAGCAACCTCACCTCGGCCGAGATGCGCGCCGTGACGCTGCGTTTCGTCGATCAGATGGTCCGTCAACTCACTGCCTGAAACCATTCCGGAGAATTCGCATGAGCGCCGTCACCCCGAATGCCGCCGATCACGCCAGCCTCTCGCCGCTCGCATCACGCTTCGTCCAGGTCGATGCGCTCCCGTGGGAGAAGACCCGTCACGCGGGAGTCGAGACCAAGGCGCTCGTGGCGGACCCGGCTTCGGGCCTGCTGACGGTGCTGACGAAGATGGCGCCGGGAGCCCGGCTGCCGGACCACGAGCACGTGCTCGTCGAGCAGACTCTCGTGCTCGAGGGAGCGCTGTATTGCGACGAGGGGGTGTGCCGCGCGGGCGATTTCGTGTGGCGTCCCGCCGGCAGCCGCCACAAAGCCTGGGCCGGCCCGGAGGGCTGCATCGCGCTGGCGATGTTCCAGGTGCCGAACCGCTTCTACGAGCCCGACGGCCGCGTTCTGGACTTCATGGGAAACGACTGGAAAGCGACTTGGGGCGAGAAGATCAAGGCCGAAGGATGAAGGATGAACGTGGAAGGATGACCTGGCTATTCAAGGTAAGGAGCACCTGACCGGGTCATCCTTCATCCCTCCACGTTCCACGTTCATGTCTGCTTTGCAGGCTCGTGTCCCTTGGCCTTCACCACCAGCGCGGATTCCGGCGTAAACAGAAAATCCAGGAATGCCCGCGCCGCGGCCGGTTCCTTCGAGCCGGAGAACAGGCCTGCCGAGGACACGGTGATCTTCTGCACTTCCTGGGGCAGCGGCCCGACGTACTGAATACCGGAAACGGCCAGCAGCTCCGGAATCTGCTGTATGGCCAGCTCGGCCTTGCCGGCGGCGACGAGTTCTCCGACCAGCCCTCCGGGTTGCCGGACCGCCTTTGCCTGAATCTCGGGGGCGATGCCCCAACGCTCGATCAAGCCCGAGAAGTGGATGCCGCTCGCGCCCTCGATCGTGTAGGCGACCGATTTCGCGGCGAGCAGCGCGCGCTTGAACGCTTCGACCGAGCCGATATCCGGCTTGCTCAAGCCCGCCGCCACGGCGACCCCGATACCGCAGCTCGAGTAGGCGCGCGTGCTTCCGGCTACGATCTTGCCCTTTTTCGCGAGATCGTCGAGCGCCGCTCCTCCCAGGATCACGACGTCGGCGCTTTCCCCGGCGTCGATACGGCGCATCATGATCTGGCCCGGATCGTAGCTCGCCGTGACCTTGTGCCCCGTAGCCTTTTCGAAGCGCGGCGTAAGCTCGGCCATTACGGTGCGCTGGCCGTTCGAAGTGAATACCGAGATTGTCGCCATGGGTTACCTTAAGAAGTGACACGTGACAGGTGACACGTGAAACGTGAGCAGAGCCTCGCGCGACGTGCGGTACAAGAACGAGTCACTAGTCACGGGTCACGAGTCACGCCCTTCGGGTTAGCCCGCGCGCCGGCGGAACTTCTGAAACGCCGCCGGCGTAAGCGGCGCCATGCGCTTTACCGCGCCGGCGCTCACGACGACTTCGCCCACGTACAGGCCGCCCTGCTTGTCGGCCCAGATGCCGTGGGGTGCGACGAAGTTGCCCGGCAGCACGGGATTCTCACCGCCGATCTGCGAGTGTATGGTCGCGTCCGGATCGCAGATGGTGACGCGCGCGATGGGCGCGTGGCCCTCAGGCGGGCAGATCATGGTCTGGTCGTGGGCGGGCAGGGGGCCTTCGGAGCGCTTCATCATGTAATTGTGGAAGCCACCCTCGGCGATGTGCAGCATATCCTGTGCGTCGATGAAGATGTCGTAGGGACGGTTCACGAAGGTCCATTCGCGCAGGTACTCCCCCTTGGGACTGAAGATCTGCACGCGCGAGTTCTCGCGGTCCGCGACGTAGACGAGTCCCGCGCTGTCGAGCGCGATTCCGTGCGGCAGTATGAACTGGCCGGGCCCGCTGCCCGGCTCGCCCCACGAGAAGAGCAGCTTCCCTTCCTTCGAGAACTTGTGGACGCGGGCGTTGCCGTAACCATCGGCGATGTACAGGTCGTCGTTCCTGTCCAGCGCGACGTTCGTGACGCGATGGAACGGGCCGGCAGCGCGCTTGACCGGGCTCGCGTTGATCTTGTAGCCGGTGTCGGCGGCCTTGCCCGATTCCCCCAGCGTCATGAGCTTCTTGCCGTCCGTGGTGAATTTATGGACTGTGTGGTCCTTGTCGTCCGCGAGCCAGAGATTGTCGTAGCGGTCGATGAAGATGCCGTGCGGGCCCACGAACATGCCCTCGCCCCAGGCGTTCAGGAACTTGCCGTCCTTGTCGAAGATCACGATGGGGTATTTGCCGCGGTTGAACACGTACACACGGTCCTGCGAATCGCACGCGACCCCCGCGACTTCGATGAACGACCAGCCTTCGGGCATCTGCTCCCAGCCCTCCAGCACCTCGTATTCGATCTTGTGTTTGCCCAGCGCCATGCTTGCTCCTTTCCAGAACCGGTCTTAAATACCTCCCTCGCCCCGTGCAAACGGGGAGAGGGTCGGGGTGAGGGGTGAGGGAATGGTGGTATTACGGTTTGCCGCCGCCCTGGTAAGTGGCCGCTTCATCCGGTTCCATGCACTGGAAGCTCGTGGTGCAGAGCTGGAGAGTGCACCTGCTGCTGGTTTTGACCGCGACGTGCTTTCTCTGCGCGCACTGCGACTGGGCGCGTCTGCGCGCGTCCTCCAGCCCCGCGTCCGTGAACGCGTGCTCGAAAGTGGAGTAGTTGGCCCTGAACAGGTCGCCCTGCTCGCTGTAGAAGGTCTGGTGTGACTGGAAGGGTGAGCCGCTGCAGCCGCTCAGGAGTAAGAGCGTGATTAGTGACAGGTGATTGGTGATTGGTGTTTTCTTCCGGCCTTGCCGGAGATTGCCGCGGTCTTTCACAGGACACCAATCACTAATCACCAATCACGCCTTTGGTTTGCCGGCACGGGCAGCGTTGATCACCTGCCAGATTCGATGCGGCGTGAACGGCATGTCAGCGTGCGTGACGCCCAGCGGCCGCAGCGCGTCCACGGTGGCGTTGACGAGCGCGGGCAGCGAGCCGCTGCAACCGGATTCTCCGACGCCTTTTGCGCCGAGCGCGTTGGTGGGCGTGGGCACCGGGTGGTCGTGCACCTGCATGTCCGTGAGCCATCCCGCGCGTGGCATGACGTAGTCCATGAAGCTCCCCGTGAGGAGCTGTCCCGTGGCGGGATCGTACACCGCGTGCTCGCCGAATACCTGACCGGCTCCCTGCATGACGCCACCCTGCACCTGGCCTTCGACCAGCGTGGGGTTGACGACGTGGCCGAGGTCGTCGACCGCCGTGTAGCGCGCAATGACGGCGGCCCCGGTCTCGGGCTCGATCTCGACTTCGGCGATGTGGCAGCCGTTCGGATAGCTCATGCCATAGGTGCCCCCGGCGTCGGTGTTCAGGGGATGTGGCGCCGGACCGGACAGCGCGCGGGCGAGCTCGACGAAGCCGATCGAGCGGTCGCCGGCGTGGAATTTGCCCTCGCTGTAGCGCAGCTCGTCCTCCTTCACGCCAAGGTGCTTCGCCGCGTGGGGGCGGGAGATCTCTATCAGCTTGTCCCCCAGGACGTGAAAGGCGCTGCCGGTACCCAGCACCCCGCGTGAACCGCCGGTGCCGTTGCCGACCAGCTCGGCAGCCGGCGGACGAGGATGGAAGCGGATGTGCGCCGGGTCCACGCCCAGCCTCTCGGCGACGATTTGCGGAAAGACCGTTTCGTGGCCCTGGCCGGAGGATTGGGTGACGGCGAAGAGCGTCATGCCGCCGTTCGCATCGAATTCCACCGCGACCTGGTCCTTGGCGGCGCCGCCGCCTCCGCCCGCTTCGAGGTAGGTCGCGATGCCGATGCCGCGCAGCTTCCCGGCGCGCGCCGCGGCCGCCCGCCGCTGCGGGAAGCCCGACCAGTCGGCGCGTTTCATGGCGTCTTCCATTACCGCCTCGAAATCGCCGGAATCGTACGCCCCGGCGTTCGCCGTTTTGTACGGCATCGCGTCGCGCGGTATGAAATTCCGCCGCCGCAGCGCGATCAGGTCGAAGCCGTGTTCGTGTGCGGCGTAGTCGACCAGCCGCTCTACGGCGTAGGCGATGTCCGGGCGCCCGGCGCCGCGGTACGCCGAGATGGGCACCGTGTTCGTGTAAGCGAGCCGGGTGCGCGCGTACAGGGCCGGGACGCGGTAGACCCCGCCTATGGTGATGGTCACGTTCCTGGTGGCTATGAACGATCCGAACGCCGCGCCGTAGGCGCCGATATCGCAGCGGTCGTCGAAGCGTATGGCGAGGAAATGACCGTCGGCGTCCATGGCCAGCTCCCCGGTGAGGGACATGGCGCGCCCGTGAAAATCGCTCGTGAACATCTCGGCGCGCGTTCCCACCCACTTCACCGGCTTTCCCAGCTTGCGCGCGGCGATCATCGCTGCGAAATACTCGTGGTACGCAGGCCCGCGCACCCCGAAGCTGCCGCCGACGTCCTGCGTCGCCATCAGGATGCTGTTCTTGTCGACGCCGCTGACGTGCGAGATCTGGCCGACCATGCCGCCGACGCCCTGCAGCGGCGCGTACACCGTGTAGCGCCCGCTCGCCGCGTCGAATGCCACCAGGCAGGCACGCGGCTCCAGGGCGTTGCCGACGAGGCGCTGGCTCACCATGGTCAGCCTGCTGACGTACTGCGCGCGCGCGAATGCGGCGGCGACCGCCTGCTCGTCGCCGGATTCGAACTCGAACGCGAGATTTCCCGGAACCTTGTCGTGAAGCTGCGGCGCGCCGGCCCGCACGGCATCTTCGAAGGACGCGACGGCGTCGAGATCGCGGTATTCGACCTGGATCAGCTCGCGGGCATCCTCGGCGATCGCCGGCGTACCCGCGACGATCATTGCAACGGGCTCGCCCACGTAGCGCACGCGGCCCATGGCGAGCACGGGGTAGAGGGGCTTCACCATGGGCTGCCCGTTTTTCCCGGGATAGCCGATGACGTTGGGCAGCGACTTGAACCCCGCCTCGCGCACGTCCTCGCCGGTCAGGACCAGCTTCACGCCCGGGAGCGCCAGCGCCTTCGTGGCGTCCAGCCGGAGTATTTCCGCATGCGCGCGATCGGCCCGCAGGACGACCGCGTGCAGCTCGCCGGGGAGGCTCCAGTCGGAGGTGTAGCGGCCTTCGCCCGCAACGAGGCGGAAGTCTTCGCGGCGCATGAGATTAGTGACCCGTGACCGGTGAACCGTGACCGGTGGCTATTCTAGCGAAGTTCGAACCCGCGAGGCTCCGCTATCCGGGAAGCCGATTCCGGATGTACGGCATGCGTGGCCGGCCGAATGGTCCACCATGTGTTCCAATCGGAATTGAGCGGGAGCGCCGTTTCCAATACCATCAAAGGTTCCTCGAGCGATGACTGAAGGGTGACCACCATGAACGATGTTTCGAATCCCGCCGCGACCGCTGCATCACAGAGTTCCGGCAAGGAGCACCTGCCGTTGAACGGCATTACCGTGCTGGACCTGACCTTGGCGCGCGCCGGCCCCACCTGCGTGCGCCACCTCGCGGACTGGGGCGCGAACATCATCCGCATCGAGCCGCCGGAGGCGGGGAGCGAAGACCTGACCGGTCGGCGCGAAGGCTTCGACTTCCAGAACCTGCATCGCAACAAGCGCATGATCCGGCTGAACCTCAAGGCGCCCGAGGGCCACGCTGCATTCATGCGGCTCGTGGAGAAGGCCGACGTCATCGTCGAGAACATGCGCGCCGAGGTGAAGCACCGGCTCAAGGTCTCGTACGACGACGTGCGCAAGGTGAACCCCCGCATCGTCTACGGCAGCATCAGCGGCTTCGGCCAGACCGGTCCCTACGGCAAGCGCGCCGGCGTGGATCAGATCGTGCAGGGCATGGGCGGGCTCATGTCCGTCACCGGGCTGCCCGGCCAGGGCCCGGTGCGCGTCGGGCTGCCGATCGCGGACCTGACCGCGGGCAATCTCCTGGCGTTCGGCATCTCCACGGCGCTCTTCGACCGCACGCGCACCGGCGTCGGCAAATGGGTGCACACGAGTCTCCTCGAGGTGCAGATCTTCATGATGGACTTCCAGGCCGCCCGCTGGCTGATCGCGAAGGAGGTCCCGAAGCAGGCCGGTAACGATCATCCGACGAGCATTCCGACGGGCGTTTTCCCGTCGAGCGACGGCCACTTCAACATCGCCGCGTCCTCGTCGCGGGTGTTCGCCCGCTTCTGCGAGGCGATCGGCAAGCCCGAGTGGAATCAAAAGGAGGAGTGGAACACGGGCCAGAAGCGCAGCGCCGCGCGCAAGGAAATCAACGCCGCGGTGAGCGAGATCACGCGCACGAAGCCCTCCGCGCACTGGGTGGAGTTGTTCGAAGCTGCCGGCGTGCCGTGCGGCCCGATCTACACCATGGACCAGGTGTTCGCCGATCCGCAGGTGCAGCACCTGGGAATGGCGGCGCCCATCAAGAGCGCGACGCGCGGTGACCTGAACCTCGTCGCCTCGCCGGTCAACATGGAAGGCATCCCGCGAAAGATTCACAGTGCGACCGCGGAAGCCGGCCAGCACACCGACGAGATCCTGGGCAGCGTGGGCTACACGAAGGCGGAAATCGAGAAGATGCGGGCGAACGGCGTTGTCTAGTCGAACGAAACACAGATCAACACAGATAAACACTGAAAAGAGCAGACCGATGAGCGCAGTGATGAGTACAGACAAGATACTGTCCAGCAAGGACGGGGGAGTCGGGACCCTGACATTCAACAACCCGGAGCGGCGCAACGCGGTGTCGCCGGAAATGTCGCAGGCGGCGGCGGAGGTCCTCGAGGACTTCACGAACGACAAGACGATCCGCGTGATCGTCCTGACCGGAGCCGGCGACAAGGCGTTCGTTTCCGGCGCCGACATTTCCAAATTCGAAGCCGGCCGCGCGACGCCGGAGCAGCGCGCGGAGTGGGACCGGAAATCCGCCCGCTTCCGCGAGTTGCTGCGCAGCGTCGGCAAGCCCACCATCGCCAAGGTCCGGGGCTATTGCGTCGGCGGCGGGCTGGGCATCGCCTTGAACTGCGACCTGCGCATCACCGCCGACGACGGGCAATTCGGCATCCCGGCCGCCAAGCTCGGCATCGGCTATGCCGCCGAAGCGGTGGGCCTGCTCGTGAACCTCGTGGGACCGTCCGCCGCCAAGGACATCCTCTACACGGGGAGGCGCATGAACGCGCAGGAAGCCCTGCGGCTCGGCATCGTCAACCACGTCGTTGCCCCGGCCGAGCTGGACGAGTTCGTCGCATCCTACGCGAAGACCATGGCCGGCAACGCGCCGCTGTCGTTGATCGCGGCGAAGCGCGTCGTCGACGAGCTGATGAAGGACGCGGAGCGGCGCGACCGGGCGCTATGCGACAAGGTAGTCGCCGATTGCTTCGCGAGCAAGGACTACATCGAGGGACGGCGCGCGTTTATGGAGAAGCGCAAGCCGGCGTTCACCGGGACCTGAAATCCGTCAGCGGTCAGGCGTCATGGGTCATGCGTGACGCCTACTTGAGCATTCCGAGATCTGACAGCACCGCCTTCAGCGGGCCTTCCAGCTCGCCCAGGTACTTGCGGGTATCGCGGCTCGCGCGGAACTGGCGGTGCAGGAGATTCTTCTCCGCCTCGTCCTGCCAGCGTTCGTCCTGGTCGATCGCTGCGAACACCTTCTCCCAGTAGGCGATCTGCGGCTCCTTCAGCTCGCGCGGCGCCGCGAAGCCGCGGTAACTCGAGAATTCCGCATCCACGCCTTGTTCCCGCCAGGTGGCGATCTCGGCGTACGCGCCGCCCAGCCGGCGCGGCGCGGTGATGCCGATCACGCGCACGGTGCCCGCTGCCAGGTGCGCGACCGGCACCGAAGCGCTGGCCGGCGCGATATCCACGTGCCCGCCGAGCACGGCGAGCACCGCCTTGCCGGCTGACTCGAATACCACGGTCCGCGCTTTCTTCACGTCGACGCCCGCCGCCCGGAGGACGATCGCGGCGGCGAGGTGGTTCGCGCCGCCGAGCGAGGTAACGCCGATGCTCACCGCGGCGGGGTCCTTCCTCAGGCGCTCGACCAGGTCCCGGCCGTTGCGGATGGGCGAGTCCGCGCGCACCACGATTGCGACGTACTCGTCGAACAGCGTGACGAGCGGGGTGAAATCGCGGTAACTCAACCGGCTGGTCCCGGTCAGATGATTGAGCGAGAGGCTCAACGTGGAGACGAGCAGGTAATGTCCATCGCCCGGCTTCTGGCTCACGTAGGTAAACGCGATCGAGTTGCCGGCGCCCGGCTTGGTGACGACGGCGACTGGAGTCGCGACGAGCTTCTTCTCCTGCATGATCGTCTGGACGAGGCGCGCCATGCGGTCGGCCCCGCCGCCCGAGGTGCCTGTGACGATTTCAATTGCGCGGTCCGGTTTCCAGACGGGCTGGGCGTGCGCCGCGGGAGCTAGCGCCAGAACCGCTGCGATTCCGAGCGCAACAGCGACTTGCGAAAAGGTGTCAGGAACCTTTTCGTGCATGCAGAAGCGCCAGGGTGCGGGCCATTTCGTTCGTCTGGATCATCAGCGCCTCGTCGGCGCCCAGTCCCGGCTTGGACAGCATGAAATCCGGCCGGCACGCGAGGCCGATGTGGGTCGAGATGCGAGTCGAGTGATCGGTCTCGTTGGCGGTGCCGCCCAGGCACGCCCCCATGCCGTGCGACTTGCAGTAGAGCACGGCCTCTATCGTGTTGTGAATGCTGCCCAGATCCGGTGTCTTGATCTGCACGAAATCGGCCGCGCGCGCTTCGGCGAAGAGCTTGATGTCCGCGAGCGTGTTGCACCATTCGTCGGCGATCAGGCGTACGTCTATGCCCTTTTCGTTCAGTAGATCGCGCAGGCCGCGGAATTTCTCGATCTGCTCCTCCTGCGTGCGCGCGATCATGGGCGACTCGACCAGCAGCTCGTACGGGCCCGACTCGCCGCGCAGCCGGCCCAGGTAGTCGGCCAGAGGCTCGATCTTCATCGAGTAGAGCTCGCCGAGCGTTCCGTAGAGATCCACGTGGATGCGGGGACGATAGTCCGCGTCGCCGATCTCCCGGATGCGCTCCGCGACGCGCCGCACGAACGCCGCCAGCTTCTCGCCCTGGAGCCCGACGTGCTCGCTCACCACCTGGAAGGAGGCGTGCGGCAGCAGCTCGACGCGCTTCAGGATCACCCGGTCGAGCTGCCCGGGATCGTCCTTGTGGCACGACGCCAGTATCGGGATGGGCGCGGTCGCGATCGTGCAGTCGTATTCCCGGGCGATGACCTCCGCCATCGTCTGATGGCGGGAGAGCGCGGCCGCGTGCAGCAGCGCCTGGCTCACCCCGTAGCGGATTGCGGTGTGAAGGCGGACGCCGCCACGCGCGTAACGGTCCATCTCTCCGGCGTTCTCTCTGAACGTCGAGATCTCGCGGCCGCGCAGCGCGTCCGCGACTTCCGCGCGCACGTAGTCGATGTGGTCCCGCGCGTTGAAGGCGGGATCGCGGCCTGCGACGCCCGCGAGTATGACGTCGGCGCAATCGCCGAACGCGATCTGCCCGTCTTCGAGCACCAGCATCACGGAGATGATCGTGGCGGGCTCGATGATGCGCGTGAACCCGGGCGACATCGGCTGGCCGCGGAACAGGCTGCCGTCGGGTTGGGCGGTGCCGGACTTGATGGCCGCCAGGTCGCGGTGCATGTAGCCCGACCGTCCCTCCGCGCAAATGACGTCTTTCACTTTCATATCAGGACCTGTCGAAAGCGCCCGGCCGGGGCACCGTGAGCTGCAGGCTGTACGTGTCCCGGGCGACCGGCTCCGCGCAGCCGTGGCGGCGCAGCGCTTCGGCAGAGAGATGCGCGTCGCAGGCGCCGTCGACCGCCTCGAACGAAACGCCTTCGAGCACGATTATCCAGTTGGGGATGGCCGTGGGACGTCCCCGGCGCTCCGCCGGCACGATGCTGCTTGCCGCCTTGTCCGCAACCAGCAGGTGCGCGCCCGTGATGTCGGGACGGGCGGCGACGGCAGGCAATGCCGACCCGAGCAGATAGCGGTCCAACCTGTCCTCGTCACCGGCGCGCGGGTCGAAGCGCAGGGTGAGGGCGCAGCCGCCGGTACCGATCCCGAAGGACGCCACCACCCTCGCCAGGCCGCGCACGCTGTTCCTGATGAACGGAGTGGTGCGCTGAGTGAGAGGGCTGGGCTTATTGGCCTTGGCGAGATAGGCCGGCCCGGTCACCACGGAGAGATCGTCCACCTCGTACAGGACCAGGAAATCGCGTTCGGCCTTCGCGGCCAGATAGCGGCGGCCGCGCTGGTATCCCGGGATCGCGACGCGTCCGACCATGTGCTCGCGGCTGTGCCATTCGTAGTACGCGGGGCGGTGCTCCGGCGCGACGTCGCTCCAGTTGATCATCACTGCTTTACCAGCCAGCATTCCAAACCCGTTCAAAGAGAAAATGAGGTTTGCATTTCGAGCAGCAGGCTGCCAGTGTATCAGCGACGTGGGAACGGCGCGGCCAGGTCCACTATCTGCAAGGCGGGGAGGTGCATGGTTCAGCATGCGTTACGTGTTGGTGCGCTCTGGGGAGGTCTTGCCCTTTGCGCGGCCGCAGGGGCGGCTGCGCCAGCTTCTTCCGACAAGGACAGGACGGCCGCCTATCCCAACCGGGCCGTGCGCCTCATCACCGGCTCGACCGGGAGCACGGCCGACATCACCGCGCGCTTCATCTCGGTGAAGCTCGGCGAGCGCTGGGGCCAGCAGATCGTCGTCGATAACCGCGCCGGCGTCGGCGGCATCATCGGGGGCGAGATTGTCGCGAACGCGGCACCCGACGGCCATACGCTGTACGTAAGCGGCATCAGCACCCAGGTGAGCGCGCCGTTCCTCCTGAAGAAGATGCCGTTCGATCCGGAGAAGGCGTTTGCTCCCATTACGCTGCTGACCAATTCCGGGCTGTTGCTGGTGGTCGTGCCCTCGGTGCCCGCAAGCAACCTCAAGGAATTCCTTGCGTACGTGCGCAAGCAGCCCAACGGGCTCAATTATTCCTCCGCGGCGATTGGCACGAGCAGCCATCTCACCGGCGAGTTGCTCGTCCAGGTGCTGGGACTCAGGCTGAATCACGTTCCGTACAAGGGCACCGGGTTTGCCTTGAACGCGCTGTTTACCGGCGAGGTGCAAGCTGCGTTCCTGTCCACCACCACCACCAGCGCGCAGATGAAAGCCGGCAAGCTGAAGGCGCTCGCGCTGCTCTCCGACAGGCGTTTCCCCGCGGTGCCCGACATACCGACGTCGGTGGAGCAGGGGTTTCGTGGACTGGAGTCCTACGTCTGGTTCGGCCTGTACGCGCCGGCGCGCATGCCGCGTCCGCTCATAGACCGCATCAATCGGGACGTCACCGAGCTTCTCCGCACCACGGAAGCACGCGAACTCCTGCTATCCCAGGGCGCGGAAGCGACCCCGACAACGCCGGAGGAATTCGTGGCGTTCCAGAAGAGCGAGATCCGGAAGTGGGGCAAGGTCATCAAGCAGGCGAACGTGACCGTGAACTAGTGACCGGTGACCGGTGACCAGAAGCCGCGGTGTGAGGGTTAAAGGATGAAGGATGAACGTGGAAGGATGACCTGTATCAAAATGAAAAAGCAAACCATGCAGCGCGACAAGCGGAACGGTTTTCGGGTCATCCTTCATCGTTCCACGTTCATCCTTTGCTGCGCGCTGGCAACGGCCGCGAGCGCTCAGCAGTATCCCTCCAAGCCGGTCCGCATCATCGTGCCCGTCGCGGCCGGCGGAGGCAGCGATGTCATCGCCCGCTTCCTGGGGGGCAAGCTGACGGAAGCGCTGGGGCAGCAGGTCATCGTGGAAAACCGGGCCGGCGCCGGCAGCACGATAGGGATTGAGTTCGGCATGCGGGCGGCGGCCGACGGCTACACGCTGACGCTGGTCTCGCCCACCTACACCATCAATCCCAGCCTGTACCCCGTCAAGTTCGATGCGCTCAACGATTACACGCCGGTGATCCTCGTGGCCCGGGGGCCGTACATGATCGCCGTGCACCCGTCTCTGCCGGCGCGCACGACGCGGGAGCTGATCGCGCTGGCGAAGGCGCGCCCCGGACAGATCATCTATGGCACCAGCGGGCAGGGTACCATCGTGCACCTCTCGACCGAGCTGTTCCTGTACATGGCGGGCATCAAGATGACGCACGTCCCGTACAAGGGCGGCGGACCCGCGCTGGTGGATCTGATCGCGGGCCACATACAGCTCGTCTTCGCCACGACCCAGACCGGCCTGCCCCAGGTGAAGGCGGGCCGCATACGCGCGCTTGCGGTGACGACGCCGGAGCGCGTCAGCGCGGCGCCGGATCTGCCGACGATCGCCGAATCGGGCGTGCCAGGCTACGAAGTCACCAACTGGCACGGGCTGATCGGGCCCAAAGGGCTGCCGCGCACCGTGGTCGAGCGCCTCAACAACGAGATGAACAGGATACTCAAGGCGAAGGACGTGGAGGAGCGGCTGCAGGCGGACGGCGTGTCGCCCGCCGGTGGAGCGCCCGGAGAGCTGCACGAAGTCGTTCGAAGGCAGCTCGACCAGTGGCGCAAGGTGGTGGAGCG
>Ga0075428_100000704_pt1 | contig 34559 bp, 28 predicted proteins | sample RhiMetdeltSRZDD2_FD_75291 | JGI IMG/M metagenome (GOLD analysis project Ga0075428, IMG submission 75291) | Populus rhizosphere microbial communities from Tennessee, USA - Rhizosphere MetaG P. deltoides SRZDD2 | ecosystem: Host-associated > Plants > Roots > Rhizosphere > Soil | place: USA... | reverse complement strand
GCTGCTCGAATACCTCCCGGCGATCGTCCCGAACGAGGACAAGGACATCAGCGCCGCCCTCGAGCGCAGCTTCACCCGCCGTGGCATGACCGTCATGACGAACGCTCGCTTCGATGCCAAGGACGTCAAGACGACGAAGACGAATGTGACCATGACCGTCGGGCCGGAGGGCAAGGACCGTGCCCCGATCACCGCGGACCTCCTGCTCGTGGCCGCAGGACGGGCACCGAACGTCGAGAACATCGGCCTCGAAACCACGAAGGTCGAGCTCGAGAAGGGCTTCGTCAAGGTCGACGGCCGGCAGCGCACGCGCGAGCCGCACGTCTACGCGATCGGCGACGTCATCGGCGGGCTGATGCTTGCTCACACCGCCGGCCACGAGGGCCTCGTCGCGGCGCACAACATCGCCGGCGACAAGAACGTGGAGCCCGTTGACTACGTCACGCAGCCCCGGGCGACGTACAGCCGGCCGGAGATTGCCTCGATCGGCCTGACCGAGCAGCAGGCCATCGAGAAGGGCATCCAGACGAAGATCGGCAAGGTGCCGTTCCAGGCGATTGCGAAGGCGATCATCGGTGGCGAGTACGAGGGCTTCGCGAAGGTCATCGGTGACAAGGCCACCGACGAGACCGTCGGCGTGCACATCTTCGGGCCACACGCCACGGACCTCATCGCCGAGGCGAGCCTGGCGCTGGAGCTCGAGGCGACACCGTGGGAGATCGGCGCCGCGACGCACGCCCATCCGACGCTATCCGAGATCCTCGGTGAGGCGAGCCTTGCCGTTGACGGCCGCTCGATAAACTTCTAGGCGCCGCCAGGCGGCAACGCGGCGGCATCCGAGCCAGCGGAGGCAAGATATCGACCGATGGCCGTGACCCAGAAGCCCACGTCGGACCTCGCCGCCTCGGTCGGGCTCACCAACGACGACCTCGTCGAGATGTACCGGCTGGTCGCCCGCGCGCGAGCCGTCGACGAGCGGATGTGGATCCTCAATCGCGCTGGCCGGATCCCATTCGTCATCAGCGGGCAGGGCCACGAGGGTGCCCAGGTCGGGATCGCGTGGCCGCTCAAGCGCCACTTCGACTGGATGGCCCCGTTCTATCGCTCGATCGCCACCTGCCTCACCCTTGGGATGACGGCCCAGGACATCCTGATGGCGCAGTACGCGAAGGCCACGGATCCATCGAGCGGCGGCCGCCAGATGCCGGGCCACTACGGCCACGTCGGCCACAACCTGCTGTCGCTCTCCTCGCCGGTCGGCACGCAGATGCTCCACGCCGTCGGTATTGCGCTCGCGGCAAAGGTTCGAAAGACCGGCCAGGTCGCGATGACCGCGATGGGCGAGGGGAGCTCGAACCAGGGCGAGGTCCACGAAGGCCTGAACTTCGCCGCGATCCACAAGCTGCCGTTCATCCTGGTGATCGAGAACAACGGCTACGCGATCAGCGTCCCAATCTCGAAGCAGCTGGCGACCGAGAACGTCGCCGATCGCGCCGCGGGCTACGGCATCCCGGGCGTGGTCGTGGACGGCTCCGACGTGCTGGCCTGCTACAAGGCTTCGAAGGAGGCCGTTGACCGCGCGCGACGCGGCGATGGCCCAACGCTGATCGAGGCAAAGGTGATCCGTCTGACCGCGCATTCCTCGGACGACCAGCAGACGAAGTACCGGCCTGAGGAGGAGCTCGCGGACCTCCGCTCCCACGACGCGCTGCCGCTGTTCCGCGACCAGCTGCGCGAGGCCGGCGTCCTGACGGACGAGCTCGAAGCCTCCATCGCCGCCGACATCAAGCGCGAGGTCGATGAGGCCACCGAACACTCCGAGAGCGAGCCGGACCCGGATCCCTCGACTGCCATGCGCTGGGTCTTCGCCGAGGACTGGCCGTCCGAGACGCCGCCGGCCTGGGGCTTCGGCAAGAGCCACGGGCTGGAAGGCCATGAGGGCGACGCTTCGGCGGCCGAGAACGCGGTCGACTGATGGCCATTCGAACGTTCATCGAGGCGATCCGCGACACGCTGGGTGAGGAGATGCGCCGCGACGACGCGGTCATCGTCCTCGGCGAGGACGTCGGGCTGAAGGGCGGCGTCTTCCTCGCGACCGACGGCCTGCACGCGGAGTTCGGGGACGATCGCGTCATCGACACGCCGCTCAGCGAGGCGCTCATCGTCGGGGCCTCGATCGGCGCGTCGATGAACGGCCTCCGCCCGGTCGCCGAGATCCAGTTCGCCGACTTCATCCACCCGGCCTTCAACCAGCTCGTGTCGGAAGCCGCGCGGATGCGCTATCGCTCGAACAACACGTTCGGCGTGCCGATGACGATCCGCGCGCCGTACGGCGGCGGCGTCCACGGCGCGCTGTATCACAGCCAGTCGGTCGAGGCGTTCTACACGCACGTACCGGGCCTGAAGGTCGTCATTCCTTCGACCCCGTATGACGCGAAGGGCCTGCTGCGCTCGGCGATCCGCGACGACGACCCGGTGCTGTTCTTCGAGCACAAGAAGATGTACCGCTCGGTCCGTGGCGACGTCCCGGACACCGACTACACGGTGCCCCTCGGGCGCGCCGCGATCACCCATGCCGGAACGCAGATCACGGTCATCGCCTACGGGCTGATGGCGCACTACGCGCTCGAAGCCGCCGATGTCGTGGCAGAGGAGGGGATCAGCGTCGAGGTCGTTGACCTTCGAACGCTCCGGCCGATCGACAAGGAGACCGTGCTCTCGTCCGTTCGAAAGACGGGCAAGTGCCTGATCGTCTACGAGGACAACCGCTTCGGAGGCTACGGCGCGGAGGTCTCGGCGATCGTCGCCGAAGAGGCCTTCGACTACCTCGACGGGCCGGTCACGCGCATCGCCGGCCCCGATGTGCCGGGCGTGCCGTACAACCACGTCCTCGAGGACTGGTTCATGGTCAACCCCGAAAAGATCGCGGATGGGATCCGAAAGCTCGCTGCGTATTGATGTCGGAGGTTGCGTCTCCGAGTTCTGTGAAACGCCGTGTAACATGAATCGGGATGCCAAGGAAGTACGAGCTCAAGCGCCGCGCTGAACGCCAGGCGGAGACCCGTCGCCGGATCGTCGACGCGGCGATCGAGCTCCATCAGACCGTCGGGATGATGGGCACGACGATGACCGCAGTGGCGAAGCTCGCCGGGGTGAGCCGGCTCACGGTCTACCGTCACTTCCCGGACGACGTCAGCCTGTTCATCGCCTGCACCGGGACCTACGACCAGCGGAATCCGCCGCCTGACCTGTCGGGCCTCATGGCGATCGACGATCCGCTGCGCCGGCTCGAGGCAGCGCTCACGGGCATGTACGGCTACTTCTCCGATCACGAGCAGATCATCGCCAGCGGCGCGAACGCCCTGCCGAATAAGCCCGCGCTCGGGGTCGCGCTCGCGCCGGTCTTCGAAGCCCAACGCCGTCTCGGGGAGCTGCTGGCAACCGGCTGGGGAGTCGAGAGCGGACCCGGCACGCTTCTGGCCGGTGCGATCGGGCACGCGATCGCGTTTCCGACGTGGCTCGCGCTCCGCAACGTGCAGGGGCTGACGAACAACCAAGCCGTGACGCTGATGGTCGGCATGGTCGTCGCCGCCCGCGATGCCGAGCGGGCCTCGAAGCCAGTGCGCATCGCGAGAAAATCACGGAGCAGCGCGTAATTCGATATTGACGGCGGAACCCAGGCTCGCTAGCCTCCGACTTATCGCGTTACACAGTGTAATGCGATCTCTTTTGCCGAGGAGGCAGTCCGGTGGCCAGCGTCGATACGTCCGAGTCGCCGCGTCCGGTCGGCGAGAGCCGGCTCTGGCGTGCAGTCCTCAAGTTCTATCTGAACAGCGCTCCTCGGTCCCTGCTCGAGCGCATTCGTCGATCCAACCCCGCGGTCCTGATGGAAGAGTTCGTCTTCATTGGCCGTCGCTCTGGCCTAGAGCGGAACCTCCTGCTCTCCCTTTATGACGTGGATGGAACGTGGTACGTGGGTCATCCGAACGGGACATCGCAGTGGGTCCGCAACCTCATCGCCGCCGGCAGCTGCACGGTGATCCGGCGCGGGCATGAACCAGTACGAGTCACGGCCGTCGAGATTCCCGACGGGCCCGAGCGTGACCGCGTCATCGCCGCGACCGGCCGGCAGCCGAATCCGACGGGTGCGATCTACCGAGGGGCGCGCCAGCATGTTCGAGCGGTCGGACGCTATTTCCGGCTGACGCCGGTGGAGGCGACCGGCTCCGCCTGACCGGACGGCCAGCGGCCAGTCGCCGACGCCAGCACCAGGGATCCGAGGTCGGCCGGTCGTCGTGGCGAGCCTAAACTGTGCGGGTGGCGGCCCCGAACAGCGATGCATTCCCCGAAGTCGAGCGGCGGTTGCGCCGGATTCTCGAGCCCTATCGGGCCACACTCTCGGTCACGCGGGAAGGGCCCGGCGGAATGGCGCTCGAGATGCCCGGTCTCGAAGGCAAGCCCTGGGGCTTCGTGGCCGCGACGAAGATCGGCAAGAGCTATGTCAGCTTCCACCTGATGAGCGCCTACGCGGATCCCTCGATCATCGCCTCAATGTCGCCCGAGCTCAAACGGCGAATGCAGGGCAAGTCGTGCTTCAACTTCACGAAGATCGACGAGGCGTTGTTCACGGAGCTTGAGGCCGTCGCCGCGAAGGGCATCGCGCGCCAGCCCGAGATCGTCGCAAAGGCCCTGGCGGCCAACCCGAGGCGTCGTTAATCACGCCTGGCTTGTCCGGGCAAGGCGGCAGCGTGGTCTCGTCCGACTCTGAACCGCGACTGAGTGACGGCGTCGTGACGTTGCGGCTGCCGGATGAGGGTGACCTCGCTGCGATCGAACTCGGGATCCACGACCCGGACGTCATCCGATGGATCGGCGCGCCCGAAGGCAGCGCCGCGGAAACCCTCCAACTGAACCGAAGGCGCTGGGCCGACGGCTCGCCGACGTTCGCGGTCTGCGAGATGGACGGGATCTGCGTCGGGCATGTCTGGGTCAACCTCCGGGCCGACGACCGGACGATCGGGTCAGTCGGCTACTGGCTGCTCCCTGCGGCCCGAGGGCGCGGGCTTGCGACTCGCGCCGTGCGTCTCATCTCACGCTGGGCCGTGTCGGAGCTGGGCATCAAGCGTCTCCTCCTCACGACCGACCCCGCCAACGCGCTCTCCCAGCGCGTCGCGGCGCGAAGCGGCTTCAAGAAGGTGGGAGTCGTGCCCACTGACGGCGACGACGGACGTTCGGTCGGCCAGGTCGTCTTCGAGCTGCCGCTCGAGGGTGTTCTCGAACCATAGGAGACGCCGGGCTTAGTCGCGGGTCACCGCGGTGAGGTTCATCGTGATGAGCACGCCGGGCTTCGGAAGCTCGCGAACGCCGATGACGGTGCGGGCCGGCCGGTGCGAGCCCATGCTCTCGACGTAGGCCGCGTTCATTGCCTCGAAGTCGCTCATGTCCTCCAGGAACACGTTGACGTGGACGACGTGGTCGAGGTCTGAATTCACCGACTCGAGCATGACCCGGAAGCTGTCGAGGATCCGCCTCGTCTGCGACCCGATATCCGGACCCGCGAGCTCACCCGTCGCCGGATCGATGCCCGCGGTGCCGCCAATCGTGATGGTCTGCCCGACCTTCGCGACGTGGCTGTACGGACCGATCGGCGTCGGCGTGTTCGGTGGCGTGCTGGTTTCGATGCTCGGCATGGGCGACTCCAGGCTTGATCAGCCGGCGTTGAGAAGCTCGAGCGCCGGAGCCAATGCGTCGAGCGCCGAAGGCGTGGGCGGCCAGACGAGGAGCTCGAGGTTGGTGAAGCCGGCGCTTCCGAAGGCACGAAGTCCGTCGGCGATCTGTTCAGGCGTGCCTCGGATCGGCGTTCCGAGCACGGCCTCAGCACCGGTGAACGACGTCGGCTCCACGACGATCCCCGCTGACTTGCCGATCGTCGCGGGGTCCCGGCCGACCTCGACGCACGCCGCCTCGAGCGCCGCCAGCTTCGGCCCGAACTCGGTCAGGTCGCTCCGTTCCTCGACATACCAGCTCCAGATGTCGGCGTGACGGGCGGCGAGCCGGAGCATCCTCGGTCCCTTCGCGCCGATCATGATCGGGATCCGGCCCGGGCGGGGACCGACGGGCCGATGCTCCAGGTCACGCGCCGCGTGGAAGGTCCCCTCGAAGTCCGCCCGGCCCTGCCGAAGCAACGGGACGATGACCTCGAGGGCTTCCTCGAACCGGCCGACGACGTGGTCCTCGGGCAGCCCGAAGGTATGCCCCTGGCGACCCGCGTGCCCGGAGCCGAGACCGAAGACGAAGCGGCCGCCGCTGATCTCGTCGAGGGTCTCGACGGCCTTGGCGGTGATCCCGGGGTTCCGGTGCAGCGCCGAGAGGATCCACGTTCCGACCTTCACCCGCGATGTCGCGGCCGCCACCGCGCCGGTCATCGCGACACATTCCCACCAGCCCTGCGTCCGGCCGTCCGTGGGGCGCCAGAGGAGCTCGTCGGCCGTCCAGACGGTGTCGAACCCGATCTCCTCCGCGTGGGTCACGAGCTCGCGGATCTGGACCCACCGAGTCGTGGAACCGTCCACGAACGACTCGCCCATCGGGAGCACAAGTCCGATCTCGAGCTTTCGCATGCGACCTCCGGCGATCCTGGGACTCGCGAGTCTATGACGAAGACTCGCCTCGATCTCACGCGGTCGCAGATCCTCGACGTGGATCCGCGCCTCGGAGCTCGTACACGCTGGCCTGCTTGTGATCGAGGTCCTCGAGCTCGGTGGTCGTCCGAACTTCGTACCTCGCGAGCTCGGCGAGGTCGTCGAGCGGCAGGTAGCGCCGGCCGGGATCGCCGACGAGGACGTCGATCCCCGCGGCGCGTGCCCGCTGGAGCCAGGGCATCACGCGGCTCGCCGGGGCGGCCTCGTACCAGCAGTCCGCGGCCAGGATGACTTCCGTGTCCGGCGCAGGGTCGGCCAGGACGTCTCGAAGGATCGGGGTCACGCGGCTCGCGTTCGCCCGAGCATTCAGCTCGATCGCGGACACGGCCATCGGATCGATGTCCGTCGCGACCACCTCCTTCGCACGCGCGAGCATCGCCGCGATCGCGACGATCCCGGATCCGGAGCCGAAGTCGAGCACACGCCGTCCAGCAACCGCCTCGGGGTGTTCGCGCAGGTATCGCCCAAGCGCGAGGCCACCGCCCCACGCGAACGCCCAGAACGGAATCGGGGCGTCCGGGTCGCCGGTCTCGACCTGTACCGCTCGCCACAGCTCGAGCGCGTCGTCGGCGAGGTGGAGCCGGACCTCCTCGAGTCCCGGGACGGGTCGCAAGCGCGTGTGTCGAAGGATGAACGCGCGGCGTGAGCGGGCCATCTGGACAGTCTGCACGACCCCGGACGCGCCAAACTTGTCGCGATGACGGACGCCGACGCCCAGGCGAGACAACCCTCCGTCGCGCGCGCCGCTGTCGTTTACCTCCTCGCCTTCACTGCGGTCGGCGCCTGGGTCCCGTACTGGACCGTATTCGTGCAGTCGCTCGGGGTCGGCCTGGGCACGATCGGCCTCCTCGCCGGCGTGTCGGCGGCTGCGACGATCGTCGCAGCGCCCGCGTGGGGAGCCGCGGCGGACCGATTCGGCGACGTGCGCGGACCGCTCCTCGTGGCCTCGATCTGGACGGCGACCGCGGCGGCGGCACTCTCGCTTTCGACCACCCCACCAATCATCGCGATCGAAATCGCGTTCCTTTCGCTCGGGAGCGCCGGCATCGTGCCGCTCGTCGACAGCCGCACGCTCGAGCTGCTCGGCGTCAACCGCGATCGCTTTGGGCGAGTCCGTGCCGTCGGTTCGGTGGCGTTCATCGTGTCTTCGGTCGTGGTGGGCATGGTGGTTGAGCGACAGGGACCGAGCAGCCTCTTTCTCGTCTTCTGTCCGACGGTCGTGCTGGTCGGCATCGTCGCGGCGGTCCTGCTCGGTCGAAGCTCCGGCCGGCGAAACGCCGTCAACGCCGACGTTCCAAGCCGCGTCGGGCTCTTGCGCGACGGCCGGCTGGCAGCGTTCTTCGGCGCGTCCGTGCTCGTCTGGACGTCGAGCTCGGCTGTCATTGCCTTCTTCTCGCTGCGCCTCATCGAGATCGGCGCCGACGCCGGGCTCGTCGGCACCGGCTGGGCGGTCAATGCCGTCGTCGAGGTCCCGCTGATGCTCGCGTTTCCGCTGCTCGTCCGTCGCGCCGGCGCCGAGCGGCTGTTGATCATCGGCGCGGGCGCCTTCGCCTTCCGCGCCCTCGGCTTCGCCGTGTCGGACGGCCTGCCCACGCTGATCGCGGTTTCGGCGATGGGTGGGGTCGGCTTCGCATTGTTCTTCGTTGGCTCCGTGACGTACGTGGCTAGGGTCGCGCCGCCGGAGGCACGCGCGACCGCGCAGGGCTTGTTCTCGGGCACGGCCTTCGCCACCGGCACGATCATCGGGACGACGTTGGGCGGAGCCATTGCCGGCAGCGTCGGTCTTCAGGCGCTGTTCGCAGCCTGCACGGCGCTGTCGGCGTTCGCAGCCGCCGCGGTCTGGTGGGCAGTCATCGGCCGCGGCCGGGACCCCCGCGCCGATCAGCCGGCCGGGTCGTCCGCCCGCTCAGTCGACCGATCGCGCGCGGATGCGCGACACTAGGCGCGACGTGAGCGTTCGAATGTGGACCCGCGACCGCGTGACCCTCGGAGGAGCCTCATCGTGGCAAAGGTGACGATGCCCCAGCTCGGCGAGAGCGTCGCCGAGGGGACGATCGGCAAATGGCTCAAGCAGCCGGGCGACCATGTCGCGAAGTACGAGCCGCTGCTCGAGGTCATCACCGACAAGGTCAACGCCGAGGTCCCATCGCCGTACGAGGGCATCCTCAAGGAGATCCTCGTCGAGGAGGGCGCGACGGTCCCGAACAATGCCGAGATCGCGGTGATCGAGGAGGCGGGCTCGGGGAACGGCGCCAGCTCGAAGGCGGCCGAAGCACCCGCGGCGACAACAGCCCCGGCGGAGGCACCGAAAGCCGCTCCCGAGCCCGAACCGGAGCCTGCCCACGGGCCGGCCGGATCTGACGAGCGACCGGTCTCCGATGCGCCAACGCCGGCGCCGACACTAACGCCGGTGCCGACAGCGATGCCGATGGCGTCGAGCGCACCGACCGCGACGACGTCGACCGAACCCGCCGAGCTGCCCGGAAACGCCGACGCCCGGATGACCCCCGCCGTTCGACGGCTTCTGCGCGAGCACGGCCTCCAGGCGGCGATGATCGTCGGAACGGGCGGCGGTGGCCGGATCACTCGCGAGGACGTGACCGACTACGTCGAGAGCCAGCGCACGGGCGCCCCGGTCGGCAAGCAGAACGCCGCCGGTGGCCAGGCCGCGGTTTCAGCCCCGTCGGCTCCGGCTTCGACCCCGTCCGCTCCCGCGCCAGCGCCAGCCGCACCTGCGGCTGCCTCCACCGCGCCGTCGGTCGCCACGACCGCCAGCCCGGGCATCACGTTCCCGCCGGGCGCCGACGAAGTCCTCGTCCCGATGACCCAGATGCGCAAGGGCATCGCGGCGCAGATGACGCGCGCGCTCCAGGTGCCACACGCCTACGTCCAGATGGAAGTCGACGTCACGAACCTGGTCCGCTTCCGCGACCGCAACAAGAAGGCCTACGCGGACCGCGAGGGCCTGCCCCTTAGCTTCGTCCCGTTTGTCATCAAGGCCTCGGCCGAGGCGCTGAAGCGCAACCCAACGCTGAATGCCCACTGGACGGAGCAGGGCCTCCTCGCCAAGCGGCGGATCAACGTCGGCGTCGCGGTCGCGCTGGACGACGGGCTGATCGTGCCGGTCGTTCGGGACGTGGACGGGCTTTCGATCTCCGGCCTGAACAAGGCGATCGCGGACGTCTCGGCCCGGGCCCGCGGGGGCAAGCTGAAGATCGACGACTTCGGCGGCGGCACGTTCACGGTCGACAACACCGGCTGGCTCGGCACGAACATGGTCATGCCGATCATCAACGTGCCCGAGGTCGCGATCGTCACGATGGACCGGATCACGAAGCGGCCGGTCGTCGTCGAGTCGCCGGACGGCGACGTCATCGCGATCCGCTCGATCATGAACATGGTCCTCGCGGTCGACCACCGGGCCAACGATGGCGCCGGTGGCGCGGCCCTCCTTCGAGACATCAAGTCGTGGCTCGAAGGCGTGGGGCCGGACACGGCGATCTACTGAGCCCAGGTCAACCGTGCGCGGCGGCGGCTGACCGTGCGCGTCGTGATCACCGGAGGCGCCGGGTTCATCGGCCGGGCGATCGTGGAGCGGCTCGTTCGCCGGCACGACAACGTCGTCGCGCTGGTCCGTGACCCGAATCACGCGAAGCACATCGAGCACGCGATCGTCGAGCTCGTCGCGTCGGACCTCGACCGCGTGCCAGCCCTGACGGAGGCGATGCGGGGTGCCGATGCCGTCATTCACGCTGCGGGCTCGTACAAGGTCGGCATTCCGCGCGCCGAACGGCGCGCGATGTGGGACTCGAATGTGGGCGCGACCGAACGCGTGCTGGACGCCGCGATCGCTGCCGGCGTTCCGCGGATCGTCTACGTCTCGACGAACAACGTGGCAGGGGACACCCACGGCCGGACCGTCGACGAGACCCATCGTCGAGACCTCGCGGAGGGCTTCGCCTCCTGGTACGACGAGACGAAATACCGGGCCCACGAGGAGGCGCTCAAGCGGATCGCGACGGGCGCTCCAATCATCATCGTCCAGCCCGGCCAGACGTTCGGCCCGCACGACCACTCGCTCGCTTCCGGGCAGCTCCAGCTGGCCCATGACGGCAAGCTTCGCTACCTCGCATTCACCGACGCCGGGATCGCGTGGGTCCACGTCGACGATCTGGCTGATGGGATCGTCGCCGCGCTCGACGGGGGCCGGCCGGGAGAGACGTATGCGCTCGGCGGGGACATTCTCCGACTCGGGGAGGCCATCGCGATCGCCGCAAGGGTCGGTGGGCGCCGAGCGCCCGGGCTGCGCGTCCCACTGGCGCTGCTGCGCCTCATCGCCCTGCTCAACGACCGCGTCGGCGGGCTGCCTGGGTTCCCGAGGAACCTTCGCGAGACGATCTCGGCGGACGAAGGCAAGACGTACTGGGTGAGTCATGACAAGGCGACGCGCGAGCTGGGCTTCAACCCGCGTAGCCTCGAACAGGGAGTTGCGGATACCTGGGGGCGCGCGTGACTGACGGCTCCGAACGCCCGCCGTACACTCGGGCCATGGCCCGCGAGCTGCCGATGTTCGAACCGCCGGGCGCGCACACCCACGGCGCGCACGAGCCCATCTCGATCGCGATGGGTGGCGGTGAGTTCGCGCCCGCTTCGGACGGTTCAGCGGCGCTTCGGCGGCACCCGGACTGGATCCGAGCCCGTATTCCGTCAGGCGAGAACTACCACGACCTCAAGCGGATTCTCCGCGGACTGAACCTCAACACCGTCTGCGAAGAGGCGCACTGCCCGAACATCGGTGACTGCTGGGATCAGCGGACCGCGACGATCATGATTCTCGGCGACACCTGCACCCGGGCCTGCGGCTTCTGCAACATCAAGACCGGCCGGCCGACATGGTTCGATGACGACGAACCGCGGCGCGTCGCCGAAGCTGTCGCGAACCTAAACCTGGAGCATGTCGTCGTGACGTCCGTTGCCCGCGACGACCTCGAAGACGGTGGCGCGAGCGCATTCGCTGCGACGATTCGGCAGCTCCGCGACCGTTGCCCCGGCATGGGCGTGGAGGTCCTGATCCCGGATTTCAACGGCGCCGAAGCGCCGCTTCGGGCGGTCATGGAGGCCGGGCCGGACATCCTCAACCACAACCTCGAGACCGTTCGAAGGCTCCAGAAGCCCGTCCGGAAGCGCGCGCGCTGGGACCGCTCGCTCGGCGTTCTCGAGCGTTCGAAGGCCTACGCCGGCGAGCTCAACCACGCGGTCCACACGAAGAGCTCGCTGATGGTCGGGCTCGGCGAGACGCGCCCCGAGCTGACCGAGGCGTTCGAAGCCCTGCGGGCCGTCGACACCGACATCCTCACCATCGGCCAGTACCTCCGCCCGTCGCCGAAGCACCTGCTGCTGGAGCGCTACTACCACCCCGACGAGTTCGCGGAGATGAAGGCCGAGGCCCTCGCCCTCGGCTTCAAGCACGTCGAGTCAGGCCCGCTCGTGCGTTCCAGCTACCACGCCCGCGACCAGGTCCCCGGCGCAGAGCTCAAGGCCCTGCGCCGCCGGCAGGCGACCCTCGACGACTCCGGCCGCGTCGTGCCGCTGGCGGGCTGAGGCCACCTATACCGGGTCGACCACCAGGTAGCTGAAGACCGTCTCGACCGACACCGTGCCGGTCAGGTGGACCGTGAACGTCTCGTCGGCTCGCTCGATCCAGGACACGGCAACCGCCGCCCCGGGGTCGGTGATGAGCGAAACCGTTACGTGGCTGTTGGCCGATCCAATGTCGACCGTCGCCTGCGACTGCCCGGAGTCGACGTGACCGAAACCGACCGTGCTGAACCTGGAGCGACCCTCCACGAGGAGGCCGAGGTCCCCGACCGCGTGAACCGCCGCGCCCGGGCCGTTCGTGCGGCGAGCAAAGAGCGCATCTCCCTCGGCCGAGCCATCGTGGTCGCCGAACAGCGCAAAGCCCGTCCCGTCATCGTGCTTGTACGCCGAGACCGCAGCACCATGGCCGGAACCTGTTCGGTCCGAGATGATCGAATCGCCCTCGCCCGGGCCGCTCCGGCTCGCCTCAATCGCATGGCCGGGCGCGGGACTGTCGTTGTCGCCACGGACTCCGGTGCCCCCGCCGCCGCCAGTCCTGGCGCCGCGGATCGCGGCTCCGTCTGCGTCGCCGAATCGGGCGACGAGGAGCGCCTCGCCGGCGGCGGTGCCCTCGTGGTCGATCTGGACGCCTGGACCTTCGCCGGCACCGGTCTTGAACAGATGGGCGGCGTAGCCGTAGCCGTCGCCCGACTTGTCGATGTGAAGGCCGTGGCCTACGCCCGGTCCACCCTTGTTCCCGCGGACCGCGTCTCCTTCGCCATCGTCGACTCGTTCCGCCTCCAGGCCGTTGCCAGGCCCGGAGCCATCGCGGATCGCTCGGACGCCGTTGCCGTCCCCATCGTCATGGCGCTCGGCTCGCACGGCGGCGCCGCTGCCGGATCCGTAACGAAGGCCCGCGACTGCGTACCCGCCGCCGTTGTCGCCGCGGAACCCGACGACACCTGATCCATCGCCGCTACCGGTTCGTTCGCCCCACACACCGTCACCACCTGAGCCCGTGCTCAGCCCTTTGAGACCGGGGCCGGTGCCAGTGTTCTTGCCAAGGAGCGCAGGGTCAGCGTCGGGGCTGGTGAAGGTCGCGACTGGGGGTCCCGGAGGCGCACCGAGAACCGCTGCCGGTGCTGCCAGCGCGACGGCTGCGGCACCGGCGCCAGCGCCGGCGAGCGCGGCCAGGAACGCACGCCGGTCGCGGGGTTCGACCGGTGGCTGACCCTTCGTGGGCTCTTCGATGATCTCCGCGCCCGGGAAGCCGGGCTCACGCGCGCTCGTCATGGCATCGTCCCTCCAGGCAGCATCGGGGGCTGCGTGGAAGAGACGTCCGTGCGCCCCGTCCGTTACATGGGCGGAACGCCAAGCGGGCCACATGCGACGAGCCGACTCCGCCGATATCCTGACGACGAATGCCGCATCTGCTCTCTCGCAAGATCCCGCTCGCCGAGCTGCACTGCCACCTGGGCGCGGCGGTGACCCCGGCGATCATGTGGGGCATCGCCCACTCGCAGGGCATCAAGCTGCCGACGAAGGACTATTGGGAGTTCCGGCAGCTGATCACGGTCAACGCGCGCGGCACGAAGTCGTTCGAGGGCTACCTGCAGCTCTTCCACTGGACCGAGCTCATCCAGAGCTCGCCGCTGGCGGTCGAACGGAGCGTCTACGAGGTCGTTGGCGGCGCGTACCGGAAGAACAACGTCACGACGATGGAGCTGCGCTTCAACCCGATGAAGCGAAACCGGGGCGGCGAGCAGGACCTCGACCACATCATCGCGGCGGCGGTCCGGGGCATGGACCGCGCGACGCTCGAATACCCCGCCAAGCCAGGCTTGATCTTCTGCCTCGACCGCGCGTTTTCGTACGACCTCAACGAGATCATCGTCGAGAAGGCGATCACCTGGCGCGATCGTGGCGTCGTCGGCGTCGATATCGCTGGACCCGAGTCCGCGACCTTCCGCGTGGCCGACTACAAGCGGCTGTTCCGGCGAGCCCGTCAGTTCGGCCTTGGGATCACCATCCATACCGGTGAGGCCGGCCCGGTCGACGAGGTGGCGCGCGTCGTCGAGATCCTCGAGCCGGACCGGATCGGCCACGGCGTGAAAGCGGCGTACGACCCGCGGGCGATGGCGATGATCCGCGAGCGCGGCATCGTGCTCGAGATCTGCCCGACCTCGAACCTGAACACGAAGGTCGTCTCGGGCTGGGACGAGTTCCGCTGGATCTTCGACACGTTCCGGCGCAACGAGGTCCGTTTCACGATCTCGACCGACGGCCCTGAGATGCTCAAGACGTACATCCGCGACGAGCTCGCGACGCTGGGCCGGCTGGGCATCCTGTCGGTCGAGGAGCAGGAGCACGTCGCCGCGACGGCGATGGCCGCGTCGTTCGTGCGGAACGTCTCGGACGTCGCGATGCCCGTTCTCGAGCCGGCGCGACGCGAGGTCGTCGAGCGCGAGGAGGCCTGAGCGGCCGAGTTCGGGCGAGGTTCAGTCCGGGCGGGCGCTGATCTTGTACGAGCAGCAGCGCTCGCCCGAGGCGATGTGGCTCTCGCGGACCACGTCCGCGTCGAGAACCTCGCTGAAGAGGGCAAGCTCGGCGGCGCATGCCGCCGGCTGGTTCTGTGCCACATGGTGGATCGCACAGTTCCGCTCGACGAGACGCAGGCCGCCTTCTTCGGGTCGGGCGTCAGCGAGGTAGCCGGCGCGATCCTGGATCGCGGCGAGGAGCATGACCCGCTCCGTCAACGTGGCGCCCGGCGGAAGGATGTCGTCCATCTCGCGTCGAACGCGGTCGCCGATCTGGCGCCGCCGCGCGGCGAAGACCTGCTCGATCAGCTCGTCGCCGCCGATCGAGGCGATCGCGGTCAGGAGGCCGGACGCGAGCCCGTCGTAGTCCTCGGGAAAGAGGTCCTGCGCGTCGGCAGTGACGTCATAGAGGTGTCTCGGCCGGCCGACACCGTGGCGTTCCAGCACGTGCTGGACGAGGTTCGCCGATTCGAGGGCGTGGAGCTGCTGGAGGACTCCGGTTCGGCTCGCTGCGAGCGCGGCGGCGAGGCCGTCGGGCGACGTCGGCCCGTTGCGGCGGAGGTGGACGAGGATCTCGCGCCGGAGCGTCGACGGCGTTGTCGCGGCGGCTGCCGGCGGGCGGCTGGAGCTCGCGGGCGTGACGGCCGGCAAGACGCGCTCAGACATCGCCAGCGAGGCTAGCACTGGCGCTCCCGACGCGCCGCGAGTGGGGTCGGGCGCACCCGCCGCTGCTACCCTCGCCCGGATGGACCTCGACCTCTCCGCCGAGCATCGCCTCCTCCGCGACACCATCCGCGAGTTCATGGTCAACGAGGTCGCCCCGGTCGTCGAGGAGCACGAGCGGGAGCGCAAGTTCCCGGTCGAGGTCGTCAAGCGGCTCGGCGAGATGGGTTGGCTGGGCATCCCGTTCCCGGAAGAGGAAGGCGGCAGCGGTCTCGACACGCTCGCGTATGCAATCGCGATCGAGGAAATCGGGCGGGTCTGGGGCTCGCTGGGCCTGATCGTCGCGGCGCACACGTCGCTGGGCTGCGGTCCGCTGCACCTCGCCGGGACGCCCGAACAGATCGAGAAATTCCTCGTCCCGATGGCCAGCGGCAAGGTCATCGGCGCGTACGGGCTGACCGAACCGGGCGCCGGCTCGGACGCAGGTGGGACGCGGACCACCGGCGTCCACGAGGACGGCCCCGACGGCGGTACCTGGGTCATCAACGGCGGCAAGCGCTTCATCACGAACGCCGGCCAGGCGGGAACCTACGTCATCACCGCCCGGACAGGTTCGAAGGACGACGACAGCGCCGAGATCAGCGCGTTCATCCTGCCCGCCGATACGCCGGGCTTTCGGGTCGGCCGGCTGGAGGACAAGCTGGGCCTGCACGCCTCGGCGACCGGCGAGCTCCACTTCGACGACTGCCGCCTGCCGGCAGCGAACATGCTCGGACCGCGCGGCGACGGCTTCCGGACGTTCCTCAAGATCCTCGACGGCGGCCGGATCTCGATTGGCGCCCTGGCCCTTGGTCTCGCGCAGGCGGCGCTCGACGCTGCGGTGCCGTATGCGCAGACGCGCGAGCAGTTCGGCCGCCCGATCGGGTCGTTCCAGGGCGTCGCGTTCATGATCGCCGACATGGCGACCGAGATCGAAGCCGCCCGGGCGCTGGTGTACCGGTCGGCCTGGCTCAAGGACCAGGGCCGCGACTACTCGCTGGCCGCGGCCGAGGCCAAGCTGTTCGCCTCGGAGGTCTCCTCGCGGGCGACGAACGCCGCGATCCAGGTCCATGGCGGCTATGGCTACGTGACCGACTACCCGGTGGAGCGCTACCTCCGCGACGCGAAGCTCACAGAGATTGGCGAGGGCACGAGCCAGGTTCAGCGGCTCGTCATCGCCCGCAAGATCCTGGGACTGCGCGTCGTCTGAGGCTCAGTCGCCCGCAGCGTTCGTCACCGCGGCCCGAAGGTTCGACGTGAAGTCCGCGGCCCACGGACCCTGACCGGCAAGCACGAACGGGCTCGCATCCACGAACTCGAACGTGGCGGGATCGGTCGCCCAGGTCTGGACGCACGTGTCGACGTCGGCGCGCCGGCGGCTGTACGCGTCATCGTCCCCGAAGAGATAGATCCGGAGCTGGACCGGGCCCGCCTGGTCAAGGCCTGAGGCACGGAAGGCGATCGCCATCGGCGCGAGCGTCACGTCGTTGCAGCCCGGATCGCCGGAGATGACGTTCTCGATCTCGATGCCCCTCGCTCGCAGCTCGATCGCGAAGTCGCCGAAGCTGCCCGGCGTCGGCGCCGGGGGCGAGCCCCGAAGGGAGTCGCAGGCAGAGAGCAGGATCGCGGCCGCGACGAGGTTGGCGATCCGTCTGCGCATCGGCCGATCCTAGTAGGATCGCCACGTGGCCGCCCCCGAGTGGCCGATCTTCGGCCGCGACGTCCCCGACGCGCCCTGGCGGCCATCGCCGCGTGACCTGGCCGAGAGCCGGCTCGCTGGCCTCGTGCGGGCGTCTGGTGAGCCATCACTGGAAGCGCTGCAGGCTCACGCCGCGGCGGACCCGGCGTGGTTCTGGGGCCTGGCGTCGGACGACATCACGATCCCCTGGGCGCGCCGTCCTCGGTCCGTTCTGGACGCTTCAGGTGGCCCCGAGTGGACCCGCTGGTGGATCGGCGGCGCCTTCAACTACGCCGCCGCCTGCCTCGATGGACGGGCCTCGAGCGACCCGGACGGCGAGGCGCTCGTCTGGGAAGGCGAGGAGGGCGAGGTTCGAACGTTCACGAATGCCGAGCTGCGGCACCACGTGGAGTGGGCCGCGGTCATGCTCCAGGGCCTCGGCGTAAAGGCTGGCGACCGGGTCGGGATCCTCCTGCCGATGCTCCCCGAGACCGTGATCAGCGTTCTGGCCCTCGGCCTCATCGAAGCCATTTACACGCCGATCTTCAGTGGCTACGGCGCGACGGCGATCGCATCGCGGCTCAACGACTGCGAGGCCTCGCTCCTCATCACGGCAGACGGGTTCCGTCGGCGGGGCGGGCTCGTTGGGCTCAAGGCCGTCGCGGATGAAGCGGTTGCATCGGCGCCGACGGTCAAATGTACGTTGGTCGTTCGAAGGCTTGGGGATGCCGCTCCCGAGACGCCGTGGTCGGCCGAGCGCGACGTCTGGTGGGACACCGCGCTGGCGGCGACGTCGATGCCTTCGAACGGGCTCGAACGACAGACGACCGACCCCGAAACGCCGTACATGCTGATCTACACGTCGGGCACGACGGGCCGGCCGAAGGGCGCGGTCCACGTCCACGGCGGCTTCCCGATCAAAGGCGCACAGGACCTCGCGCACAGCTTCGACCTCGGACGCGGCGACACGCTGTTCTGGTTCACCGACCTCGGCTGGATGATGGGTCCGTGGGCGATCTCGGGGTCGCTGCTGCTCGGCGCGCGGCTTGTGCTCTACGAGGGCACGCCGGATTTCCCGGGGCCAGACCGGCTCTGGTCAATCGTCGAGCGGCATCGGATCACGCATCTCGGCCTATCGCCGACGGTCATCCGGGCGCTGATGGTCCACGGCGAGGATCCGGTTCGAGCCCACGATCTGTCTTCGCTCCGCGTTCTCGGTTCGACCGGCGAGCCCTGGAATCCCGAGCCCTGGTGGTGGTATTTCCGCGAGATCGGTGGCGGCCGTTGTCCGGTCATCAACTACAGCGGCGGGACGGAAGTCTCCGGCGGGATCGTGTCCGGCAATCCGCTGACGCCGCTGCGGCCGACGTCGTTCGGCGGGCCCCAGGTCGGCGTCGCCGCCGACGTCGTGGACGCCTCAGGTCAGCCCGTGCGCGGCGAGGTCGGCGAGCTCGTCATTCGGCAGCCGCTTCCGGGCATGACGCGCGGCTTCTGGCGCGACCCGGATCGCTACGTCGAGACGTACTGGTCGCGCTTCCCGGGCATCTGGGTCCACGGCGACTGGGCGCTCATCGACCCAGATGGCTACTGGTACATCCAGGGCCGTTCGGACGACACGCTCAAGGTCGCGGGCAAGCGCGTCGGGCCGGCCGAAGTCGAAAGCGCGGCCGTGGCCCACCCCGCGGTGGTCGAAGCTGCGGCCGTTGGCATCCCGCACGACGTGAAGGGGGAGTCGATTGCCGTCTTCTGCGTCCTTCGACCGGGCGAAACGGATTCGCCCGATCTCCGCGCCTCGATTGGCAGCGTGGTAGCACGCGAGCTTGGTAAAGCGCTAAAACCGGATGTCGTGGCCGTGATCCCGGCGCTCCCGAAGACCCGCTCCGGCAAGGTCATGCGGCGCGTCGTGCGCGCCGCTTACCTTGGGCTGGACCCCGGTGACCTCTCCGCCCTCGACGATCCGCGGCTGCTCGAAGCGATCCGCGCCACGGCGCAGCGAGGCTAGGGCCGGCGGTCCTCGTAGACGACCGCGATCGAGGCCTTCGTTTCGAAGCCGCTGCCCTGACGTCCAAGATATGCGCCCGAATGGCGTGTCGACAGCGACGAGATCGTCACGATCCGCTGGCCCTGATCGGCGCGCTTCGCGGCGTCCTCCGCGATCTCCGCGAAGATCGCGACCGGGTTGAGCTCCTCGCCGGTGTCGCCGACGTGGTAGACGACGATCCGCTGGTCGGGTCCCGCGCGGAACTCGTTCTGCGTGACGAGCGTGCTCATTTCCATGGGCGGCATTGTTGCACGCGATTTCGGTCGTGCAACCCGCTCAGCGGATCGAGCGCGTGGGCTTGTGGCTCTGCATGCACGCCGTATGCACATCTCTTGGGCAAGGAGGTCGACAAGGGCCCTTCGAACGCCTGAATCCACGCGGTCGAAGATCGATTCGTGCACGGCCGACGCGTGCGAGCGTCGTGCGGGACATCGTTGTCGAGCGCTTAGGCCTCGGAATGCACATACGACGATCACGACGGCGGCTAAGGCGGTCACCCCGCCCAAGTGTCGGGGCCAGGCGACCCCAGCCGCCAGAGGCCAACCGCCCGGGCCTACCCGCCGCGAGCGCGGCGCTTGGCGTCGCGGAGGCGCGAGATGGTGTCGGAGGCGTCCTCGTCGGCGGTTGGCGGAGGCGTGGGCGTCGTCGGTGCCGGCGTCAGCGGTGTCGCGGCCGGACCGGGCGTCGCGGCCGGAGTCGCCGGGGCAGGCGGGACGCTGGGTGATGATTCCGGAGTCGCAGCGCCCGAGCGCTCGGCTGTCGGGGCGCTGACGGGCGCCGATGGTGCAGCCGTGGATTCGCGTCCGAGGAGGGCCGCGCGCGCCGCGGCGCCTCCGGCACGCTCGCGGGTGGCCAGGATCGCCGCATCCCCAGCCGTTCGAACGGCCGGGCCGCGCCAGCCACGCCACGTCCGGCCGACCCAGCGTCGCGCGTCGACAAGTTCGCGCCGTCCCAGCGACACGCGTCGCAGCGCGATGTCCAACGGCCACAGGAGCAGCGCGAGGATCAGCAGCCACGGCCAGAGCTCGGTGAACGACGACGTCGTCTCGAGGTCGTGGGTCCACGGTTCGGCGGCCGTCGCGATCGCCCGGCCACCGGTCGCAGACCGAAGCGTCGCCAGGAACGCCTCGTTCGCGCCGAGCAGCCGGTATTCAGTGGCCACCGGGGCCACGAGGCCGATCGTTCGCCCCAGGGCCGGATCGCCGGGCCGCGTCTGCGTCACCCGCACCGCGTAGGCCCCTGAATCGATCTCGCCGAGCTCGGTCTCGTACACGCCCGGCGCGACCTGGTCGAGCGTCACCGGGTGCGAGACGAGGTCCGGTCCAACCACCATCGCCGTCGTCGAGTAGAAGTTCCGCGGCGAGCCGTCCTCCTCGACGCTCTCGACGTGGAGCCGGGTCTCATTGCCGTCCTGCTCGAATGTCGCCTCGATGCCGCCGGTCTCCTCGCCCGGGAACGTCCAGCCAACGAGCTGGCTGAAGAACTTGCTGAAGCCCGGCCAGGCGACCCAGTTCGTGGCCCAGCGACCCGTTGAGTCGGACGTCCACGCCACCGACCGGCCCAGGCCGTACTGCCATTGCGCGAGGAGCGGGTCGTCGCGGGCCGTGACGAGGACCTGCTGTGCCGCGGACTTGATCGTCGTGCCGTTGTAGCCGTGGAGGCTCGGGAAGCCCTCGTCGATGCCGCGCAGGATCGGTGAGCTCGACGTCTGGATCGGGAAGAAGTCCTCCTCGACGATCTGCTGGCCGGAGACCTGCTGGGTCTCCTTGAGGAAGATGTCCGGGATCGAGGATGGGTTCGCGGCGTTGTAGAAGCGGCCGCCGCCCTGCTTCGCGAGGCCCTCGAGGAACGGGTTCGAACCGCCGCCGGCGCCAACGGTCGAGAGGGTGATGCCGGCCGCCTGCATCCGCTTGATGATCGCGTCGTACTGGCCGGATGACGACCAGCCGTCGGTCAGCAGGATGATGTGGCGCCGCGTGGCGGTCGTCTTCTCGAGCGATTCCACGGCCTTGTCGAGGCCCGAGAAGATGTTCGTCTGGCCGTTCGGCTGGATCTTCGCGACGTCGCCTGCCAGGTCGCTGATCTGGCCGAGCGGTCGAGTGTTGACGACCCAGTGCGCGGAGCTGTCGAAGGCGACCACGCCGAGCTCGTCGCGCGCCGTGAGCGCCGCCGCCGCGCGGAGGATCGCCTCCTTGCCGATGTCGACCTTGCGCACGCCGCCGATGCCCGTGCCGCCGCCCTGCTGGAACGTGTTGCAGTGGCAGGCGTCCATCGAGCCGGACTTGTCGATGACGACGACGAGCGCGATGTCGGGCTGCTTCTGGCGATCGCGGACGCCCATGTCGACCGGCAGCGTCTCCTCGATCGGCGTGTCCGTGTAGCCGCCGGCGCCGTAGCTCTTCGGGCCGCCGACCATGACGAGGCCGCGGCCCAGGTCGCGGACGTAGACCTGGAGCGCAGCCAGCTGGCGGTCCGACAGTCGCAGCCGCGGGACGTCGACGACGACGATGCTGTCGTACGTCGCGAGGCCCGCGAAGTCGGTCGGGAGCGCCTCGGGGATGATCGAATCGACGGTCTGGCCTTCGGCCTCGAGCGCGGTCACGAGCTCCGCCGCGACCTTCTCGTCGCCCTTGAGGACCAGGATGCGCGGCTCGCCCTTGACGATCGTGTTCGAATCCGCGCGGTCGTTCTGGCTGAACGTGTCGCGCGCGGCCTCGACGACGGCCCGGAACGTGTGGAAGCCCGGCTCGCTGGGCTTGACCAGGAACTTGATCCGGTTCTGACCTTCCTTCAGGTCGACGCGCTCGGTCTTGACGAGGGTGCCGTCGACGTAAAGGCGGATCGTCGCGGTCTGGGCGACGCTCGAACGAACGTCGGCGACGGCTTCGATGTCCTCGCCGAGGCGAGCGGTCGATGGTGTCGAAAGCCGCTCGATGAGGACCTCGTCCTGGTCGTCGAGCCCGATCCGGACGGTCTCCACCTGGACCCCGCGCGCGGCGGCAAGCGCTGCCTCCTCCTGGCCGTGGCCGGTCGTGTCGTTGCCGTCCGAGATGAGGACGATCCGCTTCTGGGCGTCGTCGGGAAACAGCGCTGAGGCCAGCCGAAGCGCCGCGCCGATGTCGGTCGCGGCCTTGACGGGCGTGGAGTGGATCCGGTCGACGGTTCGCAGGTCCTCGGGGAGGCGCTCGACGAGGGCGTCGCGGCCAAAGGCGACGATCCCGGCCACGTCGTCCTCGGGCATCTCCTCGAGGCTGTCCCTGATGAACGCGAGGGCCGTCTCGCGACCGCTGTTCCCGACCGAGTCCGAGAGGTCGACGACGAAGATCGTCGCGAGCCGGTCGACGGGGAGGACGAGCTGGAAGCCGGCGAGGGCGAAGACGAGCGCGACGAGGACGAGGGTTCGCAGCGCCAGGGCGATGCGACGGCGCGTCGTTCCGAGGCGGCGCCGGGCGGCGAGGTGGAGGAGGAACGTCAGCCCGAGCAGCGGGACGAGGAGGACGAGCCAGACCGGGGTGTCGAAGCGGACGCCCATCTAGGCGCTCCGGCTCCCGCCGCGTCCGAGTCGGGTCGTGGCGCCGCGCCAGAGGCGCAGGACCGCGTCGCGCTGGTAGACGAGCCACTCGGCGACGAGGATGAGGAGGACGAGGAGGACGATCGGGACCCAGAGCTCGTCGCGTGCCGGCGGCCGCGGCTCGGCCGTCGTCCCGCCGCCGGTGACCGGGGACGGCTGGGCGGAAGCCGCCGGCGATCCGGAGGGTTCTGGCGAGCCGCTCGCGGTCGGGGACGCGGAAGGGCCGCCGCTCGCGCCGGCCGCGAGACCCAGGGCCTCGATCGCCGCCGCGGAGCCCGGTGCGATCGTGGACTCATCGGGGTCGAAGAGGTCGACCGCGAAGCGCTGCGGTGCGTTCGGATCGATCGGGCCGCCGGTCGGCACCGGGGTGGGGGATCCGCCCGGCGACGAAGACGGGCTGACGCTCGCGGACGGCGTGGCCGTCGCACTCGGCGCGGCCGTCGCCGACGGTCCAGGTGTGGCCTGCGGGTAGACCGGCGATGCGGAGTAGACCCCGAGCTGATCGGTCTGGCTGAACGACACCGACGTGCCGCCTTCGGTGCCCGGCGCCAGCTCGATCGTGCTCCCGTCCGGCCGTGTGACGGTAAGTCCGGTCGCGCCCGCCGGCACGGGCAGTGTCACCGGCGAGCCCGGCTCCACCGCCTCGGTGGGCGCGGCTGAGCCCCCGAGCAGCTCGCCGACGAGGTTCGACATGAGGATCGGAAACGCGACCTGGAGCGGCAGGTCGGACTGCCGCGGCTGGAAGGCAAGCACGGCGGTCGCGAAGCCGTCGCGCGTCCCGGTGTAGAGGAGCGGGGCGCCGGCCGGGCCCGGGATGATCGTCCGGGCCCACGCAGGCAGCGTCATCTTCCGGGCCGTGCCGACGTGCGTCGTGGAGAGATCGACGTAGCGCAGGATCGGCTCATCGGCGTCAAGCGCGCCGATCAGCGGGTCCCGCAGCACGCCCGTCACGTCGCCGAGCGGGCTCGAGCGCTCCGGGCCGATCGCGAGGATCGGTCGGTCCGGCAGCGTCGCCGGGAGCGCGCCTTCGAAGACGATGAGGTCGAAGAGCTCCGGGTGAGTGTCGGCCCCGAACTTCTCGAGCGTCACGCCGTAGAGCTCGGTGTTCGGGAGGTAGGACAGCGCTGTTTCGAGGTAGGGGTCGCCCTCGCCGACGAGCAGGATCCGGCGCAGGTGATCCGGCGGGACGATCGCCCACGCTCGGTCGTCGAGCTCGAGCAGGTCACTGACCGAGCCTTCTTCCGTCTCCCGGCTGAGCCGGACCTCGACCACGGCGACGTCGTGCGGGACGTCGTCGATGATGACCTCGGTGCGCGTCTGCGGATCGTTGTAGACGTCGCGCGCCTCAAGCAGCACGCCGTCGCCCCAGACCTCGAGCCGGCGCTCGGACCGCTCGAGATCGAGGTTCGCGATGCTCACGAACACCGATCGGCTCACGCCGGACGGGGCCGTTCGAACCGCGAGTGCGACGATCGCCTGGTTGCTCCGACCGCGGCCGACCTGCAGGACCGAGACCGGGTGGTCGAGGCGGACCTCGGGCTTCGAGGCGAGCGCGGCGTCCGTGGCGACGAGGATCTCGGCGTCGCCCGAGCGCGCCGCCAGGGCGTTCGCGAGCCGCAGCGCGTCGGCGAGATCGCCGGTCGATGGCGAGATCGCGATCGAGTCGATCGCAGCGCGTACTCGTCCCAGATCGGTTGTGCCGTTCGCGACGACGCGGGCCGTCTTGCCGGCGGCGATCACGCTGACCTTGCCGCCCGCCGGGAGGTCCTTCAGCGCCTCGATCGCGAGGTCCTTCGCGGCTTCCAGGCGGTTCGGCGTGACATCTGTGGCAGCCATTGAGGCCGAGGTGTCGATCACGATCACGACGTCGCCCGCGAGGCCGGCCGGACGCTCGAGGAACGGCCGTGCCGCGAGGATCGCGAGCAGCGCGACGAGGAGAAGCTGGAGCAGCAGCAACAGGCTCCGACGGAGGCGCTGCCACGGCGCGTTCGCCTCGATGTCGGCCATGAGCCGCTGCCACAGCAGCGTCGACGGCACGATCTGCTCGTCGCGCCGCAGCCGGAGCAGGTACATCGCGACAACGACCGGCAGGAACAGCAGCCCGAGGAGCGCCAGCGGCGCGAGGAACGGCATCCGCCCGGCCTAGCCGAGGACCCGGCGACGCCGCAGTTCGGCGAACACAAGATCCGCGAGCGGCACGTCCGTGGACAGGGGCACGTACGAGGCGCGGCGCTTGGCCGCGGTGTCCGCGAACGCCTCGCGCCAGGCCGCGAGTCGGCCCTTGTAGTCGTCGATCGTCGCGAGGTCGATCGTCACGTCCATCCCGTCGCCGGTCTCGACGTCGACGAGCCGGAGGTCGCCTTCGAGCTGCGGATCGAGCTCCTCCGGCGACAGCAGATGCAGGATGACGACATCCGAGCCGGTCGCGGCGAGCTCGCGGACGACCCGGTCAGCGTTCGGGTCGAGGAGGTCCGAGAGGAGGACGACGACGCCGCGCCCGGTCAGCTGCGCCGCGGCGTGGCGGGCCGCCGCGACGAGATCCGTCTGGCCGTCTGAGATCGGGATCCCCGAGAGGGCGCCGAGGAGCCGGAAGACGCGGCCGCTGCCGCGGATCGCAGCCTGGCGCCGGCCCGTGCGGCCGGTCAGCGCGACGATCGAGACGCGGTCCTCGGAGGCGAGACCGATGTAGCCAAGCGCTGCCGCGGCGCGCTTCGCGTACGTCAGCTTGTCGGGCCGCCCGGCGGCCATCGACGCCGACGCATCGAGGAGGAACGTGATCGTCACGTCCTCCTCTTCGACGTAGAGCTTCACGAAGAGCTTCTCGAGCCGGGCGAGGATGTTCCAGTCGAGCTGCCGAAGGTCGTCACCGAGCGTGTAGTCGCGATAGTCCGCGAACTCGACGCTCTGCCCGCGCTTCACCGACCGGCGGCCACCCTTGAGGCCACCGCGCGCGGGCTGGCGCATGAGCAGCTGGAGGCGTTCGAGCTGGCGCAGGAACGTCTCGTCGAAGACGGTCGGGTCGATCTCCGACGGCAGGAAGGCCTGCCGCCCGCCCTTCGACTCAGGGCTCGCCGGGACCGCCGCGGTCGACGGGCTCGTCGCCTCGGTCATCGTCGCGCCTCGCGCGGCGGCTACTCGACCGCCGGCGCAGGGACCGCGTCGAGGATCGAGCGGACGATGGCCTCGGACGTGATGCCCTCCGCTTCGCCCTCGAAGTTGAGGATGACGCGGTGGCGGAGGGCCGGAAGCGCGACGGCCCGGATGTCGTCGATCGAGACGTTGAACCGGCCGTCGAGGAGGGCATAGATCTTGCCGCCGGCGACGAGCGCCTGGGCGCCGCGCGGCGAGCCGCCGTAGCGGACGTACTGCCTGACGAGCTCGGGGGCCCGTGGCTGATCCGGATGCGAGGCCGCCAGCACGCTCACCGCGTAGGCCGTGACGTGCGGCGCGATCGGCACCGCCCGGGCGAGCCGCTGCATCTCGACGATCTCGGCGCCAGTGCAGATCTTGGAGGCCGTCGGTGAGTCTGCCCCGGTTGTGCGATCCATGATCGTCACGAGGTCTTCCTCGGACGGGAAGGGGACCATGACCTTGAACATGAAGCGATCGAGCTGCGCCTCCGGCAGCGGGTACGTGCCCTCCATCTCGAGCGGGTTCTGGGTCGCGAGGACGAAGAACGGCGGGTCGAGCTGGTAGCGCTGGCGCGCGACCGTGACCTGGTGCTCCTGCATCGCCTCGAGCAGGCTCGACTGGGTCTTCGGCGTTGCGCGGTTGATCTCGTCGGCGAGAACGAGGTTCGCGAAGATCGGCCCGGACTGGAACCGGAAGACACGGGCGCCGCCCTCCTCGACGAGGATGTTCGTGCCCGTGATGTCGGCCGGCATGAGGTCCGGCGTGAACTGGATCCGGTTGAACGAGCAGTCGATGACGTCGGCGATCGTGCGAATGAGCATCGTCTTGCCAAGTCCCGGCACGCCCTCGAGGAGCGCGTGGCTGTTCGCGAGCAGCGACGTGACGGTCTGGCGGACCAGCTCCCGCTGGCCGACGATGACCTTGCCGACCTCGCGCTCGATCGCCATCGCGCGTTCCGCGAAGGCCTCCGGGGCGAGCCGGGCTGCGGTATCGGTTGCGGCGTTCATGTCCCCTCCAGGGCTCAGTTCGACGGGTCGAGCGAGCTGAAGTAGTCGCGCACGAAGTCCTTGATCGAGAGCGGCACGTAGGATCGGTCGAGGGTCGTGAGCGCGTAGCTCTTGAAGTCGGAGTAGACCTCGCTGTACGGGACGTACGAGCCGGGATCCACGCCGGGGCCCTGGTTGTTGCCCTGGCTCGTCTGGCCGTCGCCGCCGCTGCCGGCGACGTACGACGGGTCGCCTGGACGGCCGAGGCGGTCGAACGGGGCGAAGATGCCGTTGAGGTCTTCGCCGAGCTGGGACGGCCGATTCGGGTTCACCGGTCCACGCGGTGTCGAGTTGCCACCGATGCCCGAGCCGAGGTAGTTGGCGTTCGAGCCGCCGCCACCGATCGAGCCCTGGCCCTGGCCTTGGCCTTGACCCTGGCCTTGACCCTGGCCTTGACCCTGGCCTTGACCCTGGCCTTGACCCTGGCCCTGGCCTTGACCTTGACCCTGACCCTGACCGGCACCTGGGCTCTGGCCCGGCTGTCCCTGTCCCTGCCCCTGGCCCTGACCGGTGCCTGGGCTCTGGCCGGGCTGACCCTGACCTTGCCCTTGCTGACCCTGGCCCTGCTGGCCCTGGCCCTGCTGGCCCTGACCCTGCTGCCCGGCGTTGGCCAGGTCGCGCCGGCTGTCCTGCAGCCGATTGGCGGCCGTCGCGAGGTCGCGATTCGTCTGGACCCCGTTCTGGGCGCTGTTCAGCGCCTCCCCGAGCCGGTCGAGCGCCTCCTGGGCACTCGCCGTATCGCCCTGGCCCAGGCTCTGGGCCGCGTCTCGAAGCGCCTGTGCGACCGCGCCGTTGGCCTGCGTGGCCGTGCCCTGCATCTCGCTCAGCGACTTCGCGAGGTCCTTGAGCTCTTCGTCGGTCATCGACTTCAGCTTGTCGCCGAGGCCCTTCAGGTCGTCCTTCGTCTTGTTCGGATCACCGTCGGTGTTCGCGTTCGGATTGCCGCTCGCCGTCCGGGACAGGGAGCGAGACAGGTTCGCGAGCGCGGCGGCGCGCTGCTCGTTCGCGGGATCGAGCTGGGCCCGGATCGAGGCCTCGATCTCGCCGAGCTTGGCGAGGTTCGTGTTCAGGTCGCCGGGGTTCTCGCGGAGCTGGCGGGCGAGCTCGCGGAGCTCCTGCGCCAGCTTCGTCCGGGGATCGTTCGGGTTCGTGCCCTTCTCAGCGAGCTTGTCGGCGAGCTCATCGAGCTTGTCGGCCGTCTTCTTCGCTTCTTCCTTCGCCTCGCGCTGCTGCGCGATGACGACGTCCTGCGGGTTCGGCAGCAGGATCACGGGCGCGAGGACGAGCATCGCGACGAGCGCGGCAGCGGCCGGCTGCCGCGAAAGGCGCGGGCGGAACAGGTCACGCCGGACGACGCCCAACGAGCGAAGGGCGTCACGGCGCTGGCGCCGGACGAAGCGTCGCTCCTCGGCCTCACGGTCCAGAGGGGCAGTGTGATCGTCCTCGAGCTGGGCCAGCTCGTCGTCGGTTGCAGGTCCGGCGGCGGCAGGCACGGCCATCGCCAGGGCCAGCGCGCTCGCGGTCCGGTCACCGAGGCCACCTTCGCGGTCAACCGCGAGCGCGGTCTCGCCGAGGCTCGGCCGGGCGGACATCGAAGCGATGACGAGCGCGACCAGGCCAACGAGTGGCAGTGCCGCCCCGAGCGCGGGCGCGATCTCGACCGGTCGCACACGTGCGACCGTCCAGAGGCCCAGCTCGAAAAGCGCCACGAGAGCCACGACCATCCATGCCCGGCGGACGATTCGCCGAAGCCACAGGCGTCGACGATGCGGCCGGAGGCGGCCACGAATCGCATCGAGGTCCGGATCGAGGACGCCGCTGAGGACTCGCCGCGGATCCGCGGGGATGAGCCCGGCCGCCAGTGCGGCAGGCTCCGTGCCGGCTCCGCGGCCACGGCCGCGGCCGAGCCAGGCAAGCGAGGGGCGGCGGAACGCGCGAGCCATCAGGCGGGACTCCTCGAGCTGCGACGGCGCAGGAAGCCCGGCAGGCGAGGGCGCCAGCGACGCGTGGGTGTGACGAGCTGGACGGACAGCAACGTGAAGATCACCGAGATGACGAGCCAGGCGGCGACGCTCTTCGGCCAGAACGTGTCGCGCTGGACGCCGAAGATCTGGCCTTCGGTGACGGCCACGTCATCGAAGGCGATCGCGGCGCACCGCGCGTTCGCGGGGCAACCAGGGGCGCCGTCGACGTTGACGCCGTCGCCGCCGCCGAGGTTGATCACCCCGCCGAAACCTGGGTCGACCTTCACGCCAGGCATCGGGAGGGGCGTTGTGATCCCGAAGGGGTTCGCGCCCGTGATCGATCCGACACGGCCGCAGAACGTCGTGTTCCGGTCGAGCGCATCGACGCCATCGCCGGCGCCGCAGAGGACGTCGGCCTGGGCGATGTATGGGTTGAGGTACATGATCGCCTCGGGCGGCCCACCGCTGATCCGCGTGCTGCCGTCCGGCGCGAACGTCGTCGTGGAGGCGACCGTCGACCAGAACGAGAAGATGAACAGGCTGCCGAGCGTTGCCGCCAGGACCGCGAAGTACGACAGGATCGTGGCCGCCTGCGTTCGGCGTGCGAGCGCCGAGAAGAACAGCGCCACCGAGCCGATGCCGACCGCCGTCGCGAGCAGGACGATGTAGCCGCGCAGGACGTCGTCCCAGGCCACGCCGCCAAAGACGAAGACGAGGGCCGAAAGGGGGACCGACGCGAGCACGAGGATGAAGACGTAGACGAGCGCGGAGAGTAGCTTGCCGATGACGATGGCGAGCGACGAGATCGGCGTCGTCGCGAGCATGTCGAGCGTCTGCTTCTCACGTTCGAGGCTGATGGCCCCGGCGGTGAAGCCCGGTGTCAGCACGACGACGAGCAGCGTCTCGAGCAGCAGGATCGCGCCGAAGACGGCGCGCCCGATCGCCGCCGAGGCGAACGTCGCCTGGTTTGCGAACGCGCCCGCGTAAAGCTTCTCCTGGAGGATCTCCGACATCCAGGCGAAGCCGCCGATGAGGATCAGGTAGACGGTCAGGATGATGAACGCGCGCCGGCCGCGCATTCGACCGCGAAGCTCCTTCACGCCGATGGCCGTGAGCCCGGACGATGCGCCACGGACCGAGCCGCCGAGGCGGCCCAGGCGCGCGCGAAGGGACGGCAGCGCGATCGCGGTCATGCCGCGTCTCCGACGCTCTCGGGTTCGGCCCCGGTGACCTGGAGGAACAGCTCCTCGAGGTCGCTCGCGGCGCGGGCGAAGCTCGCGACCGTCGATCCGCGCGCGATGGCGCGGGCGAGGAGCTGCGCCGCGGCCGCATCGTCGCCTCGGAAGCCGAGCTCGATCGTGCCGTCCTCGAGGATCTCCGCCGAGGCGACATCGGGCTCGGCCCGGAACGCCTCGGTCGCCTCGTCCAGGCCGGCCTCGTCGGCGAGGACGCGCACCCGCAGGACGGCGCCGACGCGGAGGCGCTGCTCGATGTCCGAGATGCGCCCGGCCGCGAGCACCTTGCCGCGATCCATGATCGCGACGCTCGTGCAGATCTCCTCGAGCTCGGGAAGGATGTGGCTGCTGATGAGGATCGTCTTGCCGAGCCGGCGCAGCTCGCGCAGGAGCTCTCGAAGCTCGATGCGGGCGCGCGGGTCCAGCCCGGATGCCGGCTCGTCGAGCAGGAGCACCTGGGGGTCGTGGACGAGCGCGTGGGCGAGACAGAGGCGTTGCTGCATGCCCCGTGACAGCGCCTGGACGTAGTCATCGCGCTTCGGTCCGAGGTCGACGAGCTCGAGAAGGTCCGCGATGATCCGGCGCCGGCGTGCCGCGGGCAGGCCGTAGCAGCGGGCGAAGAAGTCCAGGTACTCCCAGACCTTCATGTCGTCGTAGACGCCGAAGACATCGGGCATGAACCCGAGGACGCGGCGGACCGCGGCCGGGTTCCGACGAACGGACTCGCCGGCGATGACCGCATCCCCGGCGCTCGGCTCGAGGAGCGTGGCCATCATCCGCAGCATCGTCGTCTTGCCCGCGCCGTTCGGCCCGACGAGCCCGAAGATCTCACCCGGCTCGACCGCCAGCTCCACGCCCGCGACCGCGAGCGTGCCGTTGTAGCGCTTGACGAGGCCCTCGACGCTGACGATCGCGCTCATCGGACGTCACCGCTGATCGACACGCCGAACTGGAAGCCGAAATTGCCGTCCGGCTGCTCGTTGACGAAGCGCACGAGGACCGTGCCGCTCGCCGGGTCGACATACCGCTCCGGCGCGGCAATCGTGTAGCCCTGGCCGGCGGTCAGGTGGGGGAGACGGACCCAGATGCCCTCTCCGGAGCGATCGAACAGCTCCACCTCTGGCATGTTGTCCTGGATCCGCGGCACGCAGCCCTCCGGCGCGTTGTTCTCGAGATTCGAGCAGACCTCGGGGATCCCCGGCAACGGGTCGATCGGCTTGCCGGCGCCGACCCGGATCGGCTCGCCATTCGTGAGCTGGAGCTCGAGCTCCGTCACCGCGAGTGAGCCTTCGAACTCGATCGGGCTGTAGGACACGGTCGCGGATCCCGTGCTGAGGTTCAGCCAGGTCGGGTCCTTCGTGAAGAACATCGCGCTCGAATCGACGACGACGCTGCGCATGAGGTCGCCCTCGAACGTCGTTCGACCGCTGATCGTCATCGGAACGGGAACGTAGTAGAGCGTGTTCGCGACGCGCCGAGGGCGCTGGCCCTGGATCTGGACGTCGAGCACGTTCTGCCTCCCCCAGGCGAGGAGCACGGGCGTTTCGGCGTTGAGGCGACCCGCGAAGCCCTGGAACGGATCGTATGTCAGCTGGTTGATGACCGACGCTCGGACGGTCCTGCGCAGCGAGTCGTCCGTGAAGCCAGTGCCGTTGCCGAAGAACTGCTGGCCCATGATCCGGTCTGAGAGCGACATCCCATTCGGGTTCGAGGTCGGCCGAAGCGAGACGTCCTTCGTTTCGCCGGGAGCGATGTCGTCAAGGACCGCGACGGAGCTGCCGAGGACGACGGCGACATTCTCCAGTGGGTTGTCGGATTTGTTGGTGACCGTGCCCGTGAGCACGCCGCCCTCGAGCCGCAGCGTCGCGCTGATCCGGGGCACGACCGCGGCCGACTCCGCGCGTACGGATCGGAGGCCGTAAACGCCGATTGCGAGGTTTCGAACCTGGGACGGGTCACCCTGCAGGACGTCGAGCGCGGAGGCATCCGTGCTGAACTGGTCGCCCGAGATCGGCGCGGAGAGCAGCGCCCCGCCCGGGACCTCGAGAAGGTAGCTGCCGCGCGTTGGCGAGAAGATGCCGAGGTAGACCTGCGCGCTGCCTTCGGGGGCATCCACGGCGCCGCGGACGATCGAGATCTCGTTGACGATGACGTCGACGCCACGGAGCAGGGCGCCGTAGCCGTAGGCCGCGACGGCGAAGACGACGATGAGGGCCGGCATCGTGATCCAGGCCCATTCACGCCGGTCGAGACGCTTCAGGATGAGGTAGTTGACCGGGCCGATCAGCAGGATGTAGCCGCCCAGCAGGGCCAGCAGGCCGCCGGTCGGCGGCAGGGCGAGCGCCGGTAGCTGGTTGACGGCCGAGACCAGCTGGCTGTCGTCGTTCGTGATCAACGGGCCGCCGGCGGCGCGCTGCGGCAGGAGCCTCCGCCAGAGGCTTGCGACGTCCTTGGATTCGGCGAGCCACGAGGACGCCGGGTCGACTCCGAGGATGGTCACGCTGCCGCTGCCATAGCTCGCATCCGCGGCGACGACTCGGTCGCCGACGGTCGCGAGCGCGCGGCCATGGTCCAGCTCGCCGGCGAGCGCCGGGACGTCCGGGGCCGCGGCCGGGGCACCGCCGAGAAGGGTGTTCAGCGCAGCGGCCGGGACGTCGACCGTCGACGTCGGGCGGTAGGGCAGGAGGTCGTCCGGAAAGGCCGAGAGCGTGCCGATGCCGGCCGAGCCGCCGGCGATGATCAGCTGCCCGCCGCCGGCGAGCCAGCCGCGCATCGCCTGGATCTGCCCGTTCGACAGGAGATTCGAGTCGACGTCCTGCCAGATCAGGCGGTCCAGCGTCGCCCAACCTTCGATTCGATCCGGCAGGTCGGCCGGTGAGAGCGTGATGATCGCGGGCTGCGTGTTGTTCTGGTTCGGTGGCAGGTTGATCTCGGCGACGATGCCCTGTGGCCGTTCGGCGATTACGCCGACGACGAGCTGCGACGGGTCGTGGGCGAGGAAGGCGACGTCCGCGGCAGCGACTTTGGTGCCGTCCGAGGCGACGAGGTCGATCGACAGGTTCCGCCCGAACGCCGGCGGCTGGGCGAACACGAGCCAGTCCTTCGACGAGCCCGTCGGTTGGTCGACCGGGACGCTGAATCGCGTGCGGCCCTGGGTCCCGCCGGCAAGCCGCAGCTCACCGTTCAGCGACGGCCCGGCGTTTTCGATGTGGACGGTGATCGCCATCCACGTTCCAACGCGGGCGTGGCCCTGGAGGAGCACCGCCGCCGTCAGCGTGATGTCGCCCGCAGCGACGCTGCGGTGCGCGGCCGGGCCGAGTGCGAGCAGGAGGAGCGCAGCGATGACCGCGAGGCGCCGCGCGACGGTCCTGGCGCGGTCGGCGGCGGTCGGAGCGGACGCGATCACTGCGCCTCCATGGCACGGGGAATCAGCGGCTGGTCAGAGGAACGACGTGGGACCTCCCCGGAAAGTTGCACGAGCCCGGGTATCCTACGATGCGCCCGTCCCGATTCCTGGCGGCCAGCCCGCCCCGTCCCGAGGTCCGCGTGCCCGTCGTCCGCCCGTTTCGTGCATTGCGTTATCCGGCCGACGTCGTTGATCTCGCGCGGGTGGTCGCGCCGCCCTACGACGTCATCGACACCGCGCGACAGGCCGAGCTCCTGCTCCGCGATCCCCACAATGTCGTCCGTCTGGACCTGCCTCCGGCCGAGTCTGGCGAAGAGCCGGACGCGCGCTACCGGCGCGCTGCCCGAACGTTGGCGGAGTGGCGCTCGTCGGGTGTGCTTCGCGCCGACGCGCGGCCCGCCTTCTACGCCTACGAGCAGACCTACCGGTTGCACGGCAGCGACGAGGCCCGAACGCAACGCGGGTTCTTCGGACGGTTGCGCATCGAGGCCTACGACGGCGGGGTTCGGCGCCACGAGCGGACGCTGCCCGCGCCGCGCGAGGACCGTTATCGGCTCCTTCGGGCGACCGGTGTGAACACCAGTCCGGTCGTGATGCTCTACGAGGAGGAGGACGGCGCCGCGTCCGGGATCCTCGAGGCCGTGGCAGGGACCGCACCGGCCGCCGACATCACGGACGACGACGGGGTCACGCATCGCCTGTGGCTCGTCACCGAGACCGACGCAGTCGCTGCCCTGGCGGCAGCGGCGGGTCGTGGGCCGTTGACGATCGCGGATGGTCATCACCGCTACGAGACCGCGCTCCGCTACCGCGACGAGCGGCGCGTTGGCGCACCGGCGAGCGACCCGGACCCGGCCTGGGACCACACGCTCGTCCTATTCCTCGATGCCGCGCACGAACCATTGACGACGCTGCCGACGCACCGCGTCGTCCGCGGGCTCGGTGACGCCTGGCTCGCGGGCGCCCGCG
>Ga0075428_100000699_pt1 | contig 34633 bp, 35 predicted proteins | sample RhiMetdeltSRZDD2_FD_75291 | JGI IMG/M metagenome (GOLD analysis project Ga0075428, IMG submission 75291) | Populus rhizosphere microbial communities from Tennessee, USA - Rhizosphere MetaG P. deltoides SRZDD2 | ecosystem: Host-associated > Plants > Roots > Rhizosphere > Soil | place: USA... | reverse complement strand
CTGGCGTAGAGGTGATGACTGAGCAGGTCGACGACCCCGCGGAGGTCGACCTGGAAGGAGTGGCCCACGCGCCACACCGTACCCGCATTAGCTGAAACAAGGGGACCCGGTTGTAGCGGTCCCCCGGTTTGCGGCGGTCAGAGGCGGTTGATAGACACTATGACTATGTTGTCGTCCGGCGCCGTGTCCTGAATATAGGAGTTGACGTCGACGGCCACCGTCGCCTGGTTGCTGTCCGGCCGCACCTCGACGACGATCTCGTACACCTTGGTCTCCCCCGGCGGCGGTGCGGCGAATGTCGTGACGTTGGCGTGATCGGTGCCGACGATCTCCAGCCCGCGCATGGCAAGCCCGATCGTGATGAACGGAGCGGCGTTCGCCCCCTTGTTCTTCACCGTGACGCGGATGCTGCCCACCCGCTTGCCGAACCTCATCGGCTCGAGCCGGAGCGGCCCGGCGGTGATCGAAAAATCGCCGGGGAGGCGCTCGGGAAACGCGGTGGGACCGCCGACCTGCCGGAAAGCCGTTCCGTCCCAAGCGAATTCGCGCCTCTGTGGCTGCGGATTGATAAATTCATTCCTGTCGATCATCACGGTCACGATGACGCCGCCGTCATACCGGTGGGTGAGACCCTCGATGTGATTGGGCGTTGGCGGCTTGACGATCGCGCCCATACTCACCGGCCGCCCGGCGGCGTCGACGTCGTACCCCACAACTTGCGTCACGGTCTGGTTGCCCAGCCGGCACTCCACCAGCGCCGCCGTCTCGAGCGCGGTGTCGTTGTCGAGGTTGGTATGGATCACGTCATGCACCCACACCATCGGCCCGGTCTCGCCGGGAACCTCCGACGTGACTCGCACCGGGCATCCGTCCCAGGATCGTGGCCAGCGCGCGAACCAGCGCCACGCGGTCCGGCGACGGCCCGTCCAGGTGCTCCTCGCGCTGGCCGCGCAGGTAGTTCATCGCCGTGCGCTGCTTGCGGAACCGGCTCGTCGCCAGATTCCAGGCCACCTTCCGGACCCAGGCGACCGGGTCCTCGTACCCGCTGATCCTCTTCCAGCGGGTGAATGCCCGGCAGAACGCCTCCTGCACGACGTCCTGCGCCTCGGCCCGGTCCCCGAGGTAGGCGTAGAGCTGGGATCTCAACCCGTGGAACGTGGCACTGTAGAACTCGTCGAAGTCGTGATGCGCTGTGTTCACCGAGCCCCTTTCCTCCCGGGTGTGCCCGCGGCTTCGAAGCGCGGGCACCGGCAACACGCGCGACCATCATGATCGGTTGCAGGTGACTTCTCAGACGCCGCTGAGCAGTGACCGTCCCAGGCTCGTCAGCTCGTGCACCATGCGGTTGCCCTCGCGCCGGCTGCGGACGAGGTGCGCCGCGCGCAGGACGGCGGCCTGCTCACTGGCGGATGCGGGCGAGACGCCGACCCGGCGGGCCAGTTCGGTGGTGGTGCCGCCGTCGCCGACGGCTTCGAGCATCGCCGCGCGGGTCTGGCCGATCAGGGAGGCGAGGGCGGTGCGGCGCCGGCCGTCGAGGAAGGCGAGGCCCTCGGCGCTGCGCGGCACCGGATAGATCAGCACCGGGGGCAGGTCGGGGTCGAACATCGTCATCGGCTGGTTGACGCAGAAGAAGGAAGGGATGAGCGTCAGCCCGCGCCCGCCCAGATGGATCTCCTGGTCGCGGTGGCGCGGCACGCTCAGCTCGCCCGCCTCCCACCGCAGCATCGGCCGCATGCTCCGAAGTAGCCCTTCGACGCCGCCCTCGGTGAAGGCGAGCAGCCGGGTGTTGCGGTCCTGGCCGACCGCCTGCTCGATCACCCGGTGGTGCGGCGAGATCGCCAGCTGGTAGTAGTCGTTCATGGTGCGGGTCAAGGTGTCCAGGGCTGCCTGGTCGCCCCGCGCGAGGTCGGCCGCCCGGGCCGACAGCGGCTCGCCCTGGCGCTTCTTCGACTCGGCGAGGAAGGTCATGTCCCGGCGCAGCACCTCCTTGGGCGTGCGCCGCACCGCCTCCAGCCCGTGGTCGAGCCCTCGCATCGCCTCGGCCGGGTTCAGGAAGTCGGGGAAGTAACCGATCTCCGGGCACAGCTGCATCAGCAGCCGCAGATCTCCCCCTAGATTGCGGTGGCGCAGCGCCGTGGCGGTCTGGCGGCGCCATCCGGAGAAGAGAAGGTCACCTCGTTGCCCGCGGAGCATCTGCACGCTCAGCACAAGCTCCCAGAGCGGGTCGGGCGCTGTGGCCAACCTGGTCCGGGCGATGTCTTCAGCCGTGAAGAAGATCCTTAGCATGGGCCGTCCGGAGTGAGGGGTGCCGTGATCGTACCCACCCCATGACGTGGATGTTTTGGCCGGAGCCGAATGATGTGGACCCGTCAACGCACCCTGCGGCACGCTTTGACCAGCGGGGGCGGTCAGCTGGGTGCTGCCCAGCTGACCGTGGGCAGCCGTCTGCTCAGCCGATCGGACCCATGTTGGGTCTCTTCGGCTTGATCAGATCACCCGAAGAGCGGCCGGTGAGACGGCGTTTGATCCACGGCGCGAGATGCTTTGCCGCCCAAGCGAAGTCGTCGGCGCGCGCCATCGGCCAGGGCTTGGCGGCCGGGCGGGTCGGCGTCTCCCACCACAACGGGTCGGGCGTTTCGCCGAGTGCGGTGAGCACGTGGGCGGCCGTGCGGCGGTGGCCGGCCGCCGACAGGTGCAGCCGGTCGGTGCTCCACAGGGCGGGGTTGAGGAACTCGTCGTCGGACCACAGGTCCACGAGGTGAGCGCCGTGGAGGTCGGCGATCTCTCCGACGGATTGGTTGAGGTAAGCCACGCGCGGCGCGATCATCCGGGTGGCGGGCAGACGGGTCATCACGTTGGCATACCGGAAGATGATCACGTCTGACCCGGTACCACGGAATGTTTTTATGGTTTCCTCAAAGCGCCGCATCAATGTCGGCGGGTCGCAGTGCCGGCGCAGAACGTCGTTGCCGCCGGCCGCGAAGCTGATCAGGTCGGGCTTCATGGCGAGGGCCGGATCGACCTGCTCCGCCACCACGGCGTCGAAGAGGCGCCCGCGCACGGCCAGGTTCGCATACTCGACACCCAGGCTCACCGCGACAAGATCGGCCCAGCCACGGAAGCCCCGCCCGTCCGGGTAGGGATCGTCGAGTCCCTCGGTGAAACTGTCCCCCAGCGCTGCGTACCGGCTCCAACCCACGTCACGTAGTTTGGCATAGGTCACGATCAAGCCGGGAATCGTTGATCGATCACCAGGGTTGTGGAGGGCGTGGAAATTGAGGTCTACGCCGATGTGGTGTGCCCGTGGTGCTGGATTGGTGAGCGCCGTCTCTTCAAAGCCCTGTCCGGGATGGGGGATGTGAGTGTCCGCTGGCGCGCGTTCCAGCTCGATCCGTCGTCGGCATCGACCGGCATGCCGCTGGTCGAGTGGCTGGGCCGGCGCTACGGCGGAGAGGGTAACGCGCACCGGATGTTCGACCGGGTGACGCGGGTCGCGCGAGGCGAGGATCTCACCCTGAACTTCGAGAAGGCTGTGGCCGCCAACACCTTTGACGCCCATCGGCTGATCTGGAAAGCACATGAGTCGGGCGTGCAGCGGGAGATGGTGGAGGCGCTGCACAAGGCGCACTTCACCGACGGCCTGGACATCGGTTCGCCGGCTGTGCTGTCATCTATCGCTTTTGATCTGGGGGTACCCGATATCGCCGCCACCGGCGAAGGGGTGGACGAGGTCCGGGCGGATCTGGAGCTCGGCCGCGAGCTCGGGATCACCGGGGTGCCGATGTTCGTTTTCAACGGCCGCTACGCGCTCAGCGGCGCCCAGGATCCGGACACCTTCCGCGAGGCCCTCGCGATGATCCGTCAACCTGGTTGACGTTTCACGTGAAACAACATTGTCCGTTTTGAATGATTCGCCTATAGTCCCTCCCGACACCTCTGTCGCATGTGGAGGCCGGGTTGTCCGCCATCAGCCCAGAAGATCCGTCGCACCGCTATGCCACCGACCCCGCATCAGGATTGACCTATCCCGTACCGCCAGGCTGGTATCGCCGCACCGAGGATCTGGTGGAGCCCTTCACCTCCGCGATCTCCAATGACACGGGCGCGCTCGTGGGTTCCGGGAGGTGGGACCATCTGCTGGCTGTCCGCCCGTCCAGTGATGAGCTGATCGCCGGGGCGGCCTGGCTGGCCTCCGAGTATGGGGAGTTCTTCCTGCCATTCGAGGGCAATCGGGTCGATGTGGTGATGGAGGAGACGACGCTGGCCGGGCTACCGGCGGCGCGGGCCGGGTACCGGCTGGTGTTCCACCCCGAAGACGGCGAGCCCGCCTATGTGCGGGTTCTGGTGGTGGCGTTGAGATCTGACCAGATCTCTTTTTTGATGGCCGTCGCCCCGGATACCGAGGCACGCACGGTGGAGGCGATCATGGCTCGCGCCCACCCGGCGGATCCGGATGCCTGAACGGGTCATCCTCCTCAACGGCCTGCCCGGTTCGGGCAAGACCACGCTCGCCGGGCCGCTCGCGTGGCAGCTCGACTGCGCGCTCCTGTCCAAGGACCAGATCAAGGAGGCGCTCGCCGACGCTGTGGGCCTTGACTTTCCCAACCTCGGAGCGATCGCGATGGAGACGGTGTGGTCCATGGCCGCCGGTTGCCCCGGCACCGTGATCATCGACTCCTGGTGGTACCGGCCGCGCGACCTCGAACACGCCCGGCGCGGGCTCGCCTCACTGTCATGCTCGTCGGCGGTCGAAATCTGGTGCGAGTGCCCCGGCGATGTGGCCCGCGAACGCATGCTGACCCGCCCGCGCCACCCCGTCCACCCCGACGCGCTACGCCTCGAGACCGACTGGGACACCTGGGTGGCCACCGCCACCCCGCTTGCCCTGACGCCAGTCGTGCGCGTGGATACTACGCGCACCGTGGACATCCCGGCGCTCGCGGCGGCTATCGCCTGACCTCTAGCTCTTCGAGCCGCGACCGGATCGCCGCGACCAGAGACTCCCTCGGATAGAAAGCCAGGAGCAAACCGACGCCGGCCGGCACCGCCACCAGGTATGGGATCGCCGTGTTCAGCCACAACGACACTGCGAGCGCTATGAACGCGGGCATCGCCGACAGGACAAGCCGTAGCCAGGCCACGCCGCGCAAGATCTTGCGCATGTCGGGGTTCGCGACCCGCGGCTTGATCATCTTAACCACGTAGGCGCTGGAGCCGGCGCCGTAGGCAAATCCCGCGATCAGCAGTATCCACACCCAAAGCTCCGGCCATTCGAACCGTCCCGCCACGGTCAACGCCCCGGGTACCAGCAAAACCAGGCCGGCGGCGACGGCGAGCGTGAATATCCGGACCGGACGTAGCACATCTGAATCTGCGTTGGCGGCCATAGGCGGCTAGCTTAGGCCGTCGAGCCGGATCCGTCAGCCCACGAATGTGGCCACTATCGATGCCCACTCCGGCGTCACCCTGACCTCCGCCGACCGCAGACCCGGATGCTCCAGCCAGTAGAGCCTTGCCGTGTCCGGCCGCCCCATGTGCATCGGCGGCCAGCCTCGCATGGGCGTAAAATCATCAAGCACCACAACGCCTCCCGGCCGCAGCCACTCCGCCGGGTCAATCGGTGGCTCGTCACCCTTGCCCTGCCCACCGCCGTCGAGCACCAATAGATCGAAGGGCGCGGCCTCTTTCAGCTTGCGCCAGTCCCCCTCCAGCAACTCCACCCTGGACTCGCCCGCGAACACCTGTTTTGAAATCGCCACTCTGGTCTTGTCGCGTTCCACGCTCACCAGCCGGGCATCCGCCGCCGCGCCGGTGGCCAGCCACGCCAACCCAACCCCGCACCCGGTCCCGGTCTCGCCGATCACGCCCGTACCGATGCCGCGCGCAAGCACTCTGAGCAACTCGCCCTGCTCGGGCCGGCACGACTTATCGAAGCCGTGCCTGCGCGCGGCCGAAACCGCCTGCGCCACAAGCGGTGGCAGATCCGTGCGTCCGTCATACGCCGCAGTCCCCGACACATGCCGACCGCCGGGAAGTTCCACATCCGCTACCCGCAGATCGACCCATTGGTCCCGGTAGAGCTCACGCTCGGAGTGGACCCGCCACATCATGCCGGCCAGTATTCCAGCTAAGAGGGCATCACAAGCGCCTGCTGAACCTCCGCCAGCAACTCGCGGACATTATGAAGTTTCTTATGTGGCTCAAGGGATTCGATGATGGTCCTTAGGCGATCCGTCACCCGTCTAGAATCCATGCCTTTGGATACTTCAAGGGCCATCCACATCCAACTGGCGCTCTGCTCGACCTCCTGCCTGACGGCGTAGACCTGCGCGAGGGTCGCGTACGCATAGAAATGACCGCGGGGGTCGGGAGGGCCGAGCATCAACGATGTCTCGGCGAATGTGCGGGCCTGTGTCAGATCACCCAGCGGAAGGAACGCTTCAACCTGTTTCAGTTCGAGCAGTCCTGGATGGACATACTGCCTCGCCTTCTCGTGGCGCTCCGCGTCGTAAGCACAAAATTCCGGCCATGGCCGCAGGCCTGCTTACCGCCAAGCGAAGCTGGTGACCGCCACCACCCGTCGACAGGGCATGCATCAAGGGTGCGGCTTCACATCGGAGAAACGCCTCTACCAAATGGGGCCACGGGCACGCCACCCACGTGCCGTACATCCGTTCGTAGTGCGTTCGGCGTCCGATGCGGACAGACTCGATGTCCGCATCGGACACCACCACCTACACCTGGTCTTCCAGTGCCATGTACAGCCGCTGACCCGTCGGCTTGAACCCAGCCCGCTCGTACACGCGCCACGAGTCCGGCCCCGACGCCTCCAGCCAGGCGCCCTCGACCCCGCGCGCGAAGGCCTCCGCCGTGATCGCCGCGACCAGCGATCCGGCGATGCCACGCCGGCGATGGCTCTCGGCGACCCCGGCGACCTCCACGAGCCCGGCCCCGGGAACGCTGGCCTGGCCCGCGCCAACGCATGCTCCCGTAGCGTCGCGGGCGATGAAGACCACACAACCCTTTTCCTGGTTACGCCGGACGCGCGCGATGTCGTCGCCGGTCACCACCCCGTCGCCACCGAAGGCCACGTCCTGCACGGCAAAGCCGTCCCGCCGATCCTCGTCCGACACCGGCTCGCTCAGCCCGATGCCCTCCGGAACAGGCGGTGTGACAAGGCTTTCCGGGCTGCACGCGAGGTATTCGTGCCTGGCCTCGATGGTGAAGCCCGCCTCGAGCAGCAGCTTCTCAAGTCCGGGCGCGAACCCGGGCACGTACTCAAGCCGTGGCAACCGGCCGATCTCGCGGAACGCCGCCACCAGCTCGGCCACATCCGCTTCGGTGACATCCGCGACCGTTGGCGTGGCATAGCTGACGTAACGACTCTCGGTGGTGGGATCCCAGCCGATGACAAACCCGCGCAGCGAGACGACCTCGGGTCGCGCTCCGAGCTGGGTGATGACAGAGTTCTGCACTCTCAAGTCCATGATCAACTCAACCTCATAGGCATAGAAACAGAAGGAAGGAACGCTTGCTCAGGCGCGCCGCGCGAGGCGGCCGCGAAGGGTCGCCGTGATCATGGACCTCATCCCTTTCCCAAAACCTGGGGGCGCCGATCATACCTCCCCGCCCGAGCGCGGCGCCCCCGCATTGAGCAGGTTGGCCAGCGCCACCCGGTTGGCCACGCCCAGCTTGCGATAGATCCGCCCGAGGTGTGAGTCGACCGTCCGCACGCTCAGATGCAGTTTGGCGGCGATCTCGGTGCTCGGCATGGCCTGCCCGGCCAGCGAGGCGATGTCCCTTTCCCGGGGCGTCAGCACCGACAGCCAATCGCGGCGCGGCGCGTGCGCGGGCAACCGCGCCAGCTGCGCCCGCACCATCTCGACCAGCCGGCCCGAGTGGCATCGGCGCGCGAGCGCACCCGCCATGGCCAGCCGGTCCGCCACGTCCTCGAGGCGGCCCGCGTCGATGAAGGCCGACGCGACAAGAACCTGCGCCCGCCCCAACTCCAGCAGCGCACCGGCCTTCGCGAACGACGAGACCGCCTCCTCCCCGGCCGCGAGCGCCGCCGCGGTCGCACCCCGCGCACTGTCCACATAGGCCCGGGCGCGAAAGGCGAATCCCCGCCTGATGTCCGTGGGTGCCTGGCCCACCGCCCGCACCGCCAGCGTCGCGTACTCATCGGCCCGCGCCAGATCCGACTCGCCCACGGCCGCGACGGCCAATATCTCCCACCACCGCACCCGCTTTTGCGGCGAAACCTTTGGCAGCAAAGGCCCGCCGCCCGCGGTGAGCAGGATCTGCCCGCCATGACCGGGCTGCCCGGCATGCACCAGCGCCTCACCCAGGGCCACCTGCGCCTGCAACGGCCACGTCAACACCGAGTTCGCTCCGGCCGCGAGACCGGTCGCCCGTTCCCCGGCGGCCACACTCAACCCGACCTCGGCCACCGGCCGTTGCCACAGCAGGACATGCATCCGCAGCGCCGCCAGCAGGGTCTGGATCACGATCACCCCGGTCTCGGCCGCCAGCGGCTCGGCCTCATCGAGCACCTGCCCGGCCCGATCCAGCCGTCCGAGGCGCAACTCAAGCTCCGTCAACGACTTCAGCAGGTTCGGCAGGATGTGCCGCTGCCCTGTCCGCCGGGCCAGGCGCACCCCGCGCCCGAGATGGCGCCGCGCATCGGCAAGCCGATCGAGCAGCAACTCGCTCTGCCCGAGAAGCCTTAAACAATCAATATCTTGTACCACGACAGCGTCGACCATCGAGTCGGCCAGCCGAGCCGCGGCCAAAACCGCCGCCCCACCGCCGGCCACATCACCGAGCGCGGTCCTCGCCCAAGCCGCACTGCCCAGCGCGACGCACTCGCGCAGCGGATCGCCCGCGGCCCTGGCGATCCGGGCCGCCTCGGTCGCCAGCCGGTCCGAATCGGCGTGGTCCGAGCAATCCGCGGCGATCGCACTCAACTCCACGAGCCCGACCGACCGCGTGTCCGGGGATCCGTTCCGCGTCAGACCGGCCTGGATCAGCGCCGCCGCTTCGGGATACCGGCCGAGGAAACGCTCGATCCGGCCCGTGTGCATCACCGCGTCGATGTCCTCCAGCGATAGGAACGTCGTCCGGCTGTCGTCGAGCCGGCCCATGTGCAGCCGCGCCTTGGCCAGCAGCAGCTGCGTCTCCCTCCAATGTGGATGGTCGCGTCCCAGCCCCGCCTCGGCCACCTCCAGCCAGCCGGTCGCCGCCGCCGGATCGGTGCTCAACGCCTGTCGCGCGCCGAGTGCCAGCGTCACATAGCGATCCGGGCGCGCGGGATCGAGTGAGTTCGCCACGTGCGCGGCCCGCATGATCGCCGGCGCGCCCCGCCGTTCCAGCTCGCGGTCGGCGCGCAGGTGCAGTGCGCCCCGCCGGCTCATCGGGGTGGTGTGGTAGGCCGCGGCGGCCAATGTCCGGTGACGGAACGAAAGCAGGGGCCCCGGTCGCGAAGTCCGGATGATGTCGAGCGAAACCAGCCCGTCCAGGGCCGCCCGCGTCGCCTCCGCCTCCAGGTCGCAGACCGCGATGACTGTCTCGGGTACAAAAGGATGGTCCAGAATCGCCGCGGCCTGAGCCACCGCGAACTCCGACGGCGGCAGGGTGGCCAGCTCCGCCAGGAGCGGGGCCGAGCTCGAGTAGCCGGCGTCGGCCAGCACGCGGGCATACAGCGGCACGCCTTCGGCGTCGTGGTGGAGCATCGCCAGGTCCGGGCGGTCCCCGACCAGGAGTTTGGTCTGGTCGAGCGTGAGCGGGGCGAGCTTGCGGGCGCCGAGGCGTGCCGGGGCGCGACACAGCAGCCCTGCCATCGACAGTGGTAACTGCCTCGGCCGGTAGGCGATCGCCAGCAGCAACGGCCCGCGGGCGGTCAGGTCGAGCAGACGCCCAAGCCCTTCCACCACAGCGTCGCCGTGGCCGTGAACGTCGTCCATCACCACCACGGCGCCCCCACCGCGCGCCTGCGTCGCCAACACGAAATCGATGAGCGTCTCCACGCGGCCGGACTGATCCCACAGCGTCGCGACACCCGCCTCACGCGCGGCCGTGGCCAGGGCGAGCAGCATCCGGGTCTTACCGATCCCGGGATCGCCCACGTACGCGCGGAACCCACCCTCGCCGCTATGCAGCGCCCACACCGCCGAAGCGATGTCGGCCAGCTCCTCCTCGCGGCCCACGATCTCCGATTCGCCCTCAACGGCAGACAACACCGCCCCCTCCCCCGAGCGTTCCGTATTGATTCGCGCCGAAGCGGCCGACGGATCGGTGGCAAGCGTCACATGTCAGTACCGGGAGGGGAAGTTCCCGCCGAAGAGCAGGTCGAGATAGTAGAAGACCTCGTCCATCTCCTCCTTGTGATAGGCCTCGATCGCCTTGCGGGCCCGGTTGGCGCCGCGCTTGAGTTTCGAGGTGGCGTCGGCGCGCTTGTCCGGCGTGGGGCAGGCGTCGAACTGGCCGGCCATGGTCTTGGGATCCTTCATCGGGGCCAGGCCGATCGAGTCCAGCCGCTGCAGCAGCCCGCAGATGTCCCAGACCGGGATGTGGGTGGCCTCGCCGCTGATGTACTCCGCCGCCCGCATCTCCAGATAGAAGGAGGAGATCGGCGCCTCGTTGTAGTACTTCCACGCCTTGGCCAGGCGGGCGAGCTTCTTCGCCCCACCCGCGATCTTGGGGATGGAGTTGATCTCATTGAGGTAGGCGACGTGCGCCTCGGGAGCCGTCCCCGTCCAGCCGGACTCGGCACCGGGAATCTCATAGACGCGCACGTTGTCGTCGCCGCGCCCCAGCGGGAAGGCCGGAATCACCTTCCACGTCTCGCCACCGCTGGCGAACTCGATCACGACGGTGGGCCGGCACACCCGCACCCGGGTGTGGGGAAAGCTTGCGGTGAGGGCGTTCTTGACCCACTCAAGCGCGGTGTCGGGCGAACCCGGCTTGGCGCTCTTGACGCACACGAGAAGGTCGATGTCGCAATGCTTGCGGATCCCCGTCCCATGATGGAACGAGCCGAGCTCGAGGAACCGACTGATCTCGATCGATCGCCGAAGCGCCGATTCCACCTCGTCCTTGTGCTTGATCCGCGCCTCGCGCTCGGACTCAAGCGGCGCCAGCCGCGTGAGAAACTCATCGAACGCTTGCGTTACCGTGCGAGCCATCCCCACTCCACCGTTCTTTCCCCAGAAGTCCAACCTTACGAGCTTACGTTCGACGAGGCATCTAGTGCAGCCGGGCCCTCGCGGGCAATCATGGGACATCGACATATCCGGACAGCTCCTGCTGATCGAGGACGACGAGCGCATTGCTGGTCTGATCGCCCGTGCCCTGCGGGCCGAGGGATACCGGGTCGACCACGCGTACACCGGACCCGAGGGTCTGCGGGCCGCCACCTCGACCCGCTTCGACCTGGTGATCCTGGATCTGATGCTGCCCGGCATGGACGGCACCATCGTGCTACGCCGGTTGATGGATCTGGATCCCTCGCAGCGGGTGCTGGTGCTGTCCGCGGTGCCCGAGGTCGCCACCCGCGTGGCGTGCCTGGAGGCCGGCGCCGCCGACTTCCTCGGCAAGCCGTTCGCCCTCGACGAGCTGACCGCGCGGGTGCGGGCCCGCATCCGCGCCGCCGCCCCCGGCCCCGCCGCCTCGGCTCTGATCGTCGGCCCGGTCCGGCTTGACCTCAAGCGGCGCATGGTCACCGTCCCCGGCCGGCGCACTTGGCTGTCCTACCGCGAGTTCGCGCTCCTGTGCCACCTGATGCAGCGCGCCGGGCGGCCGTGCACCCGCGAGGAACTGCTGCAGGATGTATGGGGCATGTCGTTCGACCCGGGAACCAACGTGGTCGACGTCTGCGTGCGGCGGCTGCGCGCCAAGCTCGACCATCCACTTCGGATAGAGACGGTCCGCCATGTCGGTTACCGCTTCACCGCGGACTAGCCGCATGCTTCGCCTGGCCTGGGTCGCCGGCGCCTGCCTGTGTGCCATAGCCATGTACCTGATGCCGAGGCAGGAAACGGTACCGTTTCACCTCATCTGGTTGGGACTTTTCCTGCTGTTCGGCCTCACCCCCTGGCGGCCGCTCGAGATGCTCGTCATGGCGATCTCCACGGCCGCGGTCACCGGAGCCATCGAGATCCATCACGCCGCACAGGGCTGGATCGAATGGTCGCAGACGGCGGAGGTCCCGGCGAGCGTCGCTCTGGCCGCGGTGATCGCGACCTACCTGCGCCGGCGCCACGTCGCGCTGATGGAGTTGGCCCGGGTCGCCGAGGCCGAGCGCCGCCGCGCCGAGCAGCGGCAGTTCTTGGTACGCAAGGCCTCCCACGAGCTGCGGACCCCGATCACCATCGCGCGCGGATACACCGAGCTGATCGCCAAGCACCTGATCGACAAGCAGGACATCAAGGACGCGACCATGGTGCTGGAGGAGCTCGACCGGCTCTCCGAGATCACGCAGCGGCTGCTGACACTGATGCAGATCGATGGTGATTTCCGCCGGCGGCCGCTGCCGCTCGCCACCGAACTCGAACGCATCGTGCGCCGCTGGATCCCGGCGGCCGACCGGCGCTGGCGGGTGGCCTGCGACGACGGTGAGATCCTGGCCAATCGCGAGCGGCTGGAGGCCACCCTCGACTGCCTGCTCGACAACGCCGTCAAATTCACCGAGCCGGGTGACCTCATCGAGGTCAGCGGCGACCACGACGACCGCGCCTGGGTCATCAAGGTCTGCGACACGGGTCGCGGCATGTCCACCCGGGATGCGGCGGCATTGACTGCGGCGCAACCACTTTCACATTCATCTGGTACCGGGCTGGGCCTGGCCACGGTCCGGACGGTGATCGGCGCCTGGGGCGGCACGATGCGGATCCAGGCGAAACCCGACACCGGCACGACAGTCATTCTTCGACTGCCACACACCATGGTTGATGACAGTCAGGTCATAAGCGTTGAGACGGGCGACTCACCGGACCTACGCTCGCCGCGTCGATGAAACACAGGCGCGTCTCACCTGTGATTCCTCCCGACACGGCGGGTGAGGCAGCCCAACCGGCCGCCTCATTCGCCGAAATGCTTTGCCGCTTCAAGACTTTCGTTGAGGTCGTCACCCTCTCCGACGCTCCTCACAGGGAGAGCAGTCCGGCGGGCCCGATGGCTTCGGGGCCCGCCGGACAATCCCTCAGTCCCTCAGGAACGGCCAGTAGACAGGCTGCGACTGGACGTTGAGCTGGTGCATGCGGTGGAAGCTCGCGGTGATGGTACGCAAGTCGAACAGCAGCAGGACGTCCAGACCCTTCTGGATGTCGCTGGAGTAGATGTGGCCGTTGTAGAAGTAGGCCGACCATGAGCCGCCGATCACGAGTTCGGTGTCGGACAGCGGGCCGCGCTCCCAGAACCCGATCTCGAAGGGGTGGGCCGAGTCGGTGAAGTCCCACACCGAGATGCCACCCTGGTACCAGGCCTGGACCATCACGTCGCCGAAGAGCGTGGGAACAATGGAACCGTTGTGCGCCACGCAGTTTTCGGTGTTGGTGTTGACCCGCGGAATCTTGAAGTAGCTACGGAACACCATCGTGCGGTTGTCGCCCTCGCCGGTGATGTCGTAGATGGCGTCCGCGCCGCGGTCCGGACCCACGGTCGTGTTGCAGGTCGGGGCGACCCCGCCGCCCAGCTCGTCGGTGAAGATGACCTTCGTGCCTTCCTGGTTGAACGTGGCCGAGTGCCAGAACGCGAAGTTCACGTTGTCACGAACCCGGTTGATCACGCGGGGCGCTTCCGGATCGGAGATGTCCATCAGGATCCCGTCGCCCATACACGCGCCGGCGGCGATCCGCTTGGCGGGGTACGCGGTGATGTCATGGCAGCCGGATGTGCTGGAGCCGCCCGCCCCCGGCGGGTTACCGCCATCGGGGAAGAGGTTGGGCATCGCGACCACCGCGGCGGCGGTCGGGTCGGCCAGCGGGACCTTGACGATGGAGATCAGGTCGTGCGGCGGCTGGCAGTCGGGGAAGGTACTCCGTGGCGAGTACGACGAAATGTAGATGTAGACGTTTCTGCCGTCGGCCGACGGAACGAGTGTCTGGGTGTGCGAGCCGCAGTTGGTCTCCACCGACTTGATGTAGCGAGGGTTGGTCTTGTCGCTTACATCAAAGATCTTGATTCCCTCCCATGACTCCTTGACCGAGGCCGACTGGCTGTGGCTCGCGCAGGAGTCGTCGTTGCGGGACGAGTCGGTGGACAGGAACAGGAGATCCCCGAAGATCGTGACGTCGTTCTGCGAGCCGGGGCACATCACCTGGGTCAGGACCGATGGCTTGCGCGGGTTGTGGATGTCGTAGATCACGAAGCCGTTGTAGTTGCCCTGGTACGCGAAATTGCCCTGGAAGGCGATGTCGGACGCGATCGCGCTTTCGGTGTCGAAGGGCGCCTGCTTGTCGAGGTGGGCGATCTGGCTGATGTTGCGGCTGCTGCTGATCTCGCCGACGGCCAGCGTGGCACCCGAGTCGTCCATCGCCCGGATCTGCTCCTCGGTCAGGCACACCTCGACGACGTTGTCCTCTGACTGTTGAGTGCAGTCGTCAAGGACGCGGGCGTGCACGGGTGCCGGCACGGTGAGGGCGGTAAGCACCACCGCAGCCGTTCCCAATCCGAGGAGTCTGATACGCCGCGACCCTTGTGGGGCTTTTGCGATCATGGCGGTCTCCCTATGTCATAGATAACGCCTATCGATTTGAAATATACGTTACTTTCGATGAAGGTAGATGGGTCACTATCGTGGACTTATGTTCCGTCCGACGATGCGAAGGCTGAGCCTGCTCCTCCTGGCCTGCGCGCTGGCGCTCTTCGGCGTCACGGCGTCGGGCATACCCACGCTCACCGCCACCTCCGGCCCCACGGTGGTCGTCCCCGGCCGGCCCGGCGAGCCCGCGAAGATCCGCCCGGCGGACCAGGTCGAGGCGCCCGACGGCGGGGCTTACAGCGCGGCGGACGTCTGGTTCGTGCGCATGATGATCCCGCACCACACCCAGGCCATCGAGATGGCCTCGCTGGCGGCCGGGCGGGCGAGCAACCCGCAGATCACCGCGATCGCCGAACGCATCAAGGCCGCCCAGCTGCCGGAGATCGTCGTATTGCGAACTTGGCTCAAGAAACACGGGCTCGGCGAAGGCATCGAGGATCGCGGACACGACCACGCCACCATGCCCGGCATGCAGTCGCCCGAGGCGATGCGGGCACTGGCCAACGCCAAGGGTGACCGGTTCGACCGGATGTTCGTCGAGATGATGTCGGCCCACCACCAGGGCGCGATCGACATGGCCGGGGTGAGGTTGCGCTCCGGCGGCGACATCACGGTGGAGCGGTTGGCCAACGGGATCGGGTTCGAGCAGGAGGTCGAGATCGCCCGCATGCGCGAGATACTCGGCTCCTGAGCGCGGTACCGTGGATGCCGCGCGGGGAGGCAGCGCCCGGGTCCGCGGGAAGGACTGAGTCCACCTCATCAATGCGGATGCGGCACATTTGATGTCATCGCCTTCACGCCTCCCTACGCGGACCGGGAGCGGTAAAGGAGATGACATGTCTTCTGCTGGTCTGCCTAAGCACCCGCACCTGGACCAACTACGTCGCCAGGCCAAGGAAATGAAGGAAGCGGCGCGTGGCGGCGATCAGGCCGCGTTGACCCGGCTGCGCCCATACCTCCCGGCCGACGGTTCGGTGACCCTCGCGGCGGCACAACTGGCGGTGGCTCGCGAGCACGGCTTCGCCAGCTGGGCGAGGCTCAAGGCCGAAGTCGAGCTGCGTACGGCCGAGTTCGCCGAGCGGGTCCGCATGTTCTTGCAGCGCAGCCTGTCCGGCAGTGCCGGCGCAGCTCGGCTGCTGCGCGCCGATCCATCCATCGCCACCTACGACATCCGCACCGCGGCCATGCTCGGCGAAGTCGCGACGGTACGCCGGTACCTGGCCGCCGACCCGGCGGTGATCTCGCGAGTGGACGACGAACTGGCTTGGCCCCCACTGCTATATGTGTGCATGTCGCGATGGCATCGCCTGGTCTTCCCCGACCCTGAACAGGCGGCCGAGGAGGCGGTGCGGCGCATGAGCGAACGGGCCGAGGGCATGGTCGCGGTGGCGCGGCTGCTGCTCGACGCCGGCACCGACCCGAACGTCACCGCTTTTGATGGGCCCAGGCTCTGCACTCCGCTGTACGCGGCGGCCGGTCGCGCGGACCACGCCGCCATGACAGCCCTGCTGCTGGAGCGCGGTGCTCGCCCCGACGACTACACCATGTACCTCGCGGCCTTCCACGCCGTCCCGCACCGATCCGCACCCGGCGTGATCCCGGGCCTTCGCGGCCCGGCCGGCCACGACTGCCTGCGCCTGCTCCTGGATCGTCACCGCCTGCCGCCGACGAGTGTCGCGTTGGCCGCGCCGATCAGCCTCGGGGATGCCGTTGGCGTGCAAATGATGCTCGACGCGGGCGCCGACCCGAACCAACCGCTATCAGGCGATCTTCTCGGCGAGGCGTACCGCGGGACACCGGACCAGCTTCCCGTGTCGGCGGCGATCCGGCTCGGCTGCGACGCCGCGTTGCTGGAGCTGCTTCTGGAGTACGGCGGCGACGCCAACGGCATCGGACCCGACGGGCTCTCGGCGCAGCAGATCGCGGTACGCGAAGGCCGTCCCGACCTCGCGACACTATTGGTGTCGCACGGCGCCCGCGTTCAGTCCACGCCGGTCGATCGGTTCCTGACCGCCTGCGCCCAGGCCGACCGGGTCGAGGCGGAGCGCCTGCTCCGGGAGCACCCCGGACTGCTCGGCACCCTCACGGAACAGGATCGCGGCCTCATCGTGGCCGCGGCCGACCGCGGCGCCACCGAAGCAATCCGGCTCATGCTCGATCTGGGCTTCCCGCTCGACACCCGCGCCACCCCGGACGGGGCGACCGCACTGCTCGCCGCCGCCCGCTCGGGCAGCGCCGACGCGGTCCGGATCCTCATCGACGCCGGTGCCGACATCGAAGCCCATGACAGCCAACGGAACGAGAGCCCGCTATCCTGGGCGGTGATCGGCAGCGGCCGCCGGCTTGGCCACCACCCGGAACCGGATCGTGTGGCCACAGTCCGCACCCTCCTGGACGCGGGCGCGGACCCGGAGCAGGCGTGGGCGGCCGGAGTTTTTCCGGAGCTGGAAGTCGCCAGGTTCCTGGTCGAACGCGGCCTTAACGTCCCCGGTAAGGACGTCGCCATGATGAGACACTCACTGGGTTTGGATCGCCAGTAGCCGTCCCATCGCGCCAGCTGGATCGCTCGCACACCGACGAGGTAGCCGATATGATCCGGGAGCAACCGTTCGCACTCAGCCTCGGTGCATTTCGGAGGCTGGCCGGAGGATAGACGTTGAGATACACGAACAGCGACAAAGCAAAGATGGTCATCAGCGGACTGCTCGGGCTGCTAGCCGCTTTGGCTTTGCTTGTCGTCTTATACATCCTCATCCTGTTGCAGACCACCAGTTGGTGACCGCGTAAACAGGCGTTTCGAGATCGCGCGCAAGGGATTCCGTTGTGGAGCCTAGGGGACTTGAACCCCTAACCCCTGCCTTGCAAAGGCAGTGCTCTGCCAATTGAGCTAAGGCCCCGATGGTGACGGCGTCGCGTCAGCGAAGGTCTGGCGCGGTGGTTGCCTCGTGCCAGAGCGCCCGCTCGTCGGAGTTCGCCTTGATTTTGCGGGCAACCAGGGCGACGGCGACTCCTATGCCGGCTAGGACCAGGAGCTTCTTCCACATGATGGCACCTCGGTGGTATGGGGAGTGGGGCTAGATGGAATCGAACCATCGACCTCAGAGTTATCAGCTCTGCGCTCTAACCGACTGAGCTATAGCCCCTCAGCGACAACGAACCTTACCTCACAGCCTGGCCGTAGCCCAAACCAGTTCGCTGAGACGCGCCGGGGAGGCGACAAACCCCACGTCGCGGCGTCACCCGCGGCACACGGGTGATCCGCGGATGGGCCGCGAGAGTGACCACGCACGCAGGGATGTGCCGCGCGGGAGCTCGCGGCGCGCAACCATGCACTGCCGGCGAATATGGACTTGAGGAAAAACGCGATCAGCGGGACCGGCGGCACTGCCTGGACCGGCCCCGGCGATCGCGTTTCTGGCTTATTCGCGCTCGGCGAGGGTGACCTCGACGCCGCCGACAAGGTCGGCGCAGACGTTGTAGACGAAGGCGCCCAGCGTCATCAGCGCGGTGAAGAGCACCACGTTGATCGCGCCGAGGATCGCCGACAGCCCGATCACCCAGGCCGCTGTGATCTTGAACGGTTCGCCGCCGCCGTTGGAGGTGAACAGCTCCGCGAGGGTCTTGTTGACCGAGTCGAAGACCCCCATCGCGTCGAGCGCCAGGTAGAGCACCGAGGTCGCCACGATGATCACGACGAGGAGTACAAAGGACACGGCGAAGGAGAACTTCATCACCGACCACGGGTCGACGCGCTTGACGGTCAGGCGTGCCCGGCGCGGACCGCGCGAGGCGCCGACGGTCGCGCTCGTCCGGGCCGCGCGGACGGCCTCGGTCACCCGTACCGCGCCCGCCGTGGCGCTGCTGACGACCGACCGGAGCGTCGCTGCTCCCATCGCCGTGCGGCCAAGAGGCGTTGACTTATCTGCCTTGCCGCCCCCGGGCTTCTTGCCGCCGTCCTCGGACGGCGTGGGCATGCCTGTCGGCCTGGAGAACGTGGGTGCGCTCATCGGCGGAGCCGCTTCGGGCGCCTCGACGGAGGGGACGGTCGCCCGCCCCTTGGCTACCGTCGGCGCAACGATCGGCGGCGCCGTCGGGTCCGGCTTGGGCTCGGCGAACTTGACCTCCACCGGCCTCGCCTCCATCGGCCTCGGATCGGCCGGCTTGGGCTCGGCGAGCTTGGCCTCCACCGGTTTGGGGTCGGCGGGCTTGGCCTCGACCGGCCTGGCCTCCGCCGGCTTGGGCTCGCCCGGCTTGGGCTCAGCCGTCGGCGCGGCCGCGTTCTTGGTGTCCGCGTCGGCCGGGTTAGTCGGGCTCCCCGAGGTCTCCGACATCGCCTGTGTCTCGGTCATGCACTAGTCCTGTTCGTCCGGTTCGTCGGCATTACGGGCAATGGCGACGAGGGTCACGCCTTCTGGGAGGTCCATCAACTTGACACCCATTGTGTTCCTATCGCGCGTCCTGCGCACGGGCTTCACCGGAGTCCGAATAACTCCGCCATTGCTGGTGATAGCGAAAAGTTCGTCTTCCGGGCTGATAACGACCGCGCCGACCAGACCGCCACGGCGTTCGGTGATCTTAGCGGTCAACACTCCCTTACCTCCACGCCCCTGGATCGGATATTCCTCGATCGGCGTCCGTTTGGCATAACCCCCGTTGGTGGCCACCAGGACGTCCATGTCCATGCCCTCCTGGACGACCTCCATGGCCAGCAGTTCGTCGCCCTCACCGAAGCGCATCCCGATCACGCCTGAGGTGGCGCGGCCCATCGGCCTCGTCGCCTCGTCGTTGGCGTTGAAGCGGATCGCCTGCGCCCGCTTGCTGACGAGCAAAAGATCGTCGTCGGCCGAGATGAGGGCCGCACCCACGAGCTCGTCCTCGTCGCGAAGGTTAATCGCTATGATCCCCCCGCTGCGATTGGAGTCAAACTCGGCGAGAGCCGTCTTCTTCACCAACCCATTCTTTGTGGCCAACACGAGATATGGGGCAACTTCGTAATTCTGGATCCGAATAACTTGGGCGATGTGCTCGTCGGGCTGGAAGGCGAGCAGGTTGGCCACGTGCTGGCCCTTCGCCACACGGGACGCCTCAGGCAGCTCGTAGGCCTTGGCCCGGTAGACGCGACCCTTGTTGGTGAAAAACAGCATCCAGTCGTGCGTCGACGCCACGAAGAAGTGGCTGACGATGTCGTCCTGGCGCAGGCTCGCCCCGGACACGCCCTTGCCCCCGCGCTTCTGCGAACGGTAAAGGTCTGTCTTGGTGCGCTTGGCATATCCGGTACGCGTAATGGTGACGACGACATCCTCGCGCGCGATGAGGTCCTCCATCGAGACCTCACCGTCGAACGGGATAATGCGAGTGCGGCGGTCGTCGCTCCACTTGCCGACGATCTCACCTAGCTCACCTGAGATGATCTTACGCTGGCGCTCCGGCTTGGCGAGAATGTCCCGCAAATCCTTGATATCTAGCTCGATCTTGGCGAGCTCATCGATGATCTTTTGTCGCTCCAGAGCCGCCAGCCGGCGCAACTGCATGTCCAGGATCGCCGTCGCCTGGATCTCGTCGATGTCCAGCAGCTCAATCAAGCCCGTGCGCGCCACCTCGACCGTGGGCGAACGCCGGATCAGCGCGATGACCTCATCGAGCGCGTCGAGCGCCTTGACCAGACCGCGCAGGATGTGGGCCCGCTCCTCCGCCTTGCGAAGACGGTAGGCGGTCCGGCGCTGGGTCACCTCGATCTGATGGGCGACATAGTAGCGCAGGAACTGGGCCAGGTTCAGCGTGCGCGGCACACCGTCCACAAGCGCCAGCATGTTGGCGCCGAACGTCTCCTGCAGTTGGGTGTGCTTGTAAAGGTTGTTGAGCACGACCTTGGCGACCGCGTCCCGCTTGAGGACGAGAATCAGTCGCATGCCGGTGCGCCCGCTCGACTCGTCGCGGATGTCGGCGATGCCGCCGAGCTTGCCCTCCTTGACGAGCTCGGCCACTCGCTCCGCGAGGTTGTCCGGATTTACTTGGTACGGAAGCTCGGTCACCACCAAGCAAGAGCGGCCCCGTTTGTCCTCCTCGACCTCGACCACCGCTCGCATCCGGATGGAACCGCGCCCGGTCCGGTACGCCTCCTCGATCGGGGTGGTCCCCACGATCAGGCCCCGGGTCGGGAAGTCCGGCCCTTTGACAATCTTGATCGCCGCATCGAGCGTCTCCGCCTCGTCCGCTTCCGGGTGCTCGAGGCACCACTGCACGGCGGCGCCGATCTCCTTCAGGTTGTGCGGCGGGATCTTCGTCGCCATGCCGACCGCGATGCCCTCGGACCCGTTGACCAGCAGGTTGGGGAACCGGGACGGCAGGATCATCGGCTCCTGGTTGCGGCCGTCGTAGTTGGGCTGGAACTCGACTGCGTCCTCGTCGATGTCGCGCAGCAACTCCATCGCCAGCGTGTGAAGCCGGCACTCGGTGTTGTGGCTGACGAAGCCGTTGGTGACGAAAGCGTGGTCCTCACTGTCGACCCTGAGGCTGTAGACGGCCTGGACGCCGGCGTCGCTGAGCTCGGCCACCTCGGCGTAGTAGAACCGCCCGTCGATGAGGGGTTCCACGACATCAAGCACCTCTTGGTTGATCACCCGTGCGGTGATCTCTTCACGATCCCGCTCCCACCGCTCGATCCGGTCCACGTTGTGGCGGCGCAGCCAGTCACGGTCGGTTCCATGTTCTCTGATGAAGTCGCCGACGAACGGGATGTGATCGCCGCTGAGCGCGGTGCTCGCGGCCGGGATCGCGGCCAGCTCGGCGCGCAGCTTCTCCTGCTTGCGGCCGAGGAAGCCGATGGTCACGGCGAAGATGCGAGCGTCCCGCCGGTTGGTGATCACGAGCTTGATCTCGCCGCGCGCGTTTGCCGACAGTCGCGACACGACGCCGAACTCCAGCAGCAACTGCTGAACCTCGGCCGCGAGGCCGCGGCTGCGAGTGGAGTAGGAGATCTGGATGGTGGCGCCCGGCAGGAGAGAAGAGGAGCCGTCGCCCTCGAAAAGCGATTGAAGGAAGGCCCGCTTCACCGCGGCCGGCCCGCGCCACACGAACGACGGGATCCGCTTGGCGGCGCTGCGCTGCCCCATATTGTCGAACCCGGCCCGGTTCTCCGGATAGCCGAACTCTTCCGGGATCACCCGCTGGATCACGACCCGATCGCCGGGCCCGACCTCCTCCAGCAGTTTCCACAGCAGAGTTGGTACTCCGGCCACGCTCACCAGGCACAACACCGGGTGGTTGCGAGTGCCGGTCAGCTCGAAGCCTTCGCGTGTGCGCAGCTTCAGCGTCGGGTGCTCGCCGGAGTGGAAGAACTTGGTCGCACGCACCAGCTCGCCGTTGCGTCCGATCACCTTCAGATCGATGTCGGTATCCGAGTTGGGGGCGGCGTCCGGCACCATCTCGTCGAGGCGAAGTGTGCCCTGAGCTGTGCGAACAAGCGTGTTGCCGACCAAACAGTAACGCATAGCCGCTGCTGGATCGTTACCCGGCGAGCCGAAGTTGCCGTTGCCGTCGATCAGCGGGTAGCGCAGCGACCAAGGCTGCGCCATGCGCACCAGCGAGTCGTAGATGGCCGTGTCGCCGTGCGGGTGGTAGTTGCCCATCACCTCGCCGACGACGCGAGCGCACTTGAAGTAGCCGCGGTCGGGGCGGAAGCCGCCGTCGTACATGGCGTAGAGGATCTTGCGGTGGACCGGCTTGAGTCCGTCGCGCACGTCGGGCAGGGCACGGCCCACGATCACGCTCATGGCGTAGTCGAGGTAGGACCGCTGCATCTCTACTTCAAGTCCGACCGGCTCGATCCGGCCGTGCAAAGAGATGTCGGGAGTCTCGCTCACGTATTGGTTCCTGTCCTAAGAAGCTGATCAGATGTCTAGGAAGCGGACGTCTTTGGCGTTGCGCTGGATGAACGAGCGGCGGGCTTCGACATCCTCACCCATCAACACGCTGAACAACTCGTCGGCGGTCGCGGCGTCGTCCAAAGTAACCTGCCGCAGCGTGCGGGTGGCCGGGTTCATGGTGGTCTCCCACAGCTCCGGGTAGTTCATCTCGCCCAGACCCTTGAATCGCTGGACGTCGTCGGGCTTGGCGTTGGGCTTGCTCTCCTGCCGGAGCCGGATCAGCCCGTCGCGCTCCTTGTCGGAGTACGCGTACTGGAAGTCGTCGCCTTTCTTGTTCCATTTGATTTTGTACAGGGGAGGCGATGCCAGATACACATGGCCCAGTTCGACCAACGGACGCATGAACCTGAACAGCAGCGTCATGAGCAACGTCTGGATATGCTGACCGTCCACGTCGGCGTCGGCCATCAGCACGACTTTGTGGTAGCGCAGCTTGTCAATGTCGAACTCATCGTGGATGCCGGTGCCCAGCGCCGTGATCAGGGATTGGACCTCGTTGTTCTTCAGCACCCGGTCGATGCGGGCCTTCTCCACGTTGAGGATCTTGCCGCGGATGGGCAGGATCGCCTGGACCCGCGGGTCACGGCCCTGCTTGGCCGAGCCACCCGCCGAGTCACCCTCGACAATGAACATCTCGCACAGCTTCGGATCCGTCGACTGGCAGTCCGCCAGCTTGCCCGGCATCGACCCGGACTCCAGCAGCGATTTGCGCCGGGCGAGCTTGCGCGCCTGCGCCGCCGCCACCCGGGCCCGCGCCGCCTGCGAGGCCTTGGAGATGATCATCTTGCCTTCGGCCGGGTTGCGCTCGAGCCAGTCGGCGAGCCACTCGTTGCACACCTTCTGTACATAGCCTTTGACCTCGGTGTTGCCCAGCTTGGTCTTGGTCTGGCCCTCGAACTGGGGGTTGGCCAGCTTCACCGAGATGATGGCGGCCAGGCCCTCACGGATGTCCTCACCGGTGAGCTTCTCGTCGCTCTTGAGGATCTTCTTGTCGGACCCGTACTTGTTCACGACGGAGGTCAGCGCCGCCCGGAATCCCTCCTCGTGCGTCCCACCCTCGTGGGTGTTGATGGTGTTGGCGAAGGTGTAGACCGACTCGCCATAGGACTCGTTCCACTGCATCGCCACCTCGAGTGACATGCCCTCGCCATCCGATCCAAAGTCGATCACCGACTTGTGGATGGGGCTCTTGGTGTTGTTGAGGTGGCGGACGAAGTCGGTGATGCCGCCCTTGTAGAGGAAGGTGACCTCGCGGACCTCCTCGCCGGTGGCGGCCGGGCGCTCGTCGCGCAGGTGGATGGTGAGCCCGCGGTTGAGGAATGCCATCTCCTGCAGCCGGCGGTAGATGGTCTCGAAGTTGTAGACGGTCGTCTCGAAGATCGTGGGGTCGGGCCAGAACGTGACCGCGGAACCCGTCTTGTTGGTCTTCTCGCCCTTCTCCAGCGGGCCGGGCTTGGAGTTCAGATACTCCTGGCGCCACACGAACCCGTCCTTGTGGATCTCGACCTCCATGCGGCTCGAGAGCGCGTTGACCACCGAGACGCCCACACCGTGGAGACCGCCGGAGACCTTGTAGGCCCCTCCCCCGAACTTGCTGCCGGCGTGCAGCACGGTCAGCGCCACCTCGACGCCGGGCTTCTTGAGCTTGGGATGCAGGTCGACTGGGAAGCCACGCCCATTGTCGATCACCCGGACCCCGCTGTCGGGCAGCAGGATGACGTCGATCGTGTCGCAGTATCCGGCCATCGCCTCGTCAACCGCGTTGTCGACCACCTCCTGCACCAGGTGATGCAGACCACGTTCTCCTGTGGACCCGATGTACATACCCGGCCGCTTGCGGACGGCCTCGAGCCCCTCGAGCACGCTGATTTGTTCTGCGCCATACTCCTGTTTGTTGCTGCCAGCCACGAATGTCCCCTCGCATGGTTTTGGAATGCTCCGTAATCCTACTGGGCGAGGCCGACAACCGCGTGCTGACGGCACCGTGCGGGTACCTGACAGCCCCACAGGTGCTCGAAACGCTCCACCCGCATGTCCCCCCACACGGCCTCCTCACGTCTCGACAACCGATGTGAACGTTCAGGGGGTCGCGCAATACACCTCGGATGCCGTAAGTTGCGCTCGCCAAAGGCCAATGAGCCAGCCCCGGCAGACCGCCAAACACCGCGGATCAGCCAAGGGGCTGGTCAAAGGCCAAAGGGATGCAGAAAGAGGCACAGATGGGTCTGGACAACGTCGCCGTTCAGTGGCCCGCCACCGGTCGGTTCTACGACCCGGTCGCGCCCGCGGAGTTCGTCGACTTCGCCGAACTCGCCGAGAAGGCGGAGACCGCGGCACCGACAGCCGCCCTGGCGGGGCACATCGCCCGCACAGGTACCGTTCGGGCCACCGCCTACACCGAGGTCGTCGACCTCTTACTCGGGCTCAACGGGGTGCTCTACGCCACCGAGGCGGCGGAGGAGGACGAGGATCCGGTCATCGACCCCGACGGGTGCGCGTGGATCGCCGGCGGTCTGGAGAAGTTCGTCGACGGGCACAACAAGCACGGCGACACCGTCACCTTCGAGACCGTGTCGGTGCTGCTGCGGGATGCGCTGACCGACTCGCGCCTGGCCGAGCAGCAGCTGCGCTGGCTCGATCAGCGACTCGACTCGCTGCGCGACGACGCCGGGGGCGCGCCGCAGTGGAGCTTCCCACTCTCGGAGTTCGCGGTGCTTGCCCGGTTCTACCGTCGCTGCGCCGACCGCGGCTTCGCGGTCTACGCGGAGTCATAACCCGCGTCATAGACGACGGATGTGCAGGAAGTAGAGGATCAGGGCCGCGACCGCCAGGCCGCCGCCGATCGCCAGCCACAGCACCGGGAACCCGTCGATGCTGGGCTGCGGACTCGGAGTGCCCTGCGCGCGAAGCGCACCGGACACCATATACATAGGGGCAAGATACATAGGGGCGAGCACGGCGGCGCCCAGGCGAACGCGACGCATGGCCGAATTGTATGAATGCCTGTCTATAGTCCCTGCCGCGAGTCACGCACCCGCCATTTGCCCTTGCCGCGGGCGGGAGCGGCCGGACCGTGGATGCGCAGCTTGGTCACCAGGTTGTGGCCCACGCACGCGCCGATCCGGTTCAGGATCGAGCTGTTGAGCAGCCTGAGCTGGGTGGCCCACGCCGCCGACTCGGCCTCGATGGTCAGCTCGCCGTTGTCGAGCGAGATCGGCCTGCTGTGAGTCGCGATGTCCGGCCCCACCACCTGCTGCCACGATCCGAACAGGGTGGCCTCGGCGGCCGGGCGCTCCCAGCCCCGGGTCTTGACCAGCTTGGCCAGCACATCACCGAACTTCGCCGGGTCGCGCGGGTCCGGGCCTGGCCCGGAGTAGCCGCGCTTGCGCGGCGCCTCGCCCTCCCGCCGGGCCGGCTTGGACCTTTCCGCCCGCCGCCGCAGCGCCGCCTCCAGCGCGGCCCGCGCCAGCTCCGGACCTGTGGGCTCGTCAGACACGCTCCACCTCCCCGGGCCGTACAAGATAACGTGCACCCCGCAGTGAATCCGGCACATCGGCCTCCACGGCACAGGTGATCAAAACCTGAGCCGCGTCTTTCACCAGCTCAGCGAGGCGCTCGCGGCGACCGGTGTCAAGTTCTGCAAAAACATCATCTAGTACCAGCACCGGCTCGATTCCCTCGGCACGCAGGAGGGTATAGGAGGCCAGCCGCAGTGCCAGGGCGAACGACCAGGACTCGCCGTGGCTGGCATACCCCTTCACCGGCAGGTCGCCCAGCCGCAGAAGCAGGTCGTCGCGGTGCGGGCCGACCAGAGTGGTGCCGCGGGCCACCTCCTCGTCGCGAGCCGCCCGCAACGCCTCGGCCAGCTCGTCCGCGCCGGTGGTGGCGCGGTACTCCATCATCGCCTTGCCCTGCCCCGCGCTGACCAGCCGGTAGGACTCCTCCAGGTGCGGCGCGATGGCGTCGGCGAGGACGAGCCGGGCGCGCATCAGCTTGGCCCCGTGCTCGGCGAGGTGGTAGTCCCAGACCTCCAATGTGGACAGGTCGCCCCCCTTGGCCCCGCCCATCTTGCGCGCCAGATAGGCGGTGCGCAGCAAAGCGTTGCGCTGCTTGAGAACCCGTTCGTAGTCGGCGCGCACCCCGGCCAGCCGGGGCTGCCGGGCCACCAGCAGGTCGTCGAGGAACCGCCGCCGCTGCTCCGGCTCGCCGCGCACCAGCGCCAGATCCTCCGGGGCGAACAGCACCAGGCGCAGCGCACCGATGATGTCGCGGGCCCGCCGCGCCGGCGACCGTCCCAACCTGGCCCGGTTTGCCTTGCCCGCCACGATCTCGAGCTCGACCAGCAGCTCGCGGCCCTCGTGCACCACCTCGCAGCGGATCACCGCCCGCTCGGCACCCACCCTGATCATGGGGGCGTCGACCGAGACCCGGTGGCTGGTGAGCGTGGCAATATATCCCAACGCCTCCACCAGGTTGGTCTTGCCCACGCCGTTGGGTCCTATGAGGACGCTCGACCCTTGCGGGAAGTCGACGGCGACTCGCTCATAGGACCGGACGTCCACAAGTTCGAGCCGCCGGACATGCATGACTACATGATTACTTGTGTACGGCGTGGCCGCCGAACTGGTTACGCAAAGCGGCAATCGCCTTCATCGCGGGCGAATCCTCCTGACGCGAGGCGAACCGGGCGAACAGCGCCGCCGCGATGACGTTCATCGGCACGGCCAGGCGGATCGCCTCCTCCACCGTCCAGCGCCCCTCACCCGTGTCGTCGGCGTACCCCTTCAGCGCCTCCAGGTGCGGATCCTCCTGCAGCGCCCGGTCGAGCAGGTCCAGCAGCCACGACCGGATCACCGTGCCCTCGCGCCACGACTTGATAATTCCAGGAACGTTAGTGACGACTTCAGCGGCCTCCAGCAGCTCATAGCCCTCGGCATAGGCGTGCATCAACCCATACTCGATGCCGTTGTGCACCATCTTGGCGTAGTGCCCGGCGCCGACCCCGCCCGCGTGGACGAACCCGAACTCGCCGGCCGGCTTGAGCGCCTCGAAGACAGGCAACGCCTTGGCCACGTCCTCGTCCGAGCCGCCGACCATCAGGGCATAGCCGTTCTCCTTGCCCCACACGCCACCCGATACGCCGACGTCCATATACCCGATCCCGTGCTCGGCGAGGCGGGCGGCCCGCGGACCGTCGTCGCTGAACCGCGAGTTGCCGCCGTCGATGATGGCGTCGCCCGCCTCCAGCAGCGGGATCAGGTCGTCGATGGTGCGCTCGGTGACCTCGCCGGCCGGGACCATGGACCACACCAGCCGCGGTGGGCTGAGCTTGCTGACCATGTCGGCCAGATCGGTGGCGTCGGACAGCTCCTTGTTGTGGTCGTAGCCGACGACCTCGTGGCCGGCCGCACGCAAGCGGTCGCGCATGTTGCCGCCCATCTTGCCGAGACCGATCAGTCCGAGTTGCATGTGCTTACCTTCCGACGCGGATGGGCATGATCAGGTACCGGAAACCCGGTATCCCTGAACCATCCTCACCCGCCGGGGTGATCACCGCGGGTTTAAACGGGTCATTGAACGAGAAGATCGCGGTGGGGGCGTTGAGCGCGCCGAGGCCCTCGATAAGGTACTGCGGGTTGAACGCGACCTGCATGGACTCGCCGGTGTACTTGGCCTCCATCGCCTCGCTGGCCCGCGCCTCCTCGGTGCCGCCGGCCTCCACGACCAGGCCGTCCTCGTTGAAGTTCAGCCGCACCGGGGTCGCCTTCTCGGCCACCAGGGACACGCGCTTGACCACTTCGATCAGAGCGGACACCGCCACCCGAGCCTCGGAGGAGTAGCTCGCGGCGAACAGCGAGCGGACCGGTGGATACGACTGGCCGTCGAGCAGGCGGCTGGTGGTGCGGCGGGTCCCGCCCACGAAACCGATCATGCCCTCGCCCGCGCCGCCGCTCGACCCCATCGCGATGGTGACCTCGCCGCCGAGCGGGCCGAGGGTCTTGGCCGTGTCGGCCAGGGTACGCGCCGGAACCAGGGCGTTGACGTCGATGTCCGGGGTGTCGGGGGTCCAGGTGATCTCGCGGACGGCCAGGCGGTAGCGGTCGGTGGCCAGGAGCGCCAGGGTCTCACCGCTCAACTCGACGCGCACCCCCGTCATCATCGGAAGCGTCTCATCGCGCCCCGCCGCCATCGCCACCTGCGAGACAGCCGTCGCGAACAGCGCCGCGTCAACACGCCCGGCGCTCGCGGGAAGCTCCGGAAGGGTTGGGTAATCCTCCACCGGCATCGTCGGCAGGGTGAAGCGCGCACTTCCGCACACTAGCTCCAGATGCGACCCGACCGCGGCGATCTCCACGGGCTTGGCCGGAAGCGCCTTGGTGATCTCGGCGAGCAGGCGGCCGGAGACGAGCGTCGCCCCGTCTGCGTCGGCCTGCACATCCACATCCACCTGATTGGACACTTCGTAGTCGAAGCCCGAGACGTGCAGCCGCCCGTCGGTCACCCGCAGCATCGCGCCGGCCAGCACCGGCACCGACGGCCTGCTCGGCAGGCTCTTGGCCGTCCATGCAACCGCATCGGCCAGCGCATCCCGCTCCACCCGGAACTTCATAGTGCCCTCCTGTTCGCTATCGCCTAGAAACCATAAGCCCCGGCGACGATCTCGTTTGGCCAGGATCCCGTCCACAGAGCGGGCCCAGGTGATTTTGTTTGTTTGATTCATTAGAGATAAAACCCATGTAGTTCATAGGGGTTGTGGAAACTGTGGATAACCCTGGTTTCCACTGCTCAACGGGGGTCGGGCGCTGTGGACGGCCTGTGGACCGTCTGGTGGAAAACTACCCGGGTTGTCCACACCCCACAGGTTGTCCACGGGCGTCCACAGGTTATCCACCGGAAATCCCCAGGGGTTATCCACAAAATGTGGACAACGCCGGGTCCCCTTGCCCACAGCCCTATCCACGGATCATGGAGCGTTGTCCACGGATCTTGAGGACTTCTCCACACCTTTTCCACAGAAAGATTTTTTGGGTTTTCTCTATCCACACCCGTCCACAGGCCGTCCACAGGAAATCCACTGAGTTATCCACCGAGTTATCCACCGAGGCTGTGGACAACCTTCTGCGCATCGGTACCCCTTAATGAGTTCATGGACCGACTGGCGGCCGAGTTCGACGCCTATGTAAGGGCAAGAACGCCGGCGTTGCTGCGCTCCGCCTACCTTCTTACCGGCGATCAACGACGGGCAGAAGACCTCGTGCGGGATGCGCTGATTCGGACGCACCGGGCCTGGGGACGCCTGCACCGCGGCAACCCGGACCTGAGGGCCACGGTCGGCGGGACCGTCAGGACCTTCCGGAAGGCCGACGGCGGACTGAGGTGGGGTCAGTTCTGCTTGATGCGGTTGGTGAGTTCAGCGATCTGGTTGTAGAGGGATCGCCGCTCCGCCATCTGCTGGCGGATCTTCCGGTCCGCGTGCATCACCGTGGTGTGGTCCCGGCCGCCGAAAGCCTGCCCGATCCTGGGCAGGCTCAGGTCGGTCAGCTCGCGGCACAGGTACATCGCGACCTGGCGGGCGTTGACCAGCACCCGCGAGCGCGAATGCCCGCGCAGGTCCTCCAGGCTGACCCCGAAGTAGTCGGAGGTGGAACTCATGATCTGCTCGGCGGTGATCTCGGGCGCCTCGTCGTCCGGGATGAAGTCGCGCAGCACCTCCTCCGCGATCGGCAGCGTCACCGCCGACCGCGACAGGTTGGCATACGCAGTCACCCGGATCAGGGCGCCCTCGAGTTCGCGGATGGAGTTGGAGACCTTCGACGCGATGAACTCCAGCACCTCGCCCGGAGCGTGCAGTCGCTCCTGCGCCGCCTTCTTCTGCAGGATCGCGATCCGGGTCTCGAGGTCCGGCGGCTGGATGTCGGCGAGCAGCCCCCACTCGAACCGCGTGCGCAGGCGGTCCTCCAGCGTGGCCAGAGCCTTGGGCGAGCGGTCCGACGAGATCACGATCTGCTTGTTGGCGTTGTGCAGCGCGTTGAAGGTGTGGAAGAACTCCTCCTGGGTGCGCTCCTTCTTCTCCAGGAACTGGATGTCGTCGATGAGAAGGATGTCCACCTCGCGGTTGCGGCGCTGGAAGTCGTGCCCGCGGTTGTCCCGCACCGAGTTGATGTAGTCGTTGGTGAACTCCTCGGTCGAGACGTAGCGCACCCGCTGCGCGTGCCCGAGCTCCTTGGCGTAGTGCCCGATGGCGTGCAGCAGGTGGGTCTTGCCCAGCCCTGACCCGCCGTAGATGAACAGCGGATTGTACGCCTTCGCCGGTGACTCGGCTACGGCGACCGCGGCGGCGTGGGCGAACCGGTTGGAGGAGCCGATGACGAACGTCTCGAATCGGTACTTGGGGTTGAGCTTGGGGCCGGAGGTGTCGACCTGGGGCAAGGACATCGGCATCGGCTGCCGGCCGGGCAGCGGGTTCACCCCCGGCCGGGGCGATTCCGGCAGCGGATCGCTCGGCCCGGGCGCACGGTCGATCACGCGGCTGACCGTGGCGGGCTCCGGGCTCGGCCGGGGCTCGGCCGAGCGGGGTGCGGGGACGGCGAAGAGCGCGTTTTCGTCTTCGACCATTTGGGGGTACCGGGTGGAGGGCGCGACGATCAGGGGAGGTTGGCTGGACGGCGGAGGGGCCGGGGACTCCTCGGCCGGCCGCACGGTCGCCACGACCTGCAGTGATCGCCCGAGCACCCGGGAGAGCGCATCGGTGATCGCCGGGCGCAACCGCTGCTCGATGATCTCCCGGACCTGCGCGTTGGGCACGCTGAGCAGCGCCGTGTCCTCGACGATGGCGCGGAGCCGGGTCAAGCGCAGATAGGCCTTCTGCTGCGGCGAAACGATCTCGTCATGCAACTCGTCGGTGGCTGCCTGCCAGACCGCCTCAAGGTCGGTCATCGCGCTGCCCCGCTCGTGTGGGTTCGGGACACATGATCGTTGGCACGGGGCACCCCTGTTCGCGCACAACGTCCGATCATGGTGGTCATCAGCCCCTCAGTGCGAGTCGCTCCGCGCTATCACGATGTGCTCACTGTGCGTGGCTCACTGTGCGTGGTGAACTCCGGCCCAAAGACCCCGGTTATCCCGGCTTTCGCAGAGTTCTCCACAGGTTATCCACAGGCCGTGATCTCAGCTTGGAGAGACGCGGTTGCCGTTCGACGGCGCGTGCCCACCTTTGTTGTGCCAACGAGCCACAGCAATGCGCGGTTTTGCGGCGGCGCCACAATTACTCCAGGCCCCCCACAGATCCGGCACTTCGGCACGGTAACAGGGTTATCCACAGGGGTAAAGCGTTTGTCCACAGCTAACGCTGCGTAAGCGGGCGACACTTGATTTTGGCGCCCGAGGTTCTGTTTTGGCAGGCATCGAGGCTGGAGTGTAGGCTGGATCGGTTGTCCGGAGCCGACCCTGCTAGGGTGGCTGCGCGACCCTGAGCAAATAACGAACCCCAGGAGACCTGACGTGAGCAAGCGCACGTATCAGCCGAACAACCGCCGGCGCGCAAAGACCCACGGCTTCCGGCTGCGCATGCGCACCCGCGCTGGGCGCGCCGTGCTGTCGTCGCGCCGCCGCAAGAGCCGCGCCCGCCTGGCGGTCTAACCGACAAGAGGATGCGAAATGCTTCCAGCGGCGCATCGGCTTCGGCGGAGCAAGGACTTCGCCCACACCGTGCGCCGCGGCCGGCGGTCAAGCCGGGGCAGCGTGATGGTGCATCTCACTACGCCCGCCGAGACCGGCGTCACTGAGCCGGCCAAGGCGGGCTTTGTCGTGTCCAAGGCGATCGGCGGTGCGGTGGTGCGAAATAAGGTCAAACGCCGCCTGCGCCACCTGGTCGCTGAGCGGCTGCACCGGCTGCCGCCGGGCAGTGTGATGGTGGTCAGGGCTCAAGTGGGGGCGAGCTCGACCCGGTACCAGGAAATGGCCCTTGATCTTGAAAAGGCCCTCGAAGGGGCCCTGAAGCCAAAGGAACGACGATGAGAAGCATGGACGGTGACGTGCAGAGACCCACGACACTCGCCGGTCGTGCGTTGAGTCTCCCCATCATCGCGTACCGTCGTTGGATAAGCCCGGGCCTCCCGGCCCGCTGCCGGTTCTACCCGTCCTGTAGCGCCTACGCGCTGGAGGCGATCGAGGTGCATGGCGCCTTGCGTGGGATCTGGCTCGCGGTCCGGCGGATCGGGCGCTGCCACCCCTTCCACCCCGGCGGGTACGACCCCGTGCCCGGCACCCGCACTGACGCGACTGGAGCTACACCCTAATGGGACTCGGATTGATGGAGCCGATCTACTGGGGCCTCTCATGGATCATGCTCACGTGGCACACACTGTGGGACAAGATCGGGCTCGCGGGCAGCTGGCTCGGCACCAACTGGGACTGGATCCTGGCGATCGTGTTCCTGGTGATCACTGTCCGGATCATCATCTTCCCGCTGTTCGTCAAGCAGATCCGCTCCCAGCGCGCCATGCAGGCACTGCAGCCTCAGCTCAAGGCGCTCCAGGAGAAGCACAAGGGCGACCGCGAAACGCTGCAACGCGAGATGATGAACCTGTACCGGGAGAACAAAGCCAACCCGTTGATGGGCTGCCTCCCGCTGCTGCTGCAGATGCCGGTGTTCCTGGGCGTCTTCCACATCATCCGGCGCCTCAAGCCCGGCAATGACCCGCTTTACGGCTGGTCGGCTGAGCAGTTCACCAGCGCAGTCAACGCCAAGCTGTTCGGCGTCTCCATCTCCGCGACGTTCAACCAGGGCGGGACGGCCGCGGTGCTCTGCGGCATCCTCGGCGTCGTCATGATCGCAACGACGTACCTGACCAGCCGCCAGATGATCCTCAAGACCGGCTGGTCCGAGGACCCGACCCAGAAGATGATGCAGCGCCTGATGCTCTACGGCATCCCGGCCACCCTGATCATCTCGGCCGTGGCGTTCCCGCTCGGCTTGATCATCTACTGGACGACCACCAACATCTTCTCGCTCGGCCAGCAGATGTGGGTGCTCAAGAAGTATCCGCCGCCCCGCGCGGCCGGCGCCCCCGAGCCCAAGGCACCCCTCGACCCCGAGGTGGCCAAGGCGCTCGCGCCCAAGGTCGGTGCGAAGCCCACCAACCCCAAGACGGGCACCAGCACCAAGCCCGCCACTACCACGACGAAATCAACGACGGGGGCCAAGTCCACCAGCACGGGCGCGAAACGGAAGACCGTCAAGAAAAACGTCGGCTGAACTTGTTCAACGCAATACCACCGGAGTCCAATGTGACCGAACAGACCGAGCTCACCGAGCTCTCCGAGGAAGTCGCCGTCTCCCAGGAAGAGGGGTCCGAGGAGGTCGACGCTCCCAAGCGCAAACAGCTGTCCGACGCCGACTTGTTCCGGCAGAGCGAGGTGGCGGCGGATTACATAGAGGGCCTGCTCGACATCCTCGATGCCGATGGGGACATCGATGAGCTTGTCTCCGGTGGGCGCCCCATCGTCGAGGTCGTCGGCAACAAGCTCCAGCACCTGATCGGGCCTCGCGGTGCGACGCTCGAGGCGCTGCAGGAGTTGACCAGGCTGGCCATTTTCAAACAGACCGGTGAGCCCAGCCGGTTGCTGCTCGACATCGGGGGTTATCGCGAACAGCGCCGCAAGGAGCTCGCAGCGGTCGCCCGCAACGCGGTGGAAAAGGTCAAGCAACACGGCGAGCCGGTGCGGCTCGAGCCGATGTCCGCTTTCGAACGCAAGTGCGTGCACGACGTGGTCAACGCGAGCGAGGGTGTGGCGAGCGAGTCCGAGGGCGTCGAGCCCAACCGGCGGATCGTGGTCCGACCCGCCTGATGTCGGCAGTGGTACCTGAGGTGGCCGAGACGATCTTTGGGGATCGTCTCGGCCTCGCCGTTGAATACGCCGGTTTGCTGGAGACCGAGGGTGTGGTGCG
>Ga0075428_100000697_pt1 | contig 34709 bp, 29 predicted proteins | sample RhiMetdeltSRZDD2_FD_75291 | JGI IMG/M metagenome (GOLD analysis project Ga0075428, IMG submission 75291) | Populus rhizosphere microbial communities from Tennessee, USA - Rhizosphere MetaG P. deltoides SRZDD2 | ecosystem: Host-associated > Plants > Roots > Rhizosphere > Soil | place: USA... | reverse complement strand
GGAAAGAAATTTGATCCTATTAAGGATGTGGGGCACATTGGTTATATGCCTGAAGAAAGGGGCCTTTATAAAAAAATGAAAATTGGCGAACAAGCGATGTATCTCGCCCAATTAAAAGGGTTGAAACGAAATGAGGCGATGGAAAAGATAAAGGAATGGTTCGTGAAACTTGAAATGCAAAGCTGGTGGAATAAAAAAGTAGAGGATCTTTCAAAAGGAATGAGCCAGAAGCTCCAATTCGTTACCACTGTATTACATCAGCCAAAGCTTATCATTCTTGATGAGCCTTTCAGTGGCCTGGACCCGGTAAACAGCAATCTTATCAAAGATGAGATCTATAAACTGGCCCTGAACGGTTCCACGATCATTTTCAGTACGCACAGAATGGAGCAGGTGGAAGAGATCTGCGATCATATCATTCTTGTCAACAAAGGAGAAAAAATTCTTGACGGTTCGGTAAAAGGAATAAAACATCAATTCAAAGAGAACCTGTTTAATATTGGATTTGAAACAGGACCGGTTAACCTTAATGGTAATCCGCCTTTTGAAACGGTGGGGAAGAAAGAACATTCTTTTATTGTTAAGATCAATGATGGGAATAAACCAAACGATGTATTGAAGTATTTTCTACAACAAAATGTGGCTATAAATTCTTTTAATGAAATTCTACCTTCCTTAAATGACATTTTTATCAAGCTTGTTGAAGGCACCCCATTAACACGCCAATTCCAGGCGGTAACTGCTTAATAATATTATATGAATAAGACCTGGCTGGTAATAAAAAGAGAATACCTGACGAGAGTGAGAAATAAGACTTTTTTGCTCTCTACCATTTTGCTCCCGATTGTAATGGTGTTATTTATTGCAGGCTCTGTTTTCTTTGCGGCACGCCCGGAGGGGAAAAAGAAAATAGCTGTTGAAGACAGGAAAGGAGAGCTTGCCAGATTTCTGAAAAGCGATAGTTCTAAAATAGAATTCAGTTTTAACTCAGGTGCTGACACAAGTAATTTTGATGAAAAAGGTTTTGATGGTTTTCTGTATTCTGTCGATACTGCAGGACGATATTTCCTGCTGAGAACAGTAAAAGCGGCATCCAATGAAACAATGGATAAAGTAAGGGACAGGCTGAATAATGCTTATGTGAGCAATAAACTGCTTGAAAAAAATATTACCATTGAACAGATAGATTCCATTAACGCAGCTTCTAGATCTCACTACACAGTTGACAATACCGATGAGAAAAATAAGAACGTGAACTCTTCTGTCAACTCCATAATCGGCTTTGCCAGTGGTATCATTATTTACATTACTATGTTCATTTTCGGTGCCATGGTAATGCGTGGTGTGATGGAAGAAAAGACGACACGTATTGCTGAGGTAATTGTAAGCAGTGTAAAACCCTTTCAGCTAATGATGGGAAAAATTGTTGGTATTGGCGCTGTTGGTCTTACGCAAATGTTGCTATGGATCATACTTATTTTTATTATTTCATCGGTCGCCGGCGCATTATTGCCGGCAGATATTATGGAGCAGGTAAAAGATATTCAAAAGAACCCGGCAATGATGACTTCAAACCCTGGTCAGTTTAGCGACACGGCAAAAGGCCTTGCCAACCTGACCAATATGAATTGGCCATTAATCATAGGATGCTTTCTTTTTTATTTTCTTGGCGGCTACCTTTTTTATTCTTCGCTTTTTGCGGCAATTGGCAGCGTAGTAAATGAAGATCCGCAAGAGGCGCAATCCCTGATGTTTCCTATTATGATGCCGATCGTTTTTGGATTTATTATTTTATCAACCAATCTTGATAGGCCGGATAGTCCTGCCATGTTTTGGGCGAGTATTATTCCTTTCACGTCCCCAATTGTAATGATGGGCAGGCTGGCGTCTAATCCACCTGTTTGGCAACTGGTTGTTTCTATGCTCTCACTGATCGCCGGGTTTTTGTTTACCACCTGGTTTGCAGGCAAGATCTATCGCACAGGTATTTTACTTTACGGTAAAAAACCTTCCTGGAAAGAAATGATCAAGTGGATCCGCAGGTCTTAACTTATCTCCTGGGCTTATTTGTTAAAATTTTCTTTTTTGACAGCCGGGATTTTCTTAATACGAAATCAATCGTATATTTGGGGTAGTATAGTCTTTAACAAATCATCTAAAATTTATTTTATGACCAACTGGAAAAACGTAAGGATAACGCTGGCCGTAATAGCAGTGGCTATCACCTCTGTGCTGGTACTCAGTTCCTGGAATATCGAAAACGCTTATGGTTCCTGGAATAATTTCGGAGACAGAGTAACAGATACTGTTCCGAAAAAAAACCCTAAAGAAAAAAAGATCCGTGATCTTGATGATGTGATCGACGAGCTGAATGAGGCTGACTGGAAAGTGGACATGGAAAAAATTCAGCGCGAATTAAAAGAATCCATGAAAAGTTTTGATACGGAAAAACTGCGGTTCGATATGGAAAAAGTGATGAAGGATGTGGATTTCCAGAAGATCCAAAAAGAGCTCGAACAGTCACTATCTAAAATGGATTTTAGCAATATCGAAAAGGAAATGGCAAATGCAATGAAGGAGCTTGATGCCATGAAGCTAAATAAAGAGTGGCAGGAATCAATGTCAAAAGTTGACTTTGAAAAGATCCAAAAAGAAATGGAAAAAGCCATGAAAGAGTTTGATGGTGTAAAACTCCAAAAAGAGTTGCAGGAATCAATGCAAAAGGCCGAATGGGATAAGATGAAACTCGAATTTGACAAGATAAAGGATATCGATATGAAGAACTTCCAGCTTGACATGGATAAAATGAAACTTGAACTCGATAAAATCGGTCCTGAATTGGAAAAATCAATGGAGCAGGCGAAAATAGGAATCCAGAAAGCCAAAGAGGAAATGAAGGAGTATAAAGAGTTCGTTGATGGTCTTGAAAAAGATGGGCTGATCAATAAGAAAGAAGAATATACTATCAGGCACAAAGACGGGGAACTTTTCATCAACGGCAAAAAAGCAAGTGATGCAACGTACAATAAATACAGGTCATTCCTCGAAAAGCGTAAAACATTTACTATAGAAAAATCAGCCGATGATTTTAATATAGATATCGATTAGTATAGCCTTGCCAAACCAATCCCGACTGCCGTCGGGTGCCCTGAAAAACAACAGCCGTAGATTTGTACTACGGCTGTTTCTATTATGAATATGTATTTTATCGCATTGGTAGCGCCGGCAGAGATCGACCGGCAGGTTTTGAAATGGAAAAATTATTTTAAGGAACATTTTCAATGTGTTGTTGCATTGAAATCCCCGGCACATATTACCCTCATACCTCCTTTTTGGATGAAAGACGAATTGGAAGACGACCTCATCAGTTCAATAGAGGAGTTCAGCAAGACACAAAAACAATTTGAGGTCATTCTTAAGAATTTTGCCGCCTTTAAGCCACGCGTGATTTATGTGGATATAATCACCACCCGCGCCTTAGAAAGTCTTCATCACGGATTAAATGATTTTATTTATGATAAAAATAAGTTCCCTGTTAAAATAGAAGACAGGCCTTTTCATCCTCATGTAACGTTGGCAGCAAGAGATCTATATAAAAAAGCGTTCCATGAAGCATGGCAAAGATTTTCATCAAAGGAATATGAAGCTACCTGGCTTGTAACAGGTATTTCCTTACTCAGGCATAATAAAAAAAATTGGGATGTAATATTTACATCCCAACTCGACGATTAATGACTCCCTCAATTATTTTGTATCAAAGAATTGGAAAGGTGAAGGCATCAGGTCAAATCCATCAGCTTCGATCATCTCGATGCGCATCTGGAAAGTCTCATCTGTTTTAACGGATATTTTTTCACGAACTACCTTGCGGTAGCCTGCCTTTTCAAATACAAGTTTATAAACCCCTGTTTTCAGTTCATCGAATTCAAAGCGACCGGTCTCATCGGTGATAACAAATTTTTCTTTTTTGTTGGCTGAATAAGCAGTAACCGTCACTTCACCCAAGGGTTTTTTGGAATCGCCATCGACGATGCTGCCGGTTACTTCATTAACTTTTCCCGGGTTGATGGGTTCAATGTTATTTGCCCTGGATTTCAAACAACCCAACGTGCAAATAGCAATAAGCAGAAGGATTCTCTGTTTCATTTGACAAAGCGGTTATACAGGTTTTCGTTTCGCATGGCACTTGACACAAGTCAAATTTAAGTCATTTTAATTGGAATAGCCAAGGCTTCTTTAAAGTCCCGCCACACCTCATCCACGATTTTGGCCGCTGGTAATATATCCCTAACGTTTGCACTTACCTGTCCTATCTCCAATTCGCCCTCATCCAACTGTCCTTCAAACATACCTTTTTTGGCCCTGGCCCTGCCCAACAAAGTCTTTAATTCTTCGACACTTGCACCTCTTATTTCCGCTGCTTGCACCTCGGAAAAAAATTTATTTTTCATCATTCTCACCGGTGTTAATTGTTTCAACGTTAGCATAGTATCACCTTCCGTGCTATTAATAACGGCCTTTTTAAATTCTAAATGAGAGGATGCTTCTTCACTCGCAACAAAACGACTACCCATTTGTACTCCCTCCGCCCCCATCACCATGGCTGCCAACATTTGCCTCCCGGTGGCGATGCCGCCCGCAGCTATTACAGGAATTTTTACTGCATTAACCACGGCAGGTATTAAGACCATCGTAGTTGTTTCTTCTCTTCCATTATGGCCACCTGCTTCGAATCCTTCGGCAACCACTGCATCACACCCCGCTTCTTCAGATTTCCTGGCAAACTTTGACGAGCTTATAACATGAACAACAGTTATTCCCTTTTCTTTTAAAACGCCGGTCCATGTTTTTGGGTTGCCTGCACTGGTAAATACGATCTTCACTCCTTCTTCAATTACTATCTGAATATGCTTATCAATATCGGGATAAAGCAACGGAACATTTACACCAAATGGTTTCACTGTCGCCGCTTTGCATTTCTGAATATGCTCTCTTAAAATATCAGGGTACATACTGCCACTACCGATCAATCCCAATCCACCGGCGTTGCTTACAGCGCTTGCCAACCGCCAACCGCTTGCCCAGATCATACCGGCCTGGATGATAGGATAGTTTATTCCAAACAATTTTGTTATCCGATTTGAAAAATCAGGCATGTAGTAAAGATAATGTTCAATGCTCAATGCTCAATTTTCAATGCCTGTTTGCCGAATAGAATTACACGACCTACAAGAGTCCGCCAAAAGCGGAAGGAACGATGATAAGAATTAATTAAGCTGGTAACCAAAAACATCTTTCAATTTTTCAGCACCATTAAATTCACTGTTGTGGAAGCTAACAAAGTTCGCCCTTTGGAGGACAGGCGACCTATCCTAAATCCATATCTGTATTATCACCGATATTCAATGTTCGGGTTTCTCCGCGAATACCGGTATCGCTGCCGATGAGTGAATAATCCAAAACAATATCGAAAAGATTGGAAAAAGAACCAATGATAGATTGCTTGATAATGGAGTAATTGATCTTTGTATTTTCCCCGATGGAAACATTCGGCCCAATGATCGAGTTTTTTATATCGCAACCGGCGCCGATACTTACCGGGTGAATGATAACGGTATTTTCAAAATGGTGCTGATCATCAACGTTGCTTCCAAATTTCTTTAATAGCGTCGCATTGGATTCAAGCAAGGTATCTTTTTTACCACAATCGAACCAGTTATCAACTTTAAAGCTTTTGAATTTTATACCCTGCTTTATCATACAATCAAGCGCATCAGTAAGATTGAATTCACCATGACTACGCAACCCTTGTTTAATGTTTGCTTCAATGCAATGAAACATTTGTTCGGTTTCCCTGATCTTATACAATCCCACCAGCGCCATGTTGCTTTTTGGTATCTGCGGTTTCTCAATAACATGCTCGATAAAACTGTCTTCATCGATCTCAGCGACACCAAATTCCCGGGGATCATCCACCTTGCGAACACCAAGCATCGAATGCGGACTTTCGATCACTGATTTTACATCGTACTCGCAGATCGTATCACCAAGCACCACAAACACCTCATCATTCTTTACGATACTCTTGGCCATCCGTACCGCATGGCCAAGGCCCAGGCGTTCAGTTTGATGCACAAAATGTGCACGCAGTTCCGGGTGTTTTTGCTGTACATAATCACGGATCTTATCGCCAAGGTACCCGACAATGAAGATCACCTCATCGATACCAGCCTCTTTTATCTGATCAATGATAATACTAAGCACCGTTTTGCCAGCCAGTGGTATCAGTGCCTTAGGTTGAGTGTAAGTATGTGGACGCAGCTTTGTGCCTGCGCCTGCTACCGGGATTATCGCCTTCATTGTTGGTTCTAAAAGCCTGTGAAAATAGTGAATTATTAATAAACAAAACTTTACGATCTCATTGACCACTCTCTTAATTTTGCCGCAAGTGATTGTCTTACCGGCTGCAGTAATTCTATTTAGCTTCCGTTGTGTCACTCACTTGTACGTCCTGTAATTCTATTCGTCAAATAAACTCTTAATAATGGTAGAAATCGAAACACAAAGAGATACTGAAGTTTTTGATCTTCTTCAAAAAGAACTTGAACGCCAGCGTAATGGCATTGAACTTATCGCTTCCGAAAATTTTACATCGTTGCAGGTATTGCAGGCAATGGGAACATGCCCGACAAATAAGTATGCAGAAGGTTATCCCGGTAAAAGGTATTACGGAGGCTGCGAGGTTGTTGATGAAATAGAAACCCTGGCTATCGAAAGATTGAAAAAAGTATTCAATTGTAGTTGGGCGAACGTACAGCCTCATAGTGGCGCTTCTGCAAATGGGGCAGTCTTTCTTGCTGTGTTGAAACCCGGTGAAAAATTCCTAGGTCTTGATCTAAGCATGGGCGGACACCTGACGCATGGTAGCCCTGCCAACTTTAGCGGCAAAACTTATCATGCACTACATTACGGTGTAACGAAGGACGGATATGTAGATTATGACCAATTGGAAGTAAAAGCAAGGGAGGAAAAACCAAAGATGATCATTTGCGGCGCCTCTGCCTATAGCCGTGAATGGGATTATAAACGCATCCGGGCTATTGCTGATGAAGTTGGCGCCATTGTATTTGCTGATATTGCACATCCGGCCGGGTTGATCGCAACAGGTTTATTAAATGATCCCTTTGATCATTGTCATATTGTAAGCTCAACAACCCATAAAACATTACGTGGCCCACGCGGCGGCATCATTATGCTTCGTCATGATTTTGAAAATCCATGGGGAATAAAGGATCCAAAAGGAAATTTAAGAACCATGAGCCAGTTACTTGATCTTGCAGTTTTTCCTGGCTCACAGGGCGGGCCGCTTGAACATGTGATCGCAGCCAAAGCAGTTTCGTTTGGTGAAATTCTTACAGAAGATTTCAAAGCGTATGGCAAGCAGATCATCAGCAATGCACAGGCCATGGCTACATCATTTGTCAACCGTGGTTATAATCTTATCAGCGGCGGCACTGATAACCATTTAATGTTGATCGATCTTCGCAATAAAAATCTGACAGGCAAAAAAGCGCAGGAAACTCTAGACAAAGCACATATCACGCTTAACAAAAATGCGGTGCCTTTTGACGATAAATCTCCATTTGTTACTTCAGGAATACGTGTGGGGGTACCTGCCGTTACCACAAGAGGAATGAATGAAAAACATATGGAAGCTATTGTTGATATGATCGATAAAATTCTGATGAATCCAGATGATGAAAAAACAATTTCCTCTGTAAGAGAGGATGTAAAAGTATTTATGAGGGAATTTCCGTTATATCCCGAATTGGGACCTTTAGTGGCTTAGATTTCGCTTATTTAGTGTTCAGGCCGCTGTCAGCGTCCCGACCCAATCTCTTATTTTTGATGAAAGTTTCAAAATGATCCAGCGTATACAAACGGTATGGTTATTCCTCGCGGCACTTTGTGCTGCTCTCACCTATCAATTTCCATTTTATACCGGCAACAAAATAAATCCCACAAACGCACAAGTACAGACCTATGAAAAACTGGTGGCCTCTTCCAATTTCCTGCTGTTGATCTTTACCGCTACATTGACCGTCGGCGCTATCATTATAATTTTTCTGTATAAGAACCGCAAACAACAAATGTGGCTTACTGTTATTGCAGCCGCACTCGCTGTGATCAATATCATCATTTACTTCACCGAGCTGAAAAAATTTGTCAGCGGTAATATGTCATTGACTTCAGTGCTTGCATTCGCTATCCCGATTTTTTTGATGCTGGCCGTAAGTGGGATCTATAAAGATGAGAAACTGGTAAAAAGTCTTGATCGACTGAGATAATTTACCGGCCTAATTCAAATTCATAAGCCGTCATCGGCTTGCCGCGGGGAACTGTTTTCTCTGTGATCTTATTGGTAATAGTGACATCTCCTTTTTTGTAAACGAAATTATTATTCTGCTGGCTTGTTAATTCATAACCATTAGCCACTAATTGTTTTTTTAGTTCTTGCTGGTCGGTTTCGTAATAAGTCCTGTATAACACAATTCGGGAGGTGTCGCCCTTATCAAAAATATCCATGTAGCTTAATGAACGAAGTAAATGTTTGAACAGGTCCTTTCTTTCATAAGAGGTGTAATAATAGTTACAATATCCCTTGTCCTTTTGTTTTTCAGTCAACCTGAAATTCGATTTTTTTAAAGCAGAATCCACGCTACTCACCGGCGCATAAAGTATTTTTTCCAATGAATTAAGGTCCAGGCTTTGGGCAAACCCGCACTGCATAAAAAAACAAAGCGCTGCAGAAAGGATGAATTTCATACAGCGCAAACTAAACGTATTTGTCTCGCAATAGCCGTATAGCTTTTGTTAAAGAAAATCCTTAATACTTAATAAACGGCAAAGTCTTCCTGATATCATCCTTTGTAATCACCAAATAATAAGTACCGGGAGACAGTTTTGCCAGGTCTGACCGGTATTGATTATTTCCTTTTTGAAGCTGAACTGATTCCCTCTGCATTGTTTTGCCTGTAACATCAACAATATGGATTACTGCTGTGCCTGCTTCATTTGTTTGAAAATTAGCTTTAAGCATACCATGCACCGGGTTTTCAAATTGGGCAGCCAATGTATTGGAACCGGGCCTATTAATCCTGATCACGCGACTATAAGTGATATTTCCGGAAGCATCTATTTGTTTTAACCTGTAATACCCGCTATACAGGGGTTCATTATCTTTAAATGAATATCTTTTTTCAACCGATGAGTTCAACGCACCTGCGATTCTTCCGAGGCTGGAAAAAGTGTTTCCGTCACCGGATCTTTCGATTTCGAAATATTGGTTATTTCTCTCTGTTGAAGTTACCCAGGTTAATAAGTTAAAATCTACTCCCTTCCAACCATCAAAAGATTTCATTTTAACCGTAAGAGGAGCGGCATTGATCGCCAGTATATCGTATGAACAATTCGATCCTGCAAAACCATCTATTGCAACATGAACTATTGTTCCTGCCGGTAAATTGGCGGATGAAGCGATAACCGTTCCGCCGGCTGCACCGGTTTCCGCGATACAATTTGTTGGGGTCAGGCTTCCGCAATTCCCCGTGTAAAAGCCGATCTGAAATCCATAATCATCATTGCCGGGAAAATTTGCATTATCACAATTGAGGTTCGAGATTACAATCGATGATACTCCTGTAGCAAGAACCGTAAATGTATACCATGCTGTATTTTCCAGGGAACCTGCGCATAAACTTGCAGGTGCCACTTCTGTAGAACCACTGTTGCAAGCATTGTTTTGATTTGCAGTGGTGAGATCATCTATGCCTGTTGCGCCTGAGCATAGGTTGTTTGATGGGGTTTCATGCTTGCCACAAATTTGTAAGGTCGTGGCATTCTCGGTCCACACCCTTAAATAATAAGTTGAATTCGGTGCAAGATTATTCACCCAAAGATTAGACGCCCAAATTCCATCTCCATCATCCATGCAAATACTTTGATAAGCATCTCCGCCGGTTTCTGTAGTACCGGAGCATCCTGAATATAAAACTGCTTCGATATTTGTGCCTGCCGCGGCAGCTGAGATATCAAGTGATACGCATTGAGGCGTGCTGTTAGTGGTAAATTTAAAATATGTCACTTTCCCATTACCGCCGTATCCGGCACCGGTACAATGCCTTGTCATTCCGTTCGTATTCGAAGTGTTATAGTTGCTGCAGGTTCCGTCCAAAGGAATCGGGGTCGCATTAGAACAATCCGTTCCTTGCGCAAGTGAAACTGAATAGCAGAACAACGCTACAAAAGCGGTTAGTAAAACTTTCTTCATAAAACTTGTAAGTCAGGGTAACTGATTAAATAAAATGGCCTTCGTAAGAAATCAGACTAAAAACTCAAACCAGGAATTGGACCAGGGGAATTCAGAGGGTATTGAAAGAAAGAATTGCGAGTGAAAACCACTACACAAGATAATCGATCCCTTTTGTTTTTTCTTATCGAGTCGTAGAATTCCTATCAGAGGTATTGTGACGTAATGCTCTGCTTGCTCTTACGGAGATCAGCGGGTTTGCCGGCAAATACAAGGTCACCGCCGGCATCCCCTGCTTCCGGGCCAAGATCAATGATCCAATCTGCGCTTCGAATGACATCCATGTTGTGTTCAATTACGATAATCGAATGTCCCTGTTCGATCAAGGCATTAAAAGATGTCAGCAATTTTTTTATATCATGAAAGTGAAGACCGGTTGTAGGTTCATCGAAAATGAAGAGTATTTTATTAGAAGCAGTGCCTCTGCCTTTTCCAAGAAATGATGCAAGTTTAACACGCTGCGCCTCGCCGCCTGATAATGTATCGGATGACTGGCCAAGCTTGATATAACCCAATCCGACATCACTCAAAGGTTGTATCGCCCTTACAATTGGCGGCTCTGCAATAAAGAATTCGATCGCTTCATCAACACTCATATCAAGCACGTCAAAAATGCTTTTGTCCCTGTACTTTACCTCAAGCACTTCTTCCTTGAATCGCTTGCCACCACATGCTTCGCATACCAAGTGCACATCAGCCAGAAATTGCATTTCTACAACCTGCTCGCCTTCTCCCTTACAGGTATCGCATCGGCCACCATCCACATTGAATGAAAAATGTTTCGGCTCAAAACCCCGCATTTTGCTCAATGGTTGTTTGGCAAAAAGTTCTCTTATCTCATCATATGCTTTTATATAAGTAACTGGGTTGCTGCGGCTGCTTTTCCCAATCGGATTCTGATCGACTAATTCAATTTGTGCGATGGATTCTATGTCCCCGGTAATGGTTTTATGCAATCCGACTTTATCAGCAAACTCTCCTTTTATTTTTTGTAATGCCGGGTAAAGGATCTGTTTTACCAAAGTTGTTTTTCCACTACCGCTTACACCACTTACCACGCAAAGCACATTCAGGGGAAACTCAATATCAATATTCTTAAGATTATTCTGCTTACCACCTTCCACTTTTATTGAGCGGTTCCATTTTCGTATGGTCTTTGGAGGCTCAATTTTTAATTCACCTTTTAAATATTTACCTGTGAGACTTTTCGGATTGGAAACGATCTCATCATAATTTCCTTCAGCAACAATCTCTCCGCCGAGATGTGAAGCCAACGGACCCATATCGATGATATGATCTGCTTCCCGCATCATCATTTCATCATGCTCCACTACGATCACTGTATTTCCCAAATCACGAAGCTCTTTTAACACACGAATGAGATTGGCAGTATCACGGGAATGCAAACCAATAGAAGGCTCATCAAGTATATAAAGCGAATTGGTAAGATTGCTTCCCAGATTTCTTGTTAGCTGGATACGCTGGCTTTCTCCACCGCTTAATGAATTGGCCAAACGGCTTAAAGTAAGATAACCCAATCCAACACTTAACAGGGTCTTCAACCGGTTATTTATTTCTATCAACACCCGTTTGGCAACCTGCTTTTGATATTCTGACAGCTTTGCATCCAGCCCTTCGAACCATTGCTGAAGATCTTTGACAGGCATTTCATTCAACTCGCCAATATGCTTTTCACCAACTTTCACATATAATGCTTCTTTACGAAGACGATAGCCTTTACATTCAGGACAGGTTGTTCTTCCACGATAACGGCTTAATAAAACGCGATACTGAACTTTATATAACTGTGATTCCACATCCTTAAAGAAATCATTGATTCCAATTCCATTGATGCCCTGCCACAATAAATTGTATTGTTTATCTGTAAGATCGCCGATGGGTTTGTGAACAGGAAAGCCTGAACCCGCAGATACTTTGATGAATTGTTTTCTCCACCAATCGAGCTTTTCCCCGCGCCATGCTGCCACCGCTCCCTCGTATACGCTCAACCTTCTATCAGGAATCACGAGATCCGCATCAATTCCCAACACCTGGCTGAAGCCTTCGCAGGTGGGACAGGCGCCATAAGGATTATTAAAAGAAAAAAGATTGGGCGATGGTTCTTCAAACTGAATGCCGTCGAGTTCGAAACGATTGTTGAATTGGAGAAGCGAGGTCTGAGGTCTGAGGTCTGAGGTCTGACTTCCGACTTCAAGATGAACATCTCCTTCACCTTCGTAAAAAGCTGTGCCAATAGAATCCGATAAACGATGAATATCGTCTTCATCAAACTCCTTGACTACGATCCTGTCAACGAGAACAAAAACGGTCAAACGAGAAACGTGAGACGTGAGACGTGACTTCAATTCTTTATCGGATAATTCAAGTAATTCCTCAATTCGATGAATGGCCCCTGTTTCACTTTTCACGTTTGACGTCTCACGAACATACAATCGCGAAAATCCTTTTTGTACCAGGATATTCAGCTCTTCTCTGAGGTCCCTGTTCTTATGTTGTTTTAATACGATCAGGATATAAACCTTATCACCTTCATTAAATTTTCTAATGGCATCCAGAACGTCTTTTACATCATCTTTTTTTACCTGCTCGCCCGAAACAGGCGAGATCGTTTTCCCGACACGGGCATATAATAATCGTAAGTAATCATACAGCTCAGTCATACTACCAACGGTACTACGCGGGGTCCGTGTTATCACTTTTTGTTCGATGGCAATGGCAGGACACAAACCTTTTATATAATCAACATCCGGTTTATTCATCCGGTTCAGGAACTGGCGCGCATAGGCGCTCAGGCTTTCAGCATAACGACGCTGGCCTTCTGCATATAACGTGTCGATAGTGAGTGAGGATTTGCCCGAACCCGAGACGCCGGTCACCACGATCAGCTTGTTTCTTGGGATCGCAACGCTGATGTCTTTTAGGTTGTGGACCTTTGCCCCGCTAATAAAAATAACATCGGTTCCGGGTACTTTCACCCGATTTGTATCGGACTTTTTCGATTTCGTTGTTTGCATCTGGGGGCACAAATTTAGGTTGAGTCATTAGAAATCAATACAATCATTAACATTTCATTTCAAAAAAAGATTCGACATTCGATGCTGGTTCCTTGCCGAATGTGTTTTTTCACTTAATTTTATTGTCCGATCAAACAATATCCAATATCCGGCAACCAAAAAAATGTCACGCCTATTGATGTAATACTTCTACACTGATTGTTTTTATTGATTCATCCCTATTTTATTTTTAACTGAAAAACCAAAACCCAATGTCCATAACCACCCAAAAACCGTTTATGAAAGCCTTTTCAAAAAAAACTGACAACGATCTCATTCAACTATTTGTTGAAGGGAACACTGAAGCTCTGGAAACTCTTGTGCTCCGCCACAAGGACAAGCTTTACACGTCCATCCTGTTCTTAGTAAAGGACAAATATCTTGCTGAAGATATCTTCCAGGATGTTTTTATCCGCATTATCGATACCATGCGTAGCGGAAGATATACCGAGGAAGGCAAATTTCTTCCCTGGGCTATGCGTATCGCCCACAACCTTTGCGTGGATCATTTCCGTAAGGTGAAAAGAACGCCTACTATTAAGAATGGGGATGACAAAGACATTTTTGAAGTGATCAACTTCTCGGAAGACAGCGCTGAAACGAGCATGATGAAGCGCCAAAGTCACGACCGTGTTCGTGAAATGCTTGATCGCCTTCCTGAAGATCAGCGTGAAGTGATCATCCTTCGCCATTATGCCGATATGAGTTTTAAAGAAATTGCATCAATGACAAATTGCAGCATCAACACGGCTCTTGGCCGTATGCGTTATGGTCTTATTAATCTTCGAAAATTAATGATGCAAAAACAGATTGCACTATAAAAAACCCCAAGCCCTTTGTCATTCTGTCTAACCCATCAGATAAGTTGAATTTTCACCTTGCCATAAGCTGACAGGCTTTACAGAATGACACCTAATTAAAAAACCCTTCTTGCAGTAAGAAGGGTTTTTCATTTTTACTTTTTATTTTTTTTATGCGCTTCTAATCCGCATTTCAGCCAGGCAATGAATTCCCCCGCGTTTGGCGTGTAATATTTGGTTTTCGTCAGCGCTATCTGATTAGCAGAAATGATCGCATATTGAGGCTGTGAGGTGGCATTGAAATTCCTGGCCTGGAATGTTGACCATTTATCGCCTACAGTTATAATAGCCTTCTCAGTACCATCAGGGAATTTATAAATGGTTTGCTCGGCAATCGGAAGTGATCTTCTTTCATCGACGTATAATGAAACCACAACAAATTCATTTCGCATCATATCGTCTACAACAGTATTTGTCCAAACTTTTTCTTCCATGCGGCGGCAGTTTACACAAGCCCACCCCGTAAAATCTATTAGAATAGGTTTACCTTCTTTTTTAGCTCTTTCCAAAGCAAGTTTATAATCTTTTATCGGTTCATACTTTTCAGCACAATTTACAGGGTGCTTATACACGCTGTAACAAAGTGGCGGAGGAAACCCACTAATGAGCTTCAGATTTGCCCGCTTGGTATTTGTCAGGCCCGGTATTAAATAAATACTTATTGCAGTAAAAAGAAAAACAAAAAATATGCGGGCAAAAGACATTCTGATCCGGCCACTGTGAGGGAATCTTACCTTACCTAGTAAGTATAAAACAATAAGAATGGAAATAATAAGCCATAACCCGATAAATATCTCTCTTTTTAGAATGCCCCATTGTTGAACAAGATCTGCATTGGAAAAAAACTTAACTGCCAGTGCTAATTCGATGAACCCTAAAACAACTTTCAGATCAGTCATCCAGCCACCAGATTTTGGCAGCAAATGAAGCCATCTTGGAAACATTGCAAATAATGCAAAGGGTAAGCCCAGCGCAACCCCAAACCCGGCGGCTCCCGCAGTAAGTGGCCATGCTCCTTGTTCTGCTACTCCAACAAGCAAGGTGCCGAATATTGGGCCAGTACATGAGAAAGAAACGATAGCCAATGTACCCGCCATAAAGAAAATACCCCAGACATTTCCAAGCCCGGATTTGGAATCCATTTTATTCGCAAATCCGGCCGGTAAGCCAATTTCAAAATAGCCAAAGAATGAAATAGCAAACACCACGAAGATCAAAAAAAACAAAAGGTTCAACCACATATTGGTTGAGATGTTATTAAATATTTCAGGGCTTATCGTTTTGTTGGCAACATGAAACGGGATTGTAATGGCTACATAGATCAGGAAAATAAACAACCCATACAGCACCGCATTTGTGAGCGCCTTCTTTCTAGCGTGAGATTTTTTGGTAAAGAATGAAACTGTGACCGGGATCATTGGAAAGACACAGGGAGTTAACAATGCGATTAATCCTCCAGCCAAACCAAGGAAAAAGATAGCAAGAATGCTTTTGCTTCCTGTGCCATCATCACCGCACGACATGACAGGGTTTTCAATATCAATGGTGTCAACTTTGGGATTCCACGTTGATTCAACACCACCTTCAAGATCAACGCTGAAGTCTAATAACTCCGAATTAAAGGCATCATCCTTTCCAAAAAAATAAGTAAGCTTTCCGGCGAGTTTTGCCGGAACGGTATCTATAAAACTTATGGTTGTTTTCCAATCAGTTTTTCCTTGATATACTTTTACAGCCACCTGGAAAATCGGGCTTACAAAAGTCTTCGATGCGCCTTCTTCTTTAAAACTTGAATCCCTGGTAATAGTTGAATCCGATAATTTCAGTTCAACCGTTGGTACACCCCCAAGATCCTGGTTCGGTGCATACAATTCCCAGCCATTAGCACTGTCTGTCGAGAAGATTAGTTCATACTTGCGTTCGCCTATCTTCCTGCTTTTATGTTTCCACTTATATACGGTACTATCCTGCGCAAATGGGATAAGCGAAAGAAGAATTAATAAAAGTAAAACCGAAGCTTTTGTAAAAAATTCCCGCATGATAATCTTAAACAATAAACGAGTTCACAATATGGAACTCGTTATGTCAAATACAAAATTATATCATTCTTAATCCAAAGCTACTTTGAAATTAACGGTTTTTGGAGGCAAACATTTTTTATCATCACATGTCTGGAACTCAACACTGCCGCTGAAATTCGTTTTTACTTTGCCTTTGAGTTTTACTGTCTGGACAAAATTCACAGACTTCGAATATTGGTTAGCTGAAAGCTCCAATTCCTTATCATGGAATTTTTCCAACTTACCTTCTTCTTTTATCTTCCCAACCACCTCTATCAAGGGATTATTTGTGATGCTGAATGTGGTTGGCATAGCGATAGCATCTTCTGGTTGAGTTTGAGAATATAAATGCCATCCTTTGTCAATCGTGGCGGTCATATGGATCTCATAATTACCGTTGGCAAGCTTTTTTGAAGTGAATGACCAGGAGATAGGGTTTAGCTGTGCAGAAACTGACATTACTCCAAACAAAAAAACCGTAGCTAAAATTGTCTTCATTATTTTTCTTTTAGAGATGCAAAAATCGTGATAAACGTTTAATGCGTGTCATAAAATTACACTACAAATATTGCAAAAGAAAAGGCCACAGCCTGTAAGAATGTGACGAATTACCTGAAACTATGAATAGATCTGTCTTTAGCCTACCAAAACCTCGCTCATTAACAAGTTTTTAAGAATTTCGCGACCATCAGTATTGCCAAGAACTTCCGAAGACGCTCTTTCGGGATGGGGCATCATCCCAAATACATTGCGGTTCGCATTACAGATGCCGGCGATATTTCGTATCGCTCCATTTGGGTTAGCGTCAGGAGTTATTTTTCCTTTTTCATTACAATAATAGAATATCACCTGTCCGTTTGCCTCCAGCTGGTCCAGTGTTTTTTCATCGGCATAATAACGGCCTTCACCATGTGCAATCGGTATTTTATAAACTTTCCTGTTGTCGTTGGTAAGAAAAACATTTTTACATGCAAATTGTTGGTGTCCATTGCGCAATAATGCACCGGGTAACAGGTGAGACTCACAGAGTATCTGGAAGCCATTACATACACCAAATACTTTTCCACCGGTATTAGCAAAATCGATCACACTTTGCATCATAGGGCTAAAACGGGCAATAGCGCCGCAACGCAGGTAATCGCCATAAGAGAAGCCTCCCGGTAATATGATGCAATCCTCCGTTGTAAACATACTCAGATCTTTGTCCTTATGCCATAACATGATCACTTCCTGTCCCATATCATACTTCAATGCATCATGCATATCCCTGTCACAATTGGAGCCCGGAAAAACAACAACGCCGAATTTCATATTGAATGTTTGAATTAAGTATCAAAGATATTTTAGAATTTAGATTTCGGATTTCGGATTTCGAAAAAACTACCCACATTACTGTGTAAATCTAAAATCCCTGGCTCTACAATCACCTCCATCCCGGCCCGCCATATTGATAAATAAGGATAAAGACTATTGACAGCCAGAAAATAGTTGCCGGAAGCCAGCGCTGTGGTGGATACAGATAAGTACAGGCATGGAAAGCCGCAAATGGAACGGTGATCAACACCCAGTTCTCAAGACCCTCCGCCTTGTTATTTAAAAATGGGATCAATAATGCGAACAAAAGATAAATGAGCATCAGGCTCCAGTTCTTTCTTACCTGGATCAGCATTTTTCTCAGGTTCTCCTGTACAAAATAACCACCAATAAGAAACGGCACGATCAATAAGATACCCCCGATAGCCAACCAGATCGATTGGCCGGGCGAAGGCAATGCAACACTAACAGGCTGAAGCAGGTGTTCCCATGACCATTTATCGGCAAAAAATAAATAGGCGGCGTAAAAATAATAAGGCGTAGTAACACCAAGCAGGCAGATCATCCATTCATTGAACCGGATGCTGCGCATCACCATCAATGCAAAGATCAACCATCCAAACAGAATAATGGAAGGAAAGAAAATAAAAGAGCTAAGACCAACTGCCACCCCAATATTGTAGACGATCCCTTTTATACTGTATTGGTTTGAGATATTAAACAATGCTGAGAAAATCAGCAGCACCAGGCTATTTACCAGTAATGGAGCAGAAAAATGGTTCCATTCGGGCATTAATGAAGTAATGACGAGGTAGGCGGTCGCTGGTAAAAAATTCAACCGCTGCATCATGCGGTTCTTATTGATCAGGCTGTTCAATTGAATCGCCTGGACAAACTGTACCAGGTAAGTAATCACACTAAATAATAAAGCATCCGTAGAGCCGAGTGATTTTAAAAACAAAACGATTTGATGATACAGGATGGCATCGTTCAAACTTGTTTCAGGAGGCGCGGGTGGGTTAGAAAAAATGGGCAACTTGATAAGGATGCCCATGACGAACAGAAAAAATATATTAACCGGGGTCTTTTGTTTGAATAAGCCTATCACAGATATGGATTGTGAACGGTGAATGGTCAAAGGTGAATGAATTATATCAATTCAACATTAACCCCTTTACTCACTATTCACAACTCACCATTCACTGTTTAGTTAAAATCAATTTTTGCAAAGCAAATATAATTACGATAAAAACAAGGTACAATAAACTGCCGTGCACTTATTTGCTTTCCATACTTTGGCATGAATTCATGACCCTTATCAAGCCCTTTCAACGTAGGATTTCTCGTGATCTTACCATCCGGGGACAATGAAAAATCATTTAACAACAGGTTTCTTTTCTCTTGGAGATTAAATAAGAAATGCAGCTGCCCGCCTGTATTCATAACGTTGTAGGAAATGCGATCATCGGTCTCATCATCAAACTGGTCCTTTCTTATCACATTGCTCCACTCCAGGTCACCCTTATTGCTGAATGAAAATATGGCAACATTGTCGGCATGAAATCTTACCTGCTGGTTGCTCATTGAATTGCGCCGCCACCACCAGGAGGAATAATAGGGCGAATAGAAATAGTAATCATAAGGATAAGCGAATGGCGAACCATAGATGTAATCCCACCGGTTGAATGCCGAGTAACGCGATCTGGTATAGTATGCTTCAGCGTCTACAAGAAATCCACCATCCCTCTTTACAACAATATTCCTTATAAAATAATCATTAAACGCTGTCCTAAGGCTCGACTCACCCCTGGCCTCGTGACGAAGGTCTTCGCTGAACTCAAATGTTTTTTCCATTTCTGGCTTCCACAACGTTCTGTTCATCGCAAGAAAATAAAGCCCATCGATATTACCTCGTTTCTGATTATAATAAAAAGCGCTGAGCAAGAATCGCTGGTTTGTATTATCCACTTTCACCCTAAGTTCATCCAGGAACATCTTCTCAAGATCGAGTGGATAATAATCAAGTGTATCCTGCATGGCTCTCTTCAGTATCATGTAGGCTTTGGAAATGCTTTCATTGGAGGTGCGGTAAAATTTTGAAAAAGCAAGATTGCCTTCGTTGTCAATTGAGAATTCGCCAAGATGATCGTTGCGCTCATCCATCGGCATCGTGATAATAGTTTTTTTCAGCAGATCAAGTTTATCATTGAACAGCTTTGTAGTGATCAGGAATCTTTCTTTATTCTTACTGTTTATTTTAAAAATGATGATCTTTGATTTGTCGTCACTTGATAAGGTAGTATAGATTTTGTTGTTCGCAGAGCCGCCGATAAGCGTTGTGTCAAGCTCTACAGGATCATTCATTTTCTTACCCATGCCATCCAATTTCACAACGGCACAGTGTATAATATTTCTCTTCTGGTACTGATAGATCATGTAAATAAAATCCGGGTAAGGGAAAAAATCGACATTGATCAGTCGTTCGTCAGGCATGTATTCATGCTTTACCTTTTCCACCAGTTTCATTTCAGTATCGTAAAGGCAAATAAAATTATCGCTGCGGATATTTTTATAGATAAGGAAATGATTGCCCATCTTTCCAATGATCTCAAAATTCATTCTGCGTGAATCATCCCTGTCGGGTTCCGAGATAAGGATGCGTTGGGCATTTATGGAATTGAATAAAGCCGTAAGAACGAAAAGAAAGCCGAGCCGGCACAGGGATTTCATAGAAGCCATTTTTTACAATTTAAAGTTACAGGTTGTTGTGCAATTCTATTCATGATGAAAAAGATAAAGATGCGCTTTTTTAGATTTTTACATGAAAGGAAAAAATATTCTCCCGCAACAGGCTGCTATTTTACAAAAAACAGGCCGCATTATATTCCGGAAAGCCTTCCCATTTGATTTAATTCTTTTTAACTATACCTTTGAAGTTTGAATCCGTACACCGTTTCTGTACGGCCTAAAAGAAATTATTCGTGAGAATTCCCACCAACAGAGTCACACTTGCAGGATTACTTGTTGCAATTGGTATCATCTATGGAGACATTGGTACGTCACCTTTGTATGTATTCAGCGCCATCATAAAAAACAAGGTTGTTACAAAAGACCTTATACTTGGGGGACTTTCCTGTATTATATGGACATTAACGCTTCAAACGACAATCAAGTATGTGATCCTCACCCTTAGAGCTGATAACAACGGTGAGGGCGGCATGTTCTCCTTATTTGCTCTTGTGCGGCGCCACGGCAAATGGGCGGTGCTACCAGCTATGATGGGTGGTGCGGCTGTTTTGTCTGAAGGTATTATAACGCCTCCGATCTCGGTTACTTCTGCGATCGAAGGTTTGAAACAAATAACGTTTTTCAGCAATATCGATCAATGGACCATCGTAGGTATCGTACTTTTTATCCTTGTCATTCTTTTCTTTTTGCAACAATTTGGTACCTCCACAATCGGGCGTTTTTTTGGACCGGTAATGTTTATATGGTTCTTAATGCTGACCATACTTGGTCTGAGCCATATCCTTGACGACGTCAGTGTGTTAAAAGCTTTCAATCCCTATTATGCTATTAAATTACTGACGCAATACCCAAGTGGTTTCTGGATACTTGGTGCCGTGTTCCTCTGCACCACAGGTGCAGAAGCATTGTACAGCGATCTGGGCCATTGCGGACGAGGAAATATTCGCATGTCATGGATATTCGTCAAGTCAAGCCTGATACTAAACTACCTGGGCCAGGGTGCCTGGTTACTCAATCATACTGGTTCAAAGATCGATCCTAATACAAATCCGTTTTACGCTATCATGCCCGAAGAGTTCCGGTTATTTGGAATCATAATAGCCACTGCGGCAACCATCGTTGCCAGCCAGGCATTGATCTCCGGCTCATTTACGCTCATCAGTGAAGCCATGCGTCTGAATCTTTGGTCAAAGCTGAAGATCAACTATCCAACGGAAGAAAAAGGACAGTTGTTTATTCCCGCTGTAAATATGCTGCTGTTTCTTGGCTGTTGTGGCGTGGTATTATATTTCCAGAAAGCCCAAAACATGGAGGCAGCATACGGGCTTACGATCAACTTCGGTATGCTGATGAACACGACATTGTTCTCGTATTATTTATTTACTCAAAGGGTACAACGACAATGGATCGTCTTATACCTTATCGTGTATCTCACTGTCGAGTTAGCATTCCTTGCAGCCAATCTTAATAAATTCACCCATGGAGGTTATGTATCATTCATCATTGGCGGCATTTTATTTACGACCATGTATGTATGGTTCCGGGCAAGAAAGATCAAAAACCGCTACGTGGAATTTGTCCGGCTCGAACATTACATTCCCAAGATCCAGGAATTAAGCAATGACCGGTCCGTACCTAAATATGCTACGCATCTTGTTTATATGACAAGTGCCAATAACCCAAAAGAGATCGAGCATAAGGTCATTTACTCAATCCTAAATAAAAAGCCTAAACGGGCCGATATCTACTGGCTGGTGCATGTGGACACACTTGATGATCCCTACACCAGCGAGTATAAGGTAGATCATATCATTCCCAACGATATCATCAGGATAGAATTCAGATTGGGATTCAGGGTGCAACCGAGGATCAACCTGATGTTCCGCAAAGTTGTTGAAGACCTTGTTGCCAATAAAGAAGTAAATATCTACAGCCGTTACGAAAGCCTGGAACGCAGCAATACAGTTGGGGATTTTCAATTCATCGTAATGGAAAAATATCTGAGCCAGGATAATGATCTTCCATTCTGGGAAAGAGTGATTATGAAATTCTATTTCTGGCTAAAAGAGATAAGTCTTTCAGAAGAAAAAGGATTTGGCCTGGACCTTTCTACAGTAACAGTTGAAAAATTCCCGTTGATCGTTGCCCCGGTGTCCACAGTTAAACTTAAGCGGGTAGTAGAGGAAGAGTAAATTGCTTTTCTTCAAGGCCAACAAAAAATAACCAGCGATTTAGTTTTTCTGTTATTACTTTTGCCCGTCATCCCAAAAGACCCGTCAATTGAAAACTGCTCCGGGTCGCATCTATGTCGATAAACATAAAAAAGGTCTCTCCTCTTGGTTTATTAATTGCGCTGGGTATCATCTTCGGAGATATTGGGACTTCACCACTCTACGTATTTAATGCAATCATTGGTTCGAAGATTGTTTCCGAACAACTGATCATCGGAAGCTTATCATGCATCATCTGGACACTAACTCTTCAAACGACGATCAAGTATGTGATACTTACATTAAAAGCAGATAACCGTGGTGAAGGCGGGATATTTTCTTTATATGCATTGGTACGCAGAAGAAGAAAGTGGTTAGTAATTGCAGCGATGATCGGTGGTGCTGCTTTACTTGCCGATGGTATGATCACGCCTCCCATCTCGATCACTGCTGCTATCGAAGGCTTGCGCCAGATTCCGCAATTCAGCAACATCAGCCAGCAAACAATAGTTTGGATCGTACTTGGTATCATTACGATACTATTTATTCTCCAGCAATCCGGCACTGCTTCGATCGGCAGGTTATTCGGACCCATCATGCTCATATGGTTTTTAATGCTGGCAGTAATGGGACTACTACATTTTTTAGATGATTGGCATATTTTCAAAGCATTGAATCCTTATTATGCTTTTGATCTTCTCATTAATTACCCAAAAGGTTTCTGGATACTTGGTGCAGTATTTCTTTGTACCACGGGTGCCGAAGCATTGTATAGTGATCTTGGTCACTGTGGACGCGGTAATATCCGTGTGTCGTGGATACTTGTGAAATCATGTTTGATCATAAATTATGTAGGCCAGGGTGCATGGTTATTGGCAAATTATAATGGTAAAAGTTTTGATGTTTCACAACTCAATGCATTTTATGGCATCATGCCCGAAGGATTCCGCATCATCGGTATCGTAATCGCCACCGCGGCCGCTATCATTGCCAGCCAGGCATTGGTCTCGGGGTCGTTCACCCTCATCAGTGAAGCCATGCGCTTAAACCTGTGGCCAAAATTCAGGATACGTTATCCATCCGAAGAACGTGGCCAGGTATATATTCCCGCGATCAATTCATTGTTGTATGCAGGGTGCATATTCGTGGTGCTTTATTTCCGTCGCTCGTCGAGCATGGAAGGAGCTTATGGGTTAGCTATTACACTTTGCATGATGGCCACTTCTATTTTGTTTGCAAACTTTCTTGTGCTCCGAAGAGTTCACCCGGCACTTATCTATCTTTATCTTATTGTTTATTTTGCTATTGAAGGATCCTTTCTTGTTGCCAATCTTGAAAAATTCCCGCACGGAGGTTTTATTGCATTCATTGTCGGCGGTTTACTTTTCCTCACTATGTATATCTGGTATCGTGCAAAAAAGATCAAGAATCGCTACGTCGAATTTGTGCGATTGGAGACATACATCTCAAAGATCCAGGAATTAAGCAATGATAAAGCTATTCCAAAATACGGGACCCACCTGGTGTATCTTACCAGTGCCGATAATCCAAAAGAGATCGAACATAAGATCATTTATTCTATTTTAAATAAAAAACCAAAGCGTGCCGATATCTATTGGTTTGTACACGTGGATACGATGGATGATCCTTATACTTGTGAATACAAAGTGGAACACATCATCCCCAATGATATTATCCGTGTCGATTTTAGATTAGGGTTCCGGCGCCAGCCAAGGATCCATCTTTTATTCCAGCAGGTCGTTGAGTCATTAATTGTGAACCGTGAAATAAATATCTCTTCAAAATATGAGACGGCAGACCGCAGCAAGCCAACAGGCGATTTTCAATTTATGGTAATGGAAAAATACCTGAGCCAGGATAGTGATCTCCCAATTATAGAAAGGCTGGTCATGAAATTTTACTTCTGGTTAAAAGAGATCAGTTTGTCAGAAGAAAAAGGCTTTGGTCTTGATCAAAGCAACGTAACCATTGAAAAGTTCCCGCTTATCGTTGGTGAAGTTGAAAAACTTCCGTTACGCAGAATTATGGATTAGCCATCTCTTCATTCCATTTTAATCGCTATCTTTTCTATGCTAACTGTGCACATTGCCAAACGCCATTTATTATATTGTTGGAGGAGTTCTTTTACTTTCTATCCTTGCTTATTTCTTACAGGAGAAATTTATTTTCAAACCGGAAAAGCTACAACAGGATTTTCAATTCAAATACGACGCTCCATTCCGTGAATATTTTTTTGATATAGAGCCGGGGGTTAGGATAAATGGTCTTCATTTTTATCGGGAGAATCCAAAAGGTCTGATACTTTATTTCCATGGTAATACCAGGAGCATTAAGGGCTGGGCCAAATATGCCAAAGATTTTTATCGGTATGATTATGACGTCGTTCTTCTCGACTATCGCGGTTTCGGAAAGAGCACGGGAAAACGCGGTGAAAAGGAAATGCTGGACGACATGCAGTTCATTTATGAAAAATTAAAAGAGCAATATAAAGAGGATTATCTTATCATTTATGGTCGCAGTATGGGAAGCGGTTTCGCCAGTAAACTCGCCGCCGATAACAATCCCCGTTACCTGGTACTTGATGCGCCTTATTACAGCTTCAGAAAAGTGGTAGAAAGGTTCCTGCCCATATTACCTGTTCGGTTGGTGCTACGTTTTCATTTGCGAACCGATAAATGGATACAAAAAGTCAAATGCCATACCTATATTATTCATGGCACAAAAGACCTGCTGATACCTATCTCACATAGTGAAAAGTTGCAAAAGCTCAATCCTTATAAGATCACCCTGATCCGCATACACGGCGGTCATCATAATGATCTTCCCTCCTTTGATGAGTACCACAATTTTGTAAGGGATATTCTTAAGTATTGAAGTCTGAGGTCTGAGGTCTGACTTCCGACTTCCGACCTCTAACTTGAAGCTTCTGTTAACAAATTTCTAATTAACAGCTTTTGCATTTCATTGGTTTGTGGTTTGAACGTCTTACTTGCAAATGGAGGTGTATATGAGAAAAATCTACTCAGTACTTATTTTTATCGGGGTTCTTTGGATCGCAGGATGTAAATCTGCCGCTAAACTTTATGACAAGGGAAACTATGATGAAGCCGTTGAGGTGGCAGTAAAGAAATTGCAGAAGAAGCCCGACAACGAAATGCGTTCATTATTACAAAGTGCTTACCATTACGCAGTAAATGACCATGAAACCCGCATTCGCCAGCATAGTGAAAGTTCAAACGAGTTGAAATGGGAATGGATATATGCAGAGTATGCCTCATTGCAACGCTTATATAATGCAATACACCGCTCACCCGAAGCCATGAGCATCGTTAATGCTGTTGATTATTCATCTTACATATCCACATACGCTGATAAAGCTGCCGACACAAGATATGAACGCGGCATGCAGCTTATGGAAAGAAATGACAAATTCAGCTTCAGAGGTGCTTATGATGAATTTGAAGCGGCTCTTCGTTACAGACCAGGGGATCTTACGATCGTTGACAGGAGAAACGAAGCGTTTGAAAATGCAGTGGTGAATGTCGTAGTGATGCCAACTGAAGATTATCGTTACAGGTATAGCTCTTATAATAATCACGATATAACAAACTTTGAGAACGATCTTGTTCGCCAGTTAAAATACAATACGGGCAATCGTTTTGTAAGATTCTATAGCACTTGGGAAGCTAACAGTCAGCATATACAGGCAGACCAGTTTGTTGATTTTCGTTTCAGCACATTGGATATCGGTAGAACAAGGGAAGAACACAGCACAAGAGAAGTTTCAAAAGAGATCGTGGTAAAAGAAACGGTATATCGTCCTGACTCAATAGTAAAAGAATACAAAAAAGTATTTGCTAAGATCAGGACCACCAGGAGAACAATGCACTCCGAAGGAAACCTGCAGGTAACGGTTCGTGATTACAATGGGCGTTGGTTATGGAGTGATAATTTGCAAGGTAACCATGGATGGTTTACCGAATTCTCATCCTACACCGGCGATGAAAGGGCTTTGAGTGATAGTGACAAACAACTGGTGAACCGCAGGCAGGATTATCCGCCTCACGAAGACGAGATCATGCGCTGCATCATGAATGAGATAAACAATAACATGGTGCACGGGGTGAGAAATTATTTTAGTCACTTATAGGGTCGATTATAGGTTTGCTTTACAGGACATGATTCGTTCATGTCCTTTTTTGTTTTCATCTTTGCCCGATGAAAAGTAAGTACCGGAAACTTTGGAAATGGGCGAAGATCATTTTTGCTATTTATGTTCTCGTTGGAGTGGCCTTATATTTCTTACAAGACTACATTTTGTTCCGGCCGGTACCATTAAAGAAAGAAGACAGTTACAATTTTCCTGAAAAACATAAAGAGATCAATATTCCAGTTACCGAAAACTCCAATCTCAATATTGTACAGTTTCTTCCTGCAGATAGCTTGCCTAAAGGAGTGGTCCTTTATTTTCATGGGAATAAAAAGAATGTTTCGTGGTATGCGAAATACTCACCTTTCTTTACCAAACACGGTTATGAGGTTTGGATAATCGATTATCCCGGCTTTGGAAAAAGCACCGGTAAGTTCACAGAACAAAATCTTTACGATTGGGCCGGTTACATGTACCGGTTTGCCAGGGCAAAATTCAATCCAGACAGTATTATAATCTATGGTAAAAGCATGGGCACCGGTATTGCCGCACATCTTGCCTCAAAAGAACCATGCAAAATGTTGATCCTGGAAACTCCTTATTATGATTATCCATCTGTGATCAGGCAATATCTTCCCATATACCCGGTCAGCCGGATGATTCATTATAAGATACCAACACATGAATATCTTGAAAAAGTAAAACCACCGGTTACTATTTTCCACGGCACAGATGATAAGATCATCTGGTACAGCAATGCAAAAAGATTAAAGAAGTTTTTAAAACCGGGTGATGAATTTATAACAATAAAGAATGGGAAGCACAATGGTCTTTTCCAGTTTGATGAAACCATTGGCAAACTCGATTTACTTCTAAAAAACTAATTACTCTTCAAGAGCAACTTTATTCTTCCCAACTTTCAGCTTGTACCCTACTCCTATCTTCAGCGCATAGTTCCTTTCCTCATGGCTGACCGGAAAATCAAAACAAACGGGATAATCATAGTCAGCTACAACATCACGGATTATTTCATAAGCAGTTTGGCCAAATGGTTTTTCGGTATCTTTCATATCGGTAAATCCTCCCACAACCAATCCCGCCAATTTATCCAGTTTACCACTTCGCTTTAATTGATACATCATCCGGTCAATATTATATAGATACTCACCAACATCCTCAAGAAAAAGTATTCGGCCCTTTGTTTTCAGATCGGAATCCGTTCCAGCCAAATGAGCAAGCAAGGCAAGGTTGCCGCCAACCAATTCTCCAACTCCTTCACCTTTTCTATTAAACTCATGTAATGGCACCTGGTATTTTATTTTTTTCCCTTCCAATGCATGACGTAGCGATTGTACAAATTCATTTTTGTATCCATCTTCATTAAACGCATTGGCCATGGGAGCATGTAGTGTAGCAATATAGTAGTTGCGGTAAATATGTGAGTGCAGCACCGTTACATCGCTAAAACCAATGATCCATTTTGGATTTTCTTTGAACCGGGAAAAATCGAGCCTGTCGACTATGCGACTTAAGCCATATCCACCTCTTGCACACAGTATCGCCTTTACGTTATCATCATCCAGCATATGCTGGAAGTCTTCTATCCTCTCTTCATCGGTGCCGGAAAAATAATGGTACTGCCTGCCGATGGTGGTACCAACTTTTGTTGTAAATCCCCAGTTCTCATTCAATACACGAATGCACTCGGATACTCTTTCAACTGGCATAAAACCAGCGGGGCAAACTAATCCTATCGTATCTCCTTTTTTTAGATAGGGAGGAATCGTGATCATGCTAAATTGTTCAATTGTTTAATTGTTAAATGCTCGATTGGTTCTCATAACAATTTAGCAATATAGCCATTTAACCATTAAATCTCTTTTAAGGTTACATTATCAACGGATACGTTCAACCGGTGTCGCACACCACACTTCAATGCATAATTGTTTCGTTGGTGTCCGACGGGAAAATCAAAACAAACGGGATACCTGTATGCCTTTATTTTTTCCAGCACCACATCGTGCAAGGTCTTTCCAAAATCATCTGCGTCTTCATCCACCTTTATCTTAAATCCGCCAACGATCAATCCTTTTAACTGTGATAACTTACCGGTGCGTTTTAAATTCCAGAACATACGATCAACATTATACATGTACTCACCGGTATCTTCTACAAATAAAATTTTTCCTGCCGTATTGATATCTGATTTTGTCCCGGCCAGGGTTTCAAGCATTTTCAGGTTACCACCGATCAATACTCCTTCAGCCGTACCGGGTTTGTTTTGCAGATTCGGTGTGGCCGCATAATTCATTTTGGCACCACTCAATGCTTTTTGAATGGATTCAATCGTTTCAATTTGTATTGGCTCGGCGATGCTCCAGTCATCCGGAAAACTATTGCACATTTTAGAATGAATAGAAGCGATCCCAAGATTCCGGTTAAGATGAGAATGAAAAACTGTAGCATCGCTAAAACCAATGATCCATTTTGGTTTTACTTTGAATTTCTCCCAGTTCAATTTATCGATAATACGAACCACACCATAGCCGCCTCTTGCACACATGATGGCTTTTATTTTAGGATCATCAAGCATTTGCTGGAAATCTTTTGCTCTTTCTTCATCGCTGCCGCCAAAAGTAAAATCTCTCTTATCGATCGTTTCACCAATTTTGATCTGGAAGCCCCAGCTTTCCATTTTTTTAATGGCCGATTGAATTTCGGCACCAGTTATGTAACCGGCCGGCGCAGTAATGCCGATGAGGTCATTTGTTTTTAGCGCAGGCGGAGCCACAAATAATGTCTCACCTTCGGCCACGTTAAACTTTGATAAACCGGGCAAACTGGCAGCCGCCAGCGCCCCAACAGAAGAATTTATAAAATCCTTTCGCTCCATAGTTTAAAGTTATTTGTTTTACGATAGCCTGATGCTTAAACTTTAATAAAAATACGTTGTAAGGAAGAGTTATTTTTACTTCTACCCAACCCTTTTTTACCTTCTGACAGTTATATAAATGAGATGAGCCAAGTTTTACCCAAGCAAAAACCATTGACCGATCCTTTAGACATAATTATTGAGGGATGCAGGAATAATAACCTGCAATGCCAGGAACAACTTTACAAGGAGTTTTACCCCGAAATGATCAGGGTCTGTCAGCGATATGCGGGCGATCTTGATGGAGCTGGTATCATTTATAATAATGCGATGTTCCGGGTTTTCAGGAATATTAAAAATTACCAGCACCACGGAAAACTGGAAGCATGGGTAAGAACCATTGTAATCAACTGCTGCCTCGACCATGTAAAAGCAAAGGGTAAAATAAAGGAAGCTCCTGTTACTGCTGCAACCGAAGAAATTTCAATAGATGATTATGTATTTGAAAAGATCTCGGCAAAGGAGATCCAGCTCATCATAAAAAAACTTCCGAAAGCCACCGCTATAGTCTTTAACCTGTTTGTTTATGAAGGTTGCACTCATAACCAAATAGCTGATGCCTTGGGAATTTCTGAAGGAACTTCCAAATGGCATGTAAATGAAGGAAGGAGATTATTAAAAACAAAACTGGAACACCTGGAAAAAGCGTAAAAAATGGAACAGAACAATAATAATAATACAGACAAAAAGCTCAGGCAACTGGAAAATCAATCCCTGCCTGATCTTTCTAAGATGGATGAGCACTGGGAGCAGATGAAAAATATTCTGCAACCTGAAGACTTATTGGTCAACAAAACCCCGAACCATAAACCACTCCGTTGGATCACTGCTGTTGTTGTCGCTGGTACTTTTTTCTTTTTGTCTTATGAATTTTTTACAAAGCCTGGCAAATTGATTAGCTCAACTGAAAAGCAACCCGGCCAAACTCTTAAAAATTCAGCCGACACTATCCCAATCAATAGACGTATAAAAAGAGGTACTTCATCAATACAAGATCGAAAAGATTCTTTACTACTTACACCGACTGAGGAACAAATCAACAAACAAGAATTTATTCTCACAGGAAAAGATAAAGACGGCAAAGAAGTGAAATTTGTTGGCGTTGCAAAGGTTTCCCCAAAAACCGGCAGAGACACTTTAATACTAACATTGCCGAAGGAACAGGTAACCGAACAACACTTTTTTTTCAAAGGGAAATCTGCAGACGGCAAAGAGGTGACATTTACCGGAATCGCAAAGAAGATATCGAGAGTAAAAGACACGTTACAAATAAAGCTTCCTGGAAAAGAAACTCAAAACACGCCAGGCAACATGCCGAAAGGAAAGCCTTCTGATTTAAAAGAAAAAGAAATAGCACTACCTGCGGATACAACGACAAAAAAGCAAGCAGTCGATAAGAAAAAAGCACTGTTTGATTTCTTTGCCCAATTGGAAAAAGAAAGCCAGTCATTTGTCATAAGTAACAGGAGAGATACCGTTATCTGGGGAAACGAAGGAACGGCACTTTTCATTCCTGCAAACGCGTTCCGGGGCGGCGAGAGTGTTACAATTACAATCAAGGAATATTATTCTTACCGGGATATTATAACAAATCGATTGACGACATGCGCCGATAACCAATTGCTGGTAAGCGGTGGGATGCTGCATATTAGCGCTACCGTCAACGGAAGAGAGATCGATATGGAGCCGGCTAACAGTATTCGATGGTTTGTTCCAGATACAACTGATGCCATTCGCCAAATGCAATTGTTCAATGGTATCGTCAACGAAGCTTCTCTTGATCTTAAAAACCTGAATCAAGACGCCGATACTTCGGAAATTGATTTTTCTTCAACCATCAACTGGGTATTGGACGCACGCTATTTTCGCCGCAATCATTTTCACACTAATGTCCGTGTACTTGACCTGAGAGATGAACCTTATAAAAGACGTAGTACAAAAAATGGTATGGTAGGAAAATTTTACCTGTCCCCTGATGCAAAGATCTCAAAAGAAGATTTAGAAAATTATTTACTGACGAAGCGAAACTATTCAAGGGTCGTAATAAAAAAGGGGACAGGAGGATGGCATCGCACAGGTTTTCTAGGCCTGGGCAAACGCTACCATCGTTTGCACCAGGAAATAGGTGATTCTGCGTGGATGGAGATATCGCTTGCAAGACGTCATAACTTGAAAGCAACTGATACGATCGTAACAAAAAATCCTGTGAAAGGGTGGTATGATTTCTATGTTTACGACGGGCGAAAGCCAGTTCAAAAATTCGACACCGCATTTAGCAAAAACAATTTGAATAAGCTCGCAAACCGTTATAGCGTCGAGATCCGCACACTTGGGTGGATCAATTGTGATAGATTTTTAAAGGACTCCCGTCCTAAAGTTGATTTAATTGTTGATCTCAAGGAATCAGCAAATGATTATTGCACCTTCCTGGTCTTTGAAAAAGTCAAATCAATGATGAGTGGCTCCGTATCAGGAAACAAAATATATTTCCGTAATGTTCCCGAAGGCGAAGCCGTAACCATAATGTCAGTCGGAGTAATTGATGGAAAAACCGTAACTGCAAAACATAGGACCCGATTATCTAATACTGTTGTTTCAGAGCTAAAATTCGAAGAAACCACACCCTCAGATTTCAAAGAAAAAGCTGCAAGCCTGGACAAACCGTAAAATATTTTTCCACGAAGCAACCGCCGCATTCAGAAATTCATCTCAGTATGTTTTGAAAAGCTGTACTTTCACCGCCCCAATAATGGGATGCACAAAAATTATTCTGTAATGAAAAGTATAAAATTCATTTTGATTGTTGTTGCAACGATTGCAGCATCAGCGATACATGCACAAACCGTTGATGAGATCATCGCCAAACATATAGATGCCCTTGGCGGAAAGGAAAAATTGAGTCAGCTAACATCTCTCTACACTGAAAGCTCTATGGAAGTAATGGGTAGTTCTGCCCCGTCAAAAGAATATTTTGTTGAAGGAAAAGGTTTTAAGAATGAAGTTGAATTTAACGGCTCACTTATCGTGAATTGTATTAATGATAAAGGAGGCTGGATGATCAACCCAATGATGGGAGGAACCTCTGCCACAGCGTTGCCTGACGAGGTTTATAAATCCAGCAAAATCCAACTTTATTTTACCGGGGGTCTGCGTGACTATGCAGCGAAAGGCTATAAAGCTGAATTGGCCGGCAAAGAGGGAAATGATTACAAAATAAAACTAACTAATGGCGGCGCTGAAACCTATTACTTTATTGATTCAAAAACCTATTTGCTAAGCAAAGCCCAGGTGAAAGGTGAAATGATGGGACAGCAGGTTGATATCACAACAACTTATTCTGATTATAAAAAGACCGATTTCGGAATTATGCTTCCTTATACAAAAAACGTCGACATGGGGATGTTCCAATACGCACAAAAGCTCGATAAGGTTGAAGTAAACAAACAGATAGATCCGAAGATCTTTGAGATGCCTAAATAATTAATCAAAACATTTGAGAAGCATCCGGTCAAAGTCGGATGCTTTTTTATTTGGGCGCAAATACAGAAAGTGTCTCGTTTTTAATTTTTGAACCACAGCGACACAGTGGCACGGAGAAGAGTTTCTCAAATTTTTTGAGCTATTCTCTGTGCAACTCTGTGTTCTTATTATCTCCGTGGTTCAAACCGGGACACTATCTAAATACAACAGTTAAACGCGATTCCTCGGATATTGATTAAATTTCCATTGAAAACCATTCTGTGCAATCACTGCAAAAAGCCATAACCTCGATCTCTCCGCTTTCTGCCGAAAGCATGAAGGCGTTCCTGGAAGCATGGAAACATTGGAAAACACAAAAAGATTTTCATCTTCTAAAAGAAAATACCGTTTCAGATTACCTGTACTTTATTGAAAAAGGAGTTGCACGTATTTATTATTACAAAAACAGTAAAGAAATAACGGAATGGTTAGCATTGGATGAACAGTTCTTTCTGTCCATTACAAGTTTTTTTCAGCGAACACCAAGTCATCTCATCATTCATACGATCGAGCCCTCGATAGTTTATGGCATCCATCACGACGATTTTATGTCCCTGGCCGACAAATATCATGATGTAGAAAGATTATTGAGAAAGATGGTGACCCGATCATTGATACTTTCACAAATAAGAATGGATTCAATACAGTTTGAATCAGCACAGCAGCGCTATGAAAAATTATTACAAAATACACCACAGATCGTACAGCGTGTACCACTAACTTACATTGCTTCTTTCTTGGGGATCACGTTAGAAACATTGAGCAGGATCAGGTCAGCACGATAAATAGTTTTTGATAATTATCAAACATCGTCAGCCTGTTTATGCTGACCTTTACGGTCCCAATGCTGCACCCGGTGAAAATTACCCGGTCCGATTATTTTATTTTTAAAAATCTCTGCATGAAACGATTATTGCCATTTGGTTTATCAACCGGGTTATTTATTTTATTCATTTCATTTAACTATACACCGGCACCAGTTTATCGTGATCTCAACAAAAATGGTAAAATGGATGTGTATGAAGATAAGGCACAATCAATCGAAAAACGTATTGATGACCTCCTGAAACAAATGACGATTGAAGAAAAAGCCGGCATGATGTTTATTAACGGCGCAAGGGTAAATGATGACGGTTCGATAGAAGATAAACCTGCAACAGGAATGTTCGGATTTGCACCAAATGCCTTAAAGCTGATCCGTGAAAAGAAGATGAATCATTTTAATCTTTGGGCAGTTCCGGCACCAGGTGCCTTGGCAAAATGGTACAATCGCATGCAGCAATATGCTGAAGATTCAACACGCCTCGGTATTCCAATAACTATCGCAAGTGATCCCCGTAATCATTTCAGCAGCTCGATATTTGCAATGACTGCTGTGAGTTTTTCTCAATGGTGTGAAGCATTGGGATTTGGTGCTATCGGTGATGAGAAACTGACACGACAGTTTGCCGA
>Ga0075428_100000696_pt1 | contig 34737 bp, 28 predicted proteins | sample RhiMetdeltSRZDD2_FD_75291 | JGI IMG/M metagenome (GOLD analysis project Ga0075428, IMG submission 75291) | Populus rhizosphere microbial communities from Tennessee, USA - Rhizosphere MetaG P. deltoides SRZDD2 | ecosystem: Host-associated > Plants > Roots > Rhizosphere > Soil | place: USA... | reverse complement strand
GAAGCTGCCCTGGGAACCGACTCGCGACGAGGCCTGGATCGGAACCGGTCGGCAGCTCTACGAGGCCCTTCGCGACGAGCTCTGGAAGAGCGGCATCGAGCTCGTGGCCGGCGAGGATCACTGGCGATCCTGAGCCGCGCCGCTGGGCGGGGCTGAGCCGCGACCATACGCATCTCGCTCGCTACAGGTCATTCCTGACCGCTACCGTCGGCGCAGTGAAACGACCGCCGCCTCCGGGCGTCTCTGAGCCCGTGATCGAGCACGTCCAGGCGGTCGTCCCGGTGGCGCTACGGGCGCAGCCCCCGGCGGCATCGTCGCGCGTCGCGGACGTCATCACCGCCGCATACGACGGACACGCGCAACGACTGAGAGCGTTCGCGATCGCCGCCGTCCGAGACGGAGAGGCGGCCGACGATCTCATCCAGGAGTCGTTCATGCGGCTCGTGGTGGAACTCCAGGCAGGACGCGAACCCGACAACATCGGCGGCTGGCTCTACCGCGTCTGCGGCAACCTCATCGTCAGCCGCGGCCGCCGACAGTCCGTCGCGACACGGATGCGCTCGCTGCTTGCTCGACGCGACGTCGAGCCGTCGCCCGAGGAGCATGCGCTCGCCCAGGAACGCGACGAGATCCTGGCGCTCGCGCTCTCGAGGCTGCCAGCCGAAGCACGCGTCGCCCTGCTCCTCGCGGCACGTGGGATGGCGGCTGCCGAGATCGGGATCGCGATCCATCGCTCGCCGGCTGCTACTCGGACCTATCTCTTCCGGGCCCGAGTCCGGCTCCGGGACGAGCTGGCTGCCCTCGGCTTGAGGGCCGACCGATGACTGGATCCTTCGGCGCACACCTTCGGTTCCGGCTGCTGGCCGCGGCCGCCGTCGACGGTCGCCTCTCGACCGAAGAGGCCGAGGAGCTCGAAGCCCACCTCATGACCTGCGCGACGTGCCGTGCCGACCAGGCGGCGATGTTGCGTGACCACCAATGGCTCGCCGTGCCAAGCCGTGTGACCCCGCCGGACCCGCGGGTCCGCGCAACCGTGCTCCGGGCAGCCCACGCGGCCCCGATCACGAGGATGTCCCCGTGGTTCAATCTCGCGGCCGCCTGCCTGGTGATCGCAGTCGGCCTCGGCGCGCTGGCGCTCACGTCCCGCCGCGATCCCGGTCTCGAAGGCATCCTGCCGTCGTCGTCGCCCACGGCGTCCGCGACCGGTCCCACGCCAAGCACCGGGATCCCGACAGGCACCTTCGGTGTCGAGTCTCGTGCTGAGTTTGAGCCGACCTCCGGGTCAGGCACCCCGCTCGGGATCGACCTCAGAGTCGTCGGGGGCATCGCGGCCCCGCCGACCGGGACGCTTTCGGTGACCGAAGGCGAGGCCAGCTGGCTCGGGAGCATTGCTTCCACCTCGTACTGGCGCGACCCGGACGGCGCCGCCGTGGCCTTTGTTCAGGGTTGCAAGAGCGGGCCGACGTGCCTCCCATTCGCGCTGGAGCTCCGCGACGCCGGAAGCTCGCCCGGGGCCGACGAAGCGTGGCTCTCGTTCCCAACCTCCTTTGCCCAGAACCCCTACGTCGGGCAGGTCAGGTATCGGCTCGCCTCGGGATCCCTCGCTGTCAGCGGGCCGCTTCCGGAGCTGCCGACTCGCGCCATATTCGATCCGGCGGCGCCCGACGTGAGCGCCTATGCGCACCCAGACGGCACGTTCATCAACGAGATCGACCACACCCTCACGATCGACCTCCGCGGCTCCATCGACGGTGGTCGCGCCCAGCCGGCAGGCGAGCTGGAGCTCGTGGACGACACCGGGACGAGCTTCACGTTCAGCATCAGCAGCGCAGACTACTGGCACGACGAGACGGGCCAGGCCAACAACCTGGGAGCCTATGTCGCGCTACTTCAGGGCTGCGTCCAGCTCGACGGCTGTCGTCCGGTCGCGTTGATGTTGGTCGATGCGCGCGAGGTCGGCGGCCTCGACCGGGCAGGGCTCTCGTGGGGCTGGGTCAGGCCGACCGGAGATGCCGGCGCAAACTTTGGCTTTTTCAGCCTGGCCGACGGCGGCATCGACATCGGTGGCTGCATGGCGACCGTCGTCAACGGTGCCATGACGTTCCGCGACGATCCTGAGCTGTGCGACCTGCCGTAAGGCGTCTTTGACACCCGGAAGGGGTCGCGGTAGGCTTCGCGCCCGGCTCGAACTCCAGCCCGCGGAACCCGCGGACAGGCTGGGGTTCTTCTCTTATCCGAACAGCCGCGACGGGCTTCCGCTGCAAGCGCCCGGACTGACGGCCCCAAGGGGCAACGATGAACAACAAGCCCACGTACATCTCCAAGGACGGCCTCGAGAAGCTTCGCGCCGAGCTCGAGGAGATCGTCACGCTTCGGCGCCCGGAGATCGCCCAGCGCATCCACGATGCGAAGGAGCACGGCGATCTCACCGAGAACGCCGAATACGAAGACGCCAAGAACGAGCAGGCGTTTGTCGAAGGCCGCATTGCGCTGCTCGAATCGATGATCAAGAACGCGACGATCATCGACGAGACGCACTCGAACGACCACGTCGTGATCGGTTCGACCGTGAAGGTCAGCGGGCCGGACGGTTCGGAGTCGTTCCAGATCGTCGGTTCGGCCGAGGCGCGGCCGACCGAGGGCCGGATCAGCAACGAGAGCCCCGTCGGGCGCGCGCTCCTCGGCCGCAAGAAGGGCGAGAGCGTCATGGTCAGCGTCCCGGCCGGCGACTTCTCCTACAAGATCACCGGCATCAGCTAGGCCAGCCCCATGGAGTGGGCTGACGAGCTGGCGGCCCGAGTCTCCGGACCGCAGGTCGTCAACGATTCGAAGACGCCGTCGGGCACGGTCCATGTCGGCAGCCTGCGCGGCCCGGTCATCCTCGACGTCATCACGCGGGCCCTGCGCACGGCGGGCCACGAGACAACGCTGCTGTACGGCGTCGAGGACCTCGACGCGATGGACGCCCAGGCGCTCCTGACGCCCGACGCCGTTGAGGCAGCGATGGGTATGCCTCTCGCGCACATCCCGGACCAGGTCGCCGACGGCCACGCCTCGTACGCCCGGCACCACGCCCAGGTCTTCATCGACCTCTTCGCCGACCTCGGCGTCCGCCCGGACCGTTACTACTGGATGAGCGAGGTCTACGCGACCGGCTCGATCGATCCGTACGTCCGGATCGCGCTCGATCGTGCGGCCGAGGTGCGGGCGCTCTATCGCCGCGTCGCGAACGTCAACCACCCCGAGACCTGGCACCCGGTGCTCGTCATCTGCGAGACGTGCGGCCGGGTCGGCACGACGATCGTGACGAAGTGGGATGGCGAACGGGTCTTCTACGAATGCCGCGCCGACCTCGTTGCGTGGGCGCGGGGCTGTGGCTCGTCCGGCTGGGTCTCGCCGTTTGGTGGCCGTGCGAAGCTGCCGTGGAACCTCGAGTGGGCCGCGCAGTGGAGCGTCTGGGGCGTGACGATCGAGCCATGCGGCAAGGACCTTGCGACCGCCGGCGGCTCCCGGGACCGCGCCGACGCGATCGCGCGCGAGATCTTCGAACGCGAGCCGCCGATCCGCGTGGACTACGAGTTCCTCAACGTCGGCGGCAAGAAGATGTCAACCTCGAAAGGCCGCGGGACGGCGGCCCATCGGATCGTCGAGGTGCTGCCGCCAGAGCCACTGCGGACGCTGATGATCCGCTCACGTCCGAATCACGCGATCGACTTCGAGCCCGAGGGGACCGACCAGGTGCCGCGCCTGTTCGACGAGTACGACCGCCTCGGCGATGCGCTGGCCGGCCGGGACGTGAAGGGCGAGCTGCCGCCGGGCTTCGCCTCGGTCTTTCGCTACGCGCAGCGCGATCCCGAGGTGGACCTGGAGGCCGAAGCAGCCACGTTCCGCGCGCCGTTCGCGCATCTCGCGTTCCTGCTCCAGGTCCCCGGCGCCGACGTCGCCGCGCAGATGGCCGCCGAGAAGGGCAGCCCGCTGACCGTCCACGAGGTCGCGCTGCTCGACGAGCGGGTGGCTGCGGCCCGCGTGTGGCTCGATGAATACGCCCCAGAGCGGGCGCGGATGACGGTCCAGGGCGCAGTGCCGGAGGCGACGCGGGACCTGGCTGGCGATCAGCGCGCGTTCCTGCAGGCCCTCGCGACCACGATCGCGGACGAAGCGCCTCATGCCGGCGACGGCTGGCAGAACGCGATCTTCTCGACCGCGGCGAGCTCCGGCCTGTCGGCCGGCAAGGCGTTCCAGGCGCTCTACGTCGCGTTCCTCGGCCGCTCGAACGGGCCGCGCGCCGGTTGGCTGCTCGCAAGCCTTGCGCCGGACTTCGTCGTGGCACGATTGCGCGAAGCCGCCGCCGGCGGCGTCGCAACGGGAGAGGCGAAGGCGTGAGCGTCGGTCTGGCCCGACTCCGCGAGGATGCCGATGCGATCCGGAAGGGCGCCCTCGACAAGGGCGAGGACCCGGCCCTCGTGGACGCGGCCCTCGCGGTCGACGAACGGCGCCGCGCCCTCCAGGGCGAGGGCGACGGTCTTCGGGCGGAGCGCAACACCGCCTCGAAGGCGATCGGCGAGGCGATCAAGGGCGGCGCGAAGCCGGATGGGCCGGAGGTCGCCGAGCTCAAGGCGCGCTCGAACGGTGTGGCCGAACGCCTGACGGCGATCGACGCGGAGCTTGCGGCCGCCGAAGCCGAGGTCGAGGACTTCCTGCTCCGCATTCCGAACCCGGCCGAGCTGGACATCCCGGTCGGCGGCGAGGACGCGAACGTCACGGTTCGAACCTGGGGCGAGCTGCTCCCGAAGACCCAGCCGCTCGAAGGCGAGATCGGCGCGGACGCCCCGGCCGAGGGCGCGACCTGGGAGCGGCGGCCGCACTGGGAGATCGCGGAGCAGCTCGACATCATCGACCTGGCCCGCGGGGCGAAGATCGCGGGCTCGGGCTTCCCCGTCTACAAGGGCGCCGGTTCGGCCCTTCAGCGGGCCGTGATCATGTGGTGCCTCGACGTCCATACCCGCGAGAACGGCTTCACGGAGATCTGGCCGCCGATCGTCGTCAACCAGGCCTCGGCCCGGGGCACCGGCCAGATCCCTGACAAGGAAGACCAGATGTATGTCGTCACGCGCGACGACCTGTACCTGGTCCCGACGGCCGAAGTCCCGGTGACGAACCTCCACCGCGACGAGATCCTCGAGGCGGCCGACCTGCCGATCCGCTACGCGGCCTACACGCCGTGCTTCCGACGCGAGGCCGGCGCCGCGGGCAAGGACACGCGCGGCATCCTCCGCGTCCACCAGTTCGACAAGGTCGAGATGGTCCTGTTCGAGAAGCCCGAGAACTCGGCGGCCGCGCTGGACTGGATGACGGACCGGGCCGAGATCCTTCTGCAGCGCCTCGGCCTCGCCTACCGCGTGCTCCTCATGGCAACGCGCGAGATGGGCTTCACGCAGGCGCGCAAGTACGACATCGAGGTCTGGGCGCCCGGCGTCGAGCGCTGGCTCGAGGTCAGCTCGTGCTCGAACTTCCGGGACTTCCAGGCCCGCCGGATGCAGGTTCGCTATCGACCGGAACCGGGCGCCAAGCCGGAGCTCGTCCACACGCTCAACGGCTCCGGCCTGCCGCTCGCACGGGTGATGGCCGCGATCCTCGAAACGTTCCAGCGACCGGATGGTTCCGTGGACGTTCCCGAGCCGCTGCGGCCGTACATGGGCGTGGAGCGAATCGGTGGCTGAACCGGTTCAGGCCGTAGGTGATCGGCTACGCTGCCGCCGATCGGGGCGCTCAGGGAGCTCAACGCGCGGATGACCTGCGGCAACTGCGGAACTGAAAATCGGGCTGGGCGCAAGTTCTGTTCGAACTGCGGCACGGCGCTCGCCCTCGGCTGCCCCAACTGCTCGGCCCCGTACGAGGCCGGTGAGCGCTTCTGCGGCGACTGCGGGACGGCGCTGCCGACGGCAGGCACCGGCTCCTCGACGGCCGCAGCACCTTCGGCCCCGTCAGCCCCCTCGTCGGCAGCTGCGGACAGTTCGGCCGAACGGAAGCTCGTCTCCGTGCTGTTCGCCGATCTCGTCGGCTTCACGCCATTTGCGGAGGAGCGCGACGCGGAGGACGTGCGCGAAACGCTCACGAAGTACTTCGACCTCGCCCGCGACATCATCGAGCGTTACGGCGGCACGGTCGAGAAGTTCATCGGCGACGCGGTCATGGCCGTCTGGGGCGCCCCGATCGCCCGAGAGGACGACGCCGAGCGCGCCGTCCGAGCCGGGCTGGACCTCGTCGGCGCCGTGCGCGCCCTGGGCCCAAGCGTCCAGCTCAGGGCCGGCGTGCTGACCGGCGAGGCCGCGGTCACGATCGGCGCGACGAACCAGGGCATGGTCGCCGGGGACATCGTCAACACGGCGTCGCGCCTCCAGGCCGCCGCGCCTCCGGGTCGTGTGCTCGTCGGCGAGAGCACGTTCCGCGCGACCTCGAAGGCGATCGCCTACGAAGAGGCAGGCGAACAGGCCCTGAAGGGCAAGAGCGCGCCCGTCGCGGCCTGGCTGGCCCTCCGGGTCGTCGCGGAGCGAGGCGGCCGCGGTCGGGCGGAGGGCCTCGAGGCGCCGTTCGTCGGTCGCGACGACGAGCTGCGCCTGCTCAAGGATCTCTACCACGCGGCCGCCCGGGAAGGGCGGGTGCGACTCGTCTCGGTCATCGGGCCCGGCGGCATCGGCAAGAGCCGGCTCGCGTGGGAGTTCGAGAAGTACCTCGACGGCATCGTCGGCAAGATCTGGTGGCACCACGGTCGTTCGCCGGCCTACGGCCAGGGCATCTCGTTCTGGGCGCTCGGCGAGATGATCCGCAGTCGCGCGAACGTCGTCGAAACCGCGGACGAGGCGACCACTCGCGCGGCGATCGCGGCCATGGTCGAGGAGCGGATCCCGGACGAGTCCGAGCGGCGCTGGATCGAGCCGGCGCTGCTGGCGTTGCTCGGGATCTCGACCGGTGAGCTGCCGCCTGACCAGCTGTTCGCGGCCTGGCGCACGTTCTTCGAGCGGCTCACGGTGACCGGCCCGGTCGTGCTCGTCTTCGAAGACCTCCACTGGGCCGACACCGGCCTGCTCGACTTCATCGACCACCTCCTCGAGTGGTCGCGCGACCAGCCGATCTACGTCCTGACGCTCGCCCGTCCGGAGCTGCTCGAACGGCGGCCGGATTGGGGCGCCGGCCGACGGAACTTCCTCAGCCTCGGGCTCGAGCCCCTTCCGCCGGCCGCCATGCGCGAGCTTCTCGCCGGCCTCGTCCGCGAGCTGCCCGAGGCGGCGCTCCAGGCGATCATCAACCGCGCCGACGGGATGCCGCTCTACGCCGTGGAAACGGTCCGCATGCTGGTCGCCGACGGGCGCCTGCGCGAGTCCGAGGGCGCGTACGAGATCGTCGGCGACCTCGTGAACCTGGCGGTCCCGGAAACGCTGACCGCCTTGATCAGTGCGCGGCTCGATGCGCTTGATCCCACCGACCGGGCGCTCCTCCAGGATGCCGCGGTGCTGGGCCAGAGCTTCACGGTCTCTGGCCTCGCTGCTGTTTCGGGGCGCGAGCCGGGCGACATCGAGACACGCCTGGCCGGCCTCGCACGGCGCGAGATCCTTGCAGCCCGGCTGGACGCCCGATCGCCCGAGCGGGGCCAGTACGCCTTCGTCCAGGCGCTCATCCGCGAGGTCGCCTACAACACGCTGACCAAGAAGGACCGCCGCGAGCGGCACCTCGCTGCAGCGCGCTTCTTCGAGGGCCTCGGCAACGACGAGCTCGCCGGCGCCCTGGCCGGTCAGTACCTGGCCGCCCATGAGAACAGCCCGGCCGGACCGGAAGCCGATGGGCTTGCGATCCAGGCTCGGATCGCGTTGACCGGCGCCGCGGATCGGGCCGCGGCGCTCGGTTCGCACTCGCAGGCCTTTGACTTCCTGAGTCAGGCGATTGCGATCGAGTCGGACTCGACCCGGCAGCCGGAGCTCCTCGAGCGGGCGGCTATCGAGGCGACCGCCTCCGGGTCCTACCAGCGCTCGATCGAGCTCGCCGAGCAGGCTGTCTCAATCCACAAAGCGCGAGGCGACCGCGTGGGCGAGCTGCGCGCGGTGATTCTGCAGGCGAGAGGCACGACGAGCGTCCTCCGCTCCACGGAGGCGATGCGTCTCATGGATGAGGCCCTCGAGCGCTTCACCGACCTCGAGGGCCGACCGGAGCACGTCGAGCTTCTCATCCGCAAGGCCCAGGCGCTCGTCCTGTCCGATGACCCTGGGGAGTCGATCCCGTGGGCGGATCGCGCGCTCGAAGCCGCGGAAGGCGCGGATCTCCTGCCGCTCGTCGTTTCGGGCCTCGTCGCCAAGGGCGGAGCGCTTGGCTACGTCGGGCGTGGGTACGAGGGCGTCGGGACGCTCCGCAGCGCCCGCGAGCTTGCTGTCGCCCATGGCGACACGCTCGGTGCGCTTCGGGCGACGGCCAACCTTTCCGATGCCCAGATCCCGCGGGACCCCAGGGCTGCCTTCGAGACCGGGCGCGAGGGACTTGCGGAATGCCGACGTGTCGGGCGCATCGATTACCTCGGCATCATGGCGATCAACGGCGCCTACGGAGCGTTGCGAACGGGCGACTGGGACTGGGCCGTCCGCGAGTCCACCGCCGTCGGAGAGGCGCTGATCGAAGAAGCCGACCGGCTCAATGTCGACACGATCCTCGTGATCGTCGCCGGGTTACGGGGCCAGAACACGGACGGAACGCTCGCCAGGCTCAACGACTACATCGACAACGTCTCCGACCGGCAGTCGATCGCGGTCGTGCGGGATGCCGAGAGCCACGTTGCCCTCGCCGAAGGCCGTCTCGACGCCGCGTACGACCTGGCGCTGGAGACCGGTGGTCTGATGCCGTGGCTTGCACCCACGGCATTTCTCACGGCGGCGAGAAGCGCGCTCTGGCGCCGCAACACCGAGCAGGCTGCCGACGCCCTGGCCCACCTCCAGGCTCGAACGCATGGCCCGGCCATCACGGCTGGCCGGATGGAGATCGACGCCGGACTCCTTGCGCTCGATGGGCCACGACCGGCGGCGCTATCCCGCTATCGAGAGGTGCTCCAGGCGTGGCGCGATCTCGGCCTGGCCTGGGACGAGGCCGTCACCGCGATCGACATGGCGACGCTGATCGGTTCCGCTGAGCCCGATGTGATCCAGGCTGCGCGCGTCGCCGAGGCGACGTTCGAGCGCCTCGGAGCGAAGCCGTTCCTCGCGCGGTTACGCGCCGCGATGGGCGGCGCGACGGCTTCGGCAACACCGGCACCCGCCGGCGCATCGCGCAGCGAAGAAGCCGCGGTGGATGCCGGAGTCGCGGCGACCTCGGAGCAGCCGACCGCCTGATCGCCGCGCTATCCTCGACCGCGGAGAGGTGCCAGAGCGGTCGATTGGAGCGGTCTTGAAAACCGTCGCGTTGCAAGACGCCGTGGGTTCGAATCCCACCCTCTCCGCCATCACGCTCGCCGGTGGAACGCCCACGCGTGCGTTGCCTCCTCCGCGCGCTCGCTCACGCATCCACAGATGCGCTCGCTCGCGTGCTCGTCGGCGCCTTCGCGTGACCGCCCCACCGGCGAGCTGAGGGTTCCCGCAACCCTGCGCCTGACCGCCCCACCGGCGAGCTGAGGGTTCTCCGCGACCCTTCGTTGATCTCGCCCGCGGCGCGAGCTGAAGGTGACAGCCCCACCGGCGAGCTGAGGGTTCCCGCAACCCTGCGCCTGACCGCCCCACCGGCGAGCTGAGGGTTCCCGCAACCCTGCGCGGAGCCGCCTAAGGTCCCATGTCCTGAGGACCTTTTGCGGCTGTCCCGACGCACCGAAACCCGACACATTTGGCCCTCACGGGACGCCTAGCCAACGGGTGATAGCCGCTTGATCGAAGAGAGCTCGAGTCAGACGGGGCCGTCCGGCCTCGCACGACGGCTTCTTTCGCCGTTTGGTGCCCGCGCGTCCATCGTCGTCGCCGCTGTCGCCGTGCTGGCGGTCATCGCCGCGATCGTCGTCGTCTTCCAGGTCACCGGCCAGATGCGCCACGAGGCAGACACGCGCCTCGACGCGCACGCATCAACCGTCGGCCACTCGCTCCAGGACACGATGGACCGGGCCTCCAGCGACATTCGGCTGGCGCGCCGAAACGTCATCTTCGAGAAGGCGCTCGCGGATTCCGAGGGTCAGCTGCTTCCGGCGGACCGCGCTGCGGTCGAAGCGGCCATCACCTACCTCGGCGACCGCTACCAGGTCGATGAGATCTGCCTGATCCGGTCGTCCGGCCTCGAAGCTGCACGATGGGTCGGCGGCGAAGGCGTCGCGCCGGTCAGCGATCTGTCACCCGATGAACGCGAGGGGAACCCAGCAGTCCTGGCAACGCTCCCGCTCGCCGATGACTCGTTCTTCCAGACCCAGCCCTACGTCTCGCCCGACTCCGGTCGCTGGGTCATCGGGATCGCGACCCCGATCGTCCTCCCGTCCGGCGACCACGCCGGCATCCTCCACTTCGAGATCCCAATCGAGCGCTTCGCGACCGTGATGGCGGACCTGTCGTTCGGTGGCTCGAGCTACTCGATCCTCCTCGATCGCGACGGCCAGCTGCTCGTGGCGCCGTTCCTCGCAGACTTTCGGACGGCAGCCAATACCTCGACCGATCCAACCACCGCGCCATTCCCGCTCGCGACCATTTCGGGCTCGCCATCATGGCGGGACGCGGTCGCGAGGATGGTCTCGGGCCAGATCGGCGCGACGACGTTCGACGAGGGCGGCAAGACCTACCGCGTGAGCTACCAGCCGGTCGCGGGCTCGGACCGGATCGTCGCGGTGATCAGCCCGACCGCGGAGCTGTACGCCGACGTGGATCGGGCGCTGCTAAATCTCGGGGTGACCGCCGCTCCCTTGATCATCCTGATGATCCTCCTGATGGGCTGGTTCGCGCGACGGATGGCCGGTGCGAACACCGGTCTCGCCGGCCTCAACGAGCGCCTCGAGACCACGAACTCCGAGCTCGAGGAGACGAGCCGAGCGAGCGCCGAGCTGGCTCGCGAAGCGGCGATCGTCAACCAGTTCACCGAGCTGACTGCGCTCACCGAGGACGACATCGCGCTGTCGAACGCGACGCTCGCAACGCTCGACGAGCTCGTCCGACCCGCCGATGCCACGCTCCACGTTTCGAACCAATCCCAGGACCGGGCCGTCCCGCAGGCGACGCTCGGCAGCCGTGAGGCCGAGACCCTGACGCTGCGGGATCTCGGGCGTTGCCCGGCGATCCGGCGGAGCAGCCTCTTCGTCACCGACGACGTCTCGGCCCGCCTCAGCTACCACTGCCCGGTGTATCGAGCCGATACCGGCACGCTCGTCTGCGTCCCGCTCGTGGCGCTCGGCGATACCGTCGGGGCGGTCCATCTGCATTGGGACAAGCCAAAGCAGCTGTCGCTCCCACTGCGCCTTGCGATCACCAGGGTCAGCGAGCACGCCGCGCTCTCGATTGCGAACCGGCGACTCCTCACGGCGTTGCACGGGCAGGCCAACACCGACGCTCGCACGGGGCTCACGAACAGCCGCGCCTTCGACGAATCGGTCCAGCGCCGCCTCGCAATGAAGCCGGACACGGAACGCGCCGCCGTGCTCATGCTCGACCTGGATCGCTTCAAGGAGTTCAACGACCGCTACGGCCATCCCGCGGGCGATGAGGCGTTGCGGGTCTTCGCCCACGTGCTCTCCTCGAGCGTCCGCGAGCACGACATCGCCGCTCGCTACGGCGGCGAGGAGTTCGCGGTCTACCTCGCCGGCCTCGATGGCAAGGGCGCTCGGGAGGTTGCGGAGCGCATTCGCGAGCGCACCGAATCGACGATCATTCCGCTCGGACCGGGCCGGACGGCCCATCTCACGGTCTCGATCGGCATCGCTGCCGCACCGGAAGACGGCAACGAGCGGGTCATGCTCCTCAAGGCGGCCGACGAGGCGCTCTATCGGGCGAAGCTGGCCGGCCGCAACCGCGTCATCGGCCGAGAGGTCCGAAAACGCGGCCGACCCGCCGCCGAGGCACCCGAGGTCGCCCAGGCTCCGCACGAGCTCGCCGCCGAAGCCTGACGGCGCACGCCCGTCGACTGTCCCTTGACGGGCCGGCCGGGCCGCTCCCATACTCCCGACCACATCACGAATAGCGGGCTGTGATCGGGACGAGTACCCGTCGAGGCCGAACCAGAGACCCGGTGGCTGGTGCGAACCGGGACGGCGGCGGCGGCGAATGGACCCGGGAGCCTCCGGACCGAACGCGAAGCTTGCGAACGTGTACGCAAGCCGACGCCAGTAGGCTCCGGCGCAGAGCGCCAGCGTTATCGGGCAGCGCCGATCGACAGCCAACCGCCGTCCGTCGGTCAGGAGAGTGCGGCAACAGCCGAATGAGGGTGGCACCGCGGAAGGCACGGCCTTTCGTCCCGGATGGACGAAGGTCGTTCTTGATTCTCCGGAGACCCGCGACTTGACCAGCTCACCCCAGCCGCTCAGCCTCACCGAAGCGAAGCGCCTCGTCGGCAACGCCGACACGATCCTGCTGCGCGCGACGCGTCCCGCAGACCTCGAGACCCCGATTGGGGCGTTCCTACGCCTGGATGACGGATCCACCCCGGCGTATCTCCTCGAATCGGTTGAGGGCGGCGAACGGCTCGGGCGGTACTCGTTCCTCGGCGTCGGCCCACGGCAGCTCCTCGAGGTCCGCAACGGCCAGGCTCGGATCCAGACGCGGCCCGTCACCGTCACTGAGTACGCGCCGGACCTCCCGGTTGAGACCGTCGACGCAGCGGATCCGTTGGGAGCGTTGCGGAGCTTCGTCGGGCGGCGGCGCGTGGCGCCGCGCGAGGGCATGCCGCGCTTCACCGGCGGCGCCGTTGGCGCGCTCGCCTACGACGCGGTGTCCATCTTCGAGCCGACCGTCCCGCTGCCGGAGCGCGACCCGATCGGCGTCCCGACGGCGGCGTTCATCGAGACAGACCTCGTCCTGGTTTTCGATCACCTGCACCACACGCTGTCTGCGATCGCATCGCTGCACACCGAGGCGCCCGACTTCGAACGGCGCTACCGGATCGCCGAGGAGGCGATCTTCGAGGCGCTCGAGCGTACGAGCCGCCCGTCGGCGAGCGAGATGGCTGGCTCGCCGCGTGCTGCCTCGGCCGACATGCAGCCGAGCGCGCTCGTCGAGACGAGCCTCGGCCGCGAGGAGTACATCCGCGCCGTCGAGGTCGCGAAGGATGCGATCGCCGCCGGCGAGGCGATCCAGGTCGTGCTCGCCCGGCGCCAGTCGTTCCGCCTGCCGCTCGATCCTGCGACCGGGCGAGACCTCGACGGCATCACGCTCTACCGCTCGCTGCGGCGGGTGAACCCCAGCCCATACCTGTTCTTCGTCCGGACGCCGCAGTTCGAGGTCGTCGGTGCGTCGCCGGAGCTGCTGCTCCAGGTGGACGGCGATCGCCTGACCACGCACCCGATCGCCGGGACGCGACCGCGCGGCGCGACGCCGGCCGAGGACGAGCTTCTGTCCGAGCAGCTCCAGCGGGACCCGAAGGAGCGAGCGGAGCACGTCATGCTCGTGGACCTCGGCCGCAACGACCTGGGCCGGGTCGCTCGGGCCGGCACGGTGTCCGTGAGCAAGTACATGGAGGTCGAGCGCTACAGCCACGTCCTCCATCTCGTGAGCCACGTCGAGGGTCGGTTGCGGCCGGACGTCGACGCGCTCGATGCGCTTCGGGCCGTCTTCCCGGCCGGCACGCTCTCGGGTGCGCCGAAGGTCCGGGCGATGCAGCTGATCGCGGCCGCCGAAGCCGAGCAGCGCGGCCTCTATGGCGGCGCCGTCGGCTACCTCGGCTACGACGGCAACCTCGACACCGCGATCACGATCCGGTCCGCCGTGCTCCGGGAGGGCCAGGCCCACGTTCACACGGGCGCCGGCATCGTTGCCGCGTCCGTGCCGGAGCGGGAGTTCGAGGAAACCGAGCACAAGGCCGCGGCCCTCCGGCGGGCGATCGAAGAAGCCGTGCCGGGCTCGGCGCCGGCGACATCGGGCGCAGCCGCATCGACGAGGATGCCCGCATGATCCTCGTCGTCGACAACTACGACAGCTTCACCTTCAACCTCGTCCAGGCGCTGCTCGCGGCCGGGGCCGAGGTCAAGGTCCTCCGAAACGACGCGATCGACAAGGCCGGCGTCGAGGCGCTCGCGGATGATCCCGAGGCGAACCTTCGGGGCATCGTCATCTCCCCGGGCCCCGGCGACCCCGACGACGCCGGCGTCTCGATGGATGCGATCCGGGTCGCCGCCGATCGCGAGATCCCGCTGCTCGGTGTCTGCCTCGGGATGCAATCGATGGCCGCGGCCTATGGCGGTCGTGTCATCCGCGCGCCGACGCTCGTCCACGGCGAGGCATCCGAGGTCAGCCATGACGGCGCCGGATTGCTCGAGGGCATGCCGCCGGCGTTCATGGCGGCGCGGTACCACTCGCTGTGCGTCGACCCCGAGACGGTCCCGGAGGTCTTCCGCGTGACCGCGATCAGCGAGGTCGATCGCGTGATCATGGGCCTGCGTCACGTCTCGCTGCCGCTCGAAGGGGTCCAGTTCCACCCCGAATCCGTGCTCACGCCCGATGGCCCCCATCTCCTCGCAAACTTCCTGCGGCAGGCGGGTGAAGGTGAAGCCTCGAGGCTCGACGACGCGACCGGTTCCTTCGCCACGCACGGCCTGGCCGAGGACCCCGTCGTGCCCCGTGGCGCCCGGTGAGCGAGCCCGTCCGCGCCGCGCTGGCCGCTGTCATCGATGGTGGAACACTGACCTTCGATGAAGCACTGGCTGCGATGGGCTCCGTCATGGACGGGGAGGCCACGCCGGCTCAGCTCGCGGCGCTCCTCGTGGCGCTGCGGATGCGCGGTGAGACGGTCGATGAGCTCGCCGGCTTCGCGGCGGCGATGCGGGCCCGCGTGCTCGCGGTGACCGCTCCGAAGGGCGCCATCGACGTCGTCGGCACCGGCGGCGATCGCTCGGGCACGTTCAACATCTCGACGGCGTCCGCGCTGGTCGTCGCCGGCGCGGGCGTGCCCGTGGCGAAGCACGGCAACCGCGCGATCACGTCGCGGGCCGGCTCGGCGGATGTCCTCGAGGCGCTCGGCGTGCGCATCGACCACACCGCCGAATCCGCGGCTGCGGAGCTGGCGGCCACGAACTTCGCCTTCATGTTCGCGCCGGCGTTCCATCCGGCGATGAGGCACGCCGGCCCCACGCGCCGCGAGATCGGCGTCCGGACAGCGTTCAACCTCCTCGGCCCGCTGACGAACCCGGCCGGGGCCTCGCGGATGCTCCTCGGTGTCGGCGATGCCGCAGCCGCTCCGAAGGTCGCCGCCGTCGCGCAGCGGCTCGGCACGGAACGGACGTTCGTCGTCCACGGCGCCGGCGTCGACGAGCTGCCGCTCGACGGCAGCGGCATCCTCCATGACGTCACCGCGGACGGCATCGAAACGCGGACCGTCGACGCCGCGGCGTTCGGGTTCGAACACGTCGCCACCGAAGCGCTCGGCGGCGGCTCACCGGACGAGAACGCCCGCGCGATCGAAGCGCTGCTCAACGGGGAGCGTGGGCCGCGACGCGATGTCGTGCTGCTCAACGCCGGCGCCGCGTTCATGGTCGCCGGGCGGGCGCCGGACCTCGAATCTGGGATCGTCCTCGCGGCCACGACGATCGACAGCGGCGCCGCTGCCGCGACGCTCGAACGCCTGCGGGCGTGGAAGGCGGCTGCGGCCGAGGCCGAGGCCTCGGCATGACCGTCGCCACCCGCCCGAAGGCCGCGTCCCGCAAGCCCGGAACGAACCGCGGGATCGTCGACGAGATCGCGGCCCGGCGCCGCGACGACGTCGCGACCGAGCTCGCCGGAGTCCGTCGCGGCGACCTTGATCAGAGGGTCGCGGCCGCCCCACCGCCGCGTCCGATTGCCGAGCGGCTTGCCGCGCCGGGCCTCCACCTGATCGCCGAGATCAAGCGCGCCTCGCCGTCGGCCGGCGCGATCGCCGCGGAGGGGGACGACCTCGTCGCCCGGGCGCGCGCCTACGAACGTGGCGGGGCGGTCGCGATCTCCGTGCTCTGTGAGCCGCACTGGTTCGGGGGCTCGCTTGCCGACCTGAGCGCGATTCGCGCCGCGGTCTCGGTGCCAGTGCTGGCCAAGGAGTTCGTCGTCGACCCGCGCCAGCTCGTGCTCGTCCGAGCGGCCGGTGCCGACCTCGTGCTCCTCCTTGCCGTGCTTCACGACCGCGCGACGCTGGCGCGACTCGTCGATCGCGCCTTCGAGCTCGGTCTCGAGCCGCTCGTCGAGGCCCACGACGAGCGTGAGCTGGACGCCGCGCTGGCAACGGACGCGCGGCTCATCGGGCTCAACAATCGCAACCTGCGCACGCTCGAGGTGGATACGGAGCTCGCGAGCCGCCTGCGCGACCGGGTTCCGGAGGACCGCATCGCCATCGCCGAATCCGGCGTTCGCGATGCGTCGACGGTACGAAGCTGGCGCGCCATCGGCTTCGATGCGGCGCTCATCGGCGAAGCCCTGGTCCGGTCCGCCGATCCCGAGGCAGCGGCTCGATCGTTCGCGGCCGCCGGTGAGCCCCCGAAGGACCCCGCGAACCTCGACCGCCAGCCGTTCGTCAAGATCTGTGGCGTCACCGACACGTCCGGGATCGAGGCGGCCGTTCGCGCGGGCGCTGACGCGATCGGCCTCAACCTCGTCGCCGGGACGCCGCGCGAGCTCGAGCTCGCCGACGCCGTCGCGCTCGCGTCCCACTTGCGCGCCGTCGCGCCAGCTGAAGGGCGACCGCTCGTCGTCGCCATCACGGCCAATCGAACGGCCGCGGAGCTCAACGCCATCGGCGCCGCGCTCGAGGCGGACGCGATCCAGCTGAGCGGCACCGAACCCGCGTCCTTGCTCGGCGCTCTCGAGCGACCCGTCTGGAAGGTGCTTCACGCGCCACCGACGACGAACCACCCGGAAGCCGCCGGCGCGGAGCTCATCTCGGCCGCTCGCCGCTACATCGACGCCGGCGCTGCCCGAATCATGCTCGACACGTCAGGCGGCCCGCACCCCGGCGGCACCGGCGTCCGCGCCGATGACGAGATCGTGGCGCAGGTCGCTCGCGAGATTCCGATCACGCTCGCGGGTGGCCTGAACCCGGCGACGGTTGGCGACGCCGTCCGTGGCGCCCCGATTGTCGGCGTCGACGTCGCGTCCGGCGTCGAGCGGCCTCGCGAACCGGGCAGCCGGCCAACGAAGGACCCGCTGAAGGTCGCGCTGTTCGTCAAGCGCGCTCGCGCCGCGCGCGTCGACCGCCCAAACCTCGCCGCCCGTCCGAGCCCGGTGCCCGCCGGGCTCGTCGAAGCCGACGCGCACGGCCGCTGGGGCCTCGAGCGCGACTTCGGTGGCCGCTACGTGCCCGAGACGCTCATGGGCGCATTGGAGCAGCTCGAGGCGGCGTATGACGAGATCCGCCACGACCCGCGCTTCTGGGCCGAGCTGCGTGAGCTCCTCGAGCGCTTCGCGGGCCGGCCGACGCCGCTCTATCGCGCCGACGCGCTCGCGGACGCCGTCACGACCGAGGCCCGCCGGCTCGCAGCCGGGATCGGCCGCCGAGCGCTCCACGCTCCGGCGATCCGGCTCTATCTCAAGCGCGAGGACCTCGCGCATACCGGCGCCCACAAGATCAACAACGCCCTCGGCCAGGCGCTGCTGACGCGGCGCCTCGGGAAGACGCGCGTCATCGCCGAGACCGGCGCCGGCCAGCATGGCGTTGCGACGGCCACGGCCTGCGCGCTCCTCGGGTTGCCGTGCGTCGTCTTCATGGGCGAAGAGGACATCCGCCGGCAGGCCCCGAACGTGCTTCGAATGCATGCTCTCGGCGCCGAGGTCCGCCCGGTCACGTCCGGCACGGCCACGCTCAAGGACGCCGTCAACGAGGCGATGCGCGACTGGGTCACGAACGTCGAGACGACGCACTACGTCCTCGGCTCGGCGATGGGCCCGCACCCGTATCCGACGATCGTCCGCGACCTCCAGCGGCGCATCGGCGACGAGGCGGCGGCCCAGCTCCACGAGGTCGAAGGCCTGCTGCCGGACCTCGCGATCGCCTGCGTCGGCGGTGGCTCGAACGCGATCGGCCTCCTCGCCCGGTTCATCGGCGAGCCCGCCGTGCGCCTCGCCGTGGCCGAGGCCGCCGGCGACGGAATCGACACGGGGCGCCACGCCGCCGCGATTGCCGGAGGTTCGCCGGGCATCCTCCACGGCTCGCGCTCCCTGATGCTCCAGGACCGCGACGGCCAGGTGGCCGAGGCCCACTCAGCGTCGGCCGGGCTCGACTACCCGGGCGTCGGGCCGCAGCTCGCCGCGCTCGCCGAGGGCGGCCGCCTCGAGGTTCTCACGGCGACCGACCGCGAGGCGGTCTCGGCGATGAAGACGGTCACGCGGACCGAGGGCATCCTCCCGGCGCTCGAAACGGCGCATGCGGTCGCGGCCCTCCCAAAGCTCCTCGCGGGCGCCGAAGGCGGTCGGGCGCCGCTGCCCGACCCGGCGCTCGTCCTGCTCGGCTTCTCCGGCCGCGGTGACAAGGACCTCGCTGCGCTCGAACGCTTCGCCGACGTCGAACCGTGGCCGGGCGCGTGACCGCACTCGCGATCGAGACACCGCCTGTGGTCGGGAGCCGCGACACCCCGGGCGCGCGGAGGATCGAAGCGGCGTTCAGGGCGGCAGCCGATGATGGGCGTACCGCACTCGTTCCCTACGTCGTCGCCGGCTATCCCGACGCCGAAACATCGTTCGAGATCGCCGTCGCGGCGATCGACGCTGGCGCCGACCTGCTCGAGATCGGCCTGCCGTACTCGGACCCACTCGCCGACGGCGCCACGCTCCAGCACGCCTCGCAGGTCGCGCTCCGCGCCGGCGCGACGCTCGACACCTCGATCGACCTCATCCGCCGCATCTCACGCGCCCGGAAGGACGTCCCGCTCGTGCCGATGGCCTACGCGAACCAGGTGATCGGCGGCGGCGACGGCCGCGACCGGGCGAAGCGGCTCGTCGCTGCCGGCGCCTCGGGCGTGATCCTCGCCGACCTGACGCCGGACGAAGGCGGACCGTTCGAAGCCGTCGCCCGCGAGATCGGTCTCGCGGTCGTCTACCTCGTCGCCCCGACGACCTCGCCGGCCCGCCGCGCGGCGATCGCGAATCGAAGCGGCGGCTTCCTGTACTGCGTCAGCCTCGTCGGCGTCACCGGCGCGCGGACCACGCTGCCGACGTCGGTTCGCCGCCTCGTCAAGGACGTCCGCGCCGTCTCGCCCGTCCCGGTCGCCGTCGGCTTCGGTGTCTCGAAGCCCGCTCACGTCCGGGCCCTCGCAAAGGCCGGTGCGGACGGCGTCATCGTCGCCTCGGCGCTCGTCGACGCGCTCGGTCCCGACGGGCGAGAAGTCACACGAATGGGTCGCCTGGTGGCAGAGCTGCGGGCAGCCACGAGCCGGTAACGTCGAGGCCGATGGCGGCTGCCGCCCGAGCCCGAATGCCCGCGGCGCTCAAACCACTGTCGAGCAGCTGACGCACCGAGGTCGCGCCGTCGGCTTTCGAGAGCTTTCGCCCATCTGGTCGACGGATCAACGGATGATGGATGAAGCGAGGTGGCGCGGCGCGGCCGAGCAGCCGGCCGAGGCGGATCTGCGCCGGGGTGGCATCGAGCAGGTCCTGACCCCGAATGACGAGGTCGATCCGGTGACGGAGGTCGTCGACGACGACGCAGAAGCTGTACGTCCAGTTGCCGTGACGGTCCCGGATTGGCATGTCGCCTGCACCGGCGACCGGGCCAGGACGAGGTCCGAGCACGACGTCGTCCCAGGCCTCGTCGCCCTCGCCGAGTGCGACGCGCCACACGAGATCTGGCTGGAGGCCGAGATGTCGTGAGGCGCAGCCGCCCGGGCAGCCACCGCCGCGCCAGACCCGCCCGTGCTCGGAGCTCCACGTCGCGAACGTTGCTCTCGAGCAGTCGCAGCCGTAGACGAGGCCACGGGCGTGGAGCGTTGAAGCCGCAGCGGCAAAGACCTCGCCGTTGTCGCTCTGGCGGTAGTCCGACGGCGCGCCGGATCGGAGGTCGTCGATCGAAGGCTCGTCCGGATCGAAGCCAAGCGCTTCGAGATCGGCGAGTAGCGCCGCTTCGAACTCTGGTCGACAGCGCTGCCGATCGTGGTCCTCGACCCTGAGGACGACGGCGCCACCCGTCGCCCGGGCGACGCCCCAGACGACGAGCGCATTCGCGACGTGGCCGAGGTGCAGGTAGCCAGTCGTTGCCGGCGCGAAGCGCGTTCGAAGCCCGCCCGGCAGGTCTGACATCGCCGCGGTCAGGGCGGCGGCAAAGGCCAGGTCAGCCGTCGGTCGCCCTCGGTCGCTTGCGATCCGCTGTTTCGAGCGCACGCGTCGCCGCGAACAGCCGCCGGTAGAGCGCGAGCAGCTCGGCCTGCGGCATTGGTCCGACATTCGCCATCGCCACGCGCAGGAGGATGTCCCGCTCCCGTTCCAGATCTCGAACCGCGCGCCGGCCGGCTGCGAGCTTCGCGCGCCCGACCGAGCGCGCGAGCTCGGCGCGCTCGTTGAGCAGCCCGACGATCTTTCGGTCGAGGACGTCGATCCGGCGCCGCAGCCGCCGCATCTCCACGGTCTCGCCGCCGACCTTGTCAGTCATCGGCTGCGCCCTCGAACCGGGCAGCGATCGCTTCGAGCGCGAGCAGGTAGCCGAGCTTGCCGCGACCCACGATCGAGTCGGCGGCGACGTCGCTGATGAAGTTGACCTGGCGAAAGGCCTCGCGCTTCGCGGGGTCCGAGAGATGGACCTCCCAGAACGGCCGCTCGACACCGAGCAGCGCATCTCGCAGGGCGACAGAGGTATGGGTCAAGCCGCCCGCGTTGACGACAACGGCGTCGAAGTCGCGCTCGTGGAGGCGATCGATCAGGGCTCCCTCGTGGTTCGACTGGAAGAAGTCGACCTCCAGCCCGAGCTCGCTCGCCTTCGCGGCGATCTCAGCGTGGATGTCGTCGAGGGTGTCGCGGCCGTAGATCTCGGGCTCGCGCGAACCAAGCAGGTTGAGGTTCGGGCCCTGGAGCACGAGTACGCGGGTCATGCGCGAGCTCCCGTGGCGGCGGCAGCGGGCAGGAGCAGGCCGGCCACCGTGGACGCGACGAGCTCGTCCGGAACGTTGTCGCGAACCGTCCAGCCGTCGGCCGTCGGAAGGACCCAGCGCATCCGTCCCGCGGCGTGCTTCTTGTCGGCGCTGAGTGCTTGGAGGACCGCGTCCGCCGAAAGGGGCAGGGGATCGCGGGCGAGCCCGAGCGCGTCGAGCAGGCGCTCGATCCGCGCCGCCCGCTCGGGTGGTGTTTCGGTCATCGCCACACCGATCCGGCAAGCTCCGCGGAGGCCAACCGCGACGGCCTCGCCGTGGCGCAGATCGCGGTACTCCGCCGCAGCCTCGACCGCATGACCGATCGAATGTCCGAGGTTCAGCGAGATCCGCCGATCGGCCTCGCGTTCGTCCGCGAGAACGGTCTCGACTTTCGCCCAGGCCGCTCGTTCGACGGCCTCCGCAACCGCCCCGCGTTCGAAGGCCTGCGCGTCGCCGCGAGCGATCGCGGCGCCATCGGCCTCGAGGAGCTCGAACAGCCGCTCATCGCCGAGCGCGGCCATCTTCACGACCTCGCCGAGGGCCGCTCGAAGCTCACGCTCCGGTAGGTCCCGCAGCAACCGAACGTCGATGATCACGGCGACGGGCTGGTGGAACGCGCCGACGAGGTTCTTGCCCTCGGGCAGGTCGACCGCCGTCTTGCCGCCGATCGAGCTGTCGACCTGGGCGACGAGCGTCGTCGGGACGTGGATCAGCGGCAGCCCGCGGAGGTACGTCGCGGCGAGGAATCCGGCGGCATCGCCGAGCGCACCGCCGCCGATGGCCACGATGGGCTCGCCGCGTTCGACGTGCATCCGCGCGAGCTCGCGCGCCGCGGCCTCGATGACACGCATCGACTTCGCCGCCTCGCCCGGCGGAAAGTCGCCGCGCTCGATCGGCAGCCCGGCCGCGGCCAGAGCCGCCTCGATGTCGGCGCCGACGGCTGCCCAGGCACCCGGCTCGGTCACGATCAGGGCGCGCCGCGCCTCGAGCGCCTGAAGCGCGGCCATCAGCGATGTCGCGGCGATCCCGTCGCCGATGACGATCCGCCCGATCCGGGTCTCCGCGGCGAGCAGAGTCGTTCCGTGCGCCGCGTCACCCTCGCGCGCCGCCGCTGCGACCTCGGCATCCACGGCGTCGACGACTGACTGCAGCTCCGCGACTCCTCGCACGCGCCGCCCCGCGGCATAGAAGCGGCCGCGCGCCTCGGACAGCTCACGAAGCGTGCCGATCGGGTCCCGGCCCTGGACGAGCGGCCGCACGTTCGGGGAGCGGCGAAGGCGCTGGGCGAGAACCTCCGGCCGGCCGTCGAGCCAGATCACCGTGCGGCCGCGATAGAGCTGCCAGCGGTTGCGCGGATCGACGATCGCTCCGCCGCCGGGGGCGATGATCCGGCGCACGACCGGGCCGCTGTCGCCCGGCCCGAGGTCGGCAATCGCCGTCCGCTCGCGTGCCCGGAATCCGGCCTCGCCCTCGGCCTCGAAGATCTGCGGGATCCGAGCCCCAGCCTCGTGCTCGATCCGCTCGTCGAGGTCCACGAACGTTGCGCCGTGGCGCGTCGCCAGGCGCTTGCCGACGGCGGTCTTGCCGCTGCCCGGAAGGCCGACGAGAACGACGTCCATCGCTCCGCCCGGCCTAGTCGTCGCCGCCCGAGCCGGCTTCGTCGGTGCCGCTCAAGCCGTGGGCGTCGGCGCTGGCCCCGGCGCCGCTGGCCTCGGCACCGCCCGCCCCGCCGGCGACCGGAGCCGCCATGGGCGACGCCAACCGCGCCCGATGGCGATCGAGCGCCGCCTTCACATCGCCAAGCGTGTCGCCCCCGAACGTCTCGGTGATGAATCGCGCCAGCGTGAGCATGACCATCGCCTCGCCCACGACGCCGGCCGCGGGCACGACGGAGATGTCACTGCGCTCGTAGTGCGCCTTCTCGACCGCGTCCCCGGTCACGAGATCGGCCGACGGCAGCGGCCGCGCCAGCGTCGAGATCGGCTTCACGGCGCCGCGGACAACGAGAGGCTCGCCGTTCGTGATGCCGCCCGTCAGGCCACCGGCATTGTTCGAACGGTGGGCCCAAACCCCTTCGGACGAGCGGCCCTCGATGACGTCATGGACCTCCGAGCCGAACCGCCGCGTCTGCTCGAACCCGAGCCCGAACTCGACGCCTTTGACGATGTTGATGCTGACGATCGCCTGGGCGAGGGCCCCGTCGAGGCGGCGATCCCAGTGGACGTACGAACCGAGCCCGATCGGGAGACCGGTCGCCACGACCTCGAACACGCCGCCGACGGTGTCGCCGGCCTCACGGGCGGCGTCGATCCTGGCGACCATCCGCGCTTCGGCGTCCGGGTCCGGGCAGCGCAGGGGCGACGCCTCCATCTCCTCGCGAGTCCGCGTCATGTTCGAACGGTCGAGAGCGACGCCGCCGACCTCCGCGGTGTACGACCAGACGTCGATCCCGAGCTCGCGCAGGAACGCCCGCGCGACGCCGCCGGCGGCCACGCGCGCCGCGGTCTCGCGCGCCGACGCTCGCTCGAGGACGTTGCGGACGTCGTTGAAGTCGTACTTCAGGGCGCCCGCGAGGTCCGCGTGACCCGGCCGGACGCGCGTCACCGGCGTCGCCTTCTTGTCGCCGCTTTCCGCGAGCGCCGCCAGCTCTGCGGCTTCGGCCTCGGACAGCGGCTCGACCTGCATGACCCGTGTCCAGTTCGCCCAGTCGCGATTCGCGACGAGCAGCAGGATCGGCGACCCGAGGGTCCGGCCGTGGCGAACCCCCGACAGAATCTCCGCCTCGTCGTGCTCGATCTGCTGCCGGGCGCCGCGGCCGTAGCCACCCTGCCGTCGGCCAAGGTCGACGCGCAGGGCCTCAGCCGTCAGCGGCAGCCCAGCAGGCACGCCCTCGATCGTGACGCCAAGCGTCTTCCCGTGCGACTCGCCCGCGGTCAGGAACCGGAAGCCGCCCACGCTCGCCGCCCGCTCCCGCTCGCCGTCCGCCGCGTCCGGCTACGCGCCGGCGACGACAGTTGTGCGGTCGCCGGACGGCTCACCCTCGGCCGAGACGACACCGCCCGCCCGGGCCGCCGCAAGGGCGTCCGCCATGACCTCGAGCGGTGCCGGCTGGCCGGTCCACAACGAGAAGGACGCGGCGCCCTGGTGGAGCAGCATCAGCTCGCCGTCCCTGGCCGTGCAGCCGGCCGCCTCGGCGTCGCGCAGCAGGCGGGTCTGCTTGTAGATGAGATCGAGGACGAGAAGCTCCGGCAGGAGCGCCTCCGCCGGGACCGGCGACGCGTCGCTCGTCAGCCCGATCGACGTGGCATTGATGAGGAGCTTCGTCTTCGCGATCTCCGATTCGATGATCGACTCGTGCCACGGCATCGCCCGCAGCTCCATGTGCGCCGCGCTTCGCGCGAAGTGGCGCACGAGCCCCTCGGAGCGATGAAGGTGGCGGTTGAAGACGATGACCCGCTGGAAGGCCGCCCGAATGAGGCCGTAGACGACCGCGCGGGAGCCGCCCCCTGCACCGAGGACGACCGCCGTCCGCGGCATCTTCTGGCGCCCGACAAGCTTGTCGAGCGCGACCTCGAAACCGGCGACGTCCGTGTTGTGGCCGACGAGCCGCGGGCCCTCGTGCGTGATCGTGTTGACGGCGCCGGTGGCGGTGGCCTCCTCGGTCGAGCGGTCGATCATCGGCACGACCCGCTCCTTGTGCGGGATCGTGATGTTCGCGCCGAGGAAGTCGCCGCCGCGAAGCTCCTCGATGGCCTCCGGGAGCTCGATCGGCGGGCGATCCCACAGCTCGTACCGGGCGTCGATCTTCAGGGCATCGAACGCCGCCTGCTGCATGGCGCCGGACAGCGAATGTGCCACGGGATGGCCGATGAGGACGACGCGCTTCGTCATGATCGGATCCTTTCGAGATCTCCAAAGAAACCGGGGTACGAGACGGCCGCGCTCGCGGCGTCGTGGATGTGCGTCTCGCCGTCCGCGATCAGGCCGGCGACAGCGAACGTCATCGCGAGCCGGTGGTCGCCGCGGCTGTCGACGGCGGCGCCATGGAGCTTCGTCGGGCCGTCGATGGTGAGGTCGTGGCCGTCGACCTCGATCCGGGCGCCCATCGCAGCCAGTCCGTCGACGATGCCGGCAATCCGGTCCGACTCCTTGTGGCGCAATTCGCCGGCGCCACGGATCGTGGTCCGACCGCTGGCCTGCGTTGCAGCGAGGCACAGGATCGGAAGCTCGTCGATCGCCGCGGCCACGTCTGCCGGCCCGATATCGATTGCGTGGAGCTCAGACGAACGGACGCGCAGGTCCGCTGCGGGCTCGCCGTCGGTTCGAACGAGGTCCTCGTCGATGCGCCCGCCCATCGCCCGCAGCAGGTCGAGGCCGGCGCGGCGCGTCGGGTTCACACCGGCGTCGCGGATCGTCAGGTCCGCGTCGGGGTGGATCGCTCCGGCGACGAGCCAGAACATCGCCGACGAGAGGTCGCCGGGGACCCGCTCGTCGATCGCTTGCACCCTCGTTCCTCCCTCGATCGAGACGCTCGCGCCGCCGCCGTCTCGAAGCTCCGTTCGTACGTCGATGCCCCGCGCCCGGAGCATCCGCTCGGTGTGATCCCGCGTCGCGACGGACTCGTGGACGCGGGTCGTCCCCTCCGCTCGAAGCCCCGCCAGCAGGACAGCCGACTTCACCTGCGCCGACGGCACCGCGGTCGTCCAGGCCACGGACCGAAGCGGCGTGCGACCGATCACGGTCACCGGCGGAAGGGAATCGTCCTGGCGGGCGCTGAGCTCGGCACCCATCGAGCGCAGCGGTTCGATGATACGGGCCACCGGACGGCCTCGCAATGAAGCGTCGCCGTCGAGGACGGCCTTCAGCGGCAGCCCGGCGAGGATCCCGGCGAACAGGCGGAGGCTGGTCCCGGAGTTGCCGCAATCGAGCGTCGCAGTGGGCTCGCGCAGCCCATCGGCGCCGGGCGAGGAAACGCGATACGTGACGGTTCGCCGATCCTCGGCCAGGCGTTCGACGGTGGCGCCCAGCGCCCGGACGATGCCGGCCGTCGACCGGACGTCAGCCCCGTCGCCGCAGCCATCGATCCGGCTCTCACCGTCCGCAAGCAGCGCGAGCATCAGCGCCCGATGGCTGATCGACTTGTCACCAGGCAGCGCCAGCTCACCGCGCAAGCCTGCGGCCCGTCGGATCGTGGCGTCAGTGGGCTCCGCGCCCGCCACGGGGCGCTCGAGGGCGGCGGCCATGGCGGCTACGAACCGATCCGGTTGTCGGCGGCGAGGTCGCCCCGCAGGTCGCGGACGCCATCGTGGACGGCCCGCAGTGCCGGCATCATGTCGGCGAACTGCTGGATCGTCAGCTGCTGTTCGGCGTCCGAGAGCGCCGAGTCCGGATTCGGGTGGACCTCGACCATGACGCCGTCGGCGCCGACGGCGACGCCGCCCATCGCCAGCGGCTTGACGAGCGAGCGCTTCCCGGTCGCGTGCGATGGATCCACGATCACCGGCAGGTGCGTGAGCTGGTGGAGAATCGGCACGGCGGTCAGGTCCATCGTGTTCCGCGAGTACGTCTCGAACGTCCGGATGCCGCGCTCGCAGAGGATGACGTTCGGATTGCCGGAGCTGACGATGTACTCGGCGGCCATCAGCCACTCCTCGATCGTCGCCCCGTAGCCGCGCTTGAGCATGACCGGTCGCGCGACCCGGCCGACCGCCTGGAGCAGCGAGTAGTTCTGCATGTTTCGCGTGCCGATCTGGAGGATGTCGGCGTACTCGGCGACGATGTCGACCTGGTTCGGTTCCATGACCTCGGTGATCACCGGCAGCCCGGTCCGCTCGCGGGCATCGGCGAGGTACCGCAGCGCCTCCACGCCCAGTCCCTGGAAGCTGTACGGCGAGGTCCGCGGCTTGAACGCGCCGCCGCGCAGGATGGTGGCGCCGGCGGCGGCCACGCCGTCCGCGGTCTCGAACAGCTGCTCGCGCGACTCCACCGAGCACGGTCCGGCCATGACGGTGAGGGAGCCGTCGCCGATGACCGCGTCGCCGACGCGGATGACCGTGTCCTCGGGCTTGAACTCGCGAGACGTCAGCTTGAACGGCCGCGAGATCGCCGTGATCGACTCCACGCCGGCGAGGGCGGCGAGCTTCCGCATCAGCTCGGGCTTCCGCGGCCCAACCTCACCCACGACCGCGATCACGACGCGCTCCGCACCCTGGTGATCGAAGGGCGTCATGCCCTCGGCCAGGATGTGGCTCTTCACACCGAGGACCTCGGCCTCGGTGGCGCTGCGGCTCATGACCACGAACATCGGTTGGGCGATCCTTCCCGAGAAACAAAAAGAGCAGAGGCTGGACCTCTGCTCCCACCCGGCACGACCCGTGCCCCGGCGTTCAGCCGGGCTTGATCATGCCGGGGGCGTAAACCAATACGGGGCGTTCATGCGTGGGCGGGACACTAGCGAGCGGCGCTCGGCGTGTCAACGAGCGTCGTCGTAGGGCGAGGCCGGTGCGCCGGCGCGGGCGATGATCGCTTCGACGACCTGGGTCTTCGCGTCGGCGTAGTTCTGAACGTACTGCCAGGTTTTCGACGCCAGCTCGCGCTTCGTCCGCTCATACAGCTCGCGGTCGTCGTCGTGCGTCCGGAGCCAGTCGCGGAAGCCGACCATCCGCTCGACCTCGACGCAGTCGCGCGAGAAGACGTGCAGGTTGACGTTCGTGTCCGGCCCCTTGAACGTCCGGTGCTCGAACCAGTCCGGCTCGCGGATCCACAGCCGGTAGCCGGCGGCTTCGAGATCGGGCACGTAGGCGGACTCGTCCGCGGTGTCGGGGATGACGAGCGTGATGTCGATGACCGGCTTGGCGGCGAGACCGGGCACGGACGTCGAGCCGGTGTGCTCGATCCGGAGCACGCGGTCGCCGAGGATGCCCCGGATCCGAGCCTCCTCGCGGGCGTACAGCGCCGGCCACATCGGGTCGTAGTCGACGAGCGTGATCGGGGCGTTGTGCTGCCTGGCTCCGCCGACCCAGGCTGCCTGGATTTCGGCCTCGGTCGACGGCTTGCGGGTCGTCGGTGGGAGGGGTTCGGACATCCCGCCCATGGTAGGATCGCGCCCGCTGCGGCGACGGAGAGGTCGCATAGAGGCCGAGTGCGGCGGTTTGCTAAACCGTTAAGTGGGGTAACCTGCTTCGAGGGTTCGAATCCCTCCCTCTCCGCCAGTTCTCCTGGTCCGTCCAGCGTTCTGCGCGCCCGTAGCTCAGTGGATAGAGCGTCAGGTTGCGGACCTGAAGGTCGTGGGTTCGAGTCCCGCCGGGCGCGCCACTTCCTCGTCGATATCAATGACCTCCGAATCTTGTTTGGGGGTCGTTTTCGTATCCCGCCACAGCGACACCGCCAGCCAGCCGAGCAACCCGACGACAAGGGCGTTGCGGACGTTGAGCAGATAGATGACCGGCGGCTGTTCCTCGATCAGCTTGTCGTAGTTGAGCGGGTGGATCCCGACCGATAGCGCCGCGATCACTGCGAAGAGCCAGAACTGCCGTCTCGGAAGCAGGGCGGCGAACGGCAACAGCCACACGACGTACTGCACCGAGAAGACCTTGTTCGTGACGAGCAGCGCGGCGATCGTCGCCGCGACGGCGGTTACCAGGCTCGCCGGATCGATGCTGCCGAGCCGCTCAACGTCGACGCGGAAGCGCCGGTAAGCGATGAGAGCGATGCCTCCGAGCGCCGCAATCAGGATCGGCAGCTGGATCGCGAGGATGCGCTCCGCCCACGGGCCGGCGACGTGGACGGCCGAATGGTCGAACGTCAGCCGCGCCGGCGTCTCGGTCACGACCGCCCGAAGCAGGAGGAGGCCGGCGCCAATCGACTCGGCCTGGAGGCCGCGCTCGTTCTGGTAGGTGATCGGGCTCCAGATCGCATCGCCGACCAGGCCGAAGACCAGCCCGGCAACGAAGACGAAGATGGCGGCGCCAACCAAGGCGAACTTCGCGACCCGCTGCCAGTCGCGCGACAGGATCCACGGCAGGACGATCGCGGGGACGAGGACGGCCGGGTACAGCTTCGCGAGAACACCGAGCGCGACGGCGGCGCCGGCGACCCCCGCGCGTCCCTGGAGCGCCGCCAGCACGGCGAGCGCGCTGAGCAGGGCGGGGAAGAGGTCAAAGCGCCAGGCGAGCGATGGCGCGGCGACGATCGTCAGGACGACGAGCCGGATCGCGACGGTGCGGGAGCCGTCGGCCGGCCAGACGCGCTGCGCAATCGCCCCAAGCGTCCCCACCAGTGCCACGAGCAGGGCCGCCTCCCAGCCGAGGAACAGCCAGTGGTAGACCTCGAACGGTGGCGGCCCGCCGGGCCAGACGAGATACGGCACCGTCATCGGGACGAGCGCAAGCGGCGGGTACTCGAACGGGAAGCCGCTGTACGGCAGGTGGCCGTGGGCAAGCGCCTCTGCGTTCTGGAAGTAGAGGTAGACGTCGAACTGGTTCGGGAACAGCTGATCGGCCGGCGTCACAACGCCGACGAGCAGGATGACGAGCGCAGGCAGCACCAGCAGCTCGAGCGGCGGCAGGGACATCCAGGGGCGCGTCACCGGCCGAGCGTACGCGCCCGGCGGCTACCATCGGCTCCGTGACTCGCGTCGGCTTCGTCGGGCTCGGGACGATGGGCGCGGCCATGGCCGCCAACGTCGCGCGGGCCGGCTTCGAAACGAGCGCATGGAATCGAACGCCTGGTCGCGGCGCAGAGCTGGATGACCTCGGCGTCAAGCGACTCGACAGCCCGGCCGCGGTGGCTTCGGCCAGTGACGTCGTCGTCACCATCGTCTCGAACACGCCCGACGTCGAGGCCGTGCTGTTCGGCGCCGGAGGGGTCGCCGATGGAGCCGCGCCCGGGACCCTGATCATCGACATGTCCACGATCTCGCCGTCAGCGACGCGAGACTTCGCCGCTCGACTCGCGGAGCGCAAGGTCTCCATGCTCGACGCGCCCGTCTCCGGCGGCAGCGAGGGCGCCCAGAAGGGCACGCTTTCGATCTTCGTGGGCGGCGAGGCGGCCGATCTCGAACGGGCAAGACCTGTCCTCGAGGCGATGGGCAAGACGATTACCCATGTCGGCCGGATCGGAGCGGGCCAGGCCGTCAAGGCCGTCAACCAGGTCATCCTCGCCGGCACCTACCTCGGAGTCGCCGAGGGCATCGTCCTCGCGATCAAGGCGGGACTCGACGTCGAGCAGGTCGTCGGCGCACTCGGCGGCGGAGCGGCGCAAAGCTGGGTCCTCGCGAACCGCAGCGGCCGAATGCTCGCGAACGACTACCCGCTCGGCTTCAAGGTCGCGCTCCACCGGAAGGACCTGAACATCGCGCTCGCGATGGCCCGCGAGCTCGGCGCGGACCTGCCGGTCTCAACCCTCGCCGAGGCCCTCGAGGCGGATCTGATGGACGCCGGCCACGCCAACGACGACATGTCGGCCCTCGCGCGCGCGATCCGCGCGCGGTCCGGGCTGCCGGGCTAGGAAGCCGGGCGCTAGCCGAGGCTGGCGAGGAGGAGCGGCGAGCCGAGGCGGCCGTCGTAGCGCGGCCGGAAGCGATCCGAGTTGTACAGCCTCGCCACGTCCACCCGGCGCGGCCCGCCGCCCGGCGGCGGCAGCTCCACCTCGGCGTACTTGCCGTCGCGGATCGCGACCATCCGACCCCGCTGGCCGTCGAGCACGAGGTCCATCGCGACGTTCGCGAACGTCGACGCCACGATCTGGTCGAGCGCATCCGCCTCGCCGCTCCGGAGGTCGTAGGTCAGCTCGATCGGCAGCGTCTCGACGCCCGTCCGCTCCGCGACCTCGGCCGCGAGCGCCTCGCCGACGTTCGCCTTGTGACGGTGGCCATACGCATCGATGCCGCCGATGTCGACGAGCTGGGCGCCCTTCCAGATCGCTCCCTCCGCGGTCACGACGATCGCGTAGCGGCTCGGGCTGAGCCGGCGGTCCTCGGTGAGGATCGCGCACAGGTGCTCGAGGTCGTAGGCGACCTCCGGAATGAGGCAGCGCGTCGACGTTGCATAGGCGGCGAACAATGCGGAGAACCCGGCATCGCGGCCGAAGATCCGGAACACGCCGATCCGCTCGTGGCTGCCGAGGGTCGTCCGCTGGCGGTTGATCAGCTCCTTCGCGCGCGTGATCGCGCTCGAGAAGCCGATGCAGTACTCGGTGCCCTGGACGTCGTTGTCCATCGTCTTCGGGATGCCGACGACCGGGAAGCCCGTGTCCGAGAGGGCTCGGCTGAACGACAAGGTGTCGTCGCCGCCGATCGTGACAAGTACGTCGATGCCAAGGCTGGCGAGGTTGTCGTTGACGATCGAGCTGAAGTCGTACGTGCCGTCGTCGTTCGCGAGGGCGGCCAGCGCGTCAGCACCGATCCAGTCCGGCGTCGACGTCATCCGCCGCGGGTTCGTGCGCGACGTGTGAAGGATCGTGCCGCCGGTTCGGTCGATCGTGCGCGTGTTCTGGCGGTCGAGAAGCCGAACATACTCGGGATCGCTCGTTCCGGGCCGCAGGTGCGTCAGGCCTTCCCAGCCCCGTCGGATTCCCACGACGCCGAGGCCAGCCTCGGTCGCCCGGTAGGTCACGCTCTTGATGACGGAGTTCAGGCCCGGGACGTCGCCGCCGCCCGTGAGGATGCCGACTCGCTTCGGAGCTGTCATGAACCGACGCATCCTATCGGTTCGACGCTGGTCGCGGGCTTTATCATCTCGCCGTGAACTACGAGCTCTACATGGGCGAGGCGCTCGCGGAGGCTCGCTCTGGAGCCGGCAACGGACGAGCACCGAACGCCGCGGTCGCAGTGATCGACGAGGCGATGGTCGCGCGAGCCCACGATCGCACCCAGGAAGCGAACGACCCGACCGCCCACGCGGTCATCCTTGCGCTCCGGGAAGCCGCCCGGCGACTGGGCGCGGCCCGCCTCGCCGACGCGACGGTCTTCACGACGATGGAGCCCTGCCCGATGTGCGTCGGCGCGCTCCTCGCGAGCAACGTCGAAGCCCTCGTCTTCGCCGTCCCGAACCGGCGCGACGGCGCCGCCGGAACTGTGCTCCAGCTCGCCGACCAGGCCGGGCTGCCGCGCCGGCTCAAGGTCGTCAGCGGCATCCGCCGCGCAGAGGTCGAGGAGCTTTACGCCGCTCACGCCACCTGACCGGGAGGCCGGCCAGAGGCCTCCCGCCAGGAGCCCCTGATATCCTCTCGCGCGGAGAGGTGTCCGAGTGGTTGATGGTGCCGCTCTCGAAAAGCGGTCTGCGAAAGCAGCGTGGGTTCGAATCCCACCCTCTCCGCCAAATGCCCACCCGGCGGAACGGCCAGTCGGGCGTTGCCTCCTCCGCGCCCTCGCTCACGCACCCTTAGGTGCGCTCGCTCGGGTGCTCGTCGGCGCCTTCGCCTGACCGCCCCTCCGGGCGTGCGATGACTCGACCCTCGGACGCCCGATCGGACCGGTCGCTTCCACTAGACTCGTCGGCCGGGGAGAGGTCGCCTAGTGGACTATGGCGCCGCACTGGAAATGCGGTTCGCGGCAACGCGTCGAGGGTTCGAATCCCTCCCTCTCCGCCACCTTTTCGGTGACATCACCGCGAGCGAGCAACCAGCGATGCGACGAACGATAGGTAGTCAAGTCCGCGTTTGGACGCCCCCAGACACGCCATCGCGACGTTGGCAGCCCGCCGAATTGACCGTCGAGTGGAGATTCATCTTCACGATCGCGCCGTCAACCTATGGGCTTCTTGGCGGATTCCGCACCACCGGTCCGACAACGTTCGACCTGCGAGGGCCATCGGAGCCGTTTCGAGACTCCCTGGCTGATGGACCCGACAAAGCTGCCTTTGGCTTGCCGGATGAGTATCGTGCCCACCTCCTCTTGCAAGTTCCTACCGGGCTGGCCGTGACAGTCGCAGCGCATGGCATCGTCGGCTCCTCACCGCGCGTGTTCGCATCGCTCGCCCGGGTCCTTCTGGAGCTCTTCGGTCGCGCAGAGTCCGCAACTGATGTGGAGATCGCCGAGGTCTTTAGTGCGAACACACTCAACGTCAGGCTCGAGACCGAGTGACATTCGCGAACAGCGAGCGAGCAGGATTGAACCGCGGAGGGTTGCCATGGAACACCCGAATGTCGCCTTGTTGCGCCGGGCCTGGGCGGCCTACAGCCGAGGCGATGTGGACGGCTTTGCGGCTTGCCTGACCGACGACTGGCGCGAGTACGAGGTCGGCGAGGAGGGCTACGTGACGCTCGATGACGAGCGGCCAACGATGGCTCTCCATCGTTCGGCCTTCCCGGACAAGCACACCGACATCCTGCATGTCGTCGCCGACGATTCAACGGTCGCCTGCTACTGCATCGTTACCGCGACACACACTGGTACGTACCTCGACGCGGAGCCGACGGGGAAGCGCCTCGTCGTGCACGAGATGATGTTCAACCGAGTGCGTGACGGCAGGGTGGCTGAGACCTGGGCGCTCACAGCCGGACCGGGTTTCTATCGGCAGATCACTGGCCGCGACGCGCCCATGAGCGTCGACAACCTCGGGTGACACTCGCGCACGTGAGCGAGCGACGCGGTCCGTCGTTGAAGAGGAGGGGCAATGGCGCTCGATCATCAAGCGGTGTCGCAGATCACTGATGCCTACACGGCAGCCTGGAACACGGGATCACCGGATGCCGTGGCAGCCTTCTATGCGGAGGACGGCGAGATCGTCATCAATCGAGGCTCGCCGTGGAAGGGCCGCGCCGGCGTTGCGCAGATGGCCGCAGGCTTCTTCGAAGACGTTCCAGACCTCACGCTCGTGTGCGATGGCATTCGCGTCGCGGGCGACCACGTCGCCTACCTGTGGAGCTTCACCGGTACTCACGCGGCCACCGGAAAGCCGCTTCGGGTCTCCGGCTGGGAGGAATGGGACCTGGACGGAGACCGCAAGGTGGTGGCATCACGCGGTTGGTTCGATGCCGACGATTACGCTCGGCAGACGACGAGCCGCTGACCGCCGCCCTACGCATTGTTCGCGTACCGACGCTGACGGAAACCCGCCCTCGACCACGTGACACTTGCGAACAGCGAGCGACTACGCCGTGAGGAACGAGCCCTGACGACCCACTGGCCCGAGATCATCCCGCTCGACGTCGGCGAGTTCACGTTCGCCGCGGATGAGGAGTGGGCGGGCGAGCTCGGCGTCGTCGTCGCCTATGCGATCCGGCGGCGCGAGGGCGTGCTGCTCTTCGATACCGGGTTCGGCTTCGGCAGCCAGGAGCTCGAGGAGCGCTACCACCAGAAGGCCCGCTGGATCGAGGACGTCCTGGGCGAGGCTGGCATCCGACGTGACGAGGTTGACGTCGTGGCGAACTGCCACCTCCATGCCGACCACGCCGGCCAGAACGCCCGGATGACCGGCGTGCCGATCTTCGTCCAGCCCGCCGAGCTCGAGATCGCGCGGGCAGGCGACTACACGATCGACGAGTGGATCGACGGTCCGGGCGTTCGATACGAAGCC